>Ga0306873_100020_pt1 | contig 102171 bp, 94 predicted proteins | sample AntCluMetagen312_FD_190423 | JGI IMG/M metagenome (GOLD analysis project Ga0306873, IMG submission 190423) | Saline lake microbial communities from Club lake, Antarctica - Metagenome #312 (v2) (version 2) | ecosystem: Environmental > Aquatic > Non-marine Saline and Alkaline > Saline | place...
TGTGCGGCGATAGGCGTTGCTGCCCCCGCCAACGTGACAACCAGCACAATACTGTACAACAGGAGTCGGTGTGTGGGTTCTGTTCGCATAGTTATACCACTGTAAGCTATGGCTGTATACTACACGATAAAGCTTCGCTCCAGAACGTCGTCATCTGCGGGGTAGTCAGGGGCGTAACACGACCTTCCCGAACACTGCACGATCCTCGATCGCCCGGTGTCCCTCGGCAATCCGGTCGAGCGGGAGTACCCGATCGATTTGTGGCTCGAGTTCTCCCCTGGCGACCAGTGACAGCACGTCCCGGAACTGCGCCCGATTCCCCATCGGTGCCCCGCGAATCTGCCTGTGACGCTGGTAGATCGACCGGATATCGATGTCGGGGTCAGCGCCACTGGTGGCGCCACAGACCACCATCCGGCCGCCCATTGCGAGGCTGTCGATACTCTCCTGCCACGTCTCCTCGCCGACGTGTTCGGCCACGAGGTCGACGCCGCGGCCGTCGGTCAGGGCCAGTACTGCCTCGTCATGGGGCGTCTCGGTGTAGTCGATAACCTCGTCGGCCCACTCACGAACCCGGTCAGCCTTCCGCTCCGAAGAGGTGGTCGCGTACGTGGTCGCACCGAGTCGCTCGGCGATCTGGAGCGCTGCGTTGCCGACGCCGCCGGAGGCGCCCAGAATCAGTGCTTTCTCGGCGGGCCGTAGTTGGCCGGCACCGACGATCATCCGCCACGCGGTCGTGAACGTCACTGGTACTGCGGCGGCGGTGACGAAGTTCAGTGAGTCGGGTTTCTGTTCTAAACACGCTTCGGGCACCACGACCGACTCCGCGAGGCCGCCGGGGCGGTCCTCTCCGATGATTTCGTACTCGTGGCACATGGTCTGCTCGCCGCGTTCGCAGAACTCACAGTCACCACAGGAGACGCCGGGATAGACGACTACCGCTTCGTCGAGCCAGTCGGTGTCGGCGCCGTCGCCGACGCTCCCGACGACGCCTGCGATGTCACAGCCCGAGCGTTTGGGGAACGCCCCCTCGTCTTCGGGATGGCCTTTCCGCGCAAACACGTCGAGGTGGTTGAGCGCGACCGCTTCCACATCGACCCTGACCTCGCCCGGGCCAGGTTCCGGTCGTTCGACGTGGACGAGTGCAAGCGCTTCCTCCGGGTCGCCGTACTGGGTGATGTGTGCCGCACGCATGGTGGGAGGTTGGTGTCGGTGCTCTTGTACCCATGGGTTGTGGAGACATACCGTGTTGATAGTTGCCAATGTTTATACTCCGCGGAGCCAACTGTAGAACGCGAGCCACATGAGTCAGCCAATTACAAATAGGGACGCCCTCGACGATACAGAGCGGCGTCTCGTAGACGAGGTATCGCTCGACGAACCCTGGGAGCTACTCGAGGAATTCTCAACGCTTACCCGCGTCTCCGGGAGCCAGGACGAGGTCGCCGCCGCCGACTACATCTGTGAGCGGCTGGCGGCCAACGGCGTCTCCTACGACCGGCACGAACCGGAGCTCTACATCAGCCAGCCCCACGGCGCGACCATTGAGACACGCAACAAGGAGTTCGAACCGGGCCCGATCAAGACCGTCTCCTTTTCGGCTTCGACAACGGTCTCCGGGGCTGTCGAGTACGTCGGCGCCGCCGGCGGCGACCTAATCAATGACGACGAGCCCGACCCTCGCGAGCCCTACCACGACGTTGGTGACATCACGGGCACAATCGCGCTCACAAAAGCGGGCAGCCTCTCCATCCGTGCGGTCCGGAAACTCGCGAAAAAAGGCGCCATCGGGGTTATCGCTATCCACGAGCACGACCGAGAGCCACACAACGGAATCGCGACACCCATCTGGGGCGGCGCACCGCGCTACGACGAGCGCGACAACATCCCCGACGTCCCCATCGCCAACGTGAATCAACCCGACGGCAAGACGCTCATCGAGTGGGCTGAGAGCGACGAGGGGCTCGAACTGGAGCTCTCGACAGACCTCACGACCGACTGGATGGAGTGTCCGGTCGTCGTGGCCGAAATCGAGGGCGAAGCAGATCCCGATAACGACGATTTCGTCCTGTTACACGGTCACTACGACTCGTGGTATGTGGGTATCACCGATAACGCGACCGGTGACGCCGGATTGCTGGAGTCCGCTCGGGTGTTCGAAGAACTTAGCGAGAATCTGGAGCGGAACCTCCGGGTGGCGTGGTGGCCGGGCCACTCCACGGGTCGGTACGCCGGCTCAACGTGGTACGCTGACGAGTTCGCCCAGGAGTTGGCGAACAACTGCGTTGCACAAGTCAACATGGACTCGCCGGGCGCGAAAGACGCCACCGAATACACCGACATGTCCTGCTGGTGTCCGGAGGCCCACGAACTGGTCGGCGACGCCATCGACGACGTGACGAGCGCACCCTACGCCGAGCAGTTCCCGTTCCGTGCCGGGGATTACTCTTTCGACAACCTCGGCATCACCGGCTTCTTCATGCTCTCCTCGAACATCCCCGCCGAGGAGCGCGAACGCCGGGGCTACCACGGGGTGGGCGGCTGCGGCGGCAACTCCGACGCGTGGCACGTCTCGATGGATACCCTCGAGAAAGCCGGCGAGGATGAACTCCTGCGGGACATCCGGGTATACGTGACAGCAGTGGCCCGGGTGCTGAACGCGAACGTATTGCCGTTTGATCACGCCCGCACGGCCGCAAAACTTCGCGAGGCTGTCGAGGGCTACGCGGCGGTCGCCGACGACCAGTTCGACTTCTCTCCGACGCTCGACCGGCTGGTCGCGCTGGAGGCCGAACTCAGTGAGTTCCAGACTGCGGCGGAGAACGGGACGCTGGACCGAGCGACCGCCAACGAGACCATCACCTCGCTCTCTCGCGTGCTGACACGGCTCTATCTGGTCGAACGCGGCCAGTTCGAGCAGGACCCCGCGACTAACCGTGAGCCATTCCCCCGCTACTCGGTGGCCCGCAAGTTCGAGATCGTCGACGGTGATGAGGCGCGCTTCGTCGGGACCCAGCTCAAACGAGAGCAGAACACCGTCGTCGGCGAACTCGAGCGGGCGCGTTCGCTGGTCGATGACGCCATGGAGGTGGCCTGATGGTCGACGTTTGTTACCTCGTCCCTGGAGTTGGCCTCCCGACAAAGGAGAAGCAACGCCGTGAGCGTGTCGCGAACGACCTCACACCCAGCCACGTCGACGTGACAGTGGTCGAGGCCGAGGGTCCCGGCCCGACCAGCATCGAGAGTGCGGTCGAAGAGTACTGGTGTGTCGTCGGTTCGATGCAGACCGCCCACGAGGTTGAGTCGGCGTTCGACGCGCTGGTCATCGGCTGCTTCGGCGACCCGGGCATTCGGGCGTTGCGCGAGCTGCTCGACATCCCCGTGGTCGGCCCCGCTGAGACAACCATCCACACGGCTGCGATGGTGGCCGACCGCTTCACCTGGCTCACCATCCTCGAGGAGACGGTGCCGATGAGCCACGAACAGGCCCACGAACACCACCTCTCGGAGCGGTGTGTCAGCGTACGCTCGGTCGACGCACCGGTCGAAGAAATCGACCACTGCGACGACGACCTGGTCGAACGCATGGTCACGGAGGGCCGGGCAGCGGTCGAGGAAGACGGGGCCGAGGCGCTGTTCCCTGGCTGTATGAGTCTCTCCTTCGCTCAGCGTAACGACGAGATCGAGGAGCGGGTGGGTGTGCCGTTCCTCGACCCAGCGAGCCTCGCGCTGGAACAGGCCGCAACGTGGGCCCGTCACGGCGTCTCCCAGAGCCCGAAAACCTACCCAGCCCCCAAGTTCGAGAAGCTCGAGGGACTGATCGGGGATGCGCCGGGCGCCGCGGCAGACGACGACTGAGCGGTACCGTTCAACCGCACAGGGCGACGACTGAGCGGTACCGTTCAACCGCACAGGGCGACGACTGAGCGGTACCGTTCAACCGCACAGGGCGACGAGTGACCCGGTTGCTCCCTCGTTTCGGTCGCAGCGTGCGACACCGTTATGTGCCACCGCACCACGTGATAAACCAATGACGGCCAACGCCTCCAACCCCCTGAGTCGCGCCATCGCCGCCGGCGGCCAGAAACTATTTTTGCTGACGCTGAGCGTCGCCGCACTGCTCGCGGCGCTGGGCTTTTCCTTCGCCATCTTCGGCGCGTTCTCTGGCCTGCTTTCGACGGTAACCGACCAGCTGCTGGTCATCGCGCTCGGGCTGGGATTAATCGGTATCGCCGGCGTACTCGGCTATTCGGCGCTGAACTAAATCGAAAGACCGCTGCCCGTCACCTCAGTCGTAGAGGTGGCAGGCGACCTGCCGTCCGTCCTCGAGTTCGACCAGCTCCGGCCCGTCGATTTCACACGGCGTCGTGAACGCATCAGCCAGCCGGTCGGCTGCGGTCTCCTGCTCCCCGCGCACGAGCGCCAGCAGCCCGTCATCGACGATGGACGCGACCTCCGGGTCGACGAACTCCCCGTCGAACCGCCGCGACTTGAGTGTAGCCACGACTGATTCGGGGTCGTTCGAGTCGTCGGCCAGCTCGCGCGCCCGCTCCACCCGGAGCGAGTCGTTCGCGATGGCATGTCGCAGATCCATGAGTTCGCGGAACCGCCCGTCCGCGAACTCGAACTCCTCGGGTGGAATGATCGCAGGACACCGGGTGTGGAACCGGCAACCGGAGGGCGGGTTCCGGGCCGACGGCGGTTCACCGCTAATGTCGACCGGCTGCCGCTTTCGGGTCGGGTCCGGTACGGGTACCGAGTCGACCAGCGCCTCAGTGTAGGGGTGTTTCGGGTCCTCGACGATGCGGTCGGTGTCGCCGACCTCGACGAACTCACCGAGATACATCACCGCGGTCCGGTCGCTGACCGCGCGGATGAGACTCAGGTCGTGGCTGATAATCGAGATGGTGAGCCCCTGTTCGCGACGGAGGCGGCGCAGGATGTTGAGCACGCTTGCCCGGATGCTCACGTCGAGCATCGACACCGGTTCGTCGGCCAGCAGGAAGCTGGGGTCGACCACCAGCGCACGGGCGATGGAGACGCGCTGGCGCTCGCCACCGCTCAGTCGCTCGGGGAAGCGGTTCAGATACTCCGTCGCCGGGGAGAGCCCTACCGCTTCCAGTGTCTGCTCGGCGAGCTCTACCCGCTCCGTGTAGCTGAGGTCGTCGTTCAGCAGCGCGAGCGGCTCGGTGATGGTCTGCTGAATCGTCAGCCGTGGGTTGAGGCTCTCGAAGGGGTTCTGGAAGATGATCTGGGCGCTTCGACGGAACTCCTCGTTGGGGATATCGTCGATGGGCGTCCCCTTGAGTGAGATGGTTCCCTCCGTCGCCGGATCGAGGTTGAGCATCGTCCGGCCCAGCGTGGATTTCCCGCAGCCGGACTCGCCGACGATGCCAAATATCTCGCCCTCGTGCACGTCGAAGGAGACGCCGTCGACCGCCTTCACCGGGTTCGGTTCACGGCCCAGTAGGGAGTCGACCAGCCCGCTGCCGGCGTCGAAGTATTTGCGAATGCCATCGGCCTCGAATACTGCCTCCTCGCCTGGTTCGACTGTTTCGCCGGCGTCGCCGACGGTGCCGCCCCACGTTTCGGGGTCGGCGGCCTCCTCGCGGAGTCGGTCGACCTCGTCGACGTAGTGACACCGCGACTGGTGCTCGGTCCGGCCTGGGACGGGCTGAAGCTCCGGGCGGGACTGCTCGCACTCCTCAGTCGCGAACGGACAGCGTTCGACAAACGGGCAGCCCTGATGCTCGGCCCGGAGCTCCGGTGCTGTCCCGGGGATATCCACCAGCTCGCGGTCCGGGTTGGTGATATCAGGGAAAGAGTTGGCTAACCCTAGGGTGTAAGGGTTCGACGGGTCCGCGAACACGTCCTCGGCGCTGCCGAGCTCCATGAGTTCGCCGGCGTACATCACGCCCACGTCGTCACAGATCTCAGCCATTACCCCGATGTCGTGACTGATCACCAGCACTGCGACGCCGAGTTCGGCCTGCAGCGCCTCCAGTTCCGAGAGGATCTCGTCCTGCACCACCACGTCGAGCGCCGTCGTGGGCTCGTCGGCGATGATGAGGTCCGGGTCACATGACATCGCCATCGCGATGACGGCGCGCTGGAGCATCCCGCCCGAGAACTCGTGTGGGTAATCCTCCATCCGGTCCGGGTCGAGCCCGACCTGCTCGAACAGCTCCGTGGCGTGTTCCCGGGCCTCTGCCAGGGAACGGTCCGTGTGGAGCTGGATGACACCAAGAACCTGTGATCCCACAGTCTCGACGGGGTTGAGCGCGTTCATCACGTTCTGCGGGATGGTCGCGATTTCGTTCCAGCGAACGTTCTGGAGCTCGGTGTCGCTCACCTCCGTGAGGTCGCGGCCGTCCTTGTAGATGGAACCGGCCGTCACCTCGCCGTTGTCGTCGAGCAGCCCGATGAGCGAGCGTGCGGCACTCGTCTTCCCACAGCCCGATTCGCCAACCAGCCCGAACGTGGTGCCTGCCTCGATCTCGAAGCTGACCTTTTGGACCGCATGGACGTCCGGTTGGTCGTCCATCTGGTAGGTGATCGAGAGGTTCTCAACCTCGAGAACCGTCCCGTCGTTCGGTTCCTCTGCCGTCGGCGTCGTTGTGCTGCTCATGAGTTACCACCCGGGTTCATTACGTCTTCAAGGCTGTAGCCGATGAAGTAGAACGACGCCGCCAGCAGGGCGATCATGATGCCCGGTGGGATGAGCCACCACGGCGCCGTGTAGATGTAGCCCTCCACCTGAATCCACTGGAGCATCGTGCCCCAGGACACTTTCGTGAAGTCTGCCAGCCCCAGGAAGGCGAGGCTCGCCTGAATGAGGATGGCGAAGGCAGCGTCCTGTGCGAGGTAGATGAACCCCAGCGGTAGGACGTTAGGGAGGATGTGTCGCCACATGATGCGGAAGTGGCTGGCACCGCCGGCTTTCGCCGCCTCAACGAACGGGCGCTCGGAAAGCGAGAGCACCTGCCCGCGTACGACGATGGCGTTGTTGAGCCAGGACTTCGCGACGATACCGAGAATGATGTTGGTCGTGGTCACGCCGTTGATGAACACCAGCACGATGACCAGCGGCAGGAACGGGAGGCCGTACATCACGTCGACGACTCGCTGGATCCCCTCGTCGACCCACGTGTTGGAGTAGTATCCGCTTATGATGCCGAGCGGCACGCCCACCAGCGAGGAGAGGATGCCGGCCGCGAGCCCGATGAACAGCGCCGTGCGGGAGCCGTATATCAGCTGGGTCAGGATACCGTGACCCAGGCTGTCGGTGCCCAGCGGCGCGAAGAAGGGGTCGCCGAACGCCGGCGGGTGGGGTAACTGACCTGCCTGCTCGAAGGTGGGGTTGTTGCCGAACGCCTGCCACTCGAGTGGGTGGGGCGCCAGGAAGGGCGCAAACACCGCCACGAACGTGATGGCGGCGAGGATGAACAGCCCAACCACGCCCACGCGGGACTCGGTGAACTGCCCCCACGTGCGGTTGGCGCCGATGACGAACGGGTAGAGCCGCTCGCGCAGCCCACCGGACTCGGCGGCCATCAGGTCTCACCCCCGAACTCGATGCGTGGGTCGATGAGCGTGTACACCACGTCCGTCAGCAGCCGCAGGACGATGATGAGCACCCCAAGCGTGTAGAACGCTGCCAGCGCTGTCGGCAGGTCCTTGGCGAAGATGGCGTTCACGAGCAGTTGGCCGATGCCTGGCCAGGAGAACACTGTCTCCACGATGACCGAGCCGTCGATCATGAACGCGATGCCGATGATCCCCTGCGTGACGACCGGGATGAGCGCGTTCCGGGCGCCGAAGCGGCTCATCACGGTCGGCTCGCTGTAGCCCTGTGCGCGGGCGAAATCGACGAAATCCGCGTCCACCACGTCCTGCATCGTCGTCCGCATGATGAGCATGGGCCCCGCCCAGCCTACTAACGCCAGCGAGAGTATCGGGAGGGTCATGTGCAATAGGAGTTGGACCACCGCCTCCAGCCACGCGAAGCTCGTGGTGTATGGCGGCACCATCGAGCCGCTAGGAAACCAGCCCAAATCGTAGGAGAACACTCCGATGAGGATCCACGCCAGCCAGAAAAACGGGATAGAGTACATGAACAGCCCCGTCGTGAACCCGGCGAGGTCGGCCTTCGTCCCGCGGTTCCAACCGAGATACGTCCCGATTACAGTTCCCATGGAGTACTGCATCATGAACGCGGGCGCGAACAGTACCAGCGTGGGGACGAGCCGTTCGACCAGTCGGTTGCGGACCGGCTCAAGCGTCTGGACGGAGTAACCGAAGTCGAACAGCGTGACTGAGCTGATGAAGTTGATGTACTGCAACCAGATTGGTTTGTCCAGCCCGAAACGTTGCTCGATGTTCTGTATCTGTTCGCTCGACATGCCGGGCCCGATGAGGGAGTCGATGGGGCTTCCAGGCATGGCGTGCATTAGTGCGAACAGCAGCGTCGCGAGCGCATAGATCGTCACGACGCTGATGGCGACTCGGCGGAGGAGATAACGTCCCGTAATTCGAACCATGAAGAATGGGGAGGAGAGAGATCAGGCCTGATGGACGTTGAGGTACGTCCACGGGTTCTGAGTGATGCCGCCGGGAACCTTCACCCAGCCGGTGAACTGGTTCGAAGAGGCGTGTAGGCGGTTGGGGTACTCCGTCACGAGGACGGGCTGGTCCTCGTACACCCGGGCAAGCGCTTCCTGTGTGGCCTGCTTCTGGGCATCCGGGTCGAACGTCGTCTGGACCTGCTGAATCAGGTCGTCGGCGTTCGTGTACCCCATTGGGTTGAGGTTGACGTTGTCGCTGCTTGAGTCGGTATCCGCGCTCCCGCTGGTGAGCCAGAACCCCATGTACATGTGGGGCTTGGGCATCCAGATCCAACCCGAGGACCACATGTCGAAGTCCTCCTGCACCCAGATGAGGGTGTTCTGTGACCCTTCGGCCACCGGCTGGGTTTCGGCGGGAATACCGATCTCGTTGAGGTTCTCGACGAAGCGGGCGCCGGCACGTGCCTCTACTGGTGCAGTGCTCGGTGGCGTGATGACGATACTAATGGGGCCTTGGCCGGCGTTGCCGTCGTTGTCGGTGTGGGCTTCCGTCAGTAGCTGGCCGTCAACACGGATCTCTTGATCCCCGGTGATCTGGTCGGACTCAACGGGGCCGAACGTGTACTCGTGCTCGCCGTTGGCGTTGCGCAGGAACTCACGGGTCTGTTCCACGTCGAGTTGTCCGTCATCAGTCTTGTAGGGGCCGTGCTCGATTGGCACGTCAAAGCTGTCGGGCCGCCACGGTTCATACACCTTCGCGGCGACGTAGTCGCCAGTCTCGGTCAGGCCACGGCGGAGCTGGTTCTGGAGGTAGTTGAACGGGTAGACGAAGCCGAGACTCTGTCTGAACGGCTTGTCGTCGAGCGGCACCCGGCGCATGTTGTGGGCGATGTAGTTGTAGCCACGCGCCCGGGAGTTCCACACGCGAACCGAGTCAGTGTCCTGCAACTGGAACGCCCGGTTGGGTGCGATAGACTGGTAGGTGAGGTCGACGTTACCCTGTCGAAGCTCCTCGACCATCGTCGTCATATCCCCGAAGACGCGGAACCGAAGGTTGTCCACATAGGGGCCTTCGTGAATATCGTCGGGCAGCAGATCGGGGTTGGACTCAAGCTCGTACCAGTTTCCCGGAGAGGAATCAGCCCACTGGAACCCCTGTGCTCCGATCAGTTCGTCGGGAGAGTACTGGGTGTAGTCGTCGATGTTTTTCCAGACATGGGCGGGCAGGATGGGAACTGCGAAGACACCGGTTTCGGGGGTGAACACCGCAGCCGTCGAGGACTTGAGTTCGAAATAGAGTTCGTACTCGCCGGTGGCCTCGATGGAGCCTATCTGATTGGTGTTGGACTCGTAGCGGTGCCCCTCGTTCTCCATCAGGTAGTTGAACCACCAGGCGACGCCCTCGGCATCGAGCGATTCGCCGTCGGACCACTGGAACCCCTGATTGAGGGTTGCAGTCCCGGCAAGTTCGTCGGGGTCGAACGACCAGTCACTGAACACGTAGGGGTGGGTATTGCTCACGTCACCGGGGTCACGGACCGTCGGGTAGGGGTACATGCGGTCCATGATTGCCCACGCGTCCGCGTCGGAGGTAACCAACGGGTTGAACGCCTGGGGTTCAGAGCCCAGGCCCACCACTGGCTTCCCACCACGCTCGATGCCGTCGGATGTTGGGATGTCCGTCGATTCGGGGGTCGCTGTCGGGCTGTCCGACGGGGGTTCAGTGCCCTCAGTCTGTTCGCCACCCGAACAGCCGGCGAGCCCCGCTATGCCACCAACGGCGCTGTAGCGGAGTATCGACCGGCGGTCCAGTAACCGCTCAAAGTCTGAGCTATCGTCTGCCATGGGACTCTATCATGTGGGTACAACCCACACGGTATAAGTCTTAGTATGCGGGGAGAGACCGCAGCACGAGGCGGCTTTCAGCAGGCCGACATAAACGGTCCAACTGACTACCAAGAAAGGCCGGACAGCGGGGGATTACAGGTGCTCGTCGAACCAGGTGCGGGTGCGCTGGACCGAGTCCCGCCGATTGGCTTCGTCGCGGAAGCCGTGACCCTCGTTCTCGTAGATGGTGGCGTCGAACGGCACCCGCTCATCATCGAGTTCGTCGATGAGTTCCTCGGCCTGGTTGATGGGGACCCGGAGGTCCTCGGCGCCGTGGAACACGCGCAGCGGCGTCTCCACCGCGTCGAGGTTGAACGCCGCGCTGGCTTCGCGGTACAGTTCTTCTGCCTCCTCGGGAGTGCCGCCCATGTCCCGCTCGGTTAGCAGCCGCCCGACGCGGTCGACCTCCTCGTAGTCGGTGAACTGGTTCGACACGCCGTACCACTCGACGCCGGCGTCCCACACTTCGGGGTAGCGCGTGATGCTCATGAGGGTCATGAAGCCCCCCCAGGAGCCTCCGTAGATGCCTACCTTGTCAGTGGTGTACTCAAGAGAGCGGACGTAGGCGGCTGCCTCGGCGGCGTCGTCCACCTGCCCGCCGTGCCAGTCGCCCATCGAGAGCTCCTGGAACGCACGGCCGTAGCCGCCGGACCCGCGGAAGTCGATAGCGAACACGACGTACCCGTTGGCAGCGAGATACTGTTCGATGGGGTGCCAGCCGTCACCGTACTGGAAGTGGCCACCTCCGTGCACCTGTACGAGCGCGGGGGCGGGGTCGTCGGCCGTGACGCCCTCGGGCTTGTAGAGGTAGCCGTTAACGTACTGACCGTCGAAGCTCTCGTAGGTGATGTTCGCTGGCTCGATGACACCGTCGGGTACCTCGGGGTCACGAAGCTGCTGTTCCTGCCCACCCGCCGTTGGGATGGCTCGGGGGTGGGGCGGCAAAGTGTTCTCGGCGTAGGAGAAGCCGAGATACTCCCCATCCGGGGAGAGCGAGACGGGTCCGGCGCCGAAGACGCCCTCGTGGACCGTGACTCGGGTCGGGATACCGCGGGCATCGCTCTCGTCGTGAAGCAACATCGCCTCGAGCTGCTGTTCCCCGCGCTCGCGGGTGGGGAAGAACAGCCGGTCACCGCTGGGGTCCCAGATTGGCTGCTGGACGTTGTACTGGTGGGAGGCCTCGACCGGGTAGAGCTCCCGCGTCCCGCGGCGCAGGTCGTGGACATGCACGTCCTCGGAGTGGCGGTACCACGGCTCCGCCACCTCCTTCGCGAAGAAGGCGACCCGGTCGCCATTCGGCCCCCACGCCGGCACGCAGGTAACGCTCAGCCCTCGCGTGAGACGGTCCACTTCGCCAGTGCCGACGTGGACGATGTGGGCCTCGTCGGCCCAGTCTCGGCCGTGCCAGTCGGCGGCGCCGACGTAGGCGATGCGGTCGCCCTCCGGCGACCACGAGGGCTCCCACCGCTTGTCGTCGTGGGGGTTCGCGCCCTCGGTCACCTGTCCGAGGTTGCCCCCGTCGCGGTCGACGACCCAGATATCGTTGCCGGCCTCGGCCCGCCCGGAGATGAACGCGATGCGCGTGCCGTCCGGGGAGAACCGCGGGGCGTTGTCGAACGAATCGCTCGTGGCGGGCGTCCACTCTTCGCCGGTCTCGGTGTCGTAGACCCGCACGTCGCCGCCGCGGGTGTAGAGCAGGTGGCGCCCCTCGGGGCACCAGTCGACCTGTCCCCAGCGCCCTGAGATGCGCTCGTCGAACGCAACCACGCGCTCGGAAGCGTCGATGTCGAACCGGTAGTCGTAGACCGCGTCTTCGCCGCGCTCTCGCTCGACGTAGGTGAGCCGTCGTGGCGTGCCCGGACGCCACGTGACCGAGAGTGCGTCGGCGAGGTTCATCACGTCCGGGTCGGCCGTCTCGGTCATCGTGTCTCACCCCCGTCGGTGGCCAGCGCAGTCGGCTCTGTGTCGCCAGCGTACGGGTCGCCGTAGCCGATTTCCGCGAAGAACTCCCGGACTCGGGCGATATACTGCTCGGCCTGGTCGAAATTGGGGGAGTGGCCGCTGGACTCGAAGATGACCAACCGCGAGTCAGGTAGGAGGTCGGCGATTTCGACGCTGGCCTCGGGTGGCGTGATCCAGTCGTGGCGGCCGACCGTGACCAGTCCCGGGACGTCGACATCGGGCAGGTCGTCAGTGTAGTCCATGTTGGGGTAGGCGTTCGTGAACATCTCGTTATGGGTCTCGTGGTGGAGGTCCCTGGCTGCGGTGGACTCCTTTGCCGCCTCCACGTCGAACTCGTTGAGAGTGGGGGCGTAGAGCGGGAGCATGCCGAGCCAGATTCGCTCGAACTCCTCGTTCGAGGCGACGTTGCCGTCCATCACTGTCATAAACTCCTCCCACGTGATGTCGGGGAGGTCGAAGTCCTTAGCCTTCATCGCATCCCAGGATTCCCGAGCGTTCTCGACGGAGTTGTCCTCGTAGGCGTGAGACGCGGCGGTGTCACGGAGCACGAACCCGCGGAAGTCGTCGCGATCGGTGAACCGGGTCGCGAACTCCTGTGTGATGAAGCCGCCGTAGGAGCCTCCCACGAGTACGAAATCATCCAGCCCTAAGTGGTCGATCAGGCCGGCACAGTCCTTCGCGTACTGTTCGTTTGAGTAGGGCTGGGTTAGGCTCGACTGGCCGCACCCCCGGTGGTCGTAAGCGACGACCCGGTAGCTGTCGGTGAGTGGGTCGAACGCCTCCATCGCTTTCTGGTGGTCGCTGATACCTGGCCCGCCGTGAAGCGTCACGATTGCGGGCGCGTCCTCGGGGCCGTTGACCTCGTAGTAGAGGTCGGCCCCATTGATCGTTGCGTACATCGACTGTCCTCGGGCTATCCACTCGCCCGTGTCAGCAAATAGCTTGTGTCCCGGTCACACCTGCCGTGATTCTGGCAACCCGCACGCCAGCCGGCGGCAGTTTGAAGCCCCACGGCCCGAAGCCAGAGCCGTATGCCCGAGGAGACACCCAACAGCGACGACGTACAGCTGGACGCAGCCCGACTCTCGCTCGATATTCCCGACGCGGTGGTCGAGGCGCTGGCCGAGCAGTTCGCCCACCAAGACACCATCCTTGAGGCGCTCGAGGGAATCGGGAGCGTCGACCCGCCCGACCGCGACCACTGGGAGCCGGACCCTGAGACGGACGAACTCGGGGCGTGGCTCACGCGGTGTGACATGAGCCGTGCGGTCCAGGGGCCGCTCGACGGGCTGACCGTCGGTGTGAAGGACAACGTCGCGGTCGCAGGAGTCCCGATGACCTGCGGGTCGCCCCTTCTGACCGAACCCGCGTTCGTGCCCGGGCGCGACGCCACCGCTGTCGACCGTATGCTGGACGCCGGAGCTCGCATCGTCGGCAAGACCAATATGGACGAGTTCGCCTTTGGCGGCGACGCCGACAGCCTGCGACTCCGCCTCGCGCGGAACCCACACGACCCCGAGCGTCAACCCGGAAGCTCCTCTGCGGGTAGCGGTATCGCCGCTGCGACGGGTGCGGTGGACCTCGCCATCGGCTCCGATACCGGCGGCTCGGTTCGCTTCCCCGCCGCGTGGTGTGGTGTCCCTGGTCTCAAACCGACGCGCGGGCTGGTGAGCCACGACGGCTTCGTCCAGTTCGCGAAGACGCTGGATAACGTCGGCTTGCTCTCGTCATCTGTCGAGAACCTCGCAGTAGGGCTCGACGCCATCGCGGGACCGGACCCGCGCGATGAGCGCACGCTCGGAGAGGCATCGGGAGAGTACGTCGCTGCCGTCACCGAGGCCAACCCCGCAGGGCTCGACATCGCCCTGCCGGAGGAACTGTTCGGGGCGGCTCCAGTCCTCGACGAGCGGGTGCGTGAGGCGACGGACGAACTCGCGGCCGCGGGCGCCACCGTTTCCGAAACGAGCATCGAGCAGTACGAGCTGTGGCTCCCGGCTTGGCTCAGTATCGGGATGACTGAGGTAGGGAACTACCTCCGGGCCAACGCGGTGAACTACTGGTCGCTCGCTCCGGGCGACGCCGCCCTGACCGAGCGGCTCCACGAGGAGCGTACGGCTGGTGACGAGACGCTCGGACCGCCGCTCCAAGCCGCGATGCTCTATGCAGAACACCGGAACCAGATGGACGGTGACGCTGCCTACGTGCGGGCACAGGAGGCCCGATGCCTGCTTGCGAAGGGCGTCGACGCCGCGCTGGCGGGGGCGGATGTACTCGCGTCGCCGACGGTGCCGATGCTGCCGCCCAAGTGGGACGAAGACCTTGACGACGTGTTCAGCGCGCTGGCGAATACCGCGCCGTTCAACGTCACCGGCCACCCCGCAGTTAGCGTTCCGTGTGGCACGGTCGAGGGACTGCCAGTGGGGCTCCAGTTCGTTGCAGCCCGTGGTGAGGACGCGACGGCGCTGGAGGCCGCCGCGGCCTGGATGGCGCTGCAGGGCTGAGCGGGCCAGCCCCGTCAGAAACTGTCGATAGATATATCAGAACGCCTAAGTGCCAGTCCAGCACCAGTGTGAACGAGAACCATGGGTGCAGACAAGCAGTACGACGGGTACCAGCCGTACGATTACCTCAGGGGAGGCGAGGATTACCGGGACTTCGAACTCACGAGCAAGACCGCGGGGTTCGAACCGCGTGAACTCCCCCTGAGCGAAGAGGAGGAATCGCGCGTCGCCGAACTCACCGAGGGCACCGTGCTCTCGCTTCACGAGCACGCGTTCCAGTTCCCCGCGGATATCGACGAGGACCTCTTCGACTACATCCGCGAGGGGCGAATCCACACAGCCTACGAGTTCCTCGCCGAGACCAGTCTCGACGCCGTCTTCGACATGCAGCTCGACGGGCTTTCGAGCGTCCACTCGCTGCATGGCTGGAAGTGGGACGACATCTCCCACGAGGTCAGCATGCGCGCCTGCGACCTGATGCACTCGGAGTACGCCTTCCAGTGCCGGAGTGTCGACGACATCCACCGCGCCCGGGAGGAGGGCAAAATCGCGGTGGTCCAGTGTGTGGAGTCGGCGGCAATGATCGAGAACGAACTCGACCGCATCGAACAGCTCTACGGGATGGGTGTACGGTCGATGGGTATCACCTACAACACCTCCAACGCGCTCGGCACTGGCGGCGGCGATATCCACGAACGCGACGGTGGACTCACCGGCTTCGGCGCCCGCGCAGTGGGCCGGATGAACGACGTGGGGATGGCCGTCTCGGTCAGTCACGCCAGCCCACAGACCTCGCTCGACGTATGTGAGGTGAGTGAGAAGCCGGTATTCGACACCCACGCGCTCGCAAAGGGTGCGGGGATGGGCGCCCGGGGAACCTCAGACGAGGTGTTCGAGGCCATCGCCGACACCGGCGGCGTCGTCGGCCTGCTCTCCTCGACACACCTCCCCGATATCGAGACGTATATGGAGCACTTCGAGTACGTTGTCGAGCTGATCGGCATCGATCACGTCGCCTTCGGGCCGGACGTGCTCTACGGCGACCACACCGAACTCCTGCGCGTGCTCTCCTCGTTCCACGGCATGGAACTGCCCGAGTCAACGCTCCAGAGCGAGTACGTCGACGGCCTGGAGAACCCGACAGAGGCGTGGCAGAACATCCCGCGTTGGCTGGTCGCGAACGGCTACAGCGACGAAGAAATTCAAAAAGTGCTCGGGGGAAACGTCCTGGAGACGCTGGAACAGGTCTGGTAACGCGGTCACCGCTAGTACGCAGTCTCAGCGGTTTTTCTGGTTCTCAGGGGCCTGGCGCCAGCCATGTGATTTGGACTGCGACGATATCTTGAACCACAGTCGTGTCAGCAGGGTTGATTGAGATATTCACGACAAAAGGTTTCGAAAATAACTATTTCTACTGTGTGGTGCCAAGAGATAAACATGCATGTTCGTTGTTACAGTCCGTATCTCAGTTGGAAACCCCAATCTGGCTCTCGGTATTCGTGGGGGGAGTTCGCACACTCTTTCTCAGTCGGTGCACTCACAGAACCGCTTCGCCGCGAGGGCGTCCGCAACCGGAACGGAGGTACCGCATACTGAACAGGCGACGGCGATAGTGACCACAGCTTCGACCTCCCCGACGGCCTTAAGCTGTCCCTTGTTTCGGAGGGAACGTACCGCATCGGTCGCCTCGCTGGCAGCGTACGCCTCCAACCGCTCGAGCTGACCGGGCTCCCACGCCGACGGTGGCGACGGTTCACGGCTCGCGTCCAGACAGTCCTGCAGGTGAGTTCGTACGACGCTGTACGACACAAAGTCATCGCCCAGGTCGTCGAGGGCGACACCGCCACGCTTCAGCAGACGCCGGACTGCGGGGGCGGTGTCGTCATCGTGCAGTCGTTCGTAACGCGAGCGGGCCTCGTCGCCGCCGGTGGGCATGCCGACAATCTCCATCTCCCGGCGGAGTAGCGCAGTGTTGAGCCAGTCGGCGAGCCGGCGGTAGCCCAGTCGCTTGCCCCCTTCTCCGGTCCAGCGGGCGACAAGCTCAGGGTTCATCTCCTTGAGGTCGCGCTCATCCAGAACCTGACACACCTTACAGCCGTACTCGGTCATTGGTTCGGGGTAGCGCACGCCGGGGGAAATACTCCACGCAAGATTTACTCCGATGCGCCGTCCCGCATCTCCTGTCGGTAGTAATCCTCAAGGTCGCTCGCGCGCTCAGTCACGACGATGTGGTCGATTCGGTCGACGCAGTCGTACTCCCGGATTTCGGTGATCATCCCCTCCACATCCTCGAGCGTCGGTGCCATCCCGACGGCGTAGACGTCGTAGGTGCCCAGTCCCTTGGTGACGTGCCAGAAGGGGAGTTCGGCGATGCGCTCGAAGGCGTCCTGCTTGTCGCCGGGGCCGTCGGTCGCCCTGACGGAGATACGGACGATCTCCCAGCTCAGGTGCTCCGGGTCCAGCAGGAAAAACGGCGTTGTCGCCTCCATCAGGTCAGTCACGCGGTGGCGGACGCCTTCGGCGCTCATCTTGTACCCCTCCTCGCCGAGCCGCTGGGAGATTGCCTGATAGGACATCCGCGGGTCCTCCGAGAGGATCACCAATATCTGGGTGTCAATCTCGTCGAACGCGCCGAAGCGGGGTTCGGGCATGGTTCATCTGCCGGGAAGGGGCCGGATAACGCTGTCGCCAGGCTCGATGGTGGTATGGAGACAGGAGGATTCTGTTACAGTACCCATTACAGCTGTAGTGCTGTAACGGTAACTGTGTGCCCAATCAGATCACGGACGTTTGGGATGCAAATGTCAGTTTAGGATGCATATAGTAACTCTGGATATTCAACAGCGAGATAGCTATCAAAATCAATCAATAGAGCGTCAGACAGAGGGGGTAGTAATGTAATATACGAACTTCTGTCCTGATAATCTGGCTGAGGAAATGTAAACTGCAGGCCGAACAGACAGTTCATCAGTCAGTATGTCCGGTTACATAGTGCATGCCAGAGACACTGGCGAGTAATGTAGATATCATATAGCACTATAGGATACAAACAGATGTGTTCAGATGATTGTTGGCGAGAATCACCTCTCTCAGGAAAGCCGAGGGTCCGAGACTACTGTTCGAGAAATGCAGTCGCTTCCGCCACTGCCTCAGTAACCCTTGGGCCGGCGAAAACAGTGTGGGTCAATCCGCCCGAATCACGCCGTTCTCCCCGCGGTGCAGGTACTCGCGGCCACCGCTCTCGACCAAGAGTTCGCCGTCCTCGACGACAACCTCCCCGCCCACGATGGTGTGTGTCGGGAGCCCAGTCAGTTCCTCACCGTGGAACGTGGAGTAGCGTGGCTCCATCGTGTGGTAGAACTCCTCGTCGACCGTCGCTGAGTCCTCCAGGTCGACAATGACCATGTCGGCGTCGCTCCCCTCCGCGAGCGCGCCCTTCCGGGGGTAGAGCCCCCAACGCTTCGCGTTGTTCTCCGCACAGACCTCCACCAGTCGCTCCATCGAGATGCGGTTCTTGTTCACACCCTCGCTCATCATCACCGGGAGGAAATACTCGATGCCGTTGTTGTCGCCGGGGATGGCGTCCCAGATATCGCCGTGTTTCCCGGTGTCTTTCTCTTTGAACGCGATCTTGTGTGGGCAGTGGTCGGTCCCCATGTAGTCGACCGTCCCATTGCGCAGCCCCTCCCAGAGGCGCTGCTTGCTCTCATCGCCCCGGAGTGGCGGGGAGATCTTCCCCCACGTCCCAAGTTCTTCGTCGTGTTTGGAGTGACAGAGGAACGCCGGCAGCGTCTCGATGTCGAGTTGGACACCGTGCTCCTGATAGCGCTCGCCGATATCCACCGCTTCGCCCGTGCTCGTGTGGACGATGTAGGCGCTGGAATCGGTGTACTCGGTCATGCGGGCGATCTGCTCGACCTGCATCGCCTCACAGATGTTGGGTGCGCCCTCCGACCAGGCTTCGAGGTCGTTGCGTCTCTCGGCTTGGAGTTCCTGTCGACGCTCGTAGGCGAGGTCCTCGTTCTCGGCGTGGAACATCACCACGCCGTCGTTGATCTCGCTCACTCGGTCAAGCACGTTGTAGACACGCCCGGCGTCGGAGTGGTCGATACCGAGTTCGGGTGAGGCGTGTTTGTACCAGTTGAAGAAGAGTTTGTAGGAGCGAACACCCGCCTCGGCGAGGCCCTCGATTTCGTCGACATGGTGGTCCTGATGGACGATTGCGTGATAGGCGAAATCGATGTAAGAGTTCTCCTCGCCGGCCTGTTTGAAAAACTCCATATCCGGCAGATACGGCTCAGGCTGAAGCAGGAAGTTCACCACCGTCGTGACGCCGCCGTGGACGGCGCCCCGGGTCTCGGTCTCGAAGTCGTGTTCCAGCCCATCGTGGTAGTCGAACTCGTAGCGGGAGAGCCCCCAGTGGACGTGCGGGTCGATGAAGCCCGGTATCAAGAAGTTCCCCTCAGCGTCGATTGTGCGGTCGGCCTCGGGAAGATTGGCTTCCGTCCCGACAGCGACGATTTGGCCGTCGGCCGCGGCGACGCCGCCGTCGATAGTTCCTCCGGGAGTCACGACCCGCGCGTCGACGACTCGAAGATCGGCATGGCTACTCATACCACGCGATAATCCGCCGTTGCCTTAAACATACGTGTCGGTCCTGCGGCATTAGTCGCCGAAGAACGTCGTGCGGTCGCTGAGAAGCTCACCGTCCATCTCCGCCCCCAGCGCATCGTAGAACGCCCCGCCATCAGTTGGGTGGAACGTCAGCGGTTTGGGCCGGTCGGTGACCCGAACGACCACCTCGCCGCGGTGGCGGTAGAGCCGGTAAAGCGAGGCCAAGCCGGCGACGCTGAACAGTAACGAGAACGGTGACTCAGGCACGAACCAGAGACCGAACCCGACCAACACCACCGAGAGCACGACCAGGAAGTAGTCCGTATCGCGGTAGGAGAGTTCGGTGACGTTGTCGAAGGCGACGCGGACGCGTTCGCCGTCACGCTCGACGAAGAGCGCCTCCTTGTCGAAGCTGGCCCAGCCGTCGGCGACCCGGAGCGCGACCTGATGATTGCGGTCGAGACCGGTGGAGCCGTGGGTACCGGGCGTCGGCGCGGACATGGCTCGCACCTCCAAGCCGACGGGCATGACTGTTGCGGTCCAATCGATGCGAAAAGCTGGGAGGCGGCCGGAGCGGGAAGCATCGTCAGTCGTCGCTCCCCACGAACCGTTCGTAGGCAGATTCGTACTCGCTGTCGGCTTCCGTAAGTTCCTCCCACGCGGTCAGCCCGCGCTCATCGCGGCTCCCCGGGATGGTGTTGTCCAGGAAGAACGCGACGAGTCCGCCGACGGCCATGCCGGTGCCGCCGATAATGAAGATGGTCGTTGCCACCACGTCCGTCCCCAGCACCGCGCCGAGCACGGGGACGCCCGCCATCCCCTGCTGGAAGGCAGCCGACGCCGACATCTCCATTCCCTGCCCGACGAAGGTCATATACTCCGGAATCGCGAGCCCGGCGAACAGCGCGATACCGACGATGAACACGTTGCGGTTGGCGTCGAGGTCGACGTATTTAAGCTGTGAGAGGCCGACCGCCGCGATCTGGCCGAACATCACGATGTAGAGTCCCCCGATGATGGGCGAGGGGATGGTCGCGAACAGCTGCCCCACCGGGCCGAGATAGCCGACGATGAGCATCACGACCGCGCCAATCTGCACGACGTAGCGGGAGGCCACGCCGGTGATACCGATTGCGCCGACGTTCTCGGTGTAGGAAGTCGAGCCGTTCCCGGTTCCCATGATGCCGGCGAGCATGTTGCCGAGGCCCTCCATCCCGATGCCGTTGTTGATGCGCTTGGCGTTGGGCGCGCCCCGACCAGCCATTCGGGCGACGGAGTGGTAGTCACCGAAGCTCTCGATGACCGACGCAAGCATCCCCGCAATCATCCCGATGATGAAGCCCGGCGTGAACAGCGGCACCCCCCACTGGAACGGGTAGATGGGCTGAATCAGCGGTGCCTGGGAGACCGTTGCGAGGTTGACGTAGCTCGTCGATCCCGAGGGGAAGACGCCGGCCACCGAGAGGGCGGCCGCGGCAATCCACGCCGTGGAGATACCCAGTAGCACCGGGTAGAGTCGGAACGACCGGTGGTAGCGGTCGAGATACTGGGAGAAGGCGATGATGAGGACGATGGTCAGCCCCACCAGCCACCAGTTCTGGCCCGTCCCCGGCGCCCCGAAGTTGGGGTTCCGAATCTGGGGGACGTTGAACAGCGCCAGCCCGATGAGCGCGATGACGGGTGCGATGACGATAGGCCCCATATGTCGTTTCAGCCAGCCCATAATGCCGAAGTAGCCGATAGCCACCTCGACCAGGCCGGCGACGATGACCGCTCCCATCAGCTCCCGCAACATCAGCTGATAGCCCGCCCCCTGCGAGGAGAGCACGCCGATGATGACCAGCGCGGGCGCAAACATGGAGAACGTCCCGCCCTGAACGATGGGGTAGCGGTTTCCCAGCGTCGTCTGGGCGAGCGTCGCCAGGCCGGAGACGATGAAGAATGTCCCGATGAGCCGCCCGATTTCGCCGGGCGCAGCCTCGAACATCCCGAGTGCGCCCGCCAGTCCCAGTGGGATAGCGACAGTCGCGCCAATCATCGTCAAGTAATGCTGGAACCCCAGCAGGATGGACTCGCCCAACGGCGGTTTGTCGTCGATTCCGTACTCCAAGTCGACCGACGCCTCCGGCTCTGCGGGTGCGCCGGGCCCTCCCGGGGTGGAGTCGTTCTCCACCTCCTCGAACTCATCGTCACTACTCATCTCGTGCCTCCGGGTCCCGCTCCGGAGCCGTGGTAAGCTCTTGCATGGAATCCATCAGCTACACTTCAAGAATAGCGCTTAATTCTTTCGGTACCGGACACTGAGAGCGCCGAAACACACCTGCTGGGGGAAGCTATATCCATCAGGTGCCGCATGTGAGGGTATGTCATCCCCCCAGGAGTACGCAGTCCACGCTGAATTGAACGTGGACATCCCGGCGCGCGACGGCGTGACGCTGTCGACAGATATCTACCGACCCGCAGATCCGGAGACGGGTGAGGCGGTCGCGGAACCCAAACCGGTGTTGCTCGACCGCACGCCCTACGGAAAGCGGGGACGGATGGAACGCCACGGCGAGTGGTACGCAAAACGCGGCTACGTCGTCGCCATTCAGGACTGTCGAGGGCGCTTCGCCAGCGGAGGCGAGTACTACATCTTCGTCAACGAAGCCGAGGATGGCGCCGACACCGTCGAATGGTTGGCCGAGCGAGAGTACTGCGACGGCCAGGTCGGGACGTTCGGCACCTCCTACGGCGCCTGGGTGCAGTCGGCGCTGGCGACACAGGACCCGGATGGCCTGGCAGCGATGTTCGTCAATCAGGGCGCAGCCAACGGCCGAGAAGCGACGTTTCGGCACAACGGCGCGTTCGAACTCCGTTGGCTCTGTTGGGCGCTCACGCTGGGCGGCGGCTTCGCCAAGCGAGCGCTCGACGACGAGGCGATCCAACAGGCGCTGGCGAACGTCGACACCCGCGACGTGCTCGCGAACAGCCCCATCCAGCGCGGACAGTCGCCGTTGAAACATATCCCGAACTACGAGGAGTGGGCGTTCGACATTATGGAATCCGGAAGCGCGAGCGACGAGCTCTGGCAGTCACCGGGCATCAACTTCGAGCGCTACGCCGAGGAGACCGCCGACATCCCGACGGTCTACGCCGGCGCGTTCTACGACTCCTACACCAAGGCGACCTGTGACAACTTCACGCTCCACGCCGACCGCGCCGAAAGCGACCAGTTCCTCCTACTGGGACCGTGGACCCACGGCTGGAACAGCTACCCGCTGCCGTCGTGGAACAAATCCTACTCAGGAGAGGCCGAGTTTGGCGAGGCCTCGCTGCGGGATTACCAACAGACCCGCCTCGACTTCTTCGACCACTACCTCAAGGGCAAAGACACCTGGAGCGACCAGCCGACGGTGGAGTATTTCGGGATGGGCACGGGCTCGGGCCGCCACGGAACGAAGGGACGGCTCCACCACGGCGGCGATTGGCGCGACGCCGAGTCGTGGCCGCCAGAAGAGACAGAGTTCAGGAGCTACTACGCCCAGCCGGATGGGACGCTCACGACGGAGAAACCACCGGATTCGGGCGGAACGACCAGCTACGACTTCGACCCATCGGACCCCGTTCCCACCCTCGGCGGCAACTGCTCCAGCTACATTACCTACGAACAACGCGAGGAGCGTATTCTGGAGTATCCGCTGAGCGAGCGCAAGCTGCAGGATCTCACCGGCCGCGGCGGCTACGACCAGCGCACCCGACCAGACACCTTTGGCGCCGAGGCGCCCTACGGCCCACTCGAGGAACGGAACGACGTGCTCGTCTTCCGGACACCGCCACTTGCGGAGGCGGTCACTATCGCCGGCCCTCTCCGGGTTTCGGTGTTCGGCGAAACCGACGGTCAGGATACCGATTTCACGGCGAAACTCATCGACGAGTACCCACCGAACAGCGAGTTCGAGGATGGCTTCGCGCTCAACCTCGCGGACTCAATCTGCCGCGGCCGCTACCGCGGCTACCGGGAGAAACCCGACCTGCTCGCCTCGGGCGAGGTGTACGAGTTCGAGATGGAGCCCTACCCGACCGCGAACACGTTCGAGGCGGGCCACCGCATCAGACTGGATATCTCCTCGTCGAACTTCCCGCGGTTCGACGTGAACCAGAACACCGGCGGTCCGCTCTACGGCGACCGGGAGTCACGAGTCGCGACCAATTCGGTCCACCACAACGCGGCCAACGCGACCCACATCGAACTCCCTATCCAGCCCGAATAGGGCAGAGAACGACTGTCGGGCTTGGCAAAACTGTGGTGTGGTAATCCACGGCAAGCTTTTTGTGGAGGGTGACAGACTATTGCGTATCAGCATGACAGCCAGCTACCCACATCCACAGGCACCGCCCCGCCGATGAAGCCCGCAACGTTCGAGTACCACCGACCGACGGCGCTCTCAGAAGCGTGTGACCTGCTTGCTGAACTTGAAGGCGCCGAGCTGATGGCCGGCAATCAGTCGCTGGGCATCATCATGGCAAACCGGCTTGCGACCCCTGACCACATCGTCGACATCAACGGGATCGACGAACTCGCGGGCGTTGCCGTCGACGAGGAGACGGTGAGTGTGGGTGCGCTCACCCGTCACCGCGACATCGAGCGCAGCGACACGCTCCGGGAGGCCTGTCCGATGCTGCCCCATGCTGCTGAACAGATTGCCGGCCCCGCGGTTCGCAACATGGGCACCCTCGGTGGCTCTATTGGGGAAGCCGACCCGGCAGGGAACTACCCCTGCTGTGCGGTCGCACTGGAGGCAGACCTCCAACTCGTCTCCGCTGAAGGAGAACGGTGCGTGTCCGCTGCCGACTACTTCATCGCCTACATGTTCACCGACCTCGGCGAGGCGGAACTCATCCGCGGCATCGAGATCGACCGTGCGCCGTTCCCCCCCGAACGCACCGGGATGGCGTTCCTCGAGCAGAAAGCTGCCGCCCAGACCTGGCCCACGATTTCGGCGGCCACCGCCATCCGTGTCGACGGCTCCGAGGCCGCCGACCCGATTGTCGAGGAGGCCCGCGTCGCGCTGGCGAACGCGTCCGACGTGCCGCTCCGCGTCGGGGCTGCCGAGGAGGCGGTGGAGGGTGCGCCACTCTCTGAGGCGACGCTCGCTACGGCAGCGGCGGCTGCCATCGACGCCGCGCGGCCGGAGGGAGAGATGCACGCCGACGAAGAGTACAAAGAGGAACTGGCTGGCGAGTACACCCGGCGCTCACTCCAGCAGAGTCACGACCGTGCGACTGCGACGGCCCCCGAGGTGACGCCATGATGGAGTTCTCCGGCTCGTTCACCTCGAGTCACAGTCCCGAGACGCTCTGGGCCTACTTCACCGACCCTGCGATTCTGGAGGAAATCGGGCCCGGCGTGAAGTCGATGGAGTTGGTGACACCCGCAGAGATCGACGCGGTGCTCTCGGTTGGCGTCGGGAGTATCAAACCGACCTTCGACGTTGACGTCACCGTCACCCGGACCGAGCGCCCCGGCCTACTGGAGATGCAGATCGGCGGCGAGGCCGCCCGGAACTCCTTCGAGGCGGTGGCGGTGATGACGCTGACAGAGACTGACAACGGGAACACCACCTGCACCTGGGAGGCGACGACGAACGTCTCCGGCCTGCTCGCGAGCTTGGGGGGGCGCGCCCTCCGGAGTGTGACCGAGAAGCTGGTGACTGATTTCTTCGAGGATATGGAGGCTGTGGTCGAGGAGGGCCGCCCTGCAGAGTCTACACTCGAGGCGAAAGCCGATGCCGAGGCGACGCTCGAAGAGTAGCTTACTCCTGTTGTTCGCGAATCCGTTCTCTGAGGCGGTTCGGCGCGTTCGGAACTCTGTCAGCGACCACATCCACCGCCGCCAGTGCGGCGTTGATCGACGACGAGATGCTGGCCGGTGCGTCAATCATCCCGCCTTCCCCAGTGCCTTTCGCACCCGTCGCCGTGAACGGTGAGGGGGTCTCTTGATGGTAGAGCTCCATCTCCGGGACGTTCTTCGTTGAGGGGAGCAGGTAGTCGAAAAAGGTCACCGCCTGCGGTTGGCCGCTGTCGTCGTAGCCGAACTCCTCGAGCAGCGCGGCGCCAACTCCCTGTGCGATGCCGCCGTGGGCCTGCCCTTCCACGATGGTGGGGTTGAGTTGGGTGCCGCAGTCCCGCACGGAGTAGAACTTCAGAATCTCCACCGTACCGGTCGCCGCATCCACCTCAACGATTGGTGCGTTGGCCGCGAACGCTGCCGTCGGGTAGACAGGGTATTTCCCGGTGAAGGCGTGTTCGAACGCCGGCTCCTCGAGCGCCGGGTGGTCGTAGTCGTAGCTCACGCTGGTGAGCCGGCGCTGCCGGCCCGATTCGAGCTCCGCCAACTCGGCGAACGAGAGGCGTTCGTCACCGTACTCGACGCCGCCGTTGCGGTAGCGGACCTCCTCCATCTCGACGCCCCAGTGGTTAGCGCCGAGTTCGCGACAGTTGGCGCGGAGCTGCTCGCCGAGCCCTTGGGCTGCGCCCGAGAGCATCACCGCCATCCGAGAGGCCGCAGAGCCGTACTCCGTCGGTGCCGCGACGGAGTCGAGATACGCTACCTCGATATCGCTGGGGAGCAGTTCGAGTTCGTCTGCGAGCAGTTGGGTGACAATCGTCTGGTGGCCCTGGCCCGAGGAGTCCGTAGCGAGAAAGGCCGTGACGGAGCCGTCCTCCCGGAGCTCCGCCCGGAGGTGTTCCGGAAGCTCGGCAACTTCATCCATCTCCCGGTCCGGCAGTTCATCTCTGTCGCTGCGCTGGCGGTCGGTCCAGTCAGAGCCGGAGACCCCTGGCTCGATGAGCAGCGTCGACGACACCCCGCGGTAGTAGCCATCCTCTCGGCGTTCCTCGACGATTTCGGGATCGAGCAGGCCCCCTGACTGGCGTTCTTCGTCGTTGATGATGCTCTCGATACGGTCGAGCGCTGCCGGGTAGTCACCCGAGTCATAGAGGTTGTGCGAGGCCAGTTCGTAGGGCATCTGATCCGGTTCGATGAGGTTCCGCCGGCGGAGTTCGGTCGGATCCATCCCGACCGCGGTCGCGGCCTCGTCCATCGCCATCTCCAGCGCGTAGAAGTGAGGGGGCACCCCGAAGCCGCGGTAGGCGGTCTGGGCGGTCTTGTTCGTGATGACGATATCGTAGTCGTAGCGCACGTCCTGCACGTCGTAGGCACCGGTGAGACAGGCCAGCGGCTTGAGCACCTGATTCACGGGGTAGCGCGGCCACGCGCCGAAGTCGTCGACGAAGTCGAAGTCGAGGCCGCGGACAGTCCCGTCATCGTCGACCGCGACCCGCACGTCGTACTCTCGCTGGGTCGAGTGCATATCCCCGCCCTGCAGGTTCTCGATGCGGTCCTCCACGAACTTGACCGGTTTCCCACCCAACTGCTGGCTCGCCATCGCCGCCAGACAGCAGTAGCGGTGGATGGCGATTTTGGTGCCGAAACTGCCGCCCACGTCTGCGGGCACTTCCAGATGCACGTCCTCGGGGGCGTAGCCCAGCGTCTCATAGACGGTATCGTCGACGAGTGTGTGCAACTGGATGTTGCAGTCGATGTGGAACTCATCGTCGGCCTCGTCCCACTCCGCGACTACCCCGGCAGTCTCGAGCGGAACACCAGAAATCCGACCCCAAGAGTAGTGTGACTCTACGACAGTGTCGGCATCCGCGAACGCGCCGTCCACGTCGCCAAACCTGAACTCCTCGCCATCAGGGACGTTCGTCCCGATGTCTTCGTGGATGACCGGCTCCTCGGCAACAGCGTCCGCTGCGTCTGTGACCGCTGGCAGCGTTTCGTAGTCGACGGTAATCAGGTCCAACAGATCCTCCGCAACGTAGCGGTCTGTCGCGACCACGGCAGCGACAGGTTCGCCCACGAACCGCACCCTATCGGCCGCCAAGGACCACTCCTCGAACCCGGGAAGGCCGCTGGGCATCGGGTGGTACTGCTCCTGCAGGTCTGTGCCGGTGAGCACCAACTCACACTCGGGATGCTGGCGGGCGGCGCTGGCGTCGATGGAGACAATATCTGCGTGGGCGTGAGTCGTGCGGAGCAACGCCATCTGCCGGGCGTCTTCACCCAAATCGTGGATATACTTCGCGTCGCCCGTGAGGATGCGGTGGTCCTCGACGCGGCTCATCCCCTGTCCAGTAAACCGTTCGCGGCCCTCCGCTTCGGCCTCCGCCTCTGGGGACGCTTCGGTAGTTGGTTCCGCTTGGGCCATCAGTCCTCACCTCCGAATGGACTCGCGCTTCTGTCGCCGACCCCGGTTCCCTCTGGCGCTTCGGGCAGCGTCACCGGGCCGTCGATCTCCTCGGCGGCAGCCTCGACGGCGGCGTAGATATGCTGATAACCCGTACACCGACAGATGTTGTCCGCGAGCGCCCCCTTGATTTTCTCGCGGGTCGGCTCGGGGTTCTCCGCCAGCAGATCTCGCGCTGCGAGGACGAACCCCGACGTACAGAAGCCACACTGGAGTGCGTGTTCCTCGTGGAACGCGCGCTGGACCGGGTCGAGTTCGCCGTCCTCGTCGAGTCCTTCGACGGTGACGATCTCCGAGCCGTCGACCTGCACCGCATAGAGCAGGCAGGATTTGGCCAGGTCGCCGTCGTAGGAGACCGTACAGGCGCCACAAACGCCGTGTTCACAGCCGACCCGGACGCCCCGAAGGCCGGCCTCCTCCCGCAGGAAGTCAGAGAGCTTCAGCCGTGGTTCCACCTCGGCGGCGACCCGCTCGCCGTTGACCGTGAGTTCGACCTGCCGAGTGGGCCGGTCCACCGACTGGTCCGTGGTATCGCTACGCATGACCGTTTGGTTGCGTGACTGTCGTATAAACCTTTGCGGGCCCTACCGACCGTGGATTGTCCCCTCCCGCTCCGACAGCTTCCCACCCGAAGCTTCGTTCGCCGCCGCGAGCACCTCACCGACGACACTCATGGCGATCTGGGTGGGCTCGTCGCCGCCGAGGTCCAGCCCGACCGGCGTCGAAATCCGGTCGAGTTCGGCCGCCGAGAGCTTGCGTCCCTCCTCGGCGAACGTCTCGCGCATCTCCTCGAAGCGCTTTCTGGGGCCCATTAAACCGATGTATGGAACTGCTGTCGAGAGCAGCGACTCCAACGCGAGTCGGTCGTCGAGGAAGTTGTGACTCATCAACACTGCGTAGGTGTGGTCGGGAGCATCCACCGCCTCGGCAAGGTCGGGTGCCCGGACCGAGCGCACCACATCAGCCGACGGGAACCGACCCGGGTCAGATTTCCCCCCGCGACCGGTGACCACCTCGACGCGGAACCCCGTTTCTCGGGCAAACCGAGTGACCGGCCGCACGTCGCCCTGGTCCCCGAAGACGAATACTGTCGGAATCGGCTCGTACACGTCACAGAACACCGAGACCTCGGCTCCTTCGAACGGGACCGTGACCGTGGTCGATTTCAGGAGCGAGGCGATGGACTCCGGGGAAAGCCCGGCCGAGATGGCGTCCAGCAGTCCAGTCGGGAGGGGCTCGCGGTCGGTTCCCACAAGGCTGTCCTCGGGGGCGGTCGAACCGTCGGCGAATACAGTCGTCCGGTCGCCGGGCGAGAGTGGTGCGTCGTCCTCGACAGCCAGCACCGTCAGCACGATGGCGCGTTCTTTGCGTTCCATCGCATCGAGTGCCGGCCGCAGGCTCACGTCTACGGGGTCGAGCAACACGTCGATGACGCCGTTACAGCCCAGCCCCATTCCCCAAGTGTCGTTTTCGTCCTCCGTAAGGTCGTACGTCTCGGTCGACGGTTCTCCGGCCTCGATTGCGGCCCGGGCAGCGTCGGCGACGGGGCCCTCGAGACAGCCGGCGGTGATGGCCCCGAGCGACGCTGCCTCGGTTACGACTAACCGCGCACCGGATCGGCGGTAGGCAGACCCCTCGACATCCGTGACGACGGCGGTGGCCGCCGGGCGGTCGTCAGCGAGACAGGCCCGGAGCTGACGCATCACGTCAGCACGAGTGGCCTCCCAGCCGGCGGCCCCCGCGTCAGCTGCGTGCTCCGCCGGGTTGCCCCGGATGGCTTCGTCGGTCATAGCTGAATACGCTATCGCGGGCCGTAAAGGCGTTTCTGCGAACCCACTCAGGGCTCGAGAACGAACGCTCCGGAGCCCTCCCCGGCCCGGATACGTTCGTGCAGTTCCGGCACCGCAGCCAACCCGACGGTCCCGTTGGTCACGGCGTCTACCCGGCCGTCGGCCTGCAGACGTGCCGCCCGAACCACCTGGTCTGAGGTTGCGTATCTAGAGCCGAGCAGAGTCCGCTCCCGGACGACGTACTCCGCCAGCGGCATGTCGAGCGCGCGCTGGTGGTGTGTCGTGAGCGTTACGAGCCGCCCGCCCATCCCGAGTGCCTCCCACGCCGCATCGAGCGTCTCGGGGTCACCGACGGTGTCGACAGCCACGGTCGGCCCGTCGCTCCAGAGCGTCGCTTTGCGGAGCCGTTCACTGAGAGTCGGGTCAGGAAGCGTCCCGTCGGCGGCAGCTTCCTCGAGCACCGTCTCGCCGTCGTCGATAGCCGCCCGTTCAGCGACGTGGAGCGGGGTAGCCAGACCGTCGGCGGCCACCGCACCCTCGCCGGGGCCGGGCTCCGGGTCGGGGACGGATTCGACGGACAGTTCGCCTCCCCACGCGTCGAGGACGACAGCGCGCATGGCTGCGGCGGGAGACAGTCACAAAAAACTGCGGTCGTCAGCGCTCCGCTACTCCTCTGTGAACGCCACACAGCGACAGACGGAGGACTCACCGCCGCGGAACCGCCACGGGAACGTCCCGATTTGGACCCGTTCGTTCAGCAGTTCCTCGGGGCAGATGGCGTTCTCGACGTGGATGATGCCCTCCGGGAACAGTTCGGTGTGCATCAGCTGGTAGCCCTCCTCGGGGAAAATCTCATCCAAGTCGTCGACGCCCAGCGCCTCGCGGGCCTCGGCAGCGGCGTCGGGCCGCACGTCCCTGACTACCGTGTTCATCGGGTGGTCCGCGGAGCCACAGTCGACGATGAGGTAGTTTAGCCCTTTCTCTCTACACCAGTCGGCGAACTCCTGGTTCGGGCCGGGGTGTTTGATGAAGAACTTGTGCGGGTCCGCGTGGTCGGTGTGCCAGGCGTACTTCTGGTAGCCCGTGTGGATGTAGAGGATGTCGCCTTCCCGCACGTCGACAACGTCTTCGATCATCTCTGAGGTGAACACGTCGTAATCCCCCACTTTGTCCGAGATATCGGCGATGACGGCGTCACCTACCAGTTCGTCCAGCGGCATCGACTCGATATCCCGACCGTGGCCGATGAAGTGTTTCTCGCCGTCGAGGTGGGTGCCGGTATGGTTCATGAACTCGATTTTCTGGCCGTTCACCTTCTCGGTGTCGAGAGACTTCTCGTACCACACCTTGGGGTTGTCGTAGGTTGGCCACGCGGGCGTGTCACCGCACCACGGCTGTGTCAGGTCGTGCATTTCGTAACCGTCGAGCATGTCGGCTCAACAGTTTCCGACCAGTGACTTAAACGTTCGTGCCAGTGGCACTCTCACACAGGCTGGTTTAGCTGTAGGCGATGTTGAGCTCAAGTTCATTGGTCGTGCCCATAAGGAGCTCCGGTAATTCTTCCTCGAAGCGTTCGCCCTTGATGCGATTAATCGGACCAGAAACCGAGAGCGCGCCGACGACCTCGTCGTCCGGGCCGACAACGGGTGCACCCACGGAGCGCAGCCCCTCGATGGTGCCCTGGTCGTTGACACTGTAGCCACGCTCACGGACACGTTCGAGCGCTTCGAACAGTTCGTCGCGATCAGTAATGGTTCGAGAGGTGAGCGCCTCGAGCCCGCGACGGTCGATGATCGACTCGACCCGGTCGTCGTCGTATGCCGAGAGGATGGCCAGACCCGCTGCCGTGGCGTGGATGGGCACACGTTTTCCCAATCGCGAATCTGCCATCACCGCACGGCTGCCGGACTCGCAGTGAACGTAGATGGCTTCGTCGTGTTCCTCGACGATAAACTGGGCGCGCTCCTCTGTCTGGGCCGCGAGTGCTTCTACTTTCTCACGCGCGAGCGCGTATGCAGGGTCTCGCCGTCGGACGAAGTAGCCGTGGTCGAGAAAGCGCATTCCCAGCGTAAACGCATCCCCCTCCCGAATCACGTAGCCCCGCTGCTCGAGCGTCCGGAGGTGGCGGTGAGCGGTGCTCTTGGCGACGCCAAGGGCCGCCGTCACCTCCGCGAGCGTCGCTGTCTCGGCCTCACGAAGGAACTCGACCACGTCGAATGCGCGCTCAACCGTCGAAACCGGCCCATGTTCGGTATTGGTAGGCATAGGCATGGTGTTGCCCCGTTGATGCAAAAGTGTTCCGACAGATGGAACGGTTCCAAACCGCTCATTCTCGGCATTTCACCACCTATCGGTCCGGATTAGGACTATTTTTCCCGACAATCGGTTGTTCGACTATACGGAACAGTATTTTCCGTACACGCAGCTCCGTGCTGTTTCTCCACACGCGCAAGCGAGTGAGTAGCCGTGGGAGTCGGCTTCAGGTGGCACTCGGTGCGGGATCACCCGAAACAGGATTCAATTCGAACTGCATCCAGCATACGGAACGGCTACTGCAGAATGTGGCCGTGATTCCGCCTCAGATGTCGGTGATTCGCTCGTAGTCCTCGTCGACGGCAGCGGCGTCCTCCGGCAGCAAGGCCACCACGAGGTAGTCACTGTAGGACTGGAAATAGTCGACCAACGCCGCGATACGTTCCGAGTCAATGGCTTCCAGGGAGTCCAGCAGGACGAACGGACAGTCGTCGTAAACCTCGTGGGCGAGATAGCCTGCCAGCGCAAACACCAGGCCGACCACCTCCCGCTCGCTCTCACTCAGATGGTCGATCGAGTCCTCGTACACTGTTCCCTCGGTGTTGCGCACGATGTGGAGGTGGTAGCTGGCCTCTTCGGCGCCCATCTGTTTTGTCCGCTCGATCCAGACGCGGTCGAGGTTCTCGTAGCCCAGCAGCCCCAGCACCGTCTCCATCTGTTCGTTGAACGTCTCGACGACCTCTTCTTGAATGCGCTCGATGCGTGTCCGGAGATCGACCAGCCGGTCCTGAAGCGCCACACGCTCGTCTTCGAGCGCCGCGCGCTCTTCGAGCCCCTCCCGGACCTCCGCGAGTTCGGCCTCGACGGTGTCGCGCTCATTATCCAGCCGGCCGAGTTCGCGTTCGAGTTCGTTGGCGCGTTCGTGGAGTTCGAGCAGTTCCCCGCGGCTCTCGTCGCGGTGCTGTTCCACCTCGTGCTCGACGGCTTCGATATCTGCCTCCAGCGACTCGCGCCGGTCGTCGAGGGAGTCCAGGGTTTCTTCTCCCTCCTCGAGTTCGCGCTCGATGCGCTGGAGTCGGTCGGTCGCCTCCTCGTGACGGTCCCGCTCGGCCGACAGCTCCTCGGCCCGTTCGTCCAACCGGTCGAGTTCGGCCTGTACCACGTCGCGCTCCTCGGCGGTCCGCGCTCGGAGTTCGCGGAGCATGTCGACCGTCTGTTCGATTTCGTCGGTTCGGACAGATGACCCGCAGGTCCAGCAGTTGACCGCCTCCTCGTCGGTGACGAGTTGATCGGTGACTGTGCCGCTGTCGAAACGTGCTCCGCCATCGCCAAGCGCGTCGAGGACTGTCTCCCGCGACCCCTCGAGTATCTCCTGATTGAACTGGACCACAGTATCGAGTTCGTTCAGTTTCCGCTCCAACCGAGAGCGCTCAGATCGGTGTTCGTCGCGCTGCCGTCTGATCTCCTCGAGTTCCCCGCCGTCGGGCTCCGGCAACGCTGACAGCTCCTCCTGAAGATCTGCCTGCTCTTCGCGCGACCGTTCGATGCTGGCTCGCTCCGTTTCGCGGTCGTAGCGCACGTCGTCCAGTTGGTTCCGGAGGGCACGCAGTTCCGAGAGCTTCTCCGTCAGTTGCTCCTGTTGGGCCCGCTCCTCACCGATGGCCGCCGACGTGTCGTCGATATCTGCCTCGACGGCCGCCAGTTTCTCTTCGGTCTCCTCGATTTCCGTTGCCAGTTCTTCGTGGCGGCCTTCCAGCGCGGGGCGGGCGTGTTCAAGCGCTTCGAGTTCCTCGAGCCGGTCGTCGATAGCGCGCTTGCGCTGCTCGGCCTCCTGGATTTCTCGTCGGATGGACGCGGTGTCGATTGGCCGCATGATGAGTTCGCGGAGGTCGTCACCGCGCGCCACCGCACGGCGGGCTTCGTTGGATTCCAACAGAAACGCGAACAACTCAGCGGACTGAACGTCCTCGACCAGCGCGTCCCCGGTTCCAACGAGTTCGCCGTCCTCGCGTGTCAGCGTGCGTTCGGACGTTTGGCCATCAACTGACAGGGAGACAGTGGCTGTCTCCGCGTCAGCCTTCATCGAGACGCGCTCGCTGCCGCAGCTGGCCATAATGGCTTGCAGCAGCGATGTTCGGTTAGTGGCGTTCCGCCCCTCCAACACGGTGATGCCGGAACCAAACTCGACTGCGGTCTCGTCGATGCCCCCGATGTTCCGGGCCGAGAGCCGCGCCTGTTTGGTGGTCGGATCCGAGGAAGTGGTCATGTTCCGAGGGTGTCCTGTGCAGGCTAAATAGCTTCCGGCAGTGGAGATAAACATTACAGACGTACGGCTGTAACGTATATCTGCCCCTTACTCGTCGCAGTCACAGTGGCCGCGGTCGAGGAACGCTGTAAGTTCATACCGGCTGGTACAGTCCCGACAGGTGACGTGGACTGCTGCGCTGAGTTCGAACTCCCCAATGTCCACATCGCCGGCTGCCTCGAGTTCCGCTACTACGCTTGTCGAGACTGAACGGGTCCGGCCAAGGAGTCGCTGGACTGTCTCAGCCCGATCGTCCGTCCCCGTCGACTCCGAGGTGTGTTCCAGCCCCCGCACCGTTGTGAGGTAGGTGTGAATCGCCTGGTGGGAGACGAAGGACGCTCGGAGGGAATCGACATCGACGCCCTCGCGGTCGAGCCGACGTTCAGCACGCACCTGCGCGCCGCCGGTGGTCTCCTCCCCCACAAGCAGGTCATACACGTTGGCTGCTTCACCATCGAGTGGGTTCATTCCGGTCGCTCGCATCTCGCTCCGCACCAATCGTTCGTTGAACCTCCTGGCGAGTTCTCGGAGGCTCTGACGGTCGCCGTTCTCCCCCAACCAGGCCTGCTCTAGTTCGAGTGGGAGTTCCTCGAGGTCGTGCGTATCGATCAGTCGGTCTACTTTGGTCCGGCGACCGCCATCAGTGTTTTGACTAACGTAGTCACTCATATTAGCGATATATTGAGTCGTTCGTAAAGAGATTCGGGTTGCGGAGCACCTTCACCCAGCCGCGACGGCAGGCCAGCGCTCAGTTCGGCACAATCGGGGAGTTCGTCAACGGGTAGCATTTGTACAAATTTCACAGTTTGTAAACTGTTTAGAGAGTTCACACGGCACACAGCAGGTGAACAATCTGAACAGGCTACGTGTCCCGCCGTCAAACAGCTGGGCCAGTGGGTTCCGTGCCTGAAGCGCGCCATGCTGACAGTCAGTTCCTGCGGAGAAACGGGGCGCCTGGAATAAACCTACTGTCGCGCACGGGTGACGAACCGACAGGAATTACGCCGGGCACGCCCGAGGAACTGGTGTGCAATCGGACCGAACGCCCGCGGCGGACGCCTCAGAGACGTGTCGGCTCTGTGGTTCGGACCTCTCCACGCGGCGGCGCGATGCTGGGGATGCGTTCTGCTCTGAGGGCTGTCGCGACGTCGATGACCGCTTGCCTGCTCCTGAAGTCTACCATGACCAGAACGCTGGACCAGGTGAACAACCGCCCACAGAATCGGATGAGGATTCGGTGTTTCTCACCGTCGAGGGGATGCACTCGACGACATGCGAGTCGTTCCTCGAGTCAGTCGCGATGAAGCTCGACGGCGTCAGGGGCGCCGAGGCCAGCTACGTCACCGAATCGATTCGGGTGACATACGACTCTACAGCCGTCACTGACCCAGACGGGTTCCGTGACATGCTGGTCGAAGAACTCAGTGTGCTGGGCTACAGCGCGGCCTCCAGGGAGAAAGGCACCGCCGAAGCGGCGTACGAGGCGGACATCGAGGACGTGATCGGCTACCGCTACGCCGCCGGGGTGGTGTTCACCTCGTTCCTGATGATCCCGTATCTCGTCGTCTTCTACCCCGCCCACTTTGCGGATCTGTTCGGCCTGGAGTACAACCTCTTCGCGGCAGGGAATCAGGCACTCGTCGTGCTGCCGGCGTTCCTCATTCTCACCATCGTCGTCATGCTGTTCACCGGGGCTCCTGTACTGCGGGACGCTTACGTCGCCCTGAAACTGAGACAGCCGAACACCGGACTGCTCGTCACAATGACCGCTCTCGCTGCGTACCTCTTCGGGAGCGCCTCCTTCGTCGCTGGCGGGACGGGCGTCTACTACGATCTGACGGTCGTGTCAGTCGCAACGGTTACGGGGGCGATGTTCTACGAGTCAGTGGTCAAGCGTCGGGCCGCGGACGCGCTGACGGATCTGACCATTTCCCGCGTGCGTACCACGCTGCGCTACGCGTCCGATGGCTCGACGGTATCCGTCGATGTTGACACGCTGGAGACGGGTGACCTTGTGTTGGTCCCGGAAGGCGAACGCATCCCAGTTGACGGCACACTGGTAGAAGGCGAGTGTACCGTCGACGAGGCTGTTGTGACCGGCGAGTCGACTCCCGTCCGGAAGCAGGCGGGCGATACCCTCATCGGCGGCTCGGTTCTCGTGGCTGGTGCAGCAGACCTCCGAGTAGGTGAGGATGCGACCAGCAGCATCGACCGGCTGACGGCCGCTGTCTGGGGGTTCCAAACTGCGACCCACGGCGCCCAACGGCGGGCTGACGAACTTGCCACCAAAATCGTCCCGGCGCTGGCTGGGCTGAGCGTGCTCGTCGGCGTCGCAACGGTCCTCGTCGGTGGTGACCTCCCCGCCGCTGCCGTCGCCGTCCTGACAGTGGTGCTCGTTGGCTCACCCTGGGTGCTGGGCTTCGCAACGCCGTTCTCCACGGGAGCCAGCATCGAGGCGGCGCTCGACCGCGGTATTGCGGTGTTCGACGAGACTGTGTTCGAGCGGCTCCGCGCCGTCGACACGGTCGTGTTCGACAAAACCGGGACGCTCACGACCGGCCAAATGGAGCTGCTGGAGACTGACCTCTCGCTCGACCTGTTCGGCGCCGTCGCAGCGCTGGAGCGGCGAGCCGCCCACCCGGCAGCGGCCGCGATTGTGGCTGCCTACGACCGGCAAAACGATGCTGCGGCGGCGAAATCGGTCACCAAATTCACCAGTCACGGGACGGGCGTCGAAGGTGTGGTCGACGGCGATCGGTTGCTTGTCGGGACCCTCGACTTGTTCGGCGACCAGGGATGGTCGATCCCGAGCGATATCTCGGATCGAGCAGTAGCCGCCCACGAATCCGGGAACCTTCCTGTCGTGGTCGGTCGGAACGGAACCGCCGAGGGATTGGTTCTCGTGGGTGACGAACCGCGTGTTGGCTGGGAGGAAACGCTCGCAGATTTGAGCGAGCGTGGGCTCGAGACGGTTGTCCTCACCGGCGACGATGCGGCCGCCGCCGAAGCGTTCACAGACAGTGAGCACGTCGACTACGTCTTCGCCGAGGTGCCACCTTCGGGGAAAGCGGCGACGGTTCGCCGACTCCAAGCCGACGGACGGGAAGTCGCGATGGTCGGTGACGGCACAAACGACGCGCCCGCACTAGCTGCCGCGGACTTGGGGCTCTCTCTCGGCAGCGGCACCGCACTCGCGGCCGACGCGGCCGACCTCGCGCTCGTCGAGGACGACTTGGCGACCGTCGACACCGCGTTCGGACTCTCCGCAACGGCGGCCGAACGGCGCCGGCAGAACGTCGTCGCCGCGCTGAGCTACAACGCGATTGTGGCGCCCACTGCGCTGGTCGGCATTCTCAACCCACTTGTGGCGATGTTCGGCGCGCTGGTCTCCTGTGGGCTGGTCGTGGCGAACTCTCACCGCACGTTCGACGACGGAGACTGAACAGGCCGAACAGCAGTGTGAACAACGGATGAACGGGCCCGCGACGACTACCCAGCGTCTCCTCTGGGGGAGCGTGCCTGCACACGAGAGGGTGTCATACAACAGTTCACACACGTAGTTCTCCGCGGTTCGGAATCGGTCAGTACAGGTGACCTACTGACCGCGAGCGAACGTAGTGAGCGAGCGGGCCAAGGAGGCCCCGAAGGGGCCGACGCCGGCTTTTGTCGCCAGAAATCAGAGATTTCTGGCTGCTAACCAGAAGCCTCCAGCTTCTGGTGATGGTCGAGCTTTTGCCAGGGAGGCGCCGAAGGCGCCGACCGCAGCAAAAGGTCGGTGTGCAGACCTATTCACCGGTAAATTCGATGCGTCCCGGTTGAAATTATGTCCTGTGAATAGTTCTATGACACCCTCCACGAGTAAAGAGAGTTGCCGATTACTGTCACCCGTCGCGGATCTCTCGGTATCAGTCCGCACCCTTATCTGAGACTCCCACATCTCACCCATGATGATCGATAGAGAGTCGTCCCCCGCGGTCGCCGATGAGTACATCGAGCGGCTGTTCCGGGACAGTCGAACGAACGCCCTGCTGGGTTGGGCTGTTGTCGGAGTCCTCCTCGTTGCCTTCGCGGAGAGTGCGCTCGACGCCGACCTGCAGTGGATGGTGTTCATCGGTGTGGTTTCCGTAATCGTGCTCGTTCCGGCCATCGCGTATCGGTCGTGGGAAGTGATGCTTCCGTGGGAACTGATTGGACTCGCGACCTTTCCGATTTTGGTTAGAGGGGTAATCGGCGGTACGGTGGGGACGTTCGCGACCTATCTCGCCCTCGCGGGACTCGCGCTGGTCGTGGTCGTCGAACTCCACATGTTCACCGAACTTAATGTGACCCACTGGTTTGCCGTCGTGCTGGTCGTACTAACCACGTTGGCCTCTGTCGCTGCCTGGACAGTGGTGCGGTGGAACCTCGACCGGACGATGGGCACGAACTACCTCACGACCAACGAGGTCCTGATGACTGAATGGCTCTGGGTCACGCTCGCAGGCGTCGTCGCGGGCGTGTTGTTCGACGCCTACTTCAGGCGGCGCGACCGTCAGCTTCGGCGCGCCATCCGACAGGTGGTCCGCCGATGAGGTTCCTTCCCCGGCCGTCCCAGACCAACCAGCGCCGCCTCACTCGACTGATGCAGGCAGTGTTGCTCGCCATCGTCGCCTACGGCGTGGTCGCCAAAGAGCCGAAAGCCATTGTCAACGGTGGGGTCGCGTTGGCGGTGACGTTCGTCCCCGCGCTATTTGAGCGCAACTACAAAATCCCGCTGGACCCGTGGCTCGGGCTCTGGATCACGACTGCAGTGTTCCTCCACACCCTCGGGTCGGCCGGCCTCTACGGGCAGATTCCCTGGTGGGACCACCTCACCCACGCCACCTCGGCATCGCTCATCGCCGGCGTCGGCTACACTGCCGCGCGTGCGGTCGACCTCCACGCCGACGAGATTCACCTGCCCACACGGTTCGCGTTCGTCTTCATCCTCATCGTCGTGCTGGCGTTCGGCGTCGCCTGGGAGCTGTTCGAGTATCTACTCGATATCATCGCGAACACGACGGGGGTGACGATGCCGCTGGCCCAGCACGGCCTCGACGATACGGTGAAAGACTCGATGTACAACTCCCTCGGCGCGCTCCTCGTCGCCACCTTCGGGCAGGCCCACCTCACCGGCGTCGCCGAGGGGCTGCGCGAGCAGTGGCTGCCAGAGGAATGAGCGCCCGAACCGTTTTCCGGGACTGGCGCGACCTTCGCCTATGGCGAACTTGAGTGGTGCAATCAACCGCGTCCGCCGGGCACGCCGAGAGGCTGTGGCCCCGCAGTCAGGGAGCTTCGAGCGCTACCGCCCACCCTACGAGGAGGCGCTGGAAGCTGTTCAGGACCTGGCCGACGACGAGCTATTCGACGAACTCGACACGTGGCTGGCCGAGACAACCCGCGCGAAGGAGGAACTACCCACGCCGGCTGCGCTCCGTCAGAAGGCCCGCGAACTCTGTGCGGATTACGGCGTCGAGATCCCGGACGATTCCCCACTGCGGGAGTAGTGTCTACTCGTCGGCCGCGCCAGCGCCATCCCACTCGACAAACTCGGAGAGTTCGTCGTTGATGTCGGCCCCCGAACTCTCGCCGGGGAGGATGTCACCGAGTGCCGCGCCGAAAGAGGCAACCGTCCAGACGACACTAATGCGCGCCATCGCGACAACCGGGTCGTTCCAGTCAGCCACACGGCCCCACATCGTCATGAGCGCCGCCGCGGTGAGATAGGAGACGAGCGCGATTCCGACGAGTCGGCGGGGGATGAATCCCAGAATCGGTCGGGTCGCTTTCACGTCCTGCGGGCCGGCCCAGTAAACAAGCCCCCAAATCATCGCCAGAACGAACGCTGCGTTGGCCAGGAAAAACACCGGGAACAAGCCGACTCGGAACGAGAGGAAATATTCTGCAACGTCGAAGACGCCGTCCTCGACCAGGAAGCCGATGGAGAAGAAGATGCTGCCGACGAACCCCTCCGCGATATCCCGACCAGTGTACTTCCGGATACTGTCGCCGAGCACGTCGCCGGTGGTCGAGGAGGCGGTTCGCTGGCGGAGCCGTTCTACCATCTCCCGATCTGGCCCCGTTGTGACTGCCTCTAGGTCGTCGAACTGACTGAGGATGCTCACAACGAGCTCGCCGTCAGTCAGGTGAGCTCCCGTCTCAGTGTCGTACTGGTCTGCGACGGGTGCGGTGTCTTCGCCCGAAAGAATATCCCCCAGGGCAGCGCCCAGCGAGCCGACAGTCCAGATGACGTTGATGCGGGCGAGCGCTTCGAACGGCTGGGTCCAGCTGTCGACCCGCCCCCAAACGGTCATCAAGAGCGTTGTGACGACTAACGAGACGCCCAGAATCATGACGACGCGGGCTGGGACGACCCCGAAGAACGTCGTCGCCTCCCGTTTGTCCCGCCCGGTCCACTCCAAGAGTGCGTATGTCATCACCACGACGAACAGCGTGTTGGCGACGAGGAACACCGGGACGCCAGCGACGGTGGTTTCGAAGAGGTAGCTGGCGATATCGAACACCCCGTCCTCGATGAGCAGCGGCGACGCGAAAATCACGCTGCCGACGAACGCCTCCGCGGCGTCGTTGCGGTCAAGCTGTTTTACTTCCGAATTGATGATTCCCCGCTTGTGCGCTTCGGCGAGCAGCTCACGCACCGTCGTGAGTTGGCTCGCCGCAGCGGACTCCCCGGCCGCTGTCAAATCGTCGAGCCCACTGATGAGCTCCTCGACGTGAGCGGGTTCGGCTGTTGGCTCAGGCGGTGACTCTCCCTCCGCCGTCGTCGATCCCGACATTATCGAGGCGTTCCAATGGGACGAACAAAGTGGTACCTATCGACACCGCGTGGACACCAGCGTCGCGAGGACGAGATCAGTCCTCGTCGGGCGGATTCCGAATCATCGTCACCGAGACCGGCGACCGCTTGGCCACCGCCTCGGAGACGCTGCCGAGCAGGAACCGACGTACGCCGCGGCGGCCGTGACTGCCCAGGACGATGTGGTCCACGTCCGCTTCCTCGGCGTACTCGACCATCGCGCGGGCAGGTCCGCCCACGATGGCCTCCGTCCGGATCTCGCGGTCGTACTCAGCGGCGATACCCTCGGCCGTTTTGAGGGTCTTCGTCGCTGCCTCACTCACGCGGTCATACGCACCCTCGACGAACTGTGGTCCCTCCTCCTCACCCTGGGCAATCCACTCCCGCGGGTCCGAGACGTGCACCGCAGAGATCGTTGCCTCCGGATAGCGCTCAACTGCGTGGCGCAGTGCTCGGTCTGCCTGTTCGGACTCGTCGTAGCCAACGAGGACGTGCATGGACCGCCGTTGCGCCGGGTGGGGGTTAGCTTTTCGGGGTCAGGCCGCAATCGAGCTTTGGAACCCCTTCCGGATGCTGATGGCGGCCCCGTAATCGGACTGAGTGAGGGTCCCAACTACCTCCCCACGCAGCTCCACGATAGCCTCGCTCGCACCCGCCTGGTTCAGCAGCGCGAGCGTATCGAAGGCGTCGTCGTCGGGGGTCACCCGTGGCACGTCACGGGCGATCTCCCCCACTCGTGTTGTGCTGTGGTCCTGCCGTTTGGTTTGCTGGAGGTCCGCAAGTGTGACGATTCCGACGACTGCACCGCCATCCACAACCAGGTGTGCGTTTCGGCGGTCACGCAGGAGGTGGGAACCGAACTCCTCGACGGTGGCGTCGGCGTCGATGCTCGGCGGGTCGCGGCTCATCACGTCGTCGACAGTAATCCCCTCGAGCAGTTCGTCAAGCACGACGGCGCGGGACTCGGTCGTCGCGGCGCCGTAGATGAACAGGGCGAGTAGGAGCAACAACAACTGGAAGGTGAGAACGCCAACTATCGCGAAGAGGAACGCGAAGAGAACACCAATCCGGCCAGCCGTCCGGGTCGCGGTAGCGTACGGCTGGGAGCGAGCCAGCAGGGCTCGCAGGATGCGGCCGCCGTCCATCGGGAACGCCGGCAGGAGATTGAACACCCCCAGCGTGAGGTTCGTGATGGCGAGCCATCCAACGATGAACCGCGAGACCTGCAACGACTCCGGCGACAGCACGGCCCCGACGTAGCAGACAGCCGCGACGAGGAAACTGGTGATGGGTCCGGCGATAGCGATCCAGAACTCCCGGTTCCACTCCTTGGGAATCGAGGAAAGCGCCGCCATCCCACCCAGAATCCAAAGCGTGATGGATTCGATTTCGATGTCGTAGCGCAGTGCCACCCACGAGTGGCCGAGTTCGTGGAGCGTCACGCTGACGAACAACCCAACCGCTGCAGTGATCCCGATTATCCACGGCGTCAGTCCTGCACGGAGGCGTCCTGGCTCAAAGCCGACACCGGTGAACCCCTCGATGAACCCGGCGTAGAGTTCGATCTGCTGGCCACTTCCGATGAGCCACGCGAGGAGGGGGAGAAAGATGAGCAACGACGTGTTGATGCGGATGGGGATATCCCAGATTTTACCGACGGTGAAACTTCGCATACTGAGTGGTCTCCGGGGGAGCTACTTAGTGGTGCTGTCGAGTCTGGGAACATCCTGCAGCAACCGGCCGCTGGCTCGGACCGACACAAAAATGGGCCGCTGCGGTCAGTCGACGGCTGTCACGTCGGCCTCCTCGGCTTCGTCCGGGCGGAACTCCCGGCTGACTTCCTTCCACGTGCCGCTACGGAACCGCCAGTAGTTGATGGCGGCGGGGATGGTGGTCTCGGCGACGAAGGCGAGGTAGATACCCCAGTGGCCAAGCGCGGTCACCGAGCCGATGTAGGCAAGCGGGATGGAGCCGCCGAACATGCCGATTAACTGGCTGACAAACGGGACCCGTGTGTCGCCGCTGGCGTCGAGCGGGCCGATAGCGGCGCCCGAGACTCCTTGGAACAGCACCGCAACACAGGCCGCATACAGCAGGTTCACGGCGATTGGCACCTCTGGCCCCGGACCGCCCGTGAACACGAGGACCAACTGTTCAGCGAAGACGGCAACGAGAATTGCCGAGACAGCGTAGACGGCGACGGCGAAGCGGATGATATCACGGCCGTACGCCTCCGCGAGTTCCTCCTTGGCCTGGCCCAACGCCTGGCCTGAGAGGCTGGAGGAGGCGAGACCGAACCCCCAGCCGGGGGTGTTCATCACGCCCCAGATGCGCCGTGCGATGACGAACGCGGCGACCGTGCTGGTCCCGAAACTCGCGAGAATAGCGAGCATGGGGAACTCCGCGCCGGTCCAGACGAGGTTGCGCGCGCCGACGGGCGCGCCGATGCGCACGAGGTCCCGGATCGTCGGTCCGTCCAGATAGTCGCCGCGAGCGGCGATAGTGACCGGGAACTCCCCGACCAACGGCGCGCGACCCTGGGTAATTCCGATCGCGAATACGATGACGGCGATAACGTTTGAGAGGACCGTCCCGAGTGCGGCGCCGCGGACACCGAGCCCGAGGCCGAAGATGAACACCACGTTCAAGCCAATGTTGATGACTGCGCCGCCGGCACGAACCTGCATCGCAGTGTAGGCATCGTCAGCACCGACGAGCACGCGGCTCCCGACGAGGTTGAGCCCGGCGAAGGGGATGCCCAAGCCGACCACCTGGAGGTAGTCAGCGCCGTAGGCGACCGCCTGCGCGTCGTTACTGAGGAGGCCCACCAACTCCGCAGGGAACAGGAGGAACACGGCTGTCACAGGGAGCGAGATGAGAATCACGAGCAGTGTGCTCGAGCGGATTGAAAGCCCCAGTTCATCGTACGCCTCCGCACCGTACCGTTGGGAGACCATCGCAATTGTGCCGCCAGCGACGCCGCCGCCGATAGCAAAGGCGAGCCCCCAGAACGGCCCCGCGAAGCCGACACCGGCGACGGCACTCGTCCCGAGTGCGGCGCCGACCATCGCCACGTCGACTGCGTTCTTGGACATCCGGGCGACCCCGGTGACGATGCGGGGCCACGCGAGGTCCGTGGTCTCGACTGCTCGCTCCCGGTCGATGAGGCCGAGCCGGGCGAGCAACAGCCCGATGGAGAGAATCGGGAGGCGGAAGAGGTTCGAGAGACGGGACACCGTAGGAAAGCTTCGCCCGCCTCCTCGAAAGGGTTTCCCAATCCGGCCAGCTCCACCGGGGAGTAACCCCTTCGGGGCCGACGAGATGGAGTGACGGTGCTCCTGGGTTTCTACAATGCCTGTGCTGCGATTCGAGATGTTCCACGAGGACGACTGCGATACGCTGACGACGACCGACTGGCTCCCCCGCAACGATTTCTCGGACGACTCTCTCGACGGGTGGAACTGCGCTGTTGGCCGAGTTGTATCGATGGAGCCACCGGCCACGTCCCCGTTTCGGGGGTTCCGGAGTCGGACTCGGAAGCCAACGCGGAGCCGGGGCGCGTGTCCCGAACGATACCTCACCGGGAGTCGCTCACGGCGGCGCTATTGGGTTTCGCCACAGGTGAACAGCGACGGTGCCCAAAAAGAGCACCCCGCCGGCGACCGCTAACATCGCCGCCGGTGAGAGTGCGTCCGAGAGCAGACCGCTCCCCAACTGGAACGGCACCACCGTCAGCCCGCTCACCATCGACATCGCGCTGAGCGTCGTCGCCCGGCCAACGGAGTCGATACGGTCGTTGACGTACTGGCTGGCGAAGACAGCCGTCACTTCCGAGAGACCGCGAACGACGAGGAACGCGACCACAGCCGTCGCCGGGAGGACCCACTGTCCAACCAACAGCGCGCCAGCCGCAAGCGGCGCCAGGAGGAACCAACGCCCGAGGCCCACTCGGTCGCGAACCCACGAGGCGCGGTAGGTGACCGCGGCCGCTGTCAGGCTGATGGCTGCGTAGTACCACCCGAGCAGCGTCTCAATCTCTCCCACACCGTAGCCGGCAGCGAGGCTCTCCATCCGTGGCTGGAGGAAGATGAAGGCGAGATAGGTGGTCGCGGCGAACAGCACGTAGTAGAGCACCAGAAACGACCGCAGGCGCGGCTCCGCGAACGCTTCTTTGACGGCGTTCATCGTCGCCGAGAACGAGGTCGATTCGGGCTCCTCACCCGCGTCGTCGACGCTGAGCAGCACCACCGCGCCGACAGCGGTGACTGCACCCGCCGCGAAGAATGGATACGTCAGGTCCTCTGCAGCGAGATAGCCACCGGCAACGGCCGCTATCACGCCCGAGGCGAGGGCGAAGGACTCTCCCCGGCCCCTGAGTTCGGCGAACGGTTGCCCGTCTTGGACCAACGAGTCATAGAGCCACGCGTCCTCGCTCCCCGAGCGGAACGTGTAGCCCAGCGACCAGCAGATGTAGAGCCCGAGAAACGCCGGGAAAGTCCCCGCCAGCCCCAATCCGACGAGTGTTGCCGCAATGAGCAGCGTTCCGACAATGAGGCCGTTGCGACGACCGAGCCGGTCGCTGACGTAGCCCGTGGGTACTTCGCCGGCCACGGTGGTGAGGTTGTACGCGGCCTCCAGGATGGTTATCTGGAAGAACGAGAGCCCAGAGGCGGCGAAGTAGAGATACATCACCGGGCGATAGAGCTCGACTGCCTTCGTCACTTTGTAGAGGTAGTACCGGATGACGGCGCGGGAGGGCATCGCTCGGTCCGAACCACGCGAGCCACAAAATCGGTCCGGTTCAACTGAACGGTACTGATACGGCCCCGGAGCACGTACAGCAAGCCATGAGCAACACAGCATCCACTGGCGAGAGTGAGCCCGGCCCGGGCGAGGTGTACTGTCGAGACTGCGGGACGGTGATCAGCGAACGGGCCGAGATTTGTCCGAACTGCGGCGTGCGCCAGCGCGACCCGCCGAAAGGGTCGCTTGATACACTCATCGAGGAGCTGACGGCGAGCGGCAACCCCTTCATTGCGGCGGTGCTCTCGGTGGTGTTCCCCGGGCTCGGCCAGCTCTACAACCGCGAGCTGGAGAAAGGGCTCGTCATCATGGTGGCGAGCGTCGTCGCGTTGGTGTCGGTGGTGGTGGGAGTCGGCATCCTGCTCTACCCAGCCGTCTGGATCTACGCACTCTGGGACGCCTACAAGGTAGCCGAGAGACAGTCGGACGAGGAACCGGACACCGTAGTAGAGAGACACGTCGGAAGCAGCAGTGACGAGGACGAAACCGAGGAATCGAGCTAATCCAACACCGAGGTAGCGACGAACAGGCCGTGGTGGATCACGACTGTCCAGAGTACCACTGTCGCGAGCGGGCCTGCTCGCCGACTCTCCCCAGTTGCGATGACGGCCGCCACCGGGAGCACAAAGAACGCCAGTACCAGATAGGCGTGTCCCGTGCGGGTGGAGAGCCGTTCGAACACCATCAGCGTGCCTCCAACGACATCGTAGGCAGACCGACCCCTGCCCACGGATAAATCCCGACTACCCAGAGAGCCGGAAACTCAAGCTACAAGCCCCCGCCCCATCACACTCGTCCATGTACAACGCGGCTATCGTCGGCTGTGGCGTCATCGGCAACCGGCTGGCTGGCTCGTTCGAGTCCCACGAAGAGACCACCGTCTGGGGCGCGTGTGACCTGGTCGAGGAACGCGCCGAGGAGTTCGCTGAAGCGTACGACTGCAACGCCTACACGGAGTACGAGGAGATGGTGACGGAGGACGCCGTCGACATCGTCTACGTCGGCGTGCCGCCAGTCGTCCACCGCGAGGTTGTCGAGGCTGCCATCGACGCTGGCAAGGCGGTCATCTGTGAGAAGCCGATGGCCCAGAACACTGCTGTTGCCGAGGAGATTGCCGAACTCGAAGCTGGTCACGGCCAGCCGACTGCGGTGAATCTCCCGTTCCGTTACACGCCCGGCTTCGTGGAGCTTCGCGAGCGCATCGCCGACGGCGATATCGGCGAGCCGCTCCGCATTGAACTCACGTTCCGATTCCCGCAGTGGCCTCGCGAGTGGCAGGACGTTGAGTGGCTGGAGAGCCGCGAACAGGGCGGGCCGCTCCGGGAGGTCGGCACCCACTACCTGTTCGGCGTGCAGGAGGCGTTCTCCCCCATCGACTGGGTGAACGCCGAGGCGTCGTACACCGGCCCGGAGCGGTACGAGAAGTCCATCACGGGCTACTTCAGCGTCGACGACGTCAGCGGCGTTATCGACCTGTTGACTGACTGCGGTGCCGACGAGGAGAACTCCATGACCGTGGTGGGCACGGACGGAACCCTCTCACTGCTGGAGTGGTACCGGTTGGTCGGCAGCGGCGTCGGCGAGAGCGAGAGCAGCATCGAGGAAACTCGCAGCGAGACGACCCTGACGCTGGTCGACGAGTTCGTCACAGCGCTGGAGGGTGGAGCGGGTGATCTCGTGAGCTTCGCCGAGGCGACGCAGGTCCAGCGCGTCGTCGACGCAATTTTCGACTCCGAAGGCGAAGCGATCGCGATTCCGGACAAACGGTAACCGACTGCACCGGCCTATTGCCGCTTCCAAAGCACCACGCCGAGCACACTCGCAGTGGCGGCGACGCCCGCCAAGACAACAAACAGGGTTGTCGGTGAGCCGTAGGTGAGGATGGCGCCCGCCAGTCCGGCCCCGAGCGCGCCTACACCGAACACTGCCAGATAGGTGTAGCCGTAGGAGATGCCGCGTGCAGCCGCCGGAGTGTACTCCGCAACGGCAGCCTGGTAGAGCGGTTGGACGACGAACATCGAGAAGCCCAGCGCCGCACTCGCCGCGAGCAGCGGAACGGGACCAAGCGAAGCGATCGGGAGGAAGAGAAACCCCATCACAGCGAGCGCACCGAACGCGTAGGCGATGCCGCGTTCCGGCTGCATCAGGTCCGAGAGCCGGCCGCCGACATACTGGCCGGCGACGCCGACGCTCAGCAGCCCAGCGTAGATGTAGTTCGCTGGCTCCTGTGCCTCGCCAGCGAACGTCACCGGCTGGAACGCGTCGATGTCTGCCAGCAGTTCGGGGAGGAAAGTGAGGACGCCCCGGTAGAACAGCCCCGAACAGATTGCGATGAGGAAGACGAGGATAAAGGAGCCCGTCAGGAGTGTCTTCGACGTTGTGAGGAACGCCGCCAGCGAATCTGGAGAGCCGGCCTTCTCTCCATCTGCATCCGCTGCATCACCAGAATCGGCGTCGACAGAAGCCGCTTCGTCCACGTCGAGCACCAGCGCAAAAACGGCTGCCGCAAACGCCGGAAGCGCCAGCGCCGCGGCGGCGGTGCGCCAGTCGACGAACACGAGCAGCAGCGTGGCCGCCAGCGGCCCGCCGGCGATGCCGATGTTGCCCGCCATCCCGTGGAGCGCGAAGCCCCGGCCACGTTCCTCCACCCCTTTGCTGATGAGCGAGAGCCCCGCCGGGTGGTAGACCGATGCGGCGGCGCCCCAGAGCACCAGCGCACCGGTGATAGTGAGTATCGACGGGGCGACCGAAAGCACGAGGAACGAGGCACCCATCCCGGCCAGACAGACAGCGATGAGTCGTCGGGAGCCGAACCGGTCGACCAGCACGCCGCCTGGGAGGGCGCCGAGGCCGAACAGCGCCATCCCGACGGTCACGACGATGCCGAGTTCCGCCGGCGTCGTGGAAAACTCCACCAACCAGATGCCCACGAGAATGGGGACCGAGAGCTCGTAGGTGTGGACCAGCGCGTGGGCGAGACTCGCCAGCCCGACGATCGCCCGGTCGTTTCGCTTCACACCCATTGTTCCAAATGGGGCCGCTTGAACCCCCCGGACCCGGCCAGGGGGAACGTTCTTACTCTCTCACCACCCGCATCAGAGTATGACACCGACCCGGTCCGGCCCGTTCGTACTGTCTCTTCAGTGCACCACAGTGACACAGCGGCCACCGACTCGAGGAGGGGCGAACTGATGCAGTATCTCGCCCGGACCGCCGACGGCGACGCACTGCTCGGGGATGAAGACGGCTTCGTTCCACTCGGGGCTGCGGTTCCTGGGGCTGAAACTGTCCACGACGTGCTCCCCCAGGCGCCCGAGGGGCTGCCGTCGACGGCTGATGCGACTGCTGTCCCGGTTTCGGGCGAAACACGTTCCTTTGGCGCGTTCCTCGAGGAACCGGGCAAGCTGTTCGGGATCGGCCTCAACTACAGTGAGCACGCGAGCGATCTCTCCGAGGACGCTCCTGAGGAGCCAGCCAGTTTCTTCAAGCCCGCGACGGCGGCGACTGGCCCCGGTGGGCCAATCCGGCTCCCGCCCGAATCTATCAGCACCCGCGTGACTGCGGAGGCAGAACTGGCTGTCGTCATCGGTCGGACCTGCCGAAATGTTGCTGTTGGGGATGCAGATAAGGTCATCGCCGGTTTCGCGCCAGTCATCGACATGACTGCTGAGGATATCCTCCAACGCAACCCTCGATTCCTCACTCGGGCCAAAAGCTTCGACAGCTTCCTCGTTTTCGGGCCCCACATCGCAGTGCCGGAGCCGGGAACCGACCTGAGTGATATCGAGGTTCGCACCGTTCTGAATGACGAGGTTGTGGCACGGAACGAAGTGTCGAACATGCATTTCTCGCCACGAGAACTCGTCGCGTTCCACTCCGAGGTCATGACGCTGGAGCCAGGGGACATCATCTCGACGGGGACGCCGGGGGCCCACCCAATCGAGCCAGGTGATGACGTGGGCGCCGAGGTTGACCGGTTCGGGAGCGTTTCTGCGGACGTCGTTCGGAACTGAACGGTCGTGTCGCGAGAACGCACAGCTGGCGCGGCGTTAACTCCGCGCGCCCCCATTTGACAGTATGACCACCAGCCGACGTGCGTTTCTCGCCGCAGTTGGCGTCACCGGTGTGTCCGCCCTGGCGGGCTGTAGCGGCGGAAGTAGCGGGGGCTCGGGCACCGCGCTCGCCGACCATCCTGTCTCGAAGGAACTCGCTGCACAGCCAACGCTCGGCGCCGAACCGGGTGAGGGAGAGGGGACCATCGTCGCGTTCGAGGACCCCTCCTGCCCGACCTGCGCGCGGTTCGAGACCTCGACATTCCCGCGATTGAAGTCGGAACTGCTCGACACGGGCCGAGCGTCCTTCGTCTTTCGCTCCATCCCCATCATCTACGAGTGGGGGAAGCCGGCGACGATGGCGCTCGAAGCCACCTATGACCGCTCTGGGGATGCCTTCTGGGCACTGAAAGACCACTACTACCGCACGCAGGACGCCTTCGACACTGACAACACCCTCGACCGAACCGAGACGTTCCTCGCAGCGAACACCGAGCTCGACGCCGCAGCCATCGTCGAGGACGCCAGACAGGGCGCGTTTCAAGACGCCGTCGACGTGGACGTGGCGGTCGCTGACGAACTCGGCGTCAGCGCCACGCCGACGTTGTACGTCTTCGACTCGGGCACGTTTTCGACAGACATCACCGGTGCCGTCGGGTACGACTCACTGAAGGGTGCCATGGGTATCTGATGAGGGGCCTCTCGCTGCCGACACGTCGGGCGGATTGGCGACTGATGGGTCGGACTGCCCGACTGGTGCTCTCGCTTCCGGTCTACGCAGCGCTGGGAGTTCTCGCGTCAGTCGCCGCGCTCTCGACGTTCGTCCTGAGTCAGAACCCGAACTTCGTCTTGGCCGTCGTCATTCGTGGGAGCGCCGACGCGACCACACGATTCCGCGCGCTGCTAGGGCTCTATCCCGGCTTCGGGAGCGCCTACTCGATTCCCGTCGGTGCGGTGCTCGTGCTCATTGCCCTGCTGGTGGGCGTCAACATCGCGATGGTGGTGTATCACTTCCGCGAACACGAGCTGGGTGCGCGCGAAGGAACAAGCAGTCTCGCCGGCGTGCTCTTTGGCATCGTCGGCGCCGGCTGTGCGGCCTGCGGCACGGCTATCATCGCCGGCATTTTGACACTCGTTGGGCTGGGTGGGGTGCTGACGCTGCTCCCGCTCGACGGCCTGGAGTTCGCGCTGCTGGCGCTTGTCGCTGTCCTGCTCTCCATCTACTGGCTGGCAGAGGGGATGCGTGGTGGGGAAATCGCGGGCTGCCCAGTCGACATCTGAATACCAGCGAAGGTCTCGAACAACCGCCGCGCGGACGCGTCTGAACCCACAACCCTCTTGTTTAGGCCCACCTAATCCGCCACCCAGATGGAGCTCACCAGGCGTGACGCGCTCACGGCGCTGTCAGCAGCCGTGGGTGGCGGGCTCGCCGGCTGTTCGGCCCCCTCCGTGGATTCGGGAACGGAGCCCGCCGAACTGGATGGTCACGGTGTCGACACGCTGGCCGCGCTCGCTGCGGTGCTCTATCCGAACGAGGCCGAGAACGTCCGAGGATTCGTCAAGGAGTACGCGTCCGAACGCGTGCGCCGGAGCCCAGACCACGGCAGCGGCGTCGTTGACGCCATCCGTGTGTTAGACGACTACACGGAGACCATTTACGGCGAGCGGTTCGCCGACCTCTCGCTGGCACAGCGAAGAGAAGCCCTGCAGGAGATGCCCATCGCTACGGCTGACCCTGTTCCCGATGGCACCGACCAGCAGCGGGTCCGCTACTACCTCGTAAATGACCTTCTCTACGCGTTCTACGCAACGCCCACCGGCGCAGAGCTGGCTGGGCTGGAAAACCCCCCGGGCTACCCGGGCGGCACCACGAGCTATCAGCGGGGTCCGCGATGATGGTCAATCGTGGACGACAGCAGGGTCCACGATGATTGCCAATCGTGGGCGACAGCGGGGTCCACGATGAGCGCCAGCAGTTCGGAAGACAGGACACCATCACGGAACGCCGACGTTTGCGTCGTCGGTGCCGGGCCCGCCGGCGCGCTGGTCGCTGCGAAACTCTCCGCAGCGGGGCACGACGTGGTCGTACTCGACGCCGGCCCGCGGTTCGACCCTGGCGAGCACGAGCAGCGGATGGAGACCCATCTCCGCCCGGGCAAAACCGAACCCCTCTGGGGGATGGGCGGAGAGCGGGACGACTACAGCACGAGCGGGGAGCAACCGTACCCGTTGAACGCCGCCCGAGTGAAGGGTATCGGCGGCTCGACCCTCCACTGGCAGGGGATGGTGATGCGCATGCACGAGCAGGATTTTCGGCTCGATTCCGAACTCGGTGTGGCAGATGACTGGCCCATCAGCTACGACGACCTCCGCCCCTACTACGCCGCTGCCGAGGAGGCCTTCTCGGTGGCCGGAGCGTCAGACAATCCCTTCGCGCCCCCGCGGGAGCAACCGCACCCACTGCCGGTGTTCCCACCCTCCTACAGCGACTCGCTGTTCGCAGAGGCCTGTGAAGAGGTGGGGATTACGACCCACTCGGTCCCGAATGCACGCAACTCAGAGCCGACAGACGATGCGAGCGCCTGCGTGGGCTACGGCACCTGCAAACCCGTGTGTCCCTCTGGCGCCAAGTACGACGCGACGCGGCATATCGACGCCGCAGAAGCCAACGGCGCGCGCGTGCTCGACCAGGCACCGGTCCAGCGCCTGGAACACGACGCTGACGGGGAGACGGTGACTGCTGCCGTCTACGTCACCCCAGATGGGACCGACCACCGACAGACCGCCGACGAGTTCGTGCTCGCCACTGGCGGCGTCGAGACCCCTCGGCTGCTCCTGCTCTCCGCCAGCGAGCAGTACCCGGACGGTTTAGCCAACAGCTCTGGGGCAGTCGGGCGATACTTCATGGACCACCTCTTCGCGGGCGTGGGCGGGCGGCTCGACGAACCGACGCGACAGAAACACATCGGCTTCAACACCACCGAGAGCCACCAGTTCTACGACCGGGAGGACGATTCGAGGAGCGCAATCAAACTGGAGTTCCTCAACTACGCCGGCCCGGCACCCGTCGACATCGCGCTGGGTGCCGAGGAGTTCGGCGACGCTCTGCTCTCACGCATCCGCGAGGAGTACGGCACTCACATCGCGATGGGCGCGTTGGTCGAGCAGTACCCCCATCCGGAGAACTGCATCCGCCTCGACCCGGAGCGAACCGACGACCACGGCAATCCCATCCCGGACGTGGTCTGGAGCCTTGACGATCGAACGAAGCGAACCATCCGCCGAGCCAACGAGATCCAGCGCTCGGTTCTGGAGTCGCTTGGGGCCGATATCGACTGGGTTGTCGGCCCCGACAACACCGGCCCAACGTACCATCACATGGGGACCACCCGGATGGGGACCGACCCCAGCGCGAGCGTCGTGAGCCCGGACTGCCGCACGCACGACCTGTCGAACCTCAGTATCGCCGGCAGTTCGACGTTCGTGACGGGCGGTGCGATGAACCCGACCCTCACGCTCGCTGCGCTCTCGCTCAAAGCTGCCGACGCCGTCGCCAGTCGACTCTGAACCGTTTGTTCCCCCAAGAGGTTGCGACGGCGCTGGTGCTTTTGGCCGCCCGAAAAATCGGCAGGGTTTTAGGAGACCCTAAACAAACGTGGAACAGAATGAGCACGCAGGATATCTGTGTCATTGTTCCGACCATTCGCGAGTACGAGTGTATGCAGGAGTACATCGCGAATGCCCGAGAACACGGTTTCGACACCGACCGGTTGTTCGTCCTCCTCGTCACGGAGGATTTCTGCCCGACCAACGAGATGGCCGAAATGCTCGACAACATTGGCGTCGGCGGCGCGGTCTTCGACGGTAGCGACCGCGAAGCGTGGTTTACCGAGCAGGGCATTGCTGAATACGCCCACCTCATCCCCGAGGCCAGCCACGCACAGACCTCTTTCGGCCTGCTTTACATGTGGGCCAACAACCGCTTCGAGTACGGCGTCTTCATCGACGACGACACGCTCCCCCACGACGAGGACTTCTTCGGCACGCATCTGGAGAATCTTGCCTACGAGGGCGAAATCGATTCGATCTCGTCCGACGAATCATGGGTCAACGTCCTCCGGGAGTCCACGGGTACCCTCTACCCCCGCGGCTACCCCTATGCGGCGATGGACGAGGACGTCGAGGTCGGTACCGAGGAAGTCGACGACATCGTGGCCTCCCAAGGACTCTGGACCAACGTCCCGGACCTCGACGCCGTCCGCATCCTGATGGATGGCGACCTGCAGGGACAAGCCCAGACCCGTACCGAGCGAGACGACTTCGGCGAGGATTTCGTCGCGGCCGAGGGGAACTACCTCACGGTCTGCTCGATGAACCTCGCGTTCCGTCGCGAGGCAGTGCCGGCGTTCTACCAGCTGCCGATGGACGATAACCGCTGGGACGTGGGCCGCTTCGACGACATCTGGTCGGGGCTGTTCCTCAAGCGCGCCTGCGACCTGCTGGACAAGCAGGTGTACAACGGTGGGCCCCTGTGTGAGCACAACAAAGCGCCGCGCTCGACGTTTGACGACCTCGCCAACGAGGTGGCGGGTCTCGAACTCAACGAACACGTGTGGGAGGTCATCGACCACGCCGGCGCGGGTGCGGAGAGCTTCCGTGAGGCGTTCGATGCGATGGCCGACGCACTCGTCGCAGGCGACTTCGAAGAGTGGAACAACGGAGCGTTCCTCAACTACTGCGGGGAGTATATGAAGGACTGGACTGATTGCCTCACAGCGCTGGATGCGCCCGCCGCGGAGCCCGCGGAGGTGGCCGCCGATGACTGAGCAGCCCAACCGCCGGACGTTCCTCGCGGGACTCGCCGGAACTGGGCTCGTCGGCGTCGCCGGTTGCAGTGGCGGCGGGAATGACATGCCCACCGAGAGCGGCACCGACGCCACAAGTAGCCGTGGCTCCGCGGAGTTCACGGATTTCCGCGGTTCGGGGGCGCTCGCGGAAGGCCGTGGCGAGATCGGGGGGACGCGAATCGACGACCTCCCCGAACTCTCCGGCGAGCTCACAGTGTATCTCGGCGGCGGCGAGGGTGGGCTCTACCGTGACCTGATCGCCAAGCTGGAGAACATCTACCCGGACTTCACCGCGACGCCGCGGGAGTTCGGGACCTCCGAGGGCGCGAACACCCTCATCAGCGAAGGACCGGCCACGCCCGCTGACGTGTTCTGGTCGGTCGACGCCGGGTCCCTGGCTGCTGTCGCTGCAGAAGGGCTGGTCGCAGAACTCCCTGAAGCGGTCACCGAGCCAGTTCCGGAGGAGTTCCACCCCAACAACGAGTGGGTCGGAACCGCCGGTCGCGCCCGTGCGGTGCCGTACAACAGCAACGAACTCTCGGCCGACGACATCCCCGACACCGTCATGGCGTTCCCCGGCCAGGAATTCGCCGGTTCGATGGGTTGGGCACCGACGTACGGTGCGTTCCAGGCGTTCATCACCACGATGCGACTCCAAGAGGGCGAGGACCGCACACGGACCTGGCTGGAGAACATGCTCGCGGCGGGAGTTTCCGAGTACAACAACGAATTCATCGTCTCCAACGCGACTGCTGACGGCGAACTCCAGGCCGGCTTCGCCAACCACTACTACGCGCTGCGGGTGCAGGAAGCCCGTCCGGACTCGCCGGTGAAACTCGCGTTCACCAGCGGCGACGCGGGCGCGCTCATCAACGCAGCCGGTGCGGCTGTGCTCGGAGCGAGTCAGCAGCAGGAGCTCGCCAACACGTTCGTCCGGCACTTGCTCTCGGCCGAAGCCCAGGAGTTCTTCGCCACTCGGACGTACGCGTATCCGATGGTGGCGGACGTGCCCCCGGTGGGTGGCCTGCCGACCATCGACGAACTAAATCCGCCGGATATCGACCTCTCGCGACTCTCCGAGATCGGGCCGACAGTTGACCTCCTGCGAGAGACCGGCGTCCTCTGATGGCCACACGGGAGGAGTCCGGCGGAACGGGGGCGTTCCGGGCGCGGCTTCGCGGCCTACTGGGACTCGACGAGGAGGGGGTCTCGCTCGCGCTGGTCCTCCTCTCGGGAGCCATCGCTGCTGCAGTGCTCTCCCCGCTGCTCTGGCTGTTCTGGCGGGCGAACGAGGTTCCCCTCGCCGACGCCGTCTTCCTGCTCACCTCCTCAACGGCGACAGAGGTGCTTTCGAACAGCCTCCTGCTGGTCGCCCTCGTCACCGGCGCCTCTATCGTGCTGGGTGTCCCGCTCGCCGTTCTGACCGTTCAGACAGACCTGCCGTTCCGCCGCTTCTGGACTGTGGTTATTGCCCTCCCATTGGTCGTGCCCAGCTACATCGGCGCGTTCGCGTACGTCTCGGCGTTCGGCCCCAGCGGTGCGCTCGCGGACTTGCTCGCGCCGTGGGGAATCGGCGTCCCGACTGTCTACGGGCTCCCCGGGGCGGCGTTGGTATTGACCCTGTTCGTCTACCCCTACGTTTTCCTCACCACTCGCGCATCGTTGCTTTCGTTCGACGAAACACAGCTGGAGGCCGCTCGGACGCTGAACCACAGCTACCCGGCGGCGTTCAAACGCGTGATTCTCCCACAGGTGGCGCCGGCCGTCACTGCGGGAGCGCTTCTGGTCGCCCTCTACACGCTCTCTGATTTCGGGACACCAGCGATCATGCGCTATGACGTGTTCACACGGGTTATCTACGTCGAACTCAACAGCTTCGGCGCCGGGCGCTCGAACGCGACGCTGCTCTCGCTGCAGTTGCTGACTGTGACTGCAGTCGTGCTCGCACTCGAGTCCCGCGTCGGCGGGGCGAACACGTCTGGCTATGGGGCACCTGCGTCGTCGACGCCGATGGTCTCACTGGGCCGACTGCGCTGGGTTGCGACGCTGCTCCCCGTGACGGTGTCGATATTCACGCTCGTGCTCCCGGTCGGAATTCTGACGGTGTGGCTGCTGCGCTCGGGACCGGGCTATCAGGGCGGCGGGCTCGCGTTCCAACCAGCGTTCGCGCTCAACTCCGTCTACGTCGCCGCGATTGCAGCGTTCGTCACCTTGCTGTTCGCCCTGCCGATCGCCTACTACGCCGGGCGGTCGGATTCAGCATTCGCGCGAGGTGCCGAACGCGCGACGTATCTTGGCTACGCGATGCCCGGCGTCGTCCTGGGCCTCTCGCTGGTCTTCTTCAGTAGTAACTGGCTGTCACAGCACGTCAGCATCGAGGCCGCCCAGCTGCTCTATCAGTCGCTCCCGCTGTTGGTGTTCGCCTACGTCGTGCGATTCCTCCCCCAGGCAGTCGGTTCCACCCGTTCGTCGGTTCTCGGGGTTGATCGGGAACTCATCGGCGCCGCGCGGGTGCTGGGAGAGCCGCCACGGCGGGCGTTCCGGCGGGTAACGCTTCCCCTCATCGCCCCGGGACTGCTTGCAGGGGCCGCGCTCGTGTTCCTGACGACGATGAAGGAACTCGACACGACCTTGATTCTGCACCCGACAGGGTTTACAACACTGGTGACCTACATCTGGCGAGTACAGGAAGCGGGCTACTACGGCCGGGCGGCGCTGCCGGCGCTAGTGCTGGTCGTGCTCTCGGGGCTCTCGATGATCCCGCTTCTCAAACAGGAACGTAGCTAAGAATGCCGGACACAGGACCCGCAACCGAGACTGACCGAGCGGACGACCAGCCACACGCTGGCAATACCCGAGGGAACGGCTCAGCAACTGGTTCGGAGTCCGTTTCGACGGGGAAGACGGGCGAACCGCCGGGGAGGGCAGCTGACGAGGAGGAGATGGACGCCCCGACCGTCCTCTCGCTCGCGGACGTGGTCAAACGGTTCGGCGAGGAAACCGCCGTCGACGGCGTCGACCTCGACGTTCGAGAGGGAGAGTTGCTGACCCTCTTGGGCCCGTCCGGGTGTGGGAAGACGACCACCCTGCGCATGATTGCGGGGCTCGAAGAACCGACCGAGGGGAGCGTAAACGTCGCCGACGACGCGGTCGCCGGGGAGGGAGACACCGTGCCGCCCGAACGTCGAGACGTGGGAATGGTGTTCCAGGAGTTCGCGCTCTTCCCGCACCTTACCGTCGCCGAGAACGTCGCATTCGGGCTGGAGAACCCCGACAGCGGGGCCGCATCGGAACGGGTCGACAACCTCCTCGACCTCGTCGGCCTCGACGGCTACGGCGACCGGTCACCCGGAGATCTCTCGGGCGGCCAGCGCCAACGAGTCGCACTCGCTCGCTCGCTCGCGCCCGAGCCCGACGTGTTGCTCCTCGACGAGCCGTTCTCCAACCTCGACGTCCAACTCCGGGTCCAGATGCGCGAGGAGGTCGCCCGCATCCTCTCAGAGGCCGGCGTCACCGCCGTCTCCGTCACCCACGACCAGGAGGAGGCGCTCTCGATCTCAGACCGCGTGGCCGTGATGCACGAGGGCACAGTCGAACAGGTGGGGACCCCCGCAGAACTGTTCGAGCACCCGAAATCCCGCTTTGTCGCCTCCTTCCTCGGACAGGCGAGTTTCCTCCCCGGCCAAGTCGGGGAGGAGACTGTTGAGACCCACATCGGCGCCTACAGCCGCCAACTGCTAGAGGGCATCTCCGACGAGTACGTCGGGGCGATGGTAGATATTCTCGTCCGGCCGGACGACCTACGCCTCACCCCTGTCGGGGCCGACGAAGCCGACGGCACCGTCATCCGCCGGCAGTATACAGGACCATCGTTCGTCTACCACGTGGAACTGAACGACGGTACCGTCGTCCGGTGTCTGCACAACCACGCTGAGGTGTTTGAGACGGGCGAACCTGTTCGGGTTCGGCTTGTGGCCGACCACACCCTCGCCTGGTACCCTACACCGTAGATGTCCTCGGGGACGGACCGTTGGGGCGAGAGACTCGGGAACGTTGACCGGATTCGCGCCGCAACGATCCTGCTGGCACTCGTCGCGGCTACCGTTTCGTTGCTTTCGACGACCGAACTGTTTCCCTACCGCTCGCTCAACCACGACGAGGGCGTCTATCTCCAGCAGGCTGAACTCCTGCGCGCTGGACTACTCTATTTCCAGCCACCCGTCGCCGACGCGTTCCGCCCGTGGTTCTTCGTCGAGAGCGAGCCGGGGCTCTACGCCAAGTACGCACCCATTCCAGCAGCCGTGTTCGCGCTCGGACGCCTACTCGGTGGCTACCCCCTCGCGCTTGCCAGCATCTCTGCAGTCGTCGTCGGACTCACGGCCAGCCTCGGCCGGGAACTCTTCGGCGACCGAACCGGCCTGCTCGCCGGGGGGTTGGTGCTCGCGTCGCCGCTGTTTCTGATTCATTCCGGTGTCTATCTCCCCTACGCGCTCACGACGGCGCTGAACCTCGCGTTCGCGCTCGCCTACCTGCGCGCTGAGCGCACGGGGAGTCGTCGGGCCGCGGCAGTCGCCGGGGGTGCTGTCGGCCTCGCTTTCTTCGCGCGGCCCTACACCGCGCTGCTGTTCGCGCTCCCGTTCGTCGTCCACGCCTGTGTCACACTGGCCCGCTCAGGGGCTTGGCGCGTCCTGTTTGGTCGACTTGGGGGCGACGGAGGACTCACTGTTTCCCAGCGCGGTTTGTTCACGAGACGGCTGCTCACCGCCGGCCTCGGAACCGCAGGCGTCGCCGTCGCGCTGGGCTACAACTCCCTCGTGACCGGCGACCCACTCGTCTTCCCGTATCAGGCGTTCGCGCCCGAGGACGGCATCGGCTTCGGCCATCGCCAGATTCTCGGCCACGAAGAGGAGTACACCGTCTCGCTCGCGCTCCGGGCGAACGCGCGGGTGCTCACCCAACTGTTCACCGAGTGGGTTGTCGCTGGCACGCTAGGTACCGCACTCGCAGCCGTCGGGGTTGCTCTCGCTGCGAGGCGACGGATCCGAGACGCTGCCAGCACCTCCGCCGGGCCAGCGCTCCTCGCTGGATTGTTCCTCACGGTGCCCGCAGGCAACGTCGCCTTCTGGGGGAACCGCAACGTGCTCGGCCGGCTCACGGTTCCGGATGACGGCCTGATTCACCATCTCGGCCCCTACTACCACTACGACCTGCTGGTCCCAACGGCGGTGTTCGCCGCCGTGGCTATCGTCGCCGGCGGCCGCTGGTTCCGGGTGCTCGCGACCCGGCGGTTCGACCCGGGAACCGCTCGTCCGCTCACAGTCGCCATGGTACTTATCATGGCGAGCGTCGGCGGTGCCACGGCGGCGACGACGGCAGCTGGTCCGGTCGAGCGAAACGCCGCTGTGAGCGAGGAACTCGCCGCAGCGTACGAGCCGTTCGGCACCGTCAACGCTGCTACGGCGAGCGTCGAGACGCCCGCTGAAACGGGGAATCAGCCCGTGATTTTCCTCCCGACCCCATACGGCCCATGGCTGAACCATCCGTTCCAACTCCCACGCAACAGCCCTGACTTTTCGGGTGCGGTCTACCCGCTGGGTGATACCCGCGAGCTGGCAGTGGCTGAGACCTTCTCCGACCGCCCACTCTACCGGTACGTGATGCGTAGGGCGTGGAACCCAACCGACGGCGAGTCGGTCGTTGCTGACGTGCGGCCAGTCAAGCGAGCAGCAGGTGAGCGAATCCGACTCTCGGCTGCGCTCGGACTGCCACCAGCGACGGGTAGCGTCACTGTTCGAGCGGGTGGGGACGAAGGAGCAACCTACCTCGTCGCCGAGGAGATTCGGGATACTCTCGAGATGACTGTGACCATCGACGGTGACCGTGCAGCGCTCCGCGGCCCGAACCTCTCACCCACGGGGAGCAGTGACGGCTCCTTCGCGGTGGCCACCCGTGACGAACTCGTCGTCGAGGTGTTCGTCTCGACAGGGCCCGGCGCAGGCTCCGGGTTCAGCTACCAGATGGTCTTCCCGGTTGCCCGCGACGATGGAGCGGTGCGCGCGCTCTCGCCAACGGTCGAGCGCTGTCCAGTCCCGGACCGATGTGTTCCGGTTGGCCTCGGGTCCTCACCTGACTGGGCAACCGCGGAGACGACGTTCGAAACCGAGTCGGCGGGTTAGAAGCCGAGCGAACGCCGGCGTTCCTCGAGACAGACCTTCACGATGGAGCGCCCGATTTCGGCGCCACCCGAGAACGGGTCGAGTTTGGTCTCGCCGAGGCGCTCGTCGTAGGCGATGGGTTCCTCACGGACCTCGTAACCGCGCATCACCGGCCGTAGAAGCAGTTCTGCGGAGAGCCCAGTGTTTTCGGTCCACGTAATCTCCTCGATGAGGTCGCCACAGTAGGCGCGCATGCCCGTGGTCACGTCGTGGACGTGCTCACCCATCAGCGCGCTGGAGAGCAGGGCGAAGGCGTGATTCCCCAGCCGGTTCATCGCCGGCATCGTCTCGGCGCCGTGGTAGAGACGGTCGCCGCTCACCACGTCGTAGCCGTCATTGATCAGATCGAGGAAATCCGGAATCCGCTCCATTGGGTAGGTGCCATCGCAGTCGGTGGTGAGACGAACCGGGTTGCTCGCGGACAGCAGCGCCTTACAGACCGCGTGGCCGTAGCCCCGTGGCTCCTGCTCGATGATGGTCGCACCGTGCTCGCGGGCGATTTCGGGCGTTCGATCGCTTGACCCGTCGACGACGACAACCTCCGCCTTGCCGTCGGTTGCAGCCTCGATATCCTGCAGCACCGGACCGATGGCTTCCTCCTCGTTGTAGCTGCCCATCACGACGCTCACGTCCGAGAGGTCAAACTCGCGCATATTCGAGAGGTGAACCCAGAGTGGTTTAGGCTTGCCGAAAAGTCTGAATGGTGGACGATCTGTCGTCCTGAACCAAGAACTGTTGCAGAACCGCATCACGAGTACCGCAATAAATGGAGTAACACCGCCATCCACTGGAGTGTATTCGGACCAGCGAAGCCGGCGAGCCAGAACTACCCCACATCAGTTACCGGAGCGGCGCACGTTTAAGGTGTGGCGACCGGATTGCATGAACATGGATCTGGAACTCAACGGCACCAGCGCACTCGTCACCGCATCGAGCAGCGGCCTCGGAAAGGCCTCCGCAGAATCTCTCGCCGAAGAGGGGGCGAACGTGGTAATCAACGGACGCGACGAACAGCAGCTGGCCGAAACCGTCGACGAACTCGACGCCGTCGGCGACGGACACGTCGTCGGCGTGCAGGGCGACCTCACGGAGAAAGCAGACATCGAACAGCTCGTCGAGTGTACCGTCGAGGAGTTCGGCGGCATCGACACGCTGGTCACCAGCGCCGGCGGCCCGCCCAGCGGGGCGTTCATGGACACCGACGACGAAGACTGGTACGAGGCGTTCGACCTGTTGGTGATGAGTGCGGTCCGGACCGTCCGCGAGGCTGCCCCGCACCTGAAGGAGTCTGACCACGGCACGATGACGTTCATCACCTCCCGGTCGGTGAAGGAAGCCATCGACTCGCTGGTGCTCTCGAACTCCGTCCGAATGGCGGTTATCGGCCTCGAAAAGACGCTCTCGAAGGAACTTGCGCCAGAGGTACGCTCGAACGCCGTGCTGCCGGGCCCCCACGAGACCTCGCGTATCGAGGACCTCGTCGATCAGGCCGTCGAGCGCGGCGATTACGACGACTACGAGGAGGGCCTCGAAGACTGGGGCGACGGCATCCCGGTTGGGCGTATCGGCGAACCGGGCGAACTCGGGGACACCGTCGCGTTCCTCTCCTCGCCGAAATCCTCCTACATCAACGGCGTCTCCATCCCCATCGAGGGCGGCGCCGGCGCGAGCAATCTCTGAGCAGGCAGTCGCCGAAACCCAACGTTCTGAATCGGGAGGGAAGCGCTCCGCGTCTTTCCCCGAACACTGCACCGGTACGGATAGCGAAACTCCTCGGGCCGAAACGTAAGCTGGTGCCCACGTAACCTAGCAGTCGGGTTAGGGGTCTCATGGGAGCGAATCCGAGCGTTCAACACGTTCCACGCCATCGCCTCCACCGTGTCAAGCGGAACCGATCACGAGCGACTCACAGCACTCGACAGGGGGTGGCAGGCCACACTCCTCGGCCTCGGAGCGGCCGTCGCCGTCGAACTCGCTGTTCGCTCCGGGCTGGTCTGAATGCGCCTCACTGACCGTCTCCCTGGTCTTGCGTTACTGGCGGGGATTGGCCTCCTCGGCTACGCAGTCGGCACCGTTACCCCGATTCCGGGGCTGGTCGCCGCCGTGGCTATCGGTGCGCTCATCGGGAACACCCGTGGCTACAGCGCCCGGTTCGCGCCGGGTGTCCGAACCAACAAGCTCTGGCTGGAGACGGGCATCGTCCTGATGGGTGCAGGAATCGCCGTCGGCGCCGTGCTTGATGCCGGCCCCGCCGTTCTAGGTCTCGTCGTCGCTGTCGTGGTCGGAACGGTGCTGTTCGTCGAACTGCTCTCCCGACGGGTCCTCTCGATTCCTGAAAAACTTTCTTCGTTGCTCGCGGCGGGGGCGGGCGTCTGTGGAGTTTCAGCGGTTGTCTCCGTCGCTGGGAGCATCGACGCCGAAGAGTCACACGTCGCCTACGCCTCCGCAGCCGTACTGGCGTTCGACGCGCTCACGCTTGTCGTCTACCCCGCAGTCGGAACGGCGCTCTCGCTGCCTGACGCCGCCTACGGCGTCTGGGCGGGCGCGACCATGTTCTCCACGGGGCCGGTAGCGGCCGCGGGGTTTGCCTACTCCGAGACGGCAGGCCGCTGGGCGGTGCTGGTGAAACTCGCCCGCAACACGCTCATCGGCGTCGTCACGGTGGGCTATGCACTCTACTACGCCCGGCGGGCAGACAGTGGGCAGCTCGCGACGGAGCGCCCGGGGCTCGCAGCCGTGGTTTCAAAGGTGCCACGCTTCCTCGTCGGCTTCCTCCTGCTCGCCGTGCTGGGTAATACGGTGCTCTCGGCGGCGACGGTAGAGGCGCTGGCGACGCTCTCGGACCTGCTGTTCCTGCTCGCGTTCGCAGGGCTCGGTCTCGGGCTTCGAACGTCGAAACTCCGGGCCGCTGGCGTCGGGCCGCTGGCGGTGTTGCTGGCGAGTCTGGTGACGTTCAGCGCCGCCGTGCTGGCGGTGGTCGGCGTGCTGTTCTGAGTCCACCCCCAGCAGTACTGCGGCTGTCCTGTGACACTCGTGCACCCACACTCTCACGACGGCTACCGGGAGCAGTACGAGTCGACCGAAGCGTTTCGGTATGACGGCGAACACGAGGCGACGGGACCGAGGTTTGCCTCGCGACTGAGACGAGCTGCTCACCGCCATCGCCACGGTAACCTCGGCACAACGTTCAACAGCCCGAGCACCCTGTTTTCGGTATGAGCGGCTACCCGAAAGCGGTCGGTGACCATCAGATCGACGACCAGTGGGTCTGTACGGACTGCGGCGCATCGTTCGACTGCCTCTCGCAGTTCCGGCAGAACGCCTGCGAGTAGCCCGATGGAGCCAGTCGCGTATCTGGAGCGAATTGGACTCAACGACCGGCCAGCCGCCACCCTCGAAGGGATCGAACGGCTCCAGCGTGCTCACGTGACGACGGTGCCGTTCGAGAATCTCGCCATCGTCGGTGACCCGTTTGCCGACCGTCGCAAAGCGAGGTGGGCGGCGACGGGCGTCGAACTATCACTGCCGTCCCTTTTCGAGAAAATCGTGGAGGGCGAGCGCGGCGGCTTCTGTTTCGAACTCAACGGCCTGTTCACGTGGCTCCTCCGGGAACTCGGCGTTGAGGCGGACCGGCTCGCCGCACGGATGGTGGGCGAGGACGGCACGGGCCCCCCGCCCGCAAACCACCACACCGTCGCCATCGAGTTCGACCGGCGCTATCTCGTCGACGTGGGCGTGGAACTCCACAGATGCGTCGCCAGCTCCCGCTCGATGGCGAAATCGTCACCGATAGGACCGGCGTCTCCTGGCGCGTCATCGAAAGCGAGCGCCCCGACGAAGGCTACCGGAAGCTGACGCGGGACGCGTTGTGCTGCTGGGACGGCGAGGAACACGAACAGGACGTGACTCCGGAAATATGGGACGAACTGCTCGCAGAACAGTTCAGGCTCCGGTACGACTGAGCTACTCGTCCTCGGCGCCGCCGAACAGCCCCGCGGCGTCGGCGGGCACGTCGAAGTCGTGGAAATGCTCGCCTTCCTCCTTCGAGAGGATGTTGAGCGCGGCCGCGGCGCCGTCGCCCGCGGAGATGACCGCCTGCCACTCCTGGGCGCGGACCATCCCGCCGGTCGCGTAGGCGTCCGCGACGCTGGTCTCCATGTTCACGCCCACGTCGACCACGTCGCCGTCGAACTCGCAGTCGAGCGCTTCCGCGAGGTCGCGTTTTGCACCCGTCGCGAGTACGAGATACTGCGACTCGTGGGTGTCCCCGTTGGCGGTGACATGGAAGCCACTGTTTTCGTTGGACTCGATGGCGGTAACCTCCCCCTCCCGACGGTCGACGCCGAAGCTATCGACCTGTTCCTGCAGGGTGTGGAGATATGCCGAGCCATCGACGGAGCCGATACCCGGATAGTTGAACAGGTGTGCCTTGTGCATCCACGTGCCGTCGGTGTCGAAGACGGTGGTTTCGAGGCCGTTCTTCTCGGTGAACAGTGCAGCGCTGAGGCCGGACGGGCCGCCGCCGACAACAATCACATCAGACATAGATAGATTATTCGGCGGAACCGTGGTAAACCTTCCCGCCGCGGCAGGGATGGTGTTCGGATACAGATTGAAAGGTGAGGCGGTGCGTTTTCAAACTGACTTATGCCCGAAAACGACCGCCTCAGTGGCTGTTTAGACGAGATCAACGGAGAGTTTGTGGAGCGAGAAGCAACACCACGGCTGTTGGTGAAGCTCGGTACTCAGCTTCATGTCTGCACAAACCAATTTCTGCGAAGGTTTCCTCGCCCCTCCGAAAGGATGGCAGTAGTTCGTCGTCGCTATTGCCGTCGTCTTCACCGGCTGGGGAGCCCCCACCGCGAACCGGAGGCCGAACAGCGCCGTGGACTGCTGGCTGCCTTGATGGATCGGACAGGAGCTGTCCACATTTGGGTGTACTGGAAGCCAGTACTCCGGTTCGGCTTGGAGAACGTGTCCACGTCACGGCTCGAAGGTGTCGTCGCCAGTCCGCTCCTGCCGGTCGTTGGATCGCTCCAGTTCGTGATCGATCTTCTCGAGGGCCTCGACATCGCGCTCAGTCGGCCGGCGAAAAGGGCTACCGGTCCGCGTCGGTCGCGCGGTCGTCGTCGGCCGCGAGGTCCGCTGCCGCGTCGCCGAGCAGTCGCCCGAGATCGAGATCCGACATGAGCGCCGCGGCCGCCTCGAAGGGGTCGTGCGCATCGGCGACCGCGGCGGGCCGCTCGCGCCCCGCCCGCCCGAACACCGCGTCCACGAACGCCTCCCGGACGGCGTCGTTCTCGAAGACAGCGTGGAGGTACGTCCCCGCCACGTCGTCGACGGCGGCGCTCCCAGGCTCAAGCGGCGTCGCAACCGCCGCCCCGTCCCCGGTCGGCTCCGTCCGCCCCATGTGGATCTCGTACCCCGAGACGGCGCCCACGACGCCCGCGAACAGTTCCGAGCCGCCGCCGTCGACGTCGACCGTGACGGCCTCGATGCGCTTGTCCTCGTGGAAGCGCGTCTCGACGGGCAGGAGGCCCAGCCCCCGAACCTCGTCGTCGTCGCCGGTGCCCTCGACGGCGGCGTTCGTGACGCGTTCGCCGAGAATCTGGTAGCCGCCGCAGATGCCGACGACCGGACCGTCGAACGCCCGGATCGCGTCGCCGAGCCCCGCGTCGCGGAGCGCGAGCAGGTCGTCGACGGTGTTCTTCGTCCCCGGGACGGCGACCGCGTCCACCCCGTCGAGGTCGCCGTCGAGCGGGAGGTACGCGACCCGGACGCCCGGCGTCCGCGCGAGCGGCCCGAAGTCCGTGACGTTGGACACCCGTGGAAGCCGCGGGACGCCGACCGTGACGACCCGCCCGTCCGGAACGCCGTCGTCGTCGCCGATGACGCCCCGCCGACCGGCTGGCGGGAGCGGGACGCTGTCCTCCTCGGGCAGTCCGGGGTCGTCGTACGGGAGCACCGCGTCGACGGGCACGCCGGTCCTGTTCTCCAGCTCTGCGATACCGGATGCCAGCAGGCTCGCGTCGCCACGGAACTTTGTGATCGCCGTCGCGACGACGCGCTCGCGGAGGTCGTCGGGCATCAGTTCGAGCGTGCCGTACAGGCTGGCGAACACGCCGCCACGCTCGATGTCGCCCAGCAGGAGGATCGACGCGTCGGCGAAGCGGGCGCTCTCGACGTTCGCCAGATCGCGGTCGTGGAGGTTGATCTCGGCGATGGAGCCGGCACCCTCGGCGACGATTACGTCGTACTCGGCCGCAAGCCGGGTGTACGCCCGTTCGGCTGCCGTGCGGGCCGTCTCCCAGTGCTCGTCGTAGTAGCTGCCGGCCGCGAAGTGGCCGACTGCCTCGCCGTTGATCACCAGTTGGCTCTCGCCGTCGCCGCGGGGCTTCAGCAGGACAGGGTTCAGGTCCGTGGTCGGGGCGACCCGGGCGGCGCGCGCCTGCACGTACTGCGAGACGCCGGTCTCGCCGTACTCGCCGTCGGGGCCGAGCACCGCGCGGGCGTTGTTGCTCATGTTCTGGGCCTTGAACGGCGCGACCGAGACGCCCGCGTTGGCGAGCCGACGGCAGATCCCCGCGACGACGGTGCTCTTGCCGACGTGGCTCGCGGTGCCCGCGACCAGCAGGGTCGCAGCGTCGGTCTCGCCGCCGTCGTTCACCCCCTCCGCACCATCGCCGCCCGTGCCGCTCCCGACCATCAGAACTCCGTCCCCTTCCGCGCGCGGTGGCCCTCGTCGAAGGGGTGTTTCACCTTCCGGACGTTCGTGATCAGGTCCGACACCTCGGTCAGGTAGTCGGGCTCCTCGTGGCCGCCCGTGAGGACGAGCTCCAGCGCGTCGGGCTTCGACTCCGCGAGCGCGACGAGCGCGTCGGGGTCGACGAGCCCGCGGTTGGCGGCGTACACCACCTCGTCGAGGATCAGCATATGGGCGCCGGCCTCGGGGTCACCGTCGAGCGCGAGCGGCGCGGTCAGGTCGGTATCGGCCCAGCCGTCGACCAGCGCGCGGGCGCGCTCGAACCCGCCTTCGGCGCGGGCGGCGTGGTCGACCTCGTCGGTGCCGTCGGCCATCCCGTGCCAGCCGTAGTGGCCCGAGTGCTCGTAGGTGATCCCCGGCATCGCCGCGATCGCATTGTACTCGCCGCGCACGTCCTCGACGCTGGCGGCGCCGCCCTTCATGAACTGGAGCAGGTGGACGCGGTAGCCGTGGCCCGCGGCTCGGAACGCCATCCCCAGCGCGGCGGTCGTCTTCCCCTTCCCGTCGCCCCACCACGTCTGGACGAGGCCGAACGCCTCCGGCGCGGCCGGTGCGATATCCCGGGCGCCCGGGGCGACACCCCTCCCGGGCGTGTCTGCGTGGCTGTCGTCGGGGCGGTCCGTGTCGTGTCCGTCGCTGTCGTGTGTGTCGTCGGTCATGAGGTTGGGGATCGTGTGGATCGCGTCGGTCGGATCGGGGGTCGTGTCGGTCGTTAAGGCGACACTGTCGCCGTGGCGCATCACGGCCGGAACACCGCCGTCTCACGGTCGGTCACCACGCCGTACTCGGCGTCGGCGACGGTGTCGGGGAGCGGACGGTCGCCGACAGCGTACCGCGCGTCAAGAGTCGCGCGCACTGCGTCGCGGACGCACGCGCGGGCGGCGCTCCCGACCTCGGTGGCGCTCCCGGAGAACGGCGCCGGCTTGCCGTCCCGGGCGCTCCCGACGACAACCGCGTCGGTCGTCGTGCCGGGGAACCCCGTCGCTGCCAACAGCGTCGCCGCCTTCGCCTCGGCGGCGACCGCGATGAGGTTCGCGAGCGCGCCGTCGTCGAGGCGGCGCTCGGTCGTGAGCAGGACGTTCACCGTCCCGCGGCCGACGGTATCGGAGCCGTCGCCGCAGGGTGCGTCCGCCTCCGCGACCGCGTCGGGGTCCCCTTCGACGCCGACGGGCCGCTCCTCCTCCGTCGGCAGCGCCGCGGGGTTGGAGACGCCCGCCGTCGCGACCGCAAGTACGGGACCGGACCGGGCGGCCCGCGCGTGGCGCATGTCCACGCCGGTCAACAGCGCCGGGCCGGCGGGCGGGGACTCGAAGTCGGCTTCGGCGAGCCGTTCGGCGACGTAGGCGTCGAGGTCGGTGCGTTCCCACCCCGTCGGGACCGAGACGTTGTATGCGGCGGGTGCGTCGGCGAAGCCGCCGCCCCAGCCCGTCGAGAGCCAGCGCGTGTCGGGGCGTCGAATATGGAGCACCCCGTCGACGATGCGGAGTTCAGGCGCCACGCAGCACCTCCAGCAGCCGGTCGTTCTCGGCAGGCGTGCGGACCGCGACCCGGACGTGGCTGTCGAGCCCGCGAAACGTCGTCGCGTCGCGGATTGCGACTCCCGCCTCGGCCGTGTGGGCGACGACAGCGTCGACTCTGCGGTCGCCCGTGTCGAGCAGGAGGAACGGCGCGTCCGACGGGTGGACGTCGTAGCCGGCGTCGGCGAGCGCGGCCGCCATCCGCTCGCGCTCGCTCGCCACGCGGTCGCGGGTGTCGCGGACGAACCCCTCCCGTCGCATACAGTACGCCCCGGTCGCGAGCGCGGGCGCACCGAGGTTCCACGTGCGCCGGGCGTTCGACAGCGCTGCACCCCACTCGCCGCGTGCGACGGCGAAGCCCGCCCGAATGCCCGGGAGCCCGAACAGCTTCGTCAGCGAGCGCGCAACGATCACGCCGTCCTCCCTCGCCAGCGATGGCCGGTCGGTGAACCCGAGGAACGCCTCGTCGACCAGAAGCGGCGTGCCGGCGTCGCGACACCGCGCCGCGAGGTCGCGCAGGCGGTCGGTGTCGGCCGCCTCTCCGGTCGGGTTGTTGGGGGTGCACACGACGACGAGCGCGTGGTTACCGGGGTCGACGTCGAGGATCCCGACCTGCGGGACGAACACCGGCTCGCCACCCTGGAGGCGCACCTCGCGGGCGTACTCGCCGAAGCTTGGGAACGGAACCGCGACCGGGTCGCCGGCGTCGACCGCCAGATCGATCGTCAGCCGGAGCGCCGCCAGCCCGCCCGGCGTCGGGACCACGTCGTCGGGGGCGCAGTCGACGTAAGCGGCCGCCGCCGCACGGTAGTCGCGGGGCGGCTCCGGCGGGTACGTCCGCGCCGCCGCGAACGCCTCCCGGTAGACGCGTTCGACGCCGTCGGGGACCTCCGGGTTGCAGTTCGCGCTGAAGTCGAGGACTGCGGGGTCGTCGCTGCTGCCGTGGGGCGTGCGCGGCCCCTCACGCGCGGCGTCGAAGTTCATCGGTCCCCCTCCAGCAGCGCCGCCGCGGCACGGAGGTCCCGGGGGCGGTTCGCGTTCACCGCGAGTCGGCGATCCTCGACTACCACGCACTCGTCGCGGGCGCCGTCGGCGACGACGTTCAGCCCCGTCGGGGCGACCGCGCGGCCGTCGACGGTCGCCGTCGCGTCGACGCTGACGCCGAGTTCGCGTTTTAGCTCGACAGGGACGTACGTCGCGAGGGAGGTAGGGTCGCCGTCGCCCGACCCAGCTGCCTCGACCCGGCCGAGGAGGCGGTCGACACAGTCGCCCGCAAGCAGCGGGAGGTCGCTCGCGACGGTGACCACCGGAGTAGTAACCCCGCCGAGCGCATGGCGCAGGTCGGCGACGTAGCCGTCGCCGGGCGTCTCCACGATTCTCACCTCGTTGCGGCCGGCCAACCGCTCGCGGGTCGCCGGCGCGTGTGGGGAGACGGCCGCCTGGACGCGCCCCACGCGGCTGTCGGCCAGCGCCGCGAGCACGCGCTCGACCATCGGCTCGCCGGCGACGGGGACGAGGGCCTTCTCGGTGGCGCCGCCGAGCCGAGTGCCGCGGCCGCCACACATCACAAGAGCGTCCACGCGATCACCCCCGCGTGCAGCCCGACGACCCGGGCGAGTTCGTTCGTCGCGCCGAACACGTCACCGCTGACGCCGCCGAGGCGGGTGGTCGCCCACCGCAGCGTCCCCGCGGCGACCGCCCCGGCCGCCAGCAACACGACGATGCCGACGGCCGGGCGGGGCCACGCGAGGAGGACGACCGGCGCGGCGACGAGGGCGACAGCCGTCGCGTCTCGCGGCGTCGCCCCCGTCGACAGTGCCGATCCCAGCCCCTCGTGGGCCGGCTCCCCGACGCAGACGAGCGTGGCGAGCGCCGCCTTCGCGCCCACCTCCGCCGCGACCACGACGGCGACGGCGGCGCGAACGGGCAGCGACGCCAGCGCGAGGCCGGCGAGTGCGAGGCCGGCGACGACGACCGCGACCGCAAGCACCCCCCCGGTGCCGACGGCGGTGTCCTTCAACACCGCGCGGCGGGCGGCTGCGTCGCCGTGGACGACCGCCGCGTCGCCCAGGTCGGCGACGCCGTCGACGTGGGTGATCCCCGTGAGGAGGTACGTGGAACCGACGAGCGCGAGCGCGAGCGTCGGTGCGGGAAACCCGAGCGTGAGCGGGAGGGCAACGGCGACGAGCGCGACGAGCCCGCCGAGGAGATAGCCGGCCGCGGGGATCGCGGTCGGCGTCCGACGGAACGCCTCCCAGCCGGCTTCGCTGTGGTCGACGGGGACACGCGAGAGGAAGCCCAGCGCCCCCCGGAGCGCGCTCAGAGCGGTCACAGCCACGCCGCCACCCCCGCGAGCAGGAAGGCGAGCCACCCCGCGACCGACACCGTCCGCACCCCCGCCTGCGCCGTCGCGAGCGAGGGGAGCGGGGCGTCGGTGTTGAGGTCGTATGCGCCGGGCTTGGCGAGACGGGCGTCCAGCACGGCGGCGGTCGTCGCCATCGGCCACCCGGAGTTCGGCGAGGCGGGGGCGCGCGCCCACCGCCGGGCCGTCGTCAGCGCGGTCGGCGAGCGCGCGGCGAGCGCGAGCAACACGGCCGACAGTCGGGCGGGGATCCACATTACCGCGTCGTCGAGACGGGCGCTCGCCGTCCCGTGGGGCCTGTCCGGGTAGCCGAGCATCGAGTCGAGCGTGTTCACCGCCTTGACCCACGCGGCACAGGCAACGCCGACCACGACCGACACCTGCGTGCCGACGACGAAGGCGAGCAGCGGCGCGACGAGGCCGTCAGCGAGGTTCTCGGCAGCGCTCTCGACGGCCGCGCTCCGGAGTCGTCCCGCCGACAGCGACGCGGTGTCACGGCCGACCAGCGCGAGCGACGCCGCGCGGGCGGCCTCGGGGTCCGACTCGCTGGCGGCGACCACCTCACGGGCAGCGCCGACGAGCATCCGCAGGCTCGTCGTCGCGAACAGCACGAGCCCGGCGACGGCGGCCGTCGCGACCGCCGGCGCGACCCCTCCGCCGAGGACGACAGCAGCGACCCGCCCGGCCGCGGCGACGACGCCCAACGCGACCCCTGCGGCCGCCAGCGGGAGCGAGACAGCGACCGCGACACCGATGGCTCGGGGGCGGGACCACTCGCGGTCGAATCGCCCGACGACCCGACCGAACAGCGCGACGGGGTGGACGCGGCCGGGGAGCTCCGCAACGGTCGCGTCCAGGCCCGCGGCCACCGTGACGGCGGCGAGAGCGGTCAGCCCCATCGCGCCTCCACGGTCGCCGGCAGCGCCGCCAGCGACACCTCCCCCACGAGCAGCGCACGCGCACCGTGGTCAGCGACGGCACCGTCGGTCGCGGGGTCGTCGCCGACGTGGAGCAGGCGCTCGACTGGGACGCCCAGCCCGTCGGCGGTCGTCGCGAACGCACGGCGATCGGGCTTGCGCCACCCGCAGGCGACGCTGGTGGTCACGATGTCGAACATGGCCGGATCCAGTGCGGAGCGATCGAGCGTCCGGTCGACGAGGCCGGGGACGCTGCAGTTCGAGCAGACGCCCACCGAGTATCGCTCCGCGAGCGCTTCGACCGCCTCGACGGCTCCCTCGCGCGTCAGAACAGGTGTATCGAAGGCCGCGCGCACCGCGGCGGCCGCATCGTCGACGACCTCGCGCTCGGAGGCGACGATCCGGCTCGCGAGCGCCGCGGCGACGTGGTGGTGGAGCGGGCGCTCGACGCCGGCCCCGTAGTCGAGATGTGGCTCGGCGTACGCGGCCGCCCAGTCGTCGGGCACGGGCACGCCGCGCTCGCGGAGTTCGACACCGACGGCGGTGGCCGGGTCGGGCGGGCGTTCCGGCTCGACGAGCGTGCCGAACAGGTCGAACGAGACGGCAGCGACCGGCGCCCGAACGACTTCGTCGGCGTCGCCGTCCTGGCCGGCGTTGTCGTCGTCGCCCTCGCTGCCGTTGGCTCCGCCGCGACCGTCGCGCGCGCTCACCACCTCAGATCGCCTCCACGAACGCGTCGAACGCGCCGCTCTCGGGGTGGACGTGGGCGTACGTCCCGAGCGTCCGGTGCTCGCGCAGGCCGTCGAGCCCGTCGGCGATGCCGTCGCCGCGCACGACCTCGAAGGCAAACCGCGCGTCGTCGTCGACCTCAGCGGAGGAGTAGTGGAACTCGTGACCGCGGAGCGTTCCGCCGGCACGGGCGGTGAGCGAGTCGTCGCGCGCCCGCAGCTCCACGTGGTCCAGCGCCTGATACCGCTCGTGCATCGTCACGTGGGCCGGCAGCACGCCCGCCAGGTCGTAGGTGTCACCGTCGGCGGTCGTCAGCGACTCCGCCAGCGCCATCAGTCCGCCACACTCGCCCAGCACGGGCAGGCCGTCGGCGGCGCGGTCGGCGAGATCGGCGAGCGCGCCGGAGTCAGCGAGCGCCGGCGCATGGAGTTCTGGGTAGCCACCCGGGAGGTAGACGGCGTCGCAGTCGGGGAGCGCGTCGTCGGTCGTCGGCGCGAACGGGACGACCGAGCCGCGCTCGCGCAGTCGCTCCAGCGTCGCGGGGTAGCAGAACCGGAAGGCGGCGTCGCGGGCGACGGCGATCCGGGCGTCGGTACGCACTCGGGTCGGCTCCGGCTCAGCCGGCCGCGGCGGCTCCCGGGCGAGCGCCGCCAGCGCGTCCGCGTCGAGGTGGTCGGCCGCGGCCGCAAGCGCCGACTCGGGCACTGGGGACTCCTCGCCCATGTGGAGGCCGAGGTGGCGGTCGGGGATCGACAGATCCGGATCCGGGGGCACGCGCCCGAGGTAGGCGATATCTCCCGGGAGCGCATCGCGGATGCCGCGCTCGTGGCGGCCGCCGTGGGCGCGGCTCGCGACTACGCCCGCCACGTCGACGTCGACGCCCGCGTGAGCGGCGTACTCGCGGAAGCCCAGCGCGGTCGCGGCGACGCTCTCCATCCCGGCGCTCGCGTCGACGACGAGCGCGACCGGAAGGTCGAGCACCTCGGCGACCCGTGCGGTGCTAGCGGCGTCGCCGTCGTACAGTCCCATGACGCCCTCGACGACGCAGATGTCTCCCTCGCCGCGGTGGTAGTTGCGTCGCAGTCCGTCTTCGCCCTGCATCCACACGTCGAGCGTCCGCGACGGGCGTCCCGCGACGCGTTCGTGGTGGCTCGGGTCGATGAAATCCGGCCCGGCCTTCGCCGGCTGGACCGTGTGGCCGGCGTTCCGCAGCGCCGTGATCGTCGCCAGCGTCGCCACGGTCTTGCCGACGCCGGAGGCGGTGCCGCCGAGCACGACTCCCCGCATCACCCGTCCTCCGCGGGCGACGCCGGGGCGCCGTCGACTCCGGGTACGCCGCCGTCCGCGAGCAGGCGGTCGTACACGGTGACGAGGCGCTCGCGGAACTCGGCCATCGAGGCGTCGGACTCACGGACGAGGGCGAGTGCGCCGCCCATCCCGACGCCCTCCTTCGCCTCGCCGGCGGCGTAGGCGGCCATTGCGGGGTGTTCGCGTCCGGCGAATCCGGGGTCAGTCGCGCGAAGCTCCAGATCGAGGGTCGCCGCGAGGTCGGCGATCCCCGCCGTGTCGTCGTCGGCGACGAACGAAGTGGTCGCGAGCGTCAGCGGCGCCTTGACGCCGGCGTGGCGGACGAGCGCCGCGGCGGCGGCCAACTGCGTCCCGCCGGCCAGCGTTACCGCGGTGCCCGACTCCACGGCGCCGACGGTCAGCCCCGCGACAGCGGCGAGCACCGGGTCGCCGACGGCTTCGAGCGCGGTGTTGAGGTCGCCGGCGGCGTCGCCGGGATCCAGTCCGCTGGCGTCCAGCCCCTCGGCGACGACCCGCCGCTTCAGGTCGAGGGGGTTCTCCGGCAGCGACGAGGAGACGGTCGGCTCCTCGCCCAGCGCCGTCAACACCCCCAGCGCGGTCGTGGTCCCGCCGGGGATCGTCTCGCCGACCACGAGCCGCTCGTCGGGGAGCGCGGCACCCAACTCCCGGGCGTTCGCGTACGTCTTCGCGGCCTGCGGCACCGCCTCCTCCTCGCGGAGGTCAGCGCCGGGGCCGAACCCCACGTCGACCGACGGCGCGCCGGTGCGCCCGGCGACGCCGGCGTCGACCGCGAGCACGTCGAACCCGAGGAGCTCGCGGGCCGCCCGGGTGGCGACCGCCGGCGTCGGACAGCCCGTCGGGCTGACCGGGACGACCGTCGCCAGCGTCGGCTCGCCGTGGACGACCACGTCGAGGTCGGCGCCGGGCGTGTGCCGCATTAGGGCCGGGTCCGCGCCGGCGGCGCTGATCCCGTCGATCCGCGCTGTTTCGGTCGTGCCGGCGACAATGACGAGCCTCACGGCCGCACCGTCGACGTCGTCGTCGGCTCCGGCCGTTCGCTCGAACCGGTTGTCCGCTCGTCCGTCGGGTCCCATTGCATGACTGTACAACCCCACGGCCGAGTATAACAATTGTGGCTGCGTTAGCACAAACCCGCTTGTCCGCGGGACGCCGTGCGCGTCGTCCCCGGCGACGGCGTCGGCGAACGACGCTATCGTCTCCGTTTGGTCGCTGTAAGAACACTCGTAGAGCGTCGCGTCGGTTCGGTCCCGGACGACGTCGAGGACGAACTCGAACCCCACGATTGCGTCCGCCTCCGCGACTGTGCGGACTGCTCTCTCGGTCAGAAACTCCGGATTGCCGGGTCCGACGCCGACAGCGAGTACCGGCGGGTCGAACGCTGCGCTTCCGACTGGCTCCGGCGCCGAAGCCGCGCGTGCTCCGGGGTCATCCGTCTTCCGAGGTGAGTCGTTCCCGGCCATTAACTCAATCCCAGTTGCAATAACCAAAGTTTTATTGGATTAGTTCGTCGCTGAGGGTACATGCGAGATACGATGGGAGTATCCCTTCTGACGGCAGTTCTGGTACTATCGGTCGTCGCCGTCCCCGTAGGGGCGGTTACGACCGCAGAGACGCCCGAAACGAGCGGTGACTCGGTGGGCGAATGCACGTTCCCGGTCACGATGACCGACGCAACGGGGACGGACGTGACGCTCTCGGAGGAACCGACCCGCATCGTGACGGTGAATCCAAGCGCCGCCCAGATACTGTGGGAAATCGGAGCGAGGGAGAAGGTCGTCGGACTGTCGAAGTACGCAGCGAACCTCGAAGGGGCCGAATCGCGCATCAACGTCTCGACGACGGAGAACATCGCGAACGCCGAGAAAGTGGTCGGAGCCGAACCGGACCTCGTGCTCGTACCGAATGCGACGAGTGAGGAGACGGTACAACAACTCCGCGAAGCCGGCCTGACGGTGTATCACTTCTCCGAGGCCGAGACCATGGAAGATATCCAGTCGGACGTGAAGACGACGGGGCGACTCGTCGGGGCCTGCGCGGGTGCGGAGAAGACGGTCGCCGAGATGGAACGTGACCTCGACGTCGTCCGAGAGACGGTCGAGGGAGAGGACAGACCGGACGTGCTCTACAGTTTCTACGGGTACACCGCTGGAGAGGGGACGTTCGTGCACACGATAATCGAAACCGCGGGCGGAAACAACGTCGCGGCGGACGCGAACATCACAGGCTACAAGCCGGTCAACGAGGAGTTCGTCGTCGACGCGAATCCCGACTGGATAATCCGCAACTCGGACACGCCGGAGGTGCCCCAGAGGGACGCGTACAACATTACGACCGCGGTGAAGGAGGGACAAGTCGTCGTCGTCCAGATAGAGCACCTGAACCGTCCCGGGCCGAGAGTGGTGAACGCGGTGACGAAACTGGCGAAGACCTTCCACCCCGAGGCGTACGCCGCCGCCAACGCGACGGAAACCGCGACGCCGACGGCCGAACCGACTCCCGAGACGACGGCCGCATCCACGTCGGACGGCGAATCGGAGACGGAGACGAGCGCGCCTGGATTCGGCGTCCTGTCGGTGCTGAGCGCCGCCGCCGCCCTCGGGGCTGCGTCGATGCTCCGGCGGAGACGCCGATGAGCGACCCGCTGTTCTCGGAGAAGACGACTCGGGAACCGCGCGTCGTCTCGACGTCGCCGTCGGGGACCGAAATCTGCTACGCCCTTGGCGTGGAACCGGTCGCCGTCTCGCACTCCTGCGACTACCCGCCGGAGGTGGCGGAGTTGCCCGTCATCGACCGGTCGCGGGTCGAAGGAGATGGAAGCGCCGAACGACACGAGTCGGTCGGCGAGGCGGCCCAAAGCGGCGGCGTCTACGAGGTGGACGAGGCGTTGCTGTCCGAACTCGGACCGGACCTCGTCCTCACCCAGTCAATCTGCGGCGTCTGCGCCGTCGACGAGACGCTCGTTCGGAGGGTGCTGGACGACGACTCCATCGAGGTGCTCGGTCTCTCGGCGAACACGTTTGAAGACGTTCTCGCGTCCGTCCGGCAGGTCGGCGAAGCGACCGGCACAGAGAGACGGGCCGAGAAGTTGATAGACGTCTGTCGGCGTCGCGTCGCGGACGTGCGGCGCGCCACCCCCGACGACGGGCCGCGCGTCGCCGTCGTCGAGTGGATGGACCCACTCCGGGTCGCCGGAAACTGGGTGCCGGACCTCGTGACGGCGGCGGGCGGGGAGTACGGACTCGTCGCCTCCAACGGCCGAAGCGCTGAAGTCGACTGGGACGACTTCCGCGAGTACGCGCCCGAGGTGGTGGTCGTCGCCCCCTGTAGTTACGGCGTGGCGGAGACGAAAGAGCACTTCGACGAACTTGCAGGCCGTCCGAGGTGGGAGTCGCTTCCGGCGGTCCAAACCGACCGTGTCCACGTCGTGGACGGAGCGGTGCTGAACCGGTGGACGCCCCGGTTGGTCGACGCACTCGACGACTTCGCCGAGGCGTTCCACCCCAACGGAGTGTGAGGCGGCGTCGGTAGTCAGGACATCGTCGAGTCGGAACGGTGACGGACCCGCTCCGGCGTTTCCAGTTCGAACCGCGAGACAGTCACTGACATTGTCTTCGATAGAGAGCAGCCGAACCTACACGTCGGGCAGTTCTGCGGCGCTCGCTCGAGGCTGCAGTGCCGGTACTGGGTTCGGACCGGTCAGCGTCGGGTTCTCGTGGTCAGGACTGGGAGTCCGCAGTCCGTTCGAGAATTCGGCGGTTCCACTCGCCGTTGAGCAGCCAGCCGAAGCCGAGGGCGTCTCAGCTGACGGTGGCGCCGACGTAACTGACGACGAACGACGATAGCAGCAGTCTTGCCGTCGGCTCCTGGACGAGACCACGAGTCGACGGGATCCCCGGACCGTCGAACGCTCTGACCGCGACAGTTCGGGTCCACGGTCGCCCTGTCGAACGAGGTCACCAGCTCGTCCGCAACAGGCGACACGAGAGGTCGACGGCCACTGTGACCTCAGCGTCAGCAGCGGCGCGTTATTTTGACACGGAAGTGGTTCCACTGCGATGACTCGTTCGCGTCGACACCGTCGGTCATCATCGCGACGTAGAAGTACGAGATCGGACCGTAATTGGCAACAACGGGACCAGTCACGAGACGCAGTCCGACCGTTCGGTCGTCGTGGGAACGGGCGGCGGCCAACCGGCATAACACTTTCACGTTCTCGGTCGAAGACGACACGTGAACCACGAGACTTGGTCCGAGTCACAAGCGGAGACGACCGTCACCGTCGACGGCCACGAGCTGTCGATGGCGTATCGCGACGAAGGCGAGGGCGAGCCCGTCGTGTTTCTCCACGGCATCCCGACCTGGTCGTTTCTCTGGCGGCGGATCGCGCCCCAGTTAGCAGAGCAGTTCCGGACCATCGTCCCGGATTTCGTCGGCTACGGAAACAGTGACCGACGCGACACGTTCGACCGCTCGATCCGCGCTCAGGAACGAGCTGTCGCCGACCTTGTCGACCAGCTGGGGCTCGAGGAGTTCCACGTCGTCGGTCACGATATCGGCGGCGGCGTCGCGCTCCGGTACGCCGCACATACGAACGGTCGTGTCGACAAACTGGTCCTCTCGAACGCGACGGCGTACGGTTCCTGGCCGGTCGAGTACATCACAACGCTGGGTCTCCCCCGGACGCTCGAACTGGACGCCGACGCGTTCCGGGAGCGACTCGAGCGCGCGTTCGTCGACGGTCTCGAGCGGGACGGGTCGGACAGTCGTCAGCGATATCGGTGGTGAGATCGTCGCACTCGACGACGCCGGACACTGGGTGACCGAGGACCGGCCGGACGCGTACCGTGATCACCTCGAGACGTTTCTCGCTGGATAGTGTTGTTCGGCGGCGTACCGGAATCAAGAAGGTGACGAGCGTCGTTCGGCACACGACCGGGTCATCTTTATAATCCGTGCGATCGTAACTCACATGATGGGAGAGAAATCATTGAGCGACAACGGCGAAAGAGAGAGTATGGCTACCGACGCCCGACGGCTGGTCGCCGACGGCGGGTCGGACGACGGACTCGTGACCGTGGAGAGCGACGCGGATGTCGAGACGTCCGTCGAACGCGTAAAAGACGCCATTGAAAGCAACGACGATCTAGGCCTGATGGCGGAATTCGACCACGAGGCCAACGCCGACTCGGTCGACCGTGATCTCCAGCCGACGACAGTGTTGGTATTCGGAAACCCGGATCTGGGAACCCCGTTGCTGCAATCGGCCCGGACGCTGGCGATCGATCTCCCGCAAAAGCTGCTCATTATGCAGCGAGCGGACGGAACGGTTACGGTAACCTACAACGATCCGGCCTATCTCGCGGACCGACACGGCGTCGACGAAGGGGACGGGCGCTTGGACACCGTCTCGGATGCGCTGTCTTCGCTGGCCGCTGTCGCGGCCGGCCAGGAGTAGACGACCCCGTCTGAGTACGGGTTTCGATCAGAACTGGACCCGACGCGTATCGGCTGTCACAGTTGGACTGGCGACGCCGACTCGACGTCGAATCGGGTGACTTCCGGTTCACCTTCGAGCAGATCCGGAAGCGCCTCCTTGAACGCCTCGAAGTGGTCGATCTCCGCGTGCGCACCGAAGGCCGCTTCGTTCTCGTATCGTTCGAAGGCGTACTCACAGCCGACGTAGCCACCGCCGATGACGGCCAGTGAGTCGGACAGACCCCTTTCGCGTCGCCATGATCCCAGTCGTCGGCATCGACGATGCGTACCGTCGCATATAGTTCATCAGCTGCCCCTTTGAGCGCTGGCACCAGGCCGTCGGTGTCGTCCATCGCTGCTGTCTCCAGTTCGAGAAGCGGTTCTCCGTCCGTCTGGGACGCGTCGAAGACTGGTGCTGGGTTGAACCCGACGAGGCCTTTCGACCACTCCTCCGGCGGCGTCTCGTCGTACTCACAACCGATTTGCTCGTGGTAGCTGGACGAATTCTCACACTCGGGACAGCGTTTGGTGATGATCGGTGCCCAGATCCAGAGGGCCTGCTCGCCTTCCTGGACGTGCCGATCAAAGTCGTTCCGCCACGTGTTGTAGCCTGCGACCTTCGTTACTTCGGGACACTGGAGCGTGATGAGGAGCGTATTTCGGTGCGAATAGTCGTGGAAGTGACTCTGGACGTCGAGCCACTCCTGGAACTCCTCACTTGCTCGTGCATCGTCGACGTGTCGACGAGGTCGTCAATCCACTCTTCGATGGTACTGTGCATCTCGTCGTGTCGGGTGTCAGTCTCCTCGAAGGAGACCGACGAGTTACTGGTCGTAGCCATGGGTTTCAGTAAATCGAGTTCACGGCGGCTGCGTCAGCTCAGAACGCGCCGCACCCTTTCGGGGCGCACAAACAACCCGTCCTCAGCGTCACCGGAGTTCGTGTTGCTCGTCCGCGGAGCCGACTGCGACTAGATACTCGAGGAACGCGTCGAACCGCTCGACGTCGCTCGGCGTGTCGGTTGCGAGGTGGCGGGTCCACTCGAAGGCCCACCGAAACACGGGATCGGACCCGCCCTTTCCGTGAATGTACCACCAGCGAGCCGCTTTGAGGATGACGAGCGGGTTCGTCGACGGCTGGTGCTGCACTGCCCTTCGCTCGATGGCAAGCGGGACTCCCAACTCTCGAATCCCACCAAGATACGTTCCTTGCGGCTGCTTACCCGTTCGTATCGCCAAGTCGGACGACCTGACTGGCCCACTCCCGAAACGCTGAGAGCGCGGCACGCTCCAGGCGCGAGACGGGGTCATCGGTCCCGAGCTCGTCGCTCTCGAAGGCGTTCAACACTGCCGCCTCCGCACGGTCGCAGTACCCCATGAACCGCTCTGGATCACCTTGCTCGTGCTGGAACGGGATGGTGGTGTCATTAACGAACACCGCCCGCGGATCGGTGGGTGCCGCATCGACGATTTTCTGGGCTCGGGCTGCATTGTCCTCGGCTAACTGGACTGATTCCTCGTTGGTTGCGCCTTCGGCGCGGGGGGCGTGGGCGTCGAGGACCCCCTGCCAGACGCCATCTGGGAGCGCCCCGAAGCGCGAAAGTCGGCCACCAAGGAGTCGCCTCTCATGTTCGAACTCGGGGCCGAATTCGAACACAACGACACCGCTGGTTCCGTGACGCTCGACCCACGAGTCGAGCGCGCGGGCGGTAAGTCGGGTCTTCCCGGCGTTCGAGGGGCCGGTTATGAGTGTCGTCCCCGACAATGAGAATGGGAGACTGGTCATCGTGACGGTGTACCGCTGGCTGTTTCGCGGACATACTTGACGAGCAATACGAGGGTTGCGACCCCGAGCAGGGCGGCGAAGACGGCGACGAACGTCGGGATCGGATCGCCGATATCCGGGAGCACCCGCGAGCGGACGAAGTTGCCGGCAATAATCGCGGTGATCGCGAGGAGGATGATCCCCCCGAGATTCGCGAGCGTCGAGTTCGGCTCAGCCACGGCGTCGCTGTTGAGGAGGTAGAGGACGACCGCAATTGCGAACGGCGTGCCGACGAGGCCGAAGGCCAACACGAGCACGAGCAGCGGGAAGAACGCCCCACCAACGAATGCGCCCACTCCGGAGAGGAGTGCTACCGCGGCGAGCAGTGCCCGATACCGGGTATCGGAGATGTCGGTGCCCCATCCCAGCTTGTCAGCCACGAGATACGGCGGGACGATAGTGTTGCCACCAAGCGTGGAGACGGCCGCGCCCCACAGTCCAAGGAGGAACAACCACTTGGCGTTGGTCCCGACCAGCGGACCGAGTGCCTGTGCAGCCGCCACTACAGAGAGCTCGCTCGCCTCCACGGTGGGCGAGTGCAGGACGCCCGCGGCGACGAGAAAAATTGCGAGACTGTAGATCCCGAAGGCGACGAGCATCGACGTTCCGACGTCGAACGTCGCGAGTCCATAGTCCTGCGCCGTCCAGTCGCGGGCTCGCATCGTGTAGGAGTGCATCGTGATCAGCGTGATGTGGACCGCGCCGCCGAGGATGCCGGCCGCGACGAGGGCACCATCGACGCCCGCTGGAATTCGGGGGATGAGACCCGTCGCCGCGCCAATGGGATCGATTGGGACGACGAACAGCGAAGCGAAGAAGGCGACGACGACCGCAGTTACGAGGAGCTTGGCGAAGAGTTCGATGAACTGGTACCCACGCCCGGCCAGTCCAAGAGCGAGGACGACTGCCCACGTGATTCCCCAGACGCGAGCGTCGATACCCGTGACAGTCGCACTGATGTCGGCGACGCCTTTCATGATCACCAACTGGGCGAGTCCCGCTGCGAGCACGGTGTCGATCACGAGTAGCCACGCCCAGCTCTCGCCGAGGTGGTGCTCGACGACCGTGACGATTCCCGCCTCGGTGAGTAGTCCGAGCCGCATCGCCAAATACTGGGCGGACGCCCCGAGAACTGCTGACAGGATCACTATCCACAACAGTGTGTAGCCGAACGTCGCTCCTGCCGTAATGACGCTCGCCATGGTCGCTGGCCCGGCTGCGATGGCCCCGGCGACCCATGAAGGGCCCATATTACTGAGGTACGCGCGCCAGTTTCCCTCCAGCACCGATGTGACGTTGAATTTCTCGCGATCTGCGCTCATTGTCTCTGTGGTCGCAGGGGTACTGTTTAAATCCTTGCCACTGAGTGGTACCACTGACTATACTAGTCCAGCGTCGGTGGCGATGACGTACCCAGTGTAGACGAGGACTGCGACCACCAGGAGGACGACGGTCCAGACGAGTACCGCGAACGACGTCGCGCTCAAGGTGGCGATCATTCCCAGCCCTCCTCACCGTCGTCGGCCGCGGGCTCGTCTAACCGGTGAATCTCTCGAGACAAACGGTCAAGGTCGAACGCCGCGTCCGAGAGCCGTGCAGTGATGAGGGTGAGTGCGGTTGAGACGACTGCCGCACCGACGAACGCGTACAGGAAATCGGGGGTTGGAAGCGCCGAACCGACGCCCGGCAGGGCGGTAAGTGCTGACCGAACGGTTTGATTTGGGAGGTACACGAGGCCAACGGCGAGTCCGACGATACTTGAGGAAAGAACGCCAGCGCCGGAGACTTGCTCGGAGTACAGCCCGGAGAGTACTGGCACCATCACGGCGGCTCCGAGCAGATCAGCGAGCAGAAACAGCCGCAGCACGCTTCGGGCACGCACACTCACGTAGATGGCCGCCAGCGCACCGACGACGGTGAGAGCACGGGCACTCAGTGTGAGCGTCCGATCAGATGGATCATTGAGTAAACGCGGGAGATCTGTGGTGACGATACTAGCCATCGCGTTGAACAGGGTATCGGCGGTACTCATCACGAGCAGGAGCGCCAGCAGAACCACAACGAGGACGAGCCATTCGGGGAACGCCTCGTTCAACAACACGAAGAAGGCGATACTGGCGTTGTACGCCTCGCTTGCGGGATCGGTGACGATATCGACGTAGCCCCGCGCGATGACGCCAAATAGTCCGGCGAGAAAGACGAGCAGAAAGTTGGCGAGGGCGGCGGTTCGGAACCCGTGGCGAAGCGTCTCCTGATCGCGGGCGGCGTAGATCCGTTGCCACCAGCTCTGGTTGATCAGTTCGGCACCCAGAATGGCTATCGCGACCCAGAAGCCAAAGCGCAGCCCGGTGAAGAACGTGGGGTCGAGCAGGGTCGGGTCGGCCGTGACCACCTGCCTGTGGATCGTGGCAGTTCCCCCGAGGGCGAATATCGCGCCAACAGCGCTCACGACGAGCAGGGGGAGGATGAGCAGCGTCTGGAGGGTATCAGTGAAGATGCTGGCACGTAGCCCGCCGTACCCAGTGTAGACGAGGACGAACCCACCGATGAGGGTGGCCGTTTGCCAGCGAGGTACACCGGCGATCAGCTGGAGCGCACTCGTGATGCCTGTCAGCTCAGCTGAGAGGAAGATGAACATATAGAACAGGCTCACTACCAAGACAAAGACGTACATCGCCGGGCCGTACCGCGCGAGGACGTACTCGGTCAGTGAGTGTCCCTCGGGGATCAACGCACGGATGCGCGGACCAAGTTTCATATACACCAGCATCGGGAGTGATTCTCCGACAGCGTACCCCGCCACTGCGGCGATGCCGCCGAACGCCGCACCTGCCTCGGCGGGGGTGAGCAGGATCCAGACGCCCATCACGGACGAAATAAGCGTCGCCGTTGTCATGCCACGCCCCGCCGAATTCCGGGCGCTGATGAAGTCTTCGACCGAGCCGATCCGGCTGCTCGAGTACCACAGCCCGGAAACAGTGAAGGCGGCAAGCGTAACCACCGTTAGGCTGAGGACCACCGTTTCGCTCACCACTAGTCGTCCCTCCGTAGTATCATCACGCCACGCTATCCTTCGGGGCGTGATAAAACTTGGTTATACTACCCACTAGTATTCGGAGTGAGGGGCGCTTATAACGCTGTTAGACCGACGGGAATGCATGTCGTTGGTGCTTCCGAGCGAGATTATCGTCGAGCGTTTTCTGCCGACAGTACGGGCGATGCTCGCAGGTCGGCTCGAGGAACAGGGACTCACCCAACAGGAGATCGCCGACAACCTCGGCGTGGCCCAGGCTGCCGTCAGCAAGTACGTGAACGGTCGGGCGACGGTCGAGGAGCGGTTCCGCGACGATCCCCGGACCGTCGCGACAGTGGACCGAATCGCCGACGGTATGGCAGCGGCGGACATGGACGGGTACGACGCGTTGGTCGAACTTTTCGAACTGATCCAGGAGTTCGAGGACCGGGGGCCGATCTGTGAACTGCACGAAGCCGAAATGCCCGCGTTGCGTGGACTAGGGTGTGATCTCTGTGTACGCGGCGTTGACACGGAGATCCGCGAGGAACGCGAGGCGCTTGCCAGTGTCCGAAATGCGGCGCGAATCCTCGCGACGGCACCAGGCATGGCTGACCACGTCCCGAACGTCGGGACGAACACGGGGACGGCGCTCCCCGATGCTACCGACGTCACTGACGTTGGTGCGGTTCCCGGCCGAATCTACACCGTCGGCGGGCGAGTTGAAGTCCCGGCGAACCCCGAGTTCGGGGCATCGCACCACGTAGCGACGACGATCCTTGCCGCGAACGAGGCCGATCCCGATCTTCGAGGAGCAGTAAACGTTGCGACCCGCGATCCGCTGCTCGCGGCTAGCCACGACCGGGGCATCGAACCGCTCGAGTTCGATGCCGACTACGACGACCGGAGCGAGCGACTGCGGAAGCTGTTCCGCGAACATGGCGTCCCACGGGTGATCTACCACCGGGGCGCGTTCGGTGTCGAACCCATCACATATGTGTTTGGTGAGACAGCGGTCGAGGCGGCGGAGCTCGCAGCAGAGCTGGTCGCGGCCGCCGACCGAGACTCGCCGAGGTAGCACGGCGGTCGAATCGTGCGTGGCGACTTCTCTCGCAGGGACAGTGATGGGGTGCGCCCATGGGGTGACAGACGTGAACGTCCCACTGGATAGCGAGGACCCTACGGGCACGAGATGTCAGAGCGGACCAAAGCGCAGGAATCGGTGGTGGTCGGGACGCGACTGCGGTTACTGAAGATGCAAGGCTAAAGCCTCGCCCTTGATTCAGCGCGGGGAGGATATCAAGCGTAGGCCATCTCGAAGAACGCGATTTCGAGAGCCACGGTTCGGCAGAAGAGTCTCTGGACGCGATGCTGTCGGCGCTCGCCGAGCTTCGGTCCGTACTCGTCGAGTTCGCTTCGCAGCCACGCGACGAACGCCTCGAATTCGGACGTGTCGTGAAGCTCGATCCACTCGCGCAGATAGAACTCCTCGGGGACTCCTGAGGCCGCTGTTGCCCATGTCAGGTAGATCCATTCCGCTGGCACCAACACCGCGAGCGTCTCCTCGTACTCCCCTTCGAGCGCGGCTCGGGTCAGCAGGTCTTCGAACGCCTCGGTAGCGTCGGCTGGCACAGGATCTGTTCGCTCGTCAGGGGACACTCCCAGTGCGTCAAACGAACGCTCGAAGTAGTCGTTCTCCTCGTCGGTCAACGTCCCGAGGAAGCCGGTCAACGAGGCCTTGGCGTCCATAGTCGGCGCTTGACCGACCGCGTAGCCGAACACGCCGGTGAGCGTCCACACAAACGCGTAATCTTGGACGAGGTAGCGCCGGAAGACGGCGTCATCGACCGTCCCGTCGGCGAGTTCATGCACGAAGCGGTGTTCGACGGCGTCGGTCCAGTCCGGTTCCGATCGCGCTCGCAGCCAGTCTGTGAATCGCGCGTCTGTCCGATCGGTCGCGTACGCATCGAACGTGGCGGTCACACCTCCCACGCCTCCTGGCGCCATGCGGCGTCCCAGAACCGGTACTCGTAGCGCGCCGACGTGACGAACAACTCGCGGTAACGCTCACGGTCGCTCTCGGTCGCATTAGTGGCTACGTCGTTCATCAGTCCCTTGCACCAGTCCGTGAGTTCCGTGAACTCCTCGCCCGAGTACATGTCGATCCACGTGGCGTACCGCTCGTCGTCCGACTCGCCGCTCGCAGCGAGGCGCGTGCCCGTTTCGTTAAATCCCCACATGCACGGCAGGAGGGCGGCCACAGTATCACCGAACGTCCCGAGCGCCGCGGTGCGCACGAGGAAGTCGGTGTATGCACGCGTCGTCGGCGACGGAGTCGTGGCTTCCAGCTCGGCTTCGCCGATGCCGAACTCTTCAGCGTACGAGCGATGGAGGTCCATCTCGACGGTGACGGTCGATTCGAGGAGGTCGGCGAACGTTCCCATGTGGTCGAGCGTGGGCGCCTTCGAGGCGCCGAGTGCGAATAGCCGGCTGTACTCGATCAGGTAAACGTAGTCCTGCCGGACCCAGTACCGAAACGGCGCTTCGTCGAGCGTCCCCTGGCCGAGCTCGCGGACCATCGGATGGTCGAGGATGGCCTCCCACATTCGATCGGCTTCCTCGCGGATTTCGTCCGTGAACGTCATGGCAGTGGAATAGATGACGGATCCGAAAAGAGTTATGATGGAGTTGTATAATACTATTATAATGACGCGCAAGCCAGCTCCCGACTCACGTCCCGTCGTGCTCACGATCGCAGGCAGTGACTCCGGTGGCGGCGCCGGGATTCAGGCTGATCTCAAGACGATAGAGGCGGGCGGAGCATTCGGGACAAGTGCCATCACGGCCGTCACAGCACAGAACACGCTGGGCGTCGTGTCGTCGCACGTCCTCCCCATCGAGGAGATCGACGCGCAGATCGACGCTGTCCTATCCGACTTTGACGTCCGTGCGGTAAAGACTGGGATGCTCGCAACTGCGCCCGTTATCGCGGTCGTCACGGAGTACGTCGACGACCTCGACGTGCCGGTGGTCGTCGATCCCGTGATGGTCGCCGCCACAGGCGACCGTCTGCTCGCTCCCGACGCCGAGAACGTCTACGAAGACCTGCTCGCACACGCGGCACTTACGACGCCCAATGCTGATGAAGCCGAGGTGCTCACAGGGATTGAACTCACGGATCACGAGGGGACAATCCAGGCCGGGAAAGCACTGCTTGAAACCGGCGTCGATGCCGCGCTCGTCAAGGGTGGGCACGTCCCTACTGACCGAGTCCGAGATGTACTCGTTACGGCAGACGATGTCAAAACATACGAACACCCGCGAGTCGATACTGACGCGACCCATGGCTCGGGGTGTACGCTCGCGAGCGCAATCACGACCCGCCTCGCGCACGACGAACCGCTCGCCGACGCTGTCGATGCCGGCGTCTCGTTCATCGAACGGGCCGTTCGCTACCACCTCGATGTGGGCGAAGGGCCTGGGTCGGTCCATCATATGGTGGCACTACGCGAGCGTGCAGCCCGCCAGCGCACCCAAGAAGACGTTGAAGGCATCGTCCGGCAGTTCGTCGAGGGCGACGTGTCACGGCTTGTACCCGAGGTGGGGATGAACGTCGTCGGGGCGACGCCCTACGCCGAGGAACCAGGGGAGACGGCCGCCGTGGAGGGGCGAATTACCCGAACCCTGTCGGGGATCAATCCTAATCGAGGGGTGCGATTCGGCGCATCGAGCCACGTCGCTCGCTTTTTGTTGTCGGCCCGCGAGTTCGACCCATCGGTTCGGTTCGCTGTCAACTGTCGGTTCGACGACGAGATTGAGGACGCGCTCGGCATACTTGACGGACCGGCCGTTGAACTCGACCGGACCACCGAGCCCGAACCGGATGTAGAAGGAAGCACCATGGGGTGGGTCGCGCACCGAGCATTCGAACGTGCTGACGGAACGCCCGCTGCCGTCTACGACCGAGGTGACCTCGGCAAGGAAGCCATCACGCGGCTCCTCGCACCCGACCCGGAGACGGCTATCGACCAGGCACTCGCGCTTGCCGAGGTAATCGGGGGCGGCTGAAGAGTCTGTCCAAAAAACATTCTTCTTACCGGTATACAGGGCTACTGAACGATATAACCGACTCTAAGGCCGTGATATTTGACTCGAAAATGTTTGATTGGACAGGCTCAATAGTCATGCCCTTTGAGCCTATATGCCCACGTATGCAGCGAAAGACGATCTCCGTTACCGGGATGTCGTGCAACGGCTGCGAACAGACCGTCGGAAACGCCCTCAAAACCATTGACGGTGTGACCCGCGTCGACGCCGACCACGAGGGCGACACCGTCGAAATCGTCGTCGAAGAGACCGTGACCGACGACGACCTCCACGCCGCCATCGAGCAGGCCGGCTACGACGTAGCGGCCTAATCGGCCGTCGTTGGGTCTTTCCCGCTCGTATCGCTCCCTTGGACGGCGAAGTCGGTATTGACGCCCTCGCCCGAGAGGAGTTGCCCGCCAAAGCTGTTTGCGAGCACAGCCGAGACTGAGAGTACCATCGCGATCATCGCGAACACGGGGTGGACGAGGCCGGTCGTTGCGGCCGCCACACCGATGCCGTTGAACGAGAAGGCGACGATGAGGTTCTGTCGCGTCTTGCGGTAGCTCTCTTTGCCGATCTCATAGGCATCCATCACACCACCGAGTTGGTCTCCCATCAGCACGATGTCGGCCGATTCGATGGCGATGTCCGTGCCTGCGCCGATGGCGATGCCGATGTCGGCCTGCGTGAGGGCGGGTGCGTCATTGATGCCGTCCCCGACCATCGCCACGCGGTGACCGTCATCCTGGAGACGCCCAATCTCCTCGCGCTTTTCGTCGGGGAGGACATCCGCCATCACACGGTCGATACCGACGTCGTCGGCAACCGCCTGCGCGGTGCGTTCGTTGTCGCCGGTGATCATCACGGGCGTGATACCGGCGTCGGTGATTCGCTGGACGGTCTCAGTCGCGTCGGCTTTCAGTTCGTCACCGATGCCGAGCAGTCCCACGAGCACACCGTCGCGGACGACTCCGGAGACAGTGAGGCCGCGCTCTTGGAGGCGCTCGATTTCGTCGCGTGCGGCCGACAGGTCGATTCCCGCCTCTTCGAGCCAGCCGGGTTTTCCGACGAGGACGGTGCTCCCGTCGACTGTTGCGCGGACACCCTTGCCCGTCACGGAGTCGAAGGATTCGGGATCGGTGTACGCGACACCGCGGTCATCGGCATGGTCTAAGATAGCGTCGGCCAGCGGATGTTCCGAGAAGGCTTCCGCGCTCGCCGTCGTTTCTATCATCTCGCGCTCGTCGCTCTTGAGGGTGACCACGTCACTGACGGCAGGTTCACCGACGGTGATGGTTCCCGTCTTATCCAGCAGGATATGGTCGACGTCGGGGAAGATCTGGAAGGCGTCGCCCGACCGCATCAGAATCCCCCGATTAGCGGCCTTCCCGCCGCCTCGGATGAGCGCCAGCGGCGTCGCCATCCCGAGCGCACACGGGTATCCGAGGACGAGTACTGCCAGCGCCGCGAACGCCCCACGCTGGATGTCGGGGTCCGCGCCCCACCCGAGTGGTGCGACCAGCCAAAATACGAACGATAACGCGGCGATGATCAGCACGCCCGGAACGAAGTACTTGAGCACGCGGTCGGCGAGCTGGATGATGCCGGGTTTCATGGCCCGAGCCTCCTCGATCTCGCGGGCAACCTGATTCAGGAACGCATCCTCACCGGTTGCGGTCACCTCGACGAGCAACGTCCCGGTTTCGTTGACGCTACCGCCGATCACCTCGTCGCCCTCGCTCTTCTCGACGGGGATGGGCTCGCCGGTGGCAACCGACTCGTCGACCGTTGAGTTTCCTTCGACGACGACGCCGTCGACAGGGACGCTCTCGCCGGGCTTGACGCGGACTCGGTTGTCGACCTCGAGGTCGTCGACGGGGACTTCTTCGATCTCCCCGTTCCTGGTGACGCGACGGGCAGTGTCCGGCTGGAGGTTGAGGAGGCTCTGGACGGCCTGCGAGGCCCGCGTCCGGACGGTGAGACTGGTGTACTCCGAGAGGATGTGGTAGGTGGTGATGAACACGGAGACGGCGAAGAAGTGGACGGTCGGGAACCCAGAGAAGACGAACAACCCGAGGAACCCACCGAGCAGTCCCGCGAACGCGCCAGCCTCCAGGAGGACATGTTGGTTGAAAATACCTCTGCGGAGACTCTGGAAGGCTTTCTTCGTGATGTACCTGCCGGGGCCGAACATCGTCCCGAGTGCCAACGCGAGCGCCGCGATATCCATCGCCAGGGACGCTGACTCGAACCGGCCCACCACGAAGATCATCCACCCCATCAACGCGGCGACGACGACCGAGGCACCGCCCGCGAGGAGGAGCCGTTGCTTGCCGTCTGCGAGTTCAGCCTGCTGTTGCTCGTATCGCTTTGCCTTATCCGGGTCACGGATGGTGTACCCGAGATCGCGGAGTGTGTCCTTCACCTTGACTTCGCTCAGAATGGCGTCGTCGTACTGGACGAGGACCTCCTCGTGTGCGAGACTCACGTCGACGTCCTCAACGCCTTCAGTGCGGGCGTACGCCTTTTTGATACTCTCGGCGCAGAACGAGCAGGACATCCCGCCGACGTTGAACTGTTCGTGTGTCGTTCCCATCGTGGTTCGTATTTAGCCCACGATCCTCATAACCATTATGACAACGGTTGTAGCGCTATGATACATCATAGATCATACTCAAACTTGTGGCGGTACTCTTACCGTTGGTGTGGCCCTACTTGCGGGTACGCATATGGCGCTACTCAAATCTGACGTGCCGATCCGCGAGGTCGTCACCACCGATCCCGAGAAGGCGAAAGCCCTTGAGAACGACGTCCGGGCGAAGATTATAGACATGCTCGCCGACGAGGAGATGACGATCGAGGGGATTCATGAGGAACTCCAGCGACGGGGCGAGGACAAGGCCGAGACGACGGTGCGTCACCACGTGAACGTCCTGAAGGACGCTGGGATGGTCGAGATCGCCCGGCTCGAAGAGGCTGGCGGCGGCACCCGGAAGTACTACAAATCGAATACGCGGATGTTCTCCTACGACCTCCCCGAGGGCAGCGACCAGACACTCAGCGCGGCGCAGGAACACACAACCGAGGAGCTGCGAACACTACTCGAGTCCCTCTATGAGACTCATGGGGACGACATCGAGTTGGTTGCCGAAGAAATGAAACCGTGTGAGTACTGTGGGACCCAGCACTACGAGGAGTTCATCATTCGGGAACTCCTCAACAGAGCGCTCCTAGAACTCGGGGAGACTGGGGACTTGGACGACGTGTTAAGCCAAGCACGGTGAGTTATTCAACCGCGGAGGCGCCTTCACGAGGGTTTGTGAACGCCGCCTGCTGCGGAGTTGATGCTTTCCGGCAGCGTCGGGTGGATGTGCATCGTGTTCGCGATGTCGTCGGCAGTCGCCCCGAGTTCGATGGCGAGGACGAGTTCGTGGACGATCTCGGCGCCCTGTTCGCCGACGATGTGCGCTCCGAGTAATTCGTCAGTCTCCGCGTTCGTGACTAGTTTGACAAATCCCTCCGTTTCGCCGAGCGCCTTCGGCTTGCCTTGGTCAGCGAAGTCCTGGCGGCCGACGCCGACCTCGTACCCCGCTTCGCGTGCTTCTTGTTCGGTCAGCCCGACGTGGCCGATCTGCGGGTCGGTGAACACCGCCCATGGGACGGTTCGGCCCTTGGTGCTGATTTCTTCGCTTTTCGCGAGGTGCCGATACAGGAGATCTGCGTCGTCGCGAGCGGAATGGGTGAACATCGGCGGCCCGCTCACGTCGCCAATGGCGTAGACACCGTCAGCAGTCGTTCTGAAGCTGTCGTCGGTCTCGACGAATCCGTTCTCGTCCAGTGACGCGCCGATGTCTTCGAGCTGGAGGCCGTCCGTATTCGGTGTTCGGCCCGCTGCGAGGGCAACGTCCGAGGCGGTGACGGAGACGGTGCCGTCGGCACCGGCGTCGACACGGATGCCGTCGTTGGTCTCCGTGAGTGCCGTCACTGGCGTACCGGTCTGGACGGTGATTTCTTCGTTTTCGAAGGCCGTCTCGATGACCTCGCTCACGTCCGGATCTTCATCTGGGAGGAGGGTGTCGCCGCGCTGGAAGACGGTGACGTCCGCCCCGAACCGGCTGTACATCTGGGCGTACTCACAGCCGACGTAGCCACCGCCGATGACGGCCAGTGAGGGGGGAATCGAGGCACGCTCCAGCAGATCCGTGCTGTCGTGAACGTCGACGTCGTCGAGGCCGTCGATCGACGGCCTCGTCGGTCGGGCGCCCGTGTTGATGACGATGGTTTCGGCCGAGAGGGTTCGATCGTCGACGCGAATTTCATGTGGGGATTCGAAGATGCCGTGACCTTCGACGAAGTCGATGTTCTCGTTGCTCTCGACGTTCTCGTAGGCCCCCTTGCGGATGCTCTCGACGATGTCGTCTTTCCGCTCGACGATGGCGTCTATGTCTGGCTCGATGGCGCCGTCGATATCGATACCGAACTCTTCGCTCCGGCGGGCGAGGTTCGCGACCTCTGCACTCCGGAGCATCGTCTTCGTCGGGATGCAGCCGCGATTGAGACACGTCCCGCCGAGGAGGCCCTCCTCGACGAGTGCTACGTCCATCCCGCTGTACCCGCACTTCATCGCGACTGGGAGGCCCGCCATTCCGCCGCCGAGGACGATCAGATCGTAGTCAGTGTTTGTCATCGGTGTGGTAGATTCTATTGGTTCGTTTCTTTGAGCGCTTCCCGCCGCTGTTCGAACTCTTCTTGTGACAATTCACCACGAGCATACGCGACTCTGAGTTCTTCGACTGCCGGGTCCCCGCTGCTGATTCCTGCCTGAGTGAGCGTGCGATAGAGTGCGTATCCAACCCCAAGGACAATCAGTAGGAATACCAGCATCATCCCTATTCCCCAGACCGGCGACATCGATACTGCGCCACCAGTCTCCATTCCGCCAACCATCCACATCATCGGCATCATGACGGCCATCAGCACGAGCGGAATGATCAGAATACTAGCGACGACGATCAATATGAGCCGGAGCGGCCTGTCACGCTCGGAGGTTCGTTCAGTTTCCATGGACTGTTGTTTGTCTCGGGTTCGGATAGTCATTGTGTGGACTGATGTTCCTGTTCTGCTTCCGCTGCCCGGCAATCCCCACTAACCGCTCCAAGAGGGGCGCCCAAGTTCGCGGTTGTCTACTCGACACAGCAGCTCATCGTCGACGTGTCTCGGCGGAACGCCTGACAGGCGTGTTTGAACGCTTCCGAGAATGTTGGGAACGGGTGGACGGTGTCGATGATGTCGTCGACGGTCAGGCCGAACTTCACGGCCAGTGTCGCTTCCATGATCATGTCGGCGGCGCGGGGACCGACCATATGGACGCCGACGATCTCGTCAGTTTCGTGGTGTTTGACGACCTGAACGAGGCCATCGGTGTTCTTGACGGCCTTTGCCCGCGGCACGTCCTCCATCTGGACGGTGCGGCAGGAACAGGTACCGTGTTCGTCCATGTACTCCAGTTCGGTCGTCCCGACAGAGGCAACCTCCGGGCTGGTGAACACGACTGCTGGCACCGTGTCGTAGTCGATGGTAACTCCCTCGTTACCGAAGGCGTTTTTGATAGCGTGGTTGCCCTCTTTGGCGGCAACCGTCTCCAATTCGGGCTCGCCGATCACGTCACCGGCCGCATACACGTCCGGATTCGCCGTCTGGAAGTGCTCGTCGACAAGAATAGCCCCGTCGTCGTTCGCCTCCACTCCAACTGTCTCAAGGCCGATATCCTCGCTGTTGGGCTGGACGCCAGTTGCGACGAACAGCGCATCTCCCGTGACCGTGCGCTCGTTGCCGTCGACAAGCGTCTCGATGCCCACGTCTGACTGTATCGCGTCGGCGCCTCCGTCGACTGCTGGCGCGCGGACGCGCTGGAAGTCGTTCCCGGTGATCACCTTAATTCCCTCTTCCTCGAAGGCCCGCTGCATCTCGCGACCGAGTTGGCCTTCCATCCCTGAGAGGACGCGCTCGGAACGCTGTAGGATGGTCACGTCGACGCCGATGCGATGGAGGATCTGGCCCCACTCAAGGGCGATGTACCCGCCACCGATGATAACGATGCTACCGGGGAGATTACGTTCCTTGAGGATGGTTTCGCTCGTGTAGTAATCGACGCCGTCGAGCCCGTCGATGGGCAGTACCCAGGGTGAACTTCCAGTCGCGACCAACGTTTTCTCGCCGGTAATCCTGATACCCTTGTCGGGGCCGTCGACGATCTCGATGGTCGTGTCGTCGACCAGTTCGCCGTAGCCCTCGTAGATGTCGGTTTCGAAGTGCTCGGCGACGTCGACGTAGTTCTCCTGCCGGAACCGCTCGACGAGAGCGTCAGTACCGTCGAGTGCCTCGTCCCAGTCGACTGTCGGCTCATCGTCGCTGTACTGGACTGCCTCGAACGGATTCTTTTGAGGTGCAGCAGCGCTCTCGCCGACAGCGAGGAGGTGTTTGCTAGGGACACAGCCGACGTTCACGCACGTCCCGCCGATTGGGAGCCCTGTATTCACTATCGCCGTCGAGAGTCCTCGTCCACTCGCTTCCGTGATGGCAGCAAAGGCAGCGGCCCCACCGCCGAGAATCACGAGATCATACGAACGGTTATCCTCCATCTCGTCATAAGTTTAGAACGCGAAGTAATTGTACTGTGGAGTCCAAAGCTATGAAGTAAGTCGGAGGCCACGAAGCTATGGCAGATTCAACATCATCACCCGCCCCTACGTGCGATGTCGACGGAACGTGCTACTGTCCGCTGACCGGTGTCATCGACACGCTCAGCCAGAAATATGCGATGCAGCTGATTAGCATCATTGGCGCTCACGAGTCACTCCGGTTTGGGGCGATCGAGGGCCATCTCTCGAGCGCCAGTACCTCGACCATCTCGAAACGGCTCGACGAATTCGAGGATGCCGGACTGATCTCTCGAACTCAATACAATGAGATCCCGCCCCGTGTGGAGTACTCGCTGACCGGCGACGGGGACGACGTGAGAACTCGGCTCGAACCCCTCTTGGAGTGGGCCTCGACGGCAGAGTGACAGCCGTTGACATCCTCCCGCGCGTGAACACGCGGGAATCCCACGGCACCTCACCAGAGTCGGAGTCGTGTACGTCGCTCACTACGACGACGCGGTCAGCGCGGTAGACGTCGATACCTGACAGACGCTGTGGACGACTGCCACTCCATCACATCCGTTCGAACCGCTAGTCGTCTGAGTCGACTGCCGGTCGAACCGCCGTTATCCGTCCTCGCCGTAGACGGTGGTCTCCGAGACGGGTTCCCATCGGCTCCGCCCTCGGTGACTCGTATCGTCGCGGTTCCGTCGGCGGTGTCGAACGTCGTCTCGAGGACGGTCGTTCGCTCGACGTACTGTTGCGTTCCTTCGAACGATCTAGCCGGACTGTGTTGGAATCGGCCGCCTCGGTCGGGTCGAGAATCGCTGCGAGGATACTCGGGCCCTCGACGTGGGGAAACAGGAACCAGTCGACCGAACCGTTCGGCGCGACGAGCGAACACGTCTCTAAATCCGTACTCTTCGGTGGGTGTGAATTCGGTCTCAGTCATTGACACACGCTCACCGCCCAAAGACAGAAGTGAGGATCGAGAGAAATCATCGTGTGGGAATCATGAAGGAGTACGATCTAATCGTTTTGGGCGGAGGGACCGGAAACATCGTCGCGTCGGAAGCGACGGAGGAGGGACTGAACGTCGCGTTGGTCGAGCGAGATAGGCTCGGCGGAACCTGTCTCAACCGCGGGTGTAATCCCTCAAAGAGGCTGATTCACAGCGCGAACGTCGCAGAAACCGTCAGAAACGCCGACCGGTTCGGTGTCGACGCCTCAATAGACGACGTCGCGTTCGAGGACATTGTCAACGGCGTCGCGGAGACGATGGCCAAGACTGCCGAAGCGAAGGCCGAACGCGCCCGCGAGAACGACCGCCTCACGTTCTATCAGGCGGAAGGGCGCTTCGTCGACGAACACACCGTCGAGGTGAGCGGTGACGACGGCACCGGCGGCAAGCGGATTTCTGCGGACCGAATCGTTTTCGCCGGAGGGTCCCGGCCGTTGATTCCCGACTCCATCGACGGGACCGACCGAGTCAACTTTCTCACCAGTGCCGAGGCGCTAACCGGGGACATCGGCGGACTCCCCGACCGATTGGTGGTGGTCGGCGGCGGGTACATCGCTGTCGAGATGAGCCACTTCTTCTCACAGATGGGGTCCGACGTGACCATCGTCGGCCACGGCGAGATGCTCGTCGACCGCGAGGACGCGGATATCGCCCAGCAAGTCACCGACGCCTACCGGGAGGAACACGACCTCCGTCTGGGATACACGGTGACGGAGATGGCCGACGACGGCGGAGCAAAGCGCGTCACCGCCGAATCCGAGAGCGGCGAGGAGATAGACGTCTCGGGCGACGAACTCCTCGTCGCGACCGGGCGGCAACCGAACTCGGACCTCTGGAACGTCTCGGCCGCCGGCATCGAAACCGATGAGAAGGGGTTCGTGGAGACGGACGAGTACCTCCGAACGTCCGTCGACGGAGTCTGGGCTATCGGCGACATCGCCGGCAACTACATGTTCAAACACTCCGGCGACAAGGAGGCCGAGTACGTCGTCGAAAACGCCGTCCGGGGCAACGAGAGAGAGGTGACGTATCCGGGGATGGCTCACGCGATATTCGGGTCGCCGGAGATAGGGAGTCTGGGAAAGACGGAAGGCGAGATAGCCGACGACGTAGAGTACGAAGTGGGGACGTTCGCCTACGACGACCAAGCACTCGGGGCGGCGCTCGACAACAAGGGCGGGTTCGCGAAGGCCATCGTCGACGAGGACGGGGAGATACTGGGAGTCCACGTCGTCGGCCCGGAGGCGTCGGCGCTGATTCACGAGGTCAGCACCGCCGTCGCCGCCGGCGCTGACGCGACGACTGTCGCAGAGACCATCCACGTCCACCCGGCGCTGTCGGAGGTGGTTCAGGGCGCGTTCCGGCGCGTCACCGACGTCTCGGCGGAGATGTCGCCGTAGTCGATTTCGGTCGTGTGGTTGGTGTTCGTCGCCCCGGCAGCGACCTGACGTGCCGTCTCCAAGGTGCGACCGTTTCGGAAGGGCGGCTCGACCAACCGGAGGATGCTGTCGCCTGCTACGATTACGGACACCACCCTCGGTGGCGTGGATCTCGACTGTGAACCAGCCACCTTCGACCGAAACCGATTCCATCGAACGCGGTTCGACGGGTTCGCTTTCGCATCCTACCGCGCGGTGTTGCGAGCGAACCGCTGGTGGCTCCACGAGTACATCGGTGCCCCTGCGGGGCGGACAGTCGAAGGACTGAACACACGTATCTCGAAGCGAAACAGGGAGCGACGGGGACGGTCGACAGCGAGACGGCGGCGATGTTCTTCGTCCGCGAGTTGCGATACCGTCGCCTGCGCTACGCCGCCCACGCTCGTATGGCCGACCACTCACTGACACACCGCGTCGACGCCGCGTTGCGCTGGGCCACGAACGGCTTTCTCGATCTGGTCGCCGGGTACGGCGAGCGACCACAGCGGACGCTCGGGCTCGGAGATGTCCATCCGGCCGGCGATGTCGGTCGGTTCATCGCCGCCTCGGAGGGACTCACGGGCGCGTTTCTGACCGCCGTCTTCGTTTTCTCGCTCGGCCGCCGCGTGACGAGATAACTGCATCATCCGCCGCTCGAATCGCCCAGCCCAAGCCGTGTCAGGACGGTCGGCATCAACAGGCCCTGGACGACGATACTGATAACGGCGACGCCGAACACCATCACCTGCAGTTGCTCGCGGAACGGAAATCCCGGAGGGAGCGACAACACCAGCGCAACCGGCACGACCGTGTGCAGACCGCCCCAGACCATCACGTGCTGGTAGTACAGGGGAATCGGCTGGCCGCGTATGAGGTTGGTCCCCGAAACCAACGGGTAGATCGTGGCAGCGCGGACGACGACGACAAGAATCGCGGCGGAGCCCACGAGCCCGGCGTTTCCCAAAAACGCGTCGATCCGGATTTCGGCACCGATGAGGACGTACAGCATCGTCGTGACGAGAAAGGCCGCGGTCGTCCAGAGTTCCTGGATGTGGGACTCGCTCGTGCTCATCTTGTGGTGGGTCTCTTCGTGTGCACCCATCAACAGCCCCGCTCCCACGACCGCGAGAATCCCGCTCATACCGAGAAAATGTTCGGCGAGTAAAAAACTCCCGTAGGCAACGAGGACCGTGAGCAGGAGGATGCTCATCTCGTCTTCGAGCCGGCGCATCACGGTGTGGGCGAGATAGCCGACGACCACGCCCACAACGAAGCCGCCACCACCGACGACAGCGATGTCGCCGGCGATGGCGATGAGTGCGCCCGGTGTCGCAAGCGCCGCGACCGATCCGGAGGCTTCGAACACGGCGACCACCGCGGAGAAAATCACGACCGCGACACCGTCGTTGAGGAGGCTCTCGCCTTCGATGGTGACCGCGAGCTGTTCGGCGACGTCAAGCTCGTCGAAGATTGACAGCACTGCGGCGGGGTCGGTCGGGAGGATGATCGTTGCAAACAGCAGTGCGACAAGCAACGGGAATCCGAACGCGACCGTGCCGACCGCACCGAGAATCACGATCGCAAGGGGGAGCCCGACGACCGTGAGAACCACGATCAGGCTCGTGTTCCGCCACAGCTCCCGAACGTCGATCGTCGTCGTCCCGTGGAAAATGATTGTCGGCAGGAAAATCGTCAGGATCAGGTCGTCGGTGAGTTCGAGGTCGAACGAGAATCCCACTGCCGACACGACCACGCCGATGAACACGAGCGCACTCGCGAACGCGACCCGGTCCTGGTTGCGGACCACCAATCGAACGGCCAACGACAGTGCGAACACTCCGAGAACGCTCAGTAGCAGCGATGTGAACCCGCTCACGCATTCGCTCCGAAAGAAGCTACACGTATATCCACACGATAGCTCAGAGGGGGCCCGATCCGATGAGGAGCCCCACGAGCGTCATCGTTGCCGATGAATTCCGTTCCGAAGACGGGGTCGTCGATACGTGGAATGGCGTCCCGTGGCAGGGCGTCTTGGATGTGCATACGCACAATACGGACGGGTAGGTCATTAACCGCTATGACGGTCTGCGCTGGAGGATCACCTGTTTCGAACGATTCGGATACCACTGGCGGGATATTTGTCTCCTCCTGACGTTGTGTGAGAGATGGCTCAGAACTCGTTTCATACGTCGATGGGGCAGTCCGTTACTGCGGTGAGTGCCGACGGGATGCGAGACGTCGACCGCGTTGCTGTCGAGGATGGCGGGGTGCAGTTGCTCCAGATGGTGGAGAACGCAGGTCGTGACCATGTCGCGGTGAATATCCTCACAACCGATGGCCGCACGCGCAGTTCCCGATACAGTAGGTCGTCTCGGTTTGTTCGGCTGAGATGCCGAGTCGAGCCATTGTGAGTGCTACGGCCGCCGTCGAATCGCTCTGCGGTCTGACCTGTGCCGATGTTGCCCCGTATGGATTCGGTCCGACGCCGATCCGTTCGATTACCTCCTTACGTTCGTGGTCTATCACTGCCACTTCGTCAGCGGTCTGGATAGGCACGTAGAGCTTCGTCCGTGAGGGATCCCACGTCCCGACGAACGCTGATCCACCAAGGTCGAGTCGCGTAGTCACAGTCCCGTCCGTGAGATTGATGACGGTCACGTCGTTCGAGCCAGGGGTGAACACGTATCCCGTCTCGGAGTCCGGACCGATCTCACTGGTCAGCGGGCGGCTGCCGAGCCCGTCTTCAACCGTCAGTCTCGCTGTCTCGCTCGGTGCGGCTGGATCGTCGAGCGTCCAGACACTCTCGCTCCCCCCGTTGGCCTCGTTGTGTTCGACGAGCAGGGTTCGCCCGTCCGGTGCGACGGTTCCCATCCACGGTCGGGCAGGACTGTCTCCGACTGGTTCCACATCGACCTGAGTAACGATCTCGAACGGCTCGACCGACAGGACGGTCAGCGTATCGCCGAAGAGATCCGGAACGTACGCATATTCACCGTCAGGGTGTATCGTGACATCACACGGGCCGGGACCGTCCCTGTCACCACGTCCACCCTCCGGTGTTCGGTCGATCTCGCCGGTCACCTCGCCGAACGTCTCCGACGTAGAATCAGCGTCGAGCCGGAACTGTTTGTGACTGGGCTCTCTGGCGCTGACAATGACGTGGCTTCCGTCGGGGGACTGTTCGAGCCAGTTCGCACCGGATCCCGTCTCGATTGCCGCCGTCTCCGAGAGCGAACCGACCGCAAGGCCCCGAACGCCGCGGCCGACGTTGAGCCACAGCGAGTCGTCCAGCTCGTCGGTTAGGCCCGGCGTGTACTGGTTCGATGGGAACGACGACGAAAGATCGATCGCTCGCGTCTCGACGAGTTCGTCACGCTCGGGGTCGATCAGACTCACCGTGCCGTCGCCAGTGTTGAACACAAACACCGTCGGCTGTTCGGTGGGTTCGCTGCCACCATCTCCTTCGATGCATCCCGCCGTCGCCATACCCCCAGCAGTAGCGCTGCCAGCGAGCAAGTTTCGACGGGATAGGCCTCCCGTTGGTGTGGACGAGTCCCGTCTATTTGGGTAGAGAACGGGATCTGTCTCATCTCCGGTCATGTTCGTACAGTCACTCCGTGCGTACTAACGTTTTCTCCAGGGCCGTTCCCGGAACAGCGGATGGTTTTCTTCGAAGTTCCTGAAGGCGGTCCTTCAGTGTATCAACGCGTTCAGATCCACCTTGTTCTGCATCCCGACGAGTCGACCGACCTCTTCGCCCTCACAGAGGGCGAGAAATGTCGGGATCGAGCGGCTCGTACGGGCTCGAGAGGCTCCCGTCGGTCAGGTCGATGTGCTGCCCGGAGTTGAGGGAACACACACTGGTGGTCGTCGGGGACGTTCTGTTCGAACCACTCGAAGGCCTCGATGCGGGGCGAGTTCGCGATGTACTCGTTCAGGTCCGTGAGTTCGGTCGGCCGTATCCGCGCCCGCGTGTTCGATATTGAGCGGGTACCGAACGAGACCAGCCCGAAGAGCCTCCCTCTTGGTGAAGGTATATATGCGAGCCCTCGCCCATTCTGTGTGTATGCAACAACGCGACTACGAGGACGAACTGACGTACCACAATCACCAACAGAACGGCACCGAAGCCCAGTTCCACGACGCCTATG
>Ga0306873_100036_pt1 | contig 81773 bp, 73 predicted proteins | sample AntCluMetagen312_FD_190423 | JGI IMG/M metagenome (GOLD analysis project Ga0306873, IMG submission 190423) | Saline lake microbial communities from Club lake, Antarctica - Metagenome #312 (v2) (version 2) | ecosystem: Environmental > Aquatic > Non-marine Saline and Alkaline > Saline | place...
GACTGCTCGGCGTGCTAGGTGGATCGCCTTCTCAGTAAAACGGAGAATCTGCGACTTCGGGAGGGTCTTCATCTCATGGAATTACACGACAAACATGTAAATCTTCAAGGATTTCAACAGAGCCTCGAAATCGCATATCGAAGCGGCTTCTTCGAGTCACCACGGGTACAAACTGGGAAGGAACTATCGGAGGCGTTAGATATTACCCAATCAACGTTCTCGCACCATCTCAGGGAAGCCCAGCGCCGGCTCTGTGAACTGGTGTTCGAAAACACCTGATCGTCGTTTCAGCTATGTACCGGATACCTGGTCTTACTATTTCGAAGATACGTTTTATTGTCATCGATCAGTTTCGCGGAGATAGCTGTTAGATGGCAGATCAAGCGGTGTTTGGGGAGTACTCCGTGAAGACCACTGCCGTCGGGATCGGTCTAGATAATACGTACGGAGATTCATAACGATACGAAAAGTTCGAAGTCACGCTTTCCCTCGTTACAGGCTGTGTATGAAGTAATGATATCAAGGGGACCGGAGAACGCGAACAGGACTTCACTGGATACCGTGTTTGACGCCCTCTCGGACGAGTACCGTCGGAGACTCCTGGCTGCCTTGTTGGAGCACAATCCACAGCACGACGACGATACACAGGTTCCGTCCGATATCCACATGGAGGACGAGAATGTGGAAACGCTGCAGATTGAGATGCGACACGTCCACTTGCCGAAACTTGAAGAGTCAGGGGTCATCGAGTGGGATCGGGAGGCGAACGTTATCCGGACTGGCCCACAGTTTGAGGAGATTCAGCCACTATTGCAGTTGATGCACGATCACGCTGACGAACTCCCCGATGACTGGCTCTGAATCCGGTTACTAAAAGCAGGGAGTGTCTGGACTGCAGAACCACGACCGCCCTGATCAAACCACTCCAGTCCTCGGTAATTGAGACTCGATTCTCAAATTTAGATTCGTAATTCCGGGATTCATTTCGACTTGTCTATAACGCGTAACCTAGTCGGAGTTCTTCCCGACCCCTCGTAATACTGAACATTGTTACAGATGATCTCCCGCAACTCGTATCCAATGCTGTGGTGCTAGACCCCACACTGTTCGGTACTCCCGCTTCACGACGTTGCGATCCGTCGAACAAAACTGCTATGTTGAGTGGGTGTAATATATAAATATGGAGACAGGCCCCCACAATGAGGCTTCGGGGGATAACGAAGAGATCGCCAACCCGTATCGGTCCATCATCGAAGCCGTTCGGGATGGCGTTTTCGTCGTCAATCTGGACGGTACCATCACCTACGTCAACGACTCGCTTTGCTCTCTGACTGGACGTGAGCGGAACGAACTGGTTGGCGAGACGTTCGACACGCTGGTTGCGTCAGGACTGGTTCAATCGGGCGAGTTTGATCGATTCGTTACGGTCATCAACGATATTGCCGATGGAGAACTCCAGGATGAGGTTATTACATTCGAAATCGGCCAAGAAACCGAGCAGATAGTAGACGTTCGCGTCTCGAAACATCTCCGTGACGATGGCACAGAAGATATCGTCGGCGTCGTCCGGGATGTGACAGAGCGCGAGCGGCGGGCCCGTGCTGCAGAAAAAAAACAGGTGGTGCTGGCCAAACTCTACCAGGTTGGCGCTGAGACCGGTCTCACGTTCGAACAAAAAGCCGATCGCATCCTCTCTATCGGATGTGAGTACCTGGACCTGCCGTATGGGTTCTTATCGAGAGTGGACGCGGACGTACAGGAGATTGTCCACGCTGTTGGCGATCACAAACTCCTCCAGCCGGACGAATCGGCACCGCTAGAGCAGTCGTACTGTCGGAAAACCGTCGAAAGCGACGGCCTCGTCGGCATGCAAGATGCCCGAGAGGAGTTGGGCGAAAACGACCCGGCGTACGAACGATACGAGTTGGGCTGTTATATCGGAACGAAGGTCATGGTCGGGGAGAACCTCTACGGGACGTTCTGCTTTGCGGCCCCACACGATCGTGACCGGGAATTCACCTCCGGGGAGCGAGAGGTAATCAGGCTCCTCGGACAGTGGGCTGGATACGAACTCGAACGCCAGCGGTTCGAAGAACGGCTGGAAGGTCTACACGAGATATCACAGCAGTTGTTGACGGCTGAAACGACGATAGAAGTCGCAGAAATCACGATCGAGAGGGGCATGGACCTGTTCGATCTCCCGGTGAGTGCGTTTTGGGAGTACGATGCCAACGAGGACGTGTTACGCGCGGTTGCCGAAACCGACGAAGCAGTACGGATAGTCGGAGAGGCCCCGACGTTCGAGCGAGATGACGCACTCATTTGGGAGAGTTTCGACAGTGGCGAAATCCGCCACTACGAGGACCTGACCGAACAGCCAGGAGTGTACAACCCGGAGACCCCATTGCGGTCAGAGGTGTTCATTCCCTGCGGGAAGCATGGAATCATCTCAAGTGCCGCGACCGAGCCACGTGCGTTCGGCGAGATCGATATCGAAAGTCTCCGCCTGCTTGAGGCGTTGGTGACGGAGGCTATAACCGCAGTCAAACGCGAAGAACTGCTGACCGAGCGTGGTGAAACACTCCAGCGACAGAACGAGCGCCTCGAAGAGTTTGCCGATGTCGTGGCACACGACCTTCGAAACCCACTGACGGGAGCGGTTGGCTTCCTTGACATTGCCCGCAAAACGAACGAGTCACAGCATTTCGAACGCGTCGAACAGTCTCTGGACCGGATGGAGGAACTCATCGACGAGTTGCTGATGATCGCACGCGGTGATCGCCAGGCAACCAACGTACAGACATACCAAATACAACCACTCGTTGCGGAGGCGTGGTCATATACCGACGCCCCGAACGCGACCCTGTCCGTAGACGACCCGCTCGGTGAGATACAGGCCGATGAGACACGACTGCTGCAACTGTTCGGCAATCTCTTCCGCAACAGCGTCGAACACGGCGGCGACGACGTTACCGTGGAGGTCGGCCTCCTCGCTGACGACACGGGGTTCTATGTTGCCGATGACGGGCCAGGGTTCTCGGACGACAGCCGGACAGAGATCGAAGAGCTCGGAGAAACGGACGAACTTTCGGGGACGGGCATCGGTTTGATGAGCGTTACCGATGTTGTAGAAGCACACGGGTGGGGACTCACAGTTCCGGACATGGAGCAGGGAGCACGCTTCGAAATCCGGACTGGTGAGCAAAGCGGGTGAACCGTGGAATCAAACGTGCCCGCAATAAAGTGTAGATAAGAACTTCCACATGACCTCTGAAATTGTCATTACTGAGGATGATGAGACGACCCGCGACGTCGTCGAATTCAACTTGAGTGACAAAGGGTGGGACGTACTGGCGTTTACGGATGGCGATGAGTGTTGGGAGCATCTCGAATCACGAGCCAACGACCCACCGGACCTCGTGGTGTTGGACGTGATGATGCCCGGACTCGACGGAGTATCGGTTCTCGAACGCATCCGAAATCATGACGCACTCGTCGATCTGCCAGTCGTCATGTTGACATCCCGTAACCGGGAGGAAGATATCGTTCAAGCCCTCGACGCCGGTGCTGACGATTTTGTGGCAAAACCTTTTTCCGAAGTCGAGCTTGTCAGTCGAGTTGAAAAAGTGCTCGACGAAGCGTGAGAGAGGATTCCATCGCCAATCGCCGCAATCGGCCACTGGTTGTATTTAATCCTGAGATATCGGCAGATCGCTACCGGTCTCTCTAACTCTTTCAGCTCTCGGCGCTCCGAATCGTCCCTGTATCGAACGCTTACTGGCCCGTTCGACCTGTGACGCGATCAGTTCTTCCGCGATTTCTTCCAGGCCGGATAGAACTCCAGTATGGCGATCAGACTGATCACGACGCCGGCGGCGACCATTGCGGTATCCGGATCGATTTCGTCCATATTGGGACAGGGTGTTGTAGACGTGAAACAGTTTGGCATCCTTCGAGGCTTTTGTGGAGGCCGCCTTTCAACGGAGGGAATAGCGTGAGAAATCGAGTTCGGGGATCGCCCCGATCGCCGTTTCCGGGGCACTCTTAGGGATTGCCCACTCCGCTCGGAGCTGACAATGCCGGTTGGGCCGAAATAACGTATCTCGCGGTATGAGAAGTGATTTACCTACACGAACCTAACTAAACGTGTGAGTGATACAACTGAAGAGACGCCGATAGAAACTGCGGAAGGAATCGGTGCCGACGGTCTCAGCCCTGCCGTGCTGGCATCGGTCGGTTCGGTCGCCCTTGCGCTGTACTTCTACTACGTGCGCGGCGACAAACAGCGCGGCCAGTTCGTCGGTCTCTGGCCCGTCACGATACTCGGCCTCGCCTCGTACTTCAAACTGGAAGAAATAAGACAGATGCTGGCGGAGCGTAACGAGTAACTCGGCGCTCCAGTCAGATAATCGAGCAATTTTAGCGTCGGAAGAAAAGCATAAACACGAAGCTATCGATATCGTACAGACTAAACTAACCAACGTCCAGTCGCAGACGAACAGACTTACCCTCGTAGTACTCATAATCGGATGTAATGTGGGTTGCTACGCTGTTGGCCGTTGTTGGATTACTCGGCGTAGCAGTGACTACGCAGTTTACCGGGTACCGTCTTGGCGGATCAATCACCGTGCCGGTACTCGCGGTGTACACGCTCAAGAACGTCCTGATGTTGCCGGTGTTCGTCCTCAGTACTATCGCAGCGTACATCGGCCTCTGGTATCTTCGACAGCGGACCCTGATCTACGGTCGAGACGAATTCCTCGCCGCATTGATCATCGGAACGTCAGTCCCGTTGGTAGTAATCCTTGGTCTAATTCAGGTTGGATTTGATGCAGACATTATCGTGTTAATTGGCAGTATTCTCCCCGGTCTGGCGGCCTACAACTACCACAGTGTCAAGCCGGAGTTTCGGCGGAACGATTTGCTTGCAACTGTCGGCTTGTTCACCGGGCTGATCGTCCTCGGTTTGGGACTGGTCTCCCCCGGAGTCGCTGCCCGGTTCGGGACAGTAACCCCACCGGTGTTGTTCGCAGCAACCGCCGACGTTGCGGTATATAATAATGTAGTTGTTGATATCCCAACAGAAGCAGTCGTCATTTCGAGCGAAATCGTGGCTGGCCTCTTTATTTTCGGTCTGATCATATCCGAGCGCATCAGATCCCGCTTCGGCGTCCGGGTCGGCATCATCACGGCTGTCCTGTTGGCAGTCTACGCCAACACGAACTACTGGCTCATCGTCATGTACGTGGTTTTGTTCGTCCTTGCGTTCGGCTTTGTCCAGGCAGTGAACTACGCAACACTGCGGTATGGGCGAGTACTGCTTGGAACCACTACCGCGTTTGCGCTTCTCGTGGCAGTTCCACTCACGCTCTCGCTCCCGATTGGTCGGGGACTATCCGCGTTTTTCGTTGCATTCCTTGCTGGCATCACAGCGTACAACGCTCACGTGACAGGTTCGTTTGATCGGCGGCTAGTTCTCCCCCTCCAAGCTGTCGTGTTCATCCCGGCGTTGCTCGTCATACGACTATTCTCCGTTCCGGATCCTCTCGGTATCCCACAAGAACTCACGTTGCCAGTCATACTGTTAAGCATACTCGTGGTGGTGGCAGGCGTGGGAATTGGACACTGGTATTCAGTCGCCCAACCTGACGAGACCGAAGTACAGTCTGTGTCCGTTCTTTCGGGGGATGACTCATGAGCACGACTGCATACGAAATATATGGACGGGGATTCGGCTGGTCGTGGCGACTTCGCATTCAGGAACGCGTGGTTGCAACCGGAGGACATCACTACGATACGTCACGAGAGGCCCGACAGGCTGTAGACAGCGTTCGCGGAGCGGTTGCCTCGCTCACTGGTGATGACGAGGCGTTCGAAAGCGAGGATATTGCCGATCCTCGAACGGTCGTCAGGGAAGACCCGACCCCGGGTGGTGACCTGCCACAGGACCGGAACAATTGGGTGTGGGAATTACAGACGCCAGATCGCACCCTCGCAAACAGCGCAGACCGGTTTCCAACCGAGAGCGAGGCCAAAACTGCATTGGATCGCTTTCTCACGCGGGCCGCCGGTGCGCTCCCGATGTTCATGGTCGGTGCCGAATACGAGTGGCGGGGGGCCCTTCGGTCCATCGAGGTCGGCAAGCCGAGTCTGACCGGGATTCTGAAGGAGCTAAAACGTGGGTTCCGTCACCGAAAGGCACTCCGACGCCTGGACACTCGCATCGCCGTGGCGGGGAGCCGTGGCAAGACCTCGACGACCCGTCGCCTCGACGACGTGTTCAATCGCCGGGGCTACGATACACTGACGAAGATTACCGGGAACCATCCGGTACTCATCCATAACGGGGAGGTTCATCCTATCGAACGGGGCGGCCCTCGGACGACGCTGTACGAGAACATCAGCGTGGTTGGAGAGTTCGCTCCGGAGCTTGATGCGTATGCCGCCGAGGATATCGGCATCTTCGAAAACCAGGGCATCACCGAATACACGACGCGGCTGATCAATCAGCAATTGATAAATCCGGATATCGTCGTCCTCACAAACGTCCGCCAGGATCACACCGATACACTCGGCAAGACGCGAACCAATATCGCCCGGTCGTTCGCACGGTCGATTTCTGCCGGGACGCACGTCGTCAGTGGGGAACAAAATCCTGTTCTTCACGACTATATGCAAGAGGAGATCGAACGACGGGGCGGTACTATCGAACGGGTCGAGATTCCCGACCGACACGAGGGAATGATTGGTGCAGAGACTGCTCACGCGATTGACGCGGTTCTCTCATTTCTCGACGAATCGCCGCTCCCCGAGGGCGAACTCGAAGCGTTTTTAGACGCGATCCAACCGGAGTGGACTCAACTCCCGAACGGGCGTCTATTCAACGCGGCACAGGTGAATGATGTTGAGAGTACGGAGATGGTGCGCCAGGCGCTCGTTGCTGATGAAAAAATACTGCCGTTCGTCTACCTCCGACGAGATCGGCGGGGTCGAACCGCCTCCTTTACAGAGTATGTGGACCTTCTCTACGAGCAGGGCCACATCGATAGAGCCCACGTTGGTGGGGCCAACACGCGTGCGTTCGCTGAGAACACCGAGCTACCGGTTACCCGACACGACAAAGGAACCGACGCCGAGACAGTGCTGACCGATCTTCTCGCAGAGGGCGAGCCTATCGTTACTATGGGAAACACGGTTGATGAGTTCATGCGTGAGTTCGAGGAGGCTGTAAGCACTCAGGAACAGGAAGCCAGCGAATCTATCAAACCGGCGTAGAACTCTATTGCCCCTCATTGATTGAATAGGTTGTACCGACGTGTACGATGCCGGGGACGACTGGAAGAAAGCCCAATACCGGAGCCCATCGCAGTACTACGGTGCGGAGGATGAAATGGGGATGGTAGAGAGATGACACCTGCTAATTTATAGCCTATACAGCAGTAACGTTCCGGAAACGTTCCGAATCTTCCACAGGATTTTGGGTCTGTCGATGTCGATTTTTCGTCCAAGCCCGAGCTGGCGACAGAGTTCCCTGATAACTCGAAGGCACTCCTGAAGCTCGGTTTCGAGCTGCTACACGTAAAGATGTGGTCGACGGAATCCATCTCGGAGCAACTTCAGGCCTACCTGGACCAGGGCTTCCATCCAGCCGAAGCCGTCGGCAAGCTTGACCTCGTCACCGAGACTGTCCCGTTCTGGAAGCTGGAGAAGAACTGGTACAAACTCGACAGGGAGGATGCAGCACGGCTCTATCTCTACCGGTCCCTCACCGCCTCGAAAGACTACGCAATCGAAGAGGAGTTGAAGGACGGCGTTGCGGAACATCTCGGCCTGAACGACACCGTCACCGAAAACACCATCGAGCGCATCAGCAAGGAAGTCGAGAAACAACTCGGCGGTGAGGTACGTACCGAGGTTCGGGAGGTCCTAGAGGAACTGGAGGACAACGACGAGGTCGTCACGCTGCCGGAATCCTCAGCCGACGGGCGCGGAGAGCCGCCGCTCGTGGTCATCTCGCGCGAGATGCGGAAGAGAGCGTACCAGTATATCCAGTTGGACCGGGACGAGTCACGGGTCACGTACCCCAAGTGGTAGCTGTTCAAGCTGATGGAGATCGCCGGGGTGTGCAACATCCACCCTAACGACGCCGAGGAATCACTCCGGTTGCTCCCGTACTTCTACTACCGAGACGTGCCCGGCTTCAAAACACTCTGGAACCAGCTCCGCGAGTATGACATGCTCAAACTGCGGAAGATGTACCTCGCCGCCTTGGAGTCGATCATTACCGTAATCGACGAGTACGGCTACCTGCCCGAGACGGCCGATATCGCCGTGGACCTCACGAATATCATGTGGTACGGTCGGCACTCGAATCAGAAAAACGAGAACGGGAAGCCGATCGACCGGGATGAGATTCCGCACGAAGACCAGCCCATCGGCGTCGAGGGTGTGGACGAGAAGGCGGGGAGCGCCTACGCGTTCCAGATCGCGTCCGTGAGCCTCGCCAATGTCGAGATACCCGTGACGCTGGCCGCGAAGAGCATCCAGCGCCGCGGGAGCATCGAGCACCAGATAGACGAACTGCTCACCTACGCCGGCCACTACGTTGAGCCCGATGTCGTCTGTATGGACGGGGGATTCTACGGTCGCGGAATGCACGAGTGTCTCGAAAATCACAGTCTCGACTTCATTTCCCGTCTGCGAGGGCGTCTACCCTCTGTTGTGAGGGAGCTCAAGGAAGGCTCGATTTACAACGACTTGGATTATAACGCAGCGGGATACGACGTTCGCATCGGTGAGGAAGTCCCGGAAAGCGAGGCGGAGTCGTGGCTCATCACGATGCCGTCGGAGAAACGCATATCCAGGGCTGACACCGGAACCGAGGACAAGGGTAATTGGGAGGTCTACTACACCAATCTCAATCCTGAGCAGTTCGGCGGTCTAGAGATTGGGCGACGATATCGGCAGCGTTGGGCGGTGGAGACATCCTATCGACTGATGAAACACGACTTTACCGCGAAGTCGGCAAGCGAACTCCGGAGTCAACGGGAATTCGTCGCCAACATGGCGTTCATTTATAACGCGATATGGATGGCGTCGAACGTGAAGTACGCTGTGGAGAACGACCGCCCGGTGAAAGACGACCAGGGGCGTTACCCCTTCACCGCCAACCAGTTGATGGTCGCCATGCTGCTCGACATGGAGGACATTGATGTAGGAGAAGTGCGAGACCTATCAGTTCGAAGTAACATTGTTCGGGAGGTGTTCGGAGACGGCTATCCGTTCCGTCTCGAAGGCCATCCTGAATTTGAGAACTGAGGCTCAATTACCGAGGACTGCCTCAGTTCATCGAAGTTCCAGCTAGTCAAAGTACGAGTCAAGAAATGACAAGGGAGATGGATCATGACACGACATATATCACATATGATCTGTTTGATGCTGAACTGTCTGTAGAGTAGGCAGTGGTCTTTACCGCAAATCTCTGGCGGCACTGTCCACCGAACTAATCCTTCTGGACGCCATTTGTTGGACATAATCGTGGCGAGCGACGAGGACCTACCAATTGTCCGCGATCATCTTCCCGATCGCCAGCAGGAAGACTACGCTGACGACAGTGCTGAGATTGGCGAAGTGGGTTGGGATGAGCTGCGGGATCATCCCTGTCATTCGAGGATCTAAGCACACTCCACCGATAACACGCACCGGCCTATGGTAAACACCCCATACCATTATACCGATGGGATTCGTACCATAGCATAGCGATGGTGTACACGGTCGTTGAGAACGTAGAGGACCGGGTTGGTGAGCGGGTCATCCGCCGGAAGATCATCAAGACCGACGACTCCCAGTACCCCAGCGGATTCCGCTACGCGCTCCACCACGGCTACATCGACGGTCGAGGCACCATCCTTCGCTACGACAACGAGAACCAGACGATCGGACGACACGAGCGCCACACACCAGACGGCGTCGAAGAGATCGAGTTTCCGGGGATGATGGCCCTCCGAGACCGATTCATCGAGGAAGTCGAATCCCAACCATGACCGAAAACACACTCAAAATCACGTTCAAGCAGCACGATGAGCACCAGAACGCGGCCCGCGAGCGACTCCGTCGAGCCGAGGCTGGCGAGAGCGGCGAGGCGATCGAGCAGGACGTCCGCTTCGTCCTGAACTTCGAGGAGTTTGACGACGTCGACCGACTCATGCGAACATCGAACCTCAAACTCGTCGAGGCGATCGTCTCCCAGCGTCCGGAGAGTATCCGTCAGGCAGCGGCCGCTGTCGACCGCGACTACCGCGAGGTGCACCGCAACCTGAAAGAACTCGAGTCGCTGGGCGTCATCGAGTTCGAGACGAATGGACAGAGCAAGAAGCCAATTCTTCGGGAAGGGGCCGAGAACATTGATTTCTCGATTCGGTTCCCTCGGCCTGCCGAAAACGGAGAAAACAGCAGCTCGCTGATCGCGTAGGCTACGATGCCCAGCCGACCTCCTGACGAGGACACGAACGCATCCAGAACGCTGCGGCTGACCATCGAGTCCTACGACGAGGTGCGCGGCCGCGTCCTCGACGCGATCGCCGCCGTCGAGGAGGGCGACAAAGAGCCCGAGGCAGTACGGGCCTTCGAGTCCGCGAGTGAGCTCCGCTGGATCCTCACCGACCGCCACCTTGAGCTGATCGAGCAACTGCTCACCGAGACGCCCAGCAGCATCAGCGCGCTCGCGAAGACGCTCGATCGCAACTACCCAGAGGTCCACGAGGACATTATGCTGCTCGCCGATCACTGGATCGTCTACATCCAGACCGATGGCCAGGCTAACCGGCCCGTGATCCCTTACGATTCGGTCAAGATCGAGGTGGACATCCGGGCGCTCGACGACGTCCAGGGGAGGGACTCCGCAACTGCATAGCTTCTCCGAGGGAGTCATAGAACAGTTCACACATCAACGGTGTTGATCTCGCCTATCGTTAGATACAGGTGAACGATGTAACGTGTCGAGGACGACATGTGCAGTATCGTTCAGGAACAGTGTGTTGAATAGAGAGGTTGAGTCTTGTTTAGACGCTGCTAAAGACGCCGATCAGTGGCTGTGTGGAGTGTGTAGTATTGGTCCGCGAGAGGCTCTATTTGATTTCGTTGTTTGTGCTAAGACCGAAGCGGATGATCTGCACCGCGTCTAAACAAGGCCGAGAGGTTGTATTCGGCGCGACGCTCCGAGATCCGCATCTACAGAGACGATCCCTATTCAAAAGTGGAGGATACTTGCGAAATCCGAATCAGTCCAAATTCTTGACAGACGATTCGCGGTCGTTCAAAGAGATATCAACTGATCGGACTGGTGAGACTGCTAGCCAAAGTATTCCCGCCGTCCCTGCGGCGGCAATGCCAGCGCCAACGAGCATCTGAACTGGGCCGACTATGTCAGCGACGACTCCGCCGAGTATATCAGCACCTGCGGCGAACAGCGACAGGACCATCGAAGCCCCCGAAAGCACTGTTGCGCGGCCCGTGCCTGAGAACCTGTCGTTGATATATTGATTTCGGACCGGCCGGGTGAGAGCATTCAGACCGCGATTGAGAAACAACACTGGTAGTAAGAGGACAGGCTGGATGGCAACGCCAGCGAAGGCGATCCCGATCATCGGCGCGTATAGTCTAAATACACCTTTTGCCCCGAGTTGATCCTGCAACCACCCGGCAGTTGAAGCGGCCCCAGCGGATACAAACTTGAATCCGGCATAGAGAACCCCCAGGCCAGTCAACGATACGCCGACCTCCCGCAAAGCGAGTTGCTCAAACGCCAGCGCGACCTGGAAAAGGCCGTAGAACAGCGCCGTATATGCGACAAACCATCTCAATTCGGGACGTCTCGCTTGAATCTGGAGCGTCTCGACAGCATCTCTGACAGTAAATATTTCGTCCGTTCCAGCATTGACGGCAGGAAGAGACGCGAGAATCGGGAGTCCGAGAGCCGCTATCCCAGCGTTCACGTAGAACGGAAGTGACCATCCGATGGTAACGAGAGCGCCTGCGGATGCTGCTCCACCCGCCGAAACAAGTAATCGAACAGATCGTGCACGGCCACTGATCCGTGCGAACTCCGCCGCTCGATCTCGGTTCTCGAGCAATTCGTAGAGCCAGGCGTCTGCTGTCCCCGACCTGAAAGTCGTTCCAGTGGCCCATACAATGTTGAGGACAATAAACTGAATCGGCGTCTGAAGCACCCCCCACGCCAGCAGCGAAACCGCCGTAAGCCCATTTCCGACAGCAAGACTGAAACGGCGTCCGAGACGATCTCCGATATATCCGGTAGGTATCTCTCCGACGAGCATCCCCACCAGGTATGCCGCCATAATCACACCGATTGCATCCAGACTAAAATTACGCACCTCAGCGAGAAAAACGACCCCGACGGGGATGTAGAATCCAATCGATGTCGTCATCGAATAGGCATAATACCGGCGCACGATGCTGCTCGTAGACATCAGTTGAGTGTTCGCGACCAGGTAATAAATCGGTTTCCTGAAATTTTCTTGAGCTAGATGCCGCTCTATTCGAGTTCGTCGGCGTCGAGGGCGATGAAGGACGAAGATTCAACCCGCATCCGTGACGGTTTCCGAGCGTATGTTCAGATAGAGACTTTCGGATTCAGGCAAGTAACTACTGTCGGCGCTGCTTCTCGATGATCCTCAGTCAAAAAAGTCCGAATCCTGGTTCATCGTCTGAACTTTGATAGCTTTCTAATTTCCGTCCACACACATGTATCGAAGACCCTACCGCCCCATTCTCCGGCGAATACGCGTCTTGGCCCGTGTTTAGATGCTCGAATTCCTCCGTAATATGGCCGCTACTGCCCAATCAAACCCGGCAAGGCTCGAAAAAGAGATCGCTGGCAGAACTAGTGGTCAGCTGATTCCGGTAGTGTAGGCAGTCTACCGGGAAAACGTCTGCACACCAGCCCGGATCCAGGCTAGTATTTCCCGCTAATTTTCCGATTCATCAGGGACAAACCGGTAATAGAACCGCTCTCGAAAGCGTCTAAACAAGGTCCGTGTCCTGTATTCGGCACGACTCATCGAATCACCTCTATATCTGATAGAAACTCCAGCGATAAGTTCGCAAGCAAGCTCTTACAGCTAGTTCAGTTGTTTCTGCGTGAATAAAACGTCCCTCGGATGCTGAATGGAACCTCTGTATCTTGCACGGCATCCTGTAACCTTATCAGCAGCTCAACAGTTGTTTCACCAAATTAAGCAAGAACCATGCTGTTTAGCCACCGAAGCGTTTGTATACGATGCATACAAAGTAAACAGTATGGGAACGATCTCTGCACGCGTGCCTGATGAGCTGGAGGCCGAACTCGACGCCTATCTCGACGACGAGAATCTGGACCGTAGTACGGCTGTCCGAAAGCTGCTCTCCGAAGGCCTCGAAGAATGGCGTCGCGAACAGGCACTCGACCAACTTGCGGCTGGCAAGGTCACGTTCAACAGGGCTGCCGAACTGGCGGGGATGTCCGTCTGGGACTTCGCCCAACTCGCCAAAGAACACGATATTACGTGGGTTGCTGAAGACCACGTCGACGACGATCTCGAGGCATTGTGAATGTGGGTCTTCGACGCGACGCCGCTCATCTATCTCGCCAAAGTCGATCGGCTCGCGCTGGTTCAGCACTTGGACGAACCACGCGTACTCCCCGACCGAGTCTATGAGGAGGTCGTCACAACAGGAGTCGAAGAAGGGTATCCGGATGCTCGCCGTATCGAGCAGCAGGTCGAAGCGACCCGATTCGAAATTAAATCGGTTGCAGCAACTTCGTTACTGGCACAACTTGAGTCTAATCCAAATCTCAGTGAGGCTGATGCTGCCGTCCTTGCCTGTGCTGCTATTCACGACGGTATCGCTGTCATGGACGAAACCTATGGTCGCGATGTTGCGACGACAGAAGGAATTACGACTCGCGGGACGGCCTATCTCGTCTTGAAGTTTGCTCAGTCCGGCGCGATCAGCGTTGCTGAGGCTCGAAGAGTAATCGATGCAATGATCGATGCAGGCTGGTACTGCGCTCCTGATGTCTACACGAGAATCATAGGAAAACTGGATTCGTTCTCTACGTGACCTCCTCCGCGTCCTGAAGGACGCGGCTTCCCGAACCGCACCGCAAGCGTTGGGATATTTACTGGTCTACGGTCGCACCTGTTCTTGTGGGGCTACTCTCCCCGTCAATTTATCGAACAGGCGTACCGATGGCTGGGCCAGACAGCCGTTACTCCTATCCTTTGACGGATTCGGAGTTACCGTTGCTCGCATATTTTCAGCCGCATTCAAGTCACCATTGGCGACCAAGCCACACGCATCACAGACGTACAACCCACGTTCGACACGGTTTGAATCGGCTTTCGTCCCGCACTCACAGCAGGTAATCGACGTTGCCAACTCGTACTCATCAACCCGCTCCACGTCAATTCCGCGTTCTTCAGCCTTGTACTCGATCTGACTGAGCAGTGTTTCAAACGCCCAGTCGTGCAGGCATTTGTTGCCATGTCTCCCCCAGTCTTCATCCTCGCGGATGTTCTTGGGATGGCCGACCGCTATTGTGCCAACATCTCTGTTCGCACACTGTTCAACAATGTCTTTTGACACCGCGTGCAGAAAATGCTCTTGTCGCCGGGATTTCTTCCGACGTGCCCACTCTGCTTGGGTGCTCGGGCCGTTCTCACCTTCCGTGTCGTATTCTTCTCGGCGGAAGTAGTGTGCGTCTTCGTTCAGTGCATTCCCCGGATACAGCAGTGTCTCGTCGCCGACAGAGACAGCCGCCGTATTACAAATCCCAAGGTCAACACCTGCGGTGTTCTCACCAGTCTGGTCGGTTGAGTTGATGGCGACTTTGCACACGAAGTGGATTTCCCACTGTTCACCGTTCCAAACGATCCGGACCTGTTGTACGTCTTCTACGTCGGTCAGGTCGGCGTCTGGTCCAGTTTCGTATTCACAGAGGATGAAATCAGCCCACCCGTCTTTCAGGTTTTTGCCTTTCGACAACCGGACCTGCTGGTGTTTCGTGTCAAGTTTGAAGCCGTCTTCTTTGAACGTAATTGTTGAACGCGGTCGTTCGTCGCCATGTTTGCGGTAGCCCGGTGGGTTTGCGTCCGGATCGTCTTGTTCGAACCATGACTGGAAAGCGCCAGACAATTCTTCAACGATTGCCTGACTTGACTGCGAGTTCAAGTCTTTCCAGCACTGTTGGTTTTTCATGTAGGACTTGAGTGGTCCTTCTGTCGGGATTTCTCCGGTTTCGTCCCAGATGCGGATGATGGTCCATTGGGCAACGTTCCAGATTTTACTGCCGGAACGAGCGAGTGAATCAAGATCACGCACGACACCCTCACGGTCGTTGGTGAGTGACGCGGTAATGGTTCGCGTTGTGATCAGATTCACTATACATAGCCTATGACAGTAGAATTACTTAATGATTGTGGATCAGAGTGGAATATCCAGTCAGCTGGAACAGTGTCGGTGTCTCCCCGGAGCGTACGCGATTCACGCCCGGCGTAAACGCCGGGATTCTCTCGCTGAATCAAGATGGAAGCCGATCAGGATCATCCGAACACTGACACTGATCAGATCTACCTGACTCTCCCTCTGTCTCGCTTTCGAGAGAGACTTCCCCACCGTCGGCACGGACCTGCCGCTCCGCAGCGGCGTCGACGATCGGGCGACGGATGGCGACCGCAACCCGGTGCTTGCAGGCCCCTTCGTAGTGTTCGTCCGCTGGACAGTCACAGCTAGTCGGCACGCCGTTCTCAACGGTTACAACGTACTCGTGTGCTGCTGGATCGGCGTGGCTACAGTTCCGAACTCGGACGCCCTCTGACACGAGCTCGAATTCGTAGGCCTCGTACTGAGCGCGCTTTGCGACACGATCGGTATAGACCAGTTGGTTGAGTGGATGCATTGTGGCTCGGCTCAAAGTGCCTCTCGCAGCGCGTCCCGGTTGGATCGCAGCGTTGTCGTCGAGATGTCTGCCGCCTCTGCGACCTCGGCTTGCGTCAGGCTCTCACCGGCTTCGCTCGCCGCTGTGTAGATGCAGGCTCCAGCGAAGCCGACTGGATTACTGCCGATCGTGATCCCTGCTGCCTCGGCTGTCTCCGCAAGGCGCTCAGTGCGTCGACGCACGTGTGCGGACGCCTCTAGCTCAGAGACGAGTCTTGGGACGTAGGACTTGGGTCCCATCGGCTCTGTCGGGAGGTCGAGTTCTGCGTTCAGCGTCCGGTAGGCAGTTGCGATGCGGTCCGTCGTGACCCGAGCGACACGGCCCACTGTGTCGAGTGTAACCGGCTGCTGGAGACACCTGGCGCCAGCGTACACGCTGGCTGCTGCGATCCCGTCGATCGACCGGCCGACGGTGAGATCTCCTGCGTGTGCTCGCCTGAAGATGACGCACGCTCGATCGCGGACGGCTTCGGGAAGATCCAGCGCACTCGTCACGCGACGGACCTCGCCGAGGCCATGGCCGAGATTGCGCTCTGCTTTCGAGCGCCACTTTGCTCGCTTGTGTTCGCGTCGCAGTCGGTTGAGCTGTCGACGCCGTCTCTGGGATCGTTTTGCTGTACTGTCGCTTCCATGGCCGATCTCCGTCGAGAGCCCTCTGTCATGCCGAGCTACCGTGATCGGTGCACCGGTCCGATCGCGCTGTTCGTCCTCGAACGGTCGCCACTCCGGCCCTGGGTCGACTCGTTGCTCGTCGACGACCAATCCACACGATGTACACACGCTCTCGGTCCCGCTCGGCCGTACCGCGCCACTGCACTCGGGGCACTCGTTGGTCGGTTTACTCTGTACGTTCTCGTCGAAGGTCGTCTCATAGATATCTCTGATCGCCATCTGAATCACCGGAAAGTCGAGAAGACCGCTTCAAGCAGGTCCCCTCACCCTTCAGGGGACAACAAACCCAACGTGATCTTTAGCCGTACCCGATCGGGGACAGCCACGTCGGTACTGTGCAGAACAGCATACGGGCGTTGTGGTTGTCCCACTGCCGACGGTGCGAAGGCTGTCAGGCGTCCCAGAGCGTCTCGATCCGCTCCTCGACATCGTCAAGTACGAGCGTTAGGACGTCACGATGGTCGTTTGGCCATGAGGCGTCGTCGCCAGGCGTGGAGGCGGTCGGTGGGGGATGGAAATGATCCCGCGTATTGTGGGGGTTCGGGTGGCGGTCCCACCGGCACTCCCAGGCGCTCTCTGGATGCACCTCTCGATAGTGGAGTTTGAAGTCGTCGTTCGTGTACCAGCGGATGGTCAGGGTTGCCTCTGTGACGGTCGCCGGGTAGTACGGCGATGCGAACGAGACACGAAGTTCGAGATGACCGCTGGCGTCAGTGATGGTCGCCTGTTCGACTTGGTTTGTGGCCTGGAGCCGTGTCTGCACAAACTCGAGGATTGGACGGTCGATAGGGGCAGGACTGCTCCCATCGCCTGCTGGCGGTACCATTGCTGATCCTATCCGGAAGCCCGTCCACCGTCGGTGCCGACACGTTGCTGGCGGGCACGTTCATAGCGCTCACGTTCTTCCCGTGCAGTCGCCCAACTGGCGAGATCACTGTACACGTCGTCGATCGTCCGCTCCTCGTTGGCCTCCGCAGCCACGACCGCATCGACAGCCGCCGGTGAGACGGCATCGTACGCGTCCTCGTAGTCGGCGATTTTCGCCGTCAACTCACGAACGCGATTCTGCAACTCTTCGACGGAGTGGTCGGTTGCGAGTTGGTTAATCCGTCGCCACTCGAAATATTCGTCATTCCGCTCGTAGGTGGCTGGGTGGCCTTCGTATCGAGTGACGATCCCCAACTCCTCGAACCAGTTTAGGTACTTCCGGGCGGTCTTCGGGTCACAGTCGGCAGTGTCGGCAATCGTACTCGCCGTTGTCGGCTCACGGGTCTGGAGAACTGTCCCGTAGATACGTTGTTCGACATCGTCGCTGGTGAACGCATCTTCGAAGGGGGGTGGCCCATCGGCGGGATCTGTCTCTGACATACGTGGATTTGCAGTTAAGAGAATATAATTCTTACTCCAAGGAATAGTTTCCTGTTGAGTGAGGCCGATGCTCTCTTCGATCTTGAATTAACCGACAGTGGCGCGGCTTCACGCCTCTATGTTGGTTAATCTACATTTCCGATGGGTGCTGAAGTTCCCGTACTGGGTTGAGGCGAAACTGTCCCAGCTCATCGCCAGCGGCGTTAGACGCCCCGCTTGACATCGAAGGCTCCGATCTCGAGAGATGAGTGATCAGTTCATCGCGAACGACGGGACGCTCGAGTGTTGTTTCGTGCCAGCCCAGCCGGTCGTCGAAGTGCCGCTTCTGGAACTGCTCGCCGACGTCGTTGACAGCGACGTACTGGGTGCGCTTCGTGCGTCCCACTTCCTGCTCGACGAATACCGCTCCGACGTCTTCGTGCGTGAGTTCAACGAGAGCACACTCAACGAGTGCGACGATCGACACGTGATCACGGTCGTTCGGGACCGTCTCCTTGAGGTCCTCCCACGGGCCCTCACTATCAAGATTGGTTGCTGTTTGATGCGTCGTCTCAGTCTGGGTCGTACGTTCCGAAGCCATCGTTTCTCGGGGAGCACGAGATGTGCCCCTCCACCCCTCGTGGGGCGATAAACACTACTGAGAATCACCCATTCAATCTATACTCTACATCTGATAGGTTTCTGGTCTTGATCGTCTAGGCCTGGCCCCTCGGCCTGAGAGAATCAGCGGCTTTCACATATCGCATACCCTCTCTTTCTTTGGACGAAATCCGCGATATGCAAGGTAACATAACTGGCTTAAATCGCAGAAACGGCTCGTCGGGCTGATTTGACGCCGTAGCAAACACCTCGACGGATCTGTGAACAAGGTAATGAGTGCAAAAGGTGCTTGACGAAGGGGTAACGGGGCTGATCTCGCCCGTGTTTGGGTTTTCTCGGGTAAATATCCGATCTGCTTCGGGTCACTCCATCCCCCCATCTCATCCCTTCGAGTCGTGAAATACCCCGATTCCTCCGATATCGAACGTGTTCGGCTCTGAAGATTGCTTGACGGAGATTCAAGAGAATCAGACTCCGACCGAAAGCTTGGTTCTCAATAATTTGATAATTGTTGGAGGTATAACAGAGCTCTTACCAATGGAGTTATTTCAACAGCTGTGTTATCGAACCAGCCGTTAGGCAGACCCGCGTATTGACCGCAGAGATTCCCACCAGTTTCAGATGATGTTCGTAGCGCCGTGCAAGATGGAAGGCGCGAGTTTCGCACGACAATCTGCACACATAGCGGGTGATGAGACTCATTCGATATAGGCCACGTACCGCTCAACCGGATCACAAGCCATCCGAATAGGTGATTTTGTCTGGTACCCGTGGACTGAATGGACTCTCTCTATTGTTCCACCCTATGTCTAAATCAGCGGATAAACCGTACGAGGCACTCCTGGACCGATATCGGCGGTACAGCTACATCCAGAGTGCGAATGGCGTTCTTCAGTGGGACCAGTACGTCACGATGCCGGAGGGCGGGCGAAATCTCCGGAGTAACCAGATGTCCACGCTTACCACTCTCGCACAGGAACAGATCACTGACCCCGAAATATCCGAACTGCTCGAAGAAATTGACGATAGGCTGCTGACCGACGACGAATCCGCGGTCGTCCGCGAAATTCGGCGGGAACACGACGAAGCGACCAGAGTTCCGACTGAAATCAAAGAAGCGCTCTCTGAATTGACTTCTGAGGCCCATCCAGCATGGAACAAAGCCAAATACGAGGATGATTTCAGCGTGTTTGCTCCTCATCTGGAACGGATTGTAGAAAGAAAGCGGGAGTACGCGAATGCTGTCAATCCGGACACAGAACCGTACGAGACGCTCGTTTCCGAGTTCATTCCTCAACTGGATTTTGAGACGGTCGAACAGACGGTAGGGGCTGTCAAGGACGGACTCGTCCCGCTTCTTAACCGGATTCACCAGAGTGAAGCCGAACTCAATACGGACGCGGTTCACAGTGATTACGAGGAAGATGCGCAGTTAGCAGCCGCTCGTGACCTGCTTGACCTGTTTGAGTTTGAGTGGGACCGAGGACGACTCGATACATTCGATATGCCGGGTACGTTCGGATTCCCGTCCGATGCACGAGTCTGTACATGGACCGAGAAGAGCCTCTATCAAACGCTCTATACGACTGCGCACGAGGGAGGACATGCCCTTTACGCGCAGGGTCTTCCCGAAGAGAACTCCGGAACACCTCTCGGGAAGGATCGCGGCATTCTCATCAACGAATCGCAGGCCGCATTTTGGGAGAATCGTGTCTTCGCTCATCGAGCATTTTGGGAGGTGTTCTTGCCGACGCTCAAGGAACGATTCCCCGACATAGCTGCGACTCCTCAAGAGGCCTACGAGAGTGTCAACTACGTTCGGGAACGGAATCCGGTATGGGTTGAAGCAGATGAGCTCACGGGTCAGATACACATTCTCCTTCGTTTTGAGATCGAACGTGACCTCATCAACGGGGAAATCGCGGTCGACGAGATCCCCACGGTATGGAACAACAAGACTGAGGAATATTTTGGAGTGAGACCACAGACGCTTGCTGAGGGCTGTCTACAAGATATCCACTGGTCACAAGGGAACATCGGATACTTCCCGACGTATACGCTCGGCAACGCAGTGGCAGCACAGGTCACTGCCGCGTTGGAAAGAGATATCGGTGATGTCGGCGAGTTACTCTGCGACGGAAATATACAGCGGATTCTTGAGTGGAATCGAGAGGCAATACATCAACACGGCCAGCGGTACACCACCCCAGAGTTAATCCAGAGAGTAACCGGCGAACCGGTGTCTGCCGATGACTTTGTCGAGTATACAACGAGGAAGTACACAGAGCTGTATGATCTCTAGACAGTGCTACTGAGCAGTTGATTTGTGAAGGAATGCGTGAGATCCACAGTGTCGGCTTCTTCGAGGACCGTCGTGAGATAGTCGTCAGTCATGACTCGACGGAGGTGAGAATGCGCCTCCGCCCCTTGGCGGGCGCTGAAAAACTTAACCAACGGAACGGTCAGAAACCGGATTATCTGTCGTTGACCGAATTATCGAACGGGCGAGTCTTCGAGCACGTCGATGATCTCCTCCGCAGTCCTACTGATCCGTCCCAGACGCTTGCGAACGACCTCGGGATCGTCTGACTCCCAGGCGGCTAGGTAGAACGCCGAGCCGCTAGTGTCGAGCCCACAGTACCGCCCGACGACGTACGCGACGGCTTCGGCCTCGACTTCGTGTTTCGACCGCTCGATGTCGTCGTCGACGTCGAAGTGGAGCAGGGCGTGCGCGTATTTGTGAATCAACGTCCGCGCGAGGTCGGTATCGTTCTCCCGATCATGAACCTCGACGAGCGGTTGGACGTCGACGAGGCTCAACTGCTCACGGATGCCCTTCGTCTCGCCGTGGGTCCAGTCTTCGTCCGGAACGACCCGGGCCGTCACGCCAAGCTCATCAGCGGCGGCAGTCAACTGTTCGACGAGGTCACCGGCGTCCCCGGTCGGCGTTACTATCGAGAACGGCAACGATATCCGAGAGATCGAAGAGACGGAGGTCGTCACGTTCGTCTGCAGCTTCCTCGACGGAGCGTTTGAACCCGGAGCGGCTGAACAAGGCGAATTCATACGTCGGCTCACCACCTGTGGTGGGCGTCCAGTCGATGTGCTCCACGTCGTCTTCGAGATCCGAAAGCACATCATAGCCGAGGGGGGTGCTGGTGAATTTCGCTTCGCCGGTGATAAGCGTCGATTCGTCTGTTGGTGCGACGACATCCACCTCCCGGCTCTTGTACCACCACTGGCTCGGCACCTGCGTGAGCTGGTAGTCTGCATAGAGCGCCGGTACCGCCTGGTGACAGAGCGATTCGAACGTTTCGCTGACGAAGTCGGGCAATTCCGGTTCGATGAGATCCGCGTAGGCGTTCTCGCCGTAGAGTTCGTACTGCCCCCCGCGGCCGTAGAGATACCGGAAATAAAACCGGAATACGGGATCTCGAATTTTGTATCGAGTCCGCTTGCTGCGCGCCGGATCGGCGAGTGCCGGATGGTGTTTCTCGATGATCTGGAGCGTTTCCAGTCGGTCGAAGTAGTACGACGTGTTGGTGCTCTCGATGCCGGCTCCCTGGGCGATCTCGTTTCGACTGCGGTTCCCGCTGGCCATCGACTCCAGAACCGAAAAATACGTGTTCACCTCGGTGAGCTCCATCTGGAGGACGGTTTCGGGCTCGTCGTGGAGTGGGCCATCCGGATCGCACAGCAGTCGCACGATGTTCTCTCCGAGGCTCTGTGATGGCTCGAGGGGGCTGAGATATCGGGGTGTGCCGCCGAAGACGCCATAGACGAACACCCGTTCTTCGGGATCGTACGTCGGCACGAACTCTTGGATGGAGCGAAACGGCAGTTGGGTGAGTTCGAGGCGGCCATTCGGTGTCTGGGACACCCGGCCGTAGAGTGGCGCACCGCCATCGAGGACGTGGGTATGGATCATGCCGATTGCAGAGCCTGTGAGTACGAGCGTCGCCTGACTCTCGTCGATAGCTGTATCCCACAGGTGTTGAATGACCGACGGGAGCCCCTCGTTCGATTCGATGAGGTACGGGAATTCGTCGATGACGATGATTGCGTCTCTGTCGGCGAGGTACGCTAAGAGCGGTTCCCACTCCTCTTTGACGGCCGTGATGTCTGGATAGGTTGTCGCTGCGACCTCGACGAACCGCCTGAGCTGTGTCGTCGCTGTTCCTTGGACTGCCTGATAGTACACGGCATCGTCGCGGTCGGCAATCGATTGGCGAACGAGTTCGCTCTTGCCGATCTGGCGGCGCCCATAGATGATTGCGAGTTCTGCAGCGTCACTCTCATAGAGGGTCTGCAACCGATCGAGTTCATCGATACGATTAACGAACTGGTCCATACCTCCAGTCGTTGTGGGAGATACATATATGCTCCGAAGTTAGGAACCAGACTATAATAGTCTGGACTATAATATTTCGATCTCTAATACGGTGGGTAAATTATTCGATCCTTCACCCACTAAGGCTCCGACAGGCATCCTCGAATATCCCGTCAGTCGTCCTGTGGGCGGTTCCTTCCTAGCGTTCGTGGCAGAGATGACGGAGTGGTTTGAGATTCGGCTCGAACACGAAGCCCACTACGGCCGTGTGGCGTTCGTCCCGCAGCGTGAGAGTGTAACGGGTGCTTGATCAGGAGCTATATCAACACACTCGACGCCAACCGAGTCCGCAGATGCGTCGCTTGGCTGAAAATCAAGACAGCTGCTGGACGTGATAGATCACTTGCTACCCACTTTCGTCGTCACGCGGAACGTCTCCGGTGGGTTGAGGAGACCTGCGACCGTCCCCATCGAGTGGATAACGGTGATCACCGGCGCCAACGGGAGTGCCAGTATCCACTGACGGTGGTTGTCACCGTAGTAGATGACACCCAGAAGGAACCAGCCGAGCGTACACAGTGCTAGTCCCATGGACGCCACAAAGAACAACCCGCTATAGACGATCGTCACGCTCAGGAGCGACAGCGGGACGACGAGCAGGGTGACGATCGGTGAGAGCGCCCAGGCGTAGTTCCGCACCCGCGTCAGTACCTCGTACCGTAGCGGGAGCATCGCCGATGCCTGCACGTTGCCAGCCGCCCAGCGGCGACGCTGCTGCAGGATCTCGTACAGCGAGGGTGGTGCCTCGTTCCGGCAGACCGCATCCGCCAGTGCAAACGTCACGTCGAACTCCTGAAACGCCGCCCAGACGAACGCGGTGTCCTCGACCAGCGTCTCACGATCCCATGTCGTCTTCTCTTCGACCTCGGTGCGAACAGCGATCCCGCCACCCCACGCGAACAGCGGAATCGAGAGTCGCGCGAATGCACGCTGTTCGAACTGGACGCCCATCCGGTATATATCGGCCAGATAGCTCAGATTCGATCCCGTGCGGCGAGGTTTCTCGCGGAGCTGGACGATATCTGCGTCCGGGAGCCCGTCGAGTGACTCGACGATGCTGTCCTCGTCGAGATACAACACGAACTCTTTCTGACAGTCCAGCGCCTGCCGCGCCCACTCCTGTGCGCGGCCCTTCCGGACTGCACGACACGTGAAGTCGTCTGGGACGACGTGGACTGTCGCTCCAGTCACGTCGATGGCCGATTCCGCGATCACGTGCACGTCCTCGAGCCCCTCGGGCAGGGAATCGACGGTCTCCTGGACGACCCCCGCGGCGTCGACAGTCATAATACGAACTTGCATGCTGTCAAGGCCGTATTCGTTCGGCGGCGCCTCGTAGCCCGCCCCAACGACAGTCGTGAGGACGAACCAAACGAGTGCGGTTGCTCCAAAAAGGAGTGTCACGCCCCAGAGCGTGAATCCGAACAACGACGTGAGCCCACCATCGATGACGGCGGTGGTCGTTGCCTCCGCGTGGCCGGGGGCGGTACCCGGTCCGGAAAGAATGGTCGGTGCGAACAATGTCGCGGCACCACCGACGAGGAGCGCCAGCGTGACCGCGACCAGTGCAATACGTTCGGTGTTCATTATGTCGCCACCTCACTCGCCAACCCGTATGAACCGTCCAAACGCTGTATCTGGATTCAGTCGTCTTTCGCTCGGATTCACGGTCTTAATTCCGTTTAATTCGGACTAATCGAGTGACTACACCGTTGTGATCTCTGTTAGTCTGTGTAGGGGTACCACCCCTCGTGATAGCAGAATAAACTGCCGGGCTCCCCGCGTGACCGTGGCGCGCGCACCGGATCGCGTTCCGATACTGGAACTGCCGAGCGTGCGTGGACTGCCCGTGCACCCTCATCGAGGGATGTTGTACAGGCGGTCAAGGCGACTGCCTCGGGGCTTGACCCCGAGGGTGAAGCCGACACGCTTAAGAAGACGACGATGGCACCGTAGTGCCGGGCTATGGCTGGAAAGCGGGGACATCGATGTCGGCGCCACAGGTGACGGGTACATACGCGCTCGTCCGGTCGTTACAGCCCGACGCCAGCCCACAGGAGGTCGAAGAACTCATCAAAGAAACCGCTCAAGACGCACCGGGCGGTGAACTTTATCACGGATCCGGGCATCTTGATCTGCGTCGGTTAGTATGGGAGGCCGCTAAGAAAGGAAAATAACCCATCTAGGGATATCGGGGGTGCGCGCTCCGAACGTGTCCACCGAGACCGGCCTTTTATTCGAAATGGAACGCAACATCAGCAGTCTCACGCTTGAACACAACGTCTCGAAGTTCGTTCTGATCCGCACGTTTTAGCCGATGCAGATCGTCGCGACTAACCTGCCGTGTGATAAAGTTCCAGTATGAGCCGGCTAGTGGAACTCGACGCCATGGAACCGAAGAAGCTTGACGAATCGGACATCGACCCCGAAAAAGGAGACGTGGCCGTCTGTCAGTGTGGCCTTTCTGAGGACTTCCCGTTCTGTGACGGATCACATCGCGCGACGAGAACGGAAGCGGAGGGTGTCCGCTATCGATACATCGAAACAGACGACGAGGTGTGTCGTCGAGCGGTCGAAGACATCGTGTACGCGGAGGAGTCCGAGGATAGCGGCACGGAATCCGAATAGGATACGCCAGCGTTGAATACCGGTCGGACGGGCGTTCGATCACTCGACGACAACAGCGCCTTTCATCCCCAGCGACAGATGCGGATCGCAGTAGTACGTGTATGTCCCTGCCGTCTCGAAGGTGTGTGACATCGAGAACCCCTCGTTCTCGATCGGTTCGTGTCCCTCCCAGCCTGCGCCTTCGGGTTGTGATTCGATGACGATGTTGTGTGTATCGGAGGCCCATTCAAATGTGACGGTCGTTCCCGATGAGACGCGGACTGCAGGTGGTGCGTAGGCATATGTGCCGCTGTTCCCGTCGGCCCCGACCGTCACCGTTAGCTCGCTCTGGCCTGTCTGGTCAGTGACCGTTCCGTCGTAGTTATCAACGTCGTCGAACCACCCATCGAATGCTTCTTCATCTCCGTTCTCCCCGGATTCCGGTGATTCTGTAGTGTCGCCGTTCCCGTCGCCGGTTACTGGATCCCCGTCTCGGAGGTTGTTCCGGTACCCGAACATCAGGCCGTCGACGCCGGTAGCGTATATCGTGTCGTCTTCTACTTCGAGTTCGATCTGTGGGAGGTCAGTGGTCGCCGGACCGGTAACGGTGAGACCACTCTTCGAGAGGTCAAACGACGTGTAGTGACACGGACACGGCCCCGCAGTAGCGCGATCAGGGTCAACGTTCGACCCGACGCTACAGCCCATATGCGTACAGGTTGTACTGTAGGCGACGATATCGTCGTCTGACCCGACGCCGCCCCAGGCGCGGTCTGACAATCGAGTGAGGAAGTTCTGTTGACCGTTCAGTGGATACGCAAACGTGGAGACGTCTCCCCGGGCTAACTCGCTAACCGATCCGACCTCTACCCGCGGATACTTGTCTAGCTGTGCGGCGCGCCCTGTTGGCGACTCCGGTGGTGAGTCACTTGGGGTCGACGTGGGCGAGTCTGCCGACGGTGCGTTGCAGCCAGCGAGAGCGACGCCAGTGCCGGATCCGAGAGCAGTCAGGAGACGTCGTCGTGAGAGTGCGTGTTCTGAGTTGGAGCCCATACTTTGGTAAATAGGAAAACGTATCCTTCACTAATATAGATTAGGTATGCGATAACCCCCTATCCTGAGCGTGACACGGGAAAACGAAATTTATATTGAATAAAGATTTAAGATTATCCCAAACGATATAGTAGACGGATCAGATCATATGCCCAGTGAACGTCCAGAGAACGAAGTCCCGATTCCGCCGAAAGATGCAGAACGCTATCCCCGCGTCTGCCGGTACTGTATCGTCGGATGTGGGTACGAGGTGTTCAAATGGCCCGTCGGGAAGGAAGGTGGCCCCACAGCGGACGAGAACGCGCTAGAGGTCGATTTCCCGACAAAGGGGTTGGACGGGAACTGGCCATCGCCCCATATGCATCAGGTTATCAGGGAGAACGGCCAGGAGTATAACGTTCTGTTCAAGCCCGACGACGACAGCGTCGTCAACGAGGGGCAACACTCGGTACGGGGCGGCACGCAGGCCGAATCGCTGTACAGCCCGTACTCCCAGGACTACGACGATCGACTGAAACAGCCCCAGATCCGGATCGGTGGCGCGCTCACGCCGGTCGACTGGGACACCGCGATCGAGGCGTTCGCCCGCGCGACCGAGATCGCGACCGAGCAGAACGGTCCTAACGGCTACGGCCAGAAGATGTTCTTCTACCAGTTCGTCGAGAACACGTACGCCGGGACGAAGCTATGTTTCGACGTCATCGGGTCGCCGAACTGGGGCGGGCACAACCGACCGGCGCTCACACCGGAGTGTCCCGGGATGGTCAACGCCGGACTCTCGGAGTGGTCGTACTCCTACGAGGACGCCGAGGCGGCGGACACCATCGTCATCGCCGGGGCCGATCCCTTCGAGAACCAGGACGTCATCTTCGAGGAGTATATTGATCAGGGCGACGCCGATATCGTCCAGATCAACCCCCGGCGGACGTTCATGGCGAACTACGCCGAGAATCAGGGCGGACTCTTCCTCCAAGTCAACGAGGCGACCGATCCGGTCCTGCTCAACGCGATCGCCCGACATATCGTCGATCAGGGGTGGCACGACGAGGGATTCATCGACGAGTGGCTGATGGACGACCGCGAGGCGATCGACGAGGAGGGCTGGTACAAAGAGGAGTTCGGAATGACGCCAGAGGAGTACTTCGAGCTGCTCGAGGACCCACAGTACGCCCCCGAGAACGCGGCCGAACTGACGGGGGTGTCCGCCGAGGACATCCGGACGGCGGCCGAACTCATCGCCCAGCCCGACGCCGAGGAGACGAACACGCTATTCATGCTCGAGAAGGGGCTCATCTGGGGGTGGTCCCACGAGAACACCGGCGCGTTCGCGAACCTACCGCTCCTGACCGGAAGCGTCGGTCGAGAGGGGACCGGCATCACACGCCTGGGCGGTCACCAGGAAGGGTTCTGGACGCCGCCGGGCGTCGGCGACGTCATCGCGGAACGCTCGACGCAGACGTTCGACGGCGAGCGCGTCTCGGACGTGACGATCCCTCCGAACGCGACCCATCGCGTGCGTGACGGCGAGATTTCCCACTGGCACGTCATCGGTAACGACCCACTCCGCCATTCCTACTCGACGCAAGACCTGCGAAACCGCGTCCGAGAGCGGACGAGTGGCCCGCAGCCACAGAGTGCCGATATCGACGAGATCGAACGCGCGTTCCGGGAGCGTATCGAGAGCGGCGGCATGATCATTACCCATCAGGAGATCTACCCGAACACGACCACCGAGTACGCCGATATCGTGCTGCCGGCGCTCGCAGTAGAGGCCGGTGAAGGAGGCAACTACCACCGGTGGAACGGCGAACGTCGCCTGCGGCACTACGCCGGGTTCATGGAGGGACCGTCGAACGCGAAGGCCGACTGGGAGATCTTCAAACTGCTCGGCCAGCGCCTCGGTGCCGAGGATATGGACTGGGAGCGCCCCGAGGAGATATTCACCGAGATAACGCGGGACTTCGAGGGTGGCGAACACGACATGCACGCCATCTACGAGGTCGCAGAGGACCAGGGGAAGACGCCCGCGGAGCTAATGCTGGAACTCGACACGGACGGCGTTCAGATGCCGACGTACGTCGACGAGAACGACGAGCTAGCTGGAACGCCGCGCGTCCATGCACCCGACGAGTCAGAGCGACAGATCGAGCACCGCTTCCACACCAGCACGGGGAAGGCGATCTTCCAGCGTGTCGACTGGGACCGGGTCTCGGACGTCTACGAGCAGATCAGCCCTGACACGGATGCCAACGAAATCTGGGTGACGAACGGTCGGGTCAACCGGCTCTGGCAGAACATGTACACCCACCAGCGTCTCGACTACATCAAGAAGCGATACAAGCAGAATATCATCGAACTCCATCCGAACGACGCCGCCGAACGGGGCATCGAGGCGGGCGATCTGGTCGAGATTACCAACGAGAACGTGTACAATCAGCACGGCGAGAACACCGAAGGGAGCTTTACCGCCGTCGCCTACGTTACCGAGGACCCTCCGCAGGGACAGATCTGTCCCGAGGGCGTCGCGTTCACCTACTGGCTGTTCCCCGACCAGATCAACAACGACATTGTCCCGGCATATATCGATCCGGCCAATCCCAACCCCGGCTACAAGTACGGCAAGGGCAAGATCCGACGGCTCGGCGAGAGCGAGGTCAAAGACGAGATGAGCTTCAAGGCACGGAACGTCGCACCGGAATGAGTCAAAATACGTCTTCCACCACGGAAACGTTCGAGCGTGGCGAGTTCGTCGAGATCGAATACACCGCGCGGATAGCCAATGAGGGCACCGTCGTCGACACGACCGACCCGTCCGTCGCGTCCGAAGCCGGACTGGCGGACATCGACGCGAGGGGCGCAATGATTGTGATCCTCGGGGCAGGTCACGTCTTTGGCCCCGTCGAAGATGCAATCGCGGTGATGCGTCCGGACGAGCGTCGGACAGTCGCGGTCGACCCACCGGACGCGTTCGGAGCGCAGGACCCGACGCGGCGTCGTTCGATTCCCATCGACTTGCTCTCCGTCGAATCGGTCGAACAGAACGACCGCGTGACAATCAATGATCGGGTCGGCTACGTCGACACCGTCGAGGACGGGACTGCGACGGTCGATTTCAACCACCCGCTTGCCGGGACGGCACTCGAGTACGAACTCCGGACGATCGATCGAGTCACCGAGACGGGCGACCGGACGGCGGGACTCCTACAGCTGTACGATCTCGGGGACGACATCTCGCACACCGTTACAGACGGCGTCCTCGAGTGTTCCGTGACGCGGTCTTCCGTTCCTGACGGTGGCTGGTACGAGCGGAAGCGGGAGTTCCTCGAATCAGCAACCACACACCTCGACATCGATGCAGTCCAATTCGAGGAGCGCTACCCAACGACGTGAGTGTCCGGCGGCGTTCGACCTCGTCGGATAGAGGCCGTCTCGAACGATTCGATCGGGTTCGACGATTCGATTACCGACGGCTATCTGTCGGTCCGCTTCAGACCGTCGAACGTCGCCAGGAGGGCGGTCGCCCACGTCGTCGTCCGATACGTTCGCCAGCGTCCGTCCTTCCGTCGCGTAACGAGACCGACGTCGACTAGTTGCGAGAGCGACTGACTGATCGTCGCCTCACTCGCGTCGCTGACCGCGTTGATCTCACAGACGCAGAGTTCCTCGTCTGCACAGTCGAGTGCCCGGAGTATCTCGTATCGCGTCTCGTTGGCGAGTGCCGAAAACACGTCGACGTCTGACTCGATATCGTCGTTTGGGTGGTCCGTGATGCCAGCTAGAAATGCCAGTCGTTCCTCGACATCTGCTTCGGTACACTCTTCGAGTTGGTCGGTGAGGTAGTTTCGGAGACGTTCGGACGTGGAATCCATCGTCAGTTTGTTGGGTGACATAGTTCAAAAATGTCTTTCCTCTAGTGTCAGATCTTGGTTTCTCATCCAATAAAACCACTCACGAACATTCTTTTTCAACTCTTGTAGGTTTAGTTATGTAATATTTTTGGTTTGAAGCTTGAAACCCCGAGCGATGACGGACAAAATCGAGGATCCCTGCGGTGTCGAGGAGCGCTTCGTCGTACTGGTCGCCCATATCGTCCGAGACCGTGTCTTCTGCTCGTTCCCTGGCAATCTCTTTCGCGTCGATATCGATCAGGAGAACCCACGGCCGCTCCCAGTGCTCCAGTGCGTAGTGAACTGCTCCGGGGTCAAGCCCCGGAGCACTCTGCTTGCTATCTCTGTAGAGGAAATCTAGATCTTTGACCATTGCAAGACGAGCGAAATCCGCAGCACTTCCCGTGCTGATTCCGAGGGCTGTCCCAGCGGTCGCTACACCAGTTGTCTTCAATAATGTCCGTCGTAACTGTCCGCCTTGTCGTCGGCGACCGGGTCGAAGCCCGGGACGTGTCTCGTTGCTAATGCTCGTGGCTCCGGATCGGTTGCTGTTATGATCGATGAATTGGCTTTCTTGGTCGCTGTTCAGATGGTCAGGAGTCGGTGGTGAGCGTGATCGATTCGGCTTCGTACTCCTCGAGGAACGATCCGGGACCGCCGATACTGACTGTCTCCCGGCCCGTATCGAGGACGAGGTTGTTCTGTAGGGAGAACGTGTTCGTGTGGGGTTCGATGAACTGCTGGTTCACCTCGGTGATCGTCCCCGAGAGCTGCTCGCCATGGACCGGGTCGACCTCCGCGTGCAACTCGACTCCGTTTTGCAAGTGCACATCGCCTGCAACGTCGCGTCGCGGAACCACTCGTATGTCTCCGGAAGGGGGTCGGGGTCGGTGATGTACAGTTCGGTGGCCGCCGGCCAAAACGCCCCGATGAAGAGGCTGAAGATCGACCCGGCCAGGTTCCCCTCCGAGACGTACACCGCGTGCTCGTCGACGTGCGTTCCGCCCATGATCGTGTCCTCGCCGATCATCGCGTCGTCGTCGTCGGTGACGTAGAGGAACTGGAGGTTCTGGTCCCAGTAGCGGACGACGTCGGCGACGGGCCCGTAGTCGCGATCGACGGCGTCGGGATCATCACATTCGACCAACAATAGAAGGACGAACATGCCCCGCTCTTTGGCAGCCCGCAAATCTGCCTCGATCTCGGGATAGACGTCCTCGGGGATCGCGATCGCGATCTCCTGGTCGGCACCTTCGATCGACTCGCGTAGCCGCTTGATCGCCGTCTCACGGGACCTGACGATCTGGATCTCCGGGGACTCGGTCGCCGTCTGGGTGTACGTTTCCTCTAAGCTGGGCTGGATCGATTCGAGGCGCTCCGAGAGGTTTGCGATGGCTTCTCCTGGCGGCACCGCCTTGATCATAGTCGGCGAGGCGTGCTCTTTGACCCGGACCAGTCCGCGATTGGCGAGTCGCTCGGCGATGTTGTAGACTGCCCGCTGGGTCACGTCGGCCTCCTCGGAAACGTCTCGGGTCGTCGTCTCGCCCTGTGCCAGGATCGCGAGATATGCATCGATCTCCGTGTCCGAGAACCCGAAGACTGCGAGTTCTTCTCTGATATCCGGTTCGTCCGAGATCGATGGTCGTGTCATTGTGTCTCTTTGGGTTGGTCAGTTTGAGTGTGTTATGCTTCGTTCGGCTCAGTCCCTGGCACTGAGGAGTTTCTCGAACGGGTCCCAGTCGACGTAGATGAGGGTCGCCGAGCCGACGAGCATTACGGAGAGCATCACGCCGGAGATGACGGTAATCACGAACGTCGGGCTTCCTGGCTCGATCGTCGGAATCGAGAACGACAGGAAGACCAGCAGCACGACACTCGCGAAGAAGAACGCCCGTCGCACGTCAGTCACGCGTCGGTCACCCCAAGCATGGTAGTGCCCGACGATTTGCTCGCCGTGACGTAAACGTTCCGGTAGGTCCGCACGGGGCAGCCATCGCAGGGCGTTCCTGGACAGTCCCGCGAACGTTGCCGCGACCGTGCCCCGTTTCGAGCCATCTCAGTCCTCGACCTCGACTGGGACTGGTTGGTCATCCGAGAGCGGTTCGCTGTCCCAGTAGGCGTGGTCGGGATCCGTCCGGAAACAGGCTGCCGCACGCTCACCGGGAGTGGATTCGTCGTTGCCCAGATCCGGGGCTTCCCGGGTACAGACCTCGCGGGCCTCCGGACAGCGCGTGTGGAACCGACAGCCTGCAGGTGGATCGACCGGGTCTGGGATGTCGATCGACCGCACCGGCGGGTCCTTGATCTCCTGGGCGCTGGGGTCGAGATCGGCGGTCGCCCAGCGGAGCACTTCCGTGTAGGGGTGCTGGGGATCGCCCAGTACCTCCTCGGGCGGCCCGATCTCGACGATCTCGCCGAGGTACATGATTCCGATCCGGCCGTCGGCCTTCTCGGCCAGGTACCGGGCGTTCGAGAGCGTGTGCGAGATGAACACGAAGGAGGTGTTGAACTCCTCTTGCAGTTGGAGCAGCAGATCCATCGTCTCGACGCGCAGCGAGACGTCAAGGGCCGAAACGGCCTCGTCGGCCAGGATGACGTCCGGGTTCATCAACAGCGCGCGGACGAGCGCTATCCGCTGTTGCTCGCCACCTGACAGTTGGTGTGGGAACCGATGGGCGTAGTCCTGGGGCGGTTGCATCCCGACGCGATCGAGCAGCCCGAAGATCCGCGCGCGGCGGTCCTCGGTCGACATGTCGGATTCCCAGCGCTTCAGCGGCGCTTCCAGACTCGTCAGGACCTTCTTGTTCGGATTCAGTGCCGCGCCCGGGTCCTGGTGGATGATTTGGAGGGCCTGCCGGATCTCACCGTGGGGGATGTCGACGTCTCCGCGGCCGTCCTTGGCGTCCCAGACGTCCTGGCCGCGATAGGAGACCGAGCCGTGGGTGGGTCGCTGGACGCCGATGACGGTCTTGCCGAGCGTCGTCTTCCCACAGCCGCTCTCGCCGACCAGCGCGACCACGTCGTTCTCACGGATGTCAAGCGAGATGTCGTCGACGGCCCGCACCGGCTGGGACTCGCCGCGGATCGAGGCGAGCAGGCCTTCGTTCTGCTCGAAGTGCACCGACACGTCGTCTAAGGACATCACGATCTCGTCGTCGTCGAAGGACCACCCACTGGCAGCGGTCTCTGCGTCGGTCGCCATGTCGGCCAGTGCCGACTCCGTCACGTCGAACGGAATCGCTTCGGCGGTCTCGTCGTGGTGGAAACACGCCGACTGCTGGTCCTCGGCGACGTCGTACCACGGCGGATCTTCCTCCAAACACTCCTCGGTCGCGAGCGGACACCGCGGGGCGTAGTGACACCCGTCCGGGACGTGTGCCGGGTTTGGAGCCGTCCCACCGATAGGCTGCATCGTCTCCAGCGGGGCATCCAGGTTCGGGACCGCCTTCAACAGCGCTCGCGTGTATGGATGTCTGGACTCCCTGACGACCTGCTCGCTGGGGCCGATCTCGGCCAGTTCGAACGCATAGAGGATCGCCAGTCGATCGGCCATCCCCGCCACGAGGGGCAGGTCGTGTGTGATGAACAGCAGAGTGAGGTCGTATTTCTCCTTTAAGTCTTCGAGCAGACTGAGGATCGATCGCTGCATCAACAGGTCAAGCGCCCCCGTCGGCTCGTCCATGAGCAGGACCTTCGGTTCGAGGATCAGGCTGAGTGCGATCAGGGCCCGCTGGCTCATCCCGCCGGAGAGCTCATGGGAATAGGACTGGAGAATCCGGTCGGGTTCGAGGTACAGATCCGAGAGGAGTTGCCGGGCGCGTTCCATCCCTTCTTCGACGTCGTAATCGTGGGCCTTCAGCGTCTCCTCGAAGTGCCCGCCGATCGTCAGCGTGGGATTGAACGACGACAGCGCACCCTGGAACACCATCGAAATCTCCTCCCAGCGCAGCGATCGCAACTCGTCGTCGTCGAGGTCAAGCACGTGGACTGGGTCGGCATCCGGCTCCGGGTAGTAGCGGATTTCGCCGGTCGTGATGCCGGGTTTCTGGACGGCGTCCATCATCGTGTTTGCGAGCATCGACTTGCCCGAGCCTGACTCGCCGACGACGCCGAGGACCTCCTCCCGGCGAAGGTCGACGTCGACGTCGTCTAAGACCATTGCGTCCTGATGTTCGAGGTCGTACGTGACGCTGACGTTGCGGGCTTCGATGATCGGATCGGTCGATTCACTCGGCATTGATATCGATTCGTGACTCATATTAGACTCCTCCCATTGCGCCTTCGCCACCGCTTGTTCGGCTGTCATCCAATGCGTCCGTCGTCGAGGGACCGTCGCCAGTATCGCCGCCCTGGTCACCGTCGTCCTCGATCGTCTCGGCGTGTCGGGCCCGGACACGGGGGTTGAAGATGCGGTCGGCCCCCTGGGCCAGCAGCGTGAGACCGAGCGCGAGGACGATGATCGTCAGCATGGGCACCAATAGCCAGTGGAACGCCATTAGCGACGAGGTCGCCCCAGCGCGGTTGACGGCGGCATTCATCATCACGCCCCAGTTGTTACTCGTGTAGGGCAACACGCCCAGGAAATAAAGCCCGACGGAGCCGAAGATGACCGCCCGGGCCTGCTGGACGAAGTTCATCGTGATGTACGGCATCAGATTGGGAACGATGTCGCCAACGATGATCTTCGGCGTGCCGATCCCCATGATCCGGGAGGCCTCGGTGTACTCGGATTCTCGAAGGGTCAGTACCTGCGAGCGGATCGCCCTAGCCAGGCCGGCCCAGGCGTTGACGGTGATGAGGATACCGATAACTATCGGGTGCCCCTCAATCTGGAGCGCGGAGGCCAGTACGATCGTCAGCGGCAGCCCCGGGATCGTCATCGCCATGTCGTTGAACGTCATCAAGATGTTGTCGAATCGGCCGCCCTTGTACCCGCTTGCGGTCCCGATTACGGTCCCGAGCATGACCGTGAAGACGGCACCGGAGGCGAGCATCAGTAGCATTGCTGGCGTCGCGTAGACGGTCTGGGAAAGGAGATCGACGCCGCTCGCCGTCGTCCCGAGCGGATGTTCGATCGACCGGAACGCGCCCAGGAGTCGCGGCCCCTGATTCGGGCTCGGTGCCGCGACGATTCGCGGGCCGAGAATCCCCATGAGCAGGTAGAAGACAACCACGAGCAGGCCCGTACGCGCACGCCAGTCACTCCAGGCGATCCGGGCCGGCGCGAGGAGTTTCTCCTCGAACCACTGGCGACGCCGTTTGTTCTTGCTCATCGTGAACTCGGCCGTCTGCTCAAAGTCCGAAACGGCCGTGCCGCCATCGGTCGCGGCCCGTCCTCGATGATCGTGGCCGGTGATCGGCGACCCCTCTGTGTCCGTCGATAGGGTCGTCTCGCCGCCGACGCCCTCGACGAGTGGATCGTCGATTTCGTGATCGTCGTCGGTATCGTCGCGTGCGTCGTGACGGTCGTCAGTAGGACTCACGCGAACCACCTCCTCTGGCACGGGGATCGAGCCAACCATATGTCAGGTCGGCAATGGTAATGCCGATAACCATCGCGACTGTGATAAGGATGAAAGCGCCCATCATCAGCGGGTAGTCCCGCGAGTTGATGGACTGGATCATGTAGAAGCCCACTCCGGGATAAGCGAAGATGTTCTCAATGATGATCGCGCCGCCGAACGACACACCGATAGCGATCATCAGGCCGGTGTACATCGGCAGGATTGCGTTGCGGGCGACGTACCGGATCGCGATCCGCCGTGTGGGTAGCCCACGCAGACGGGCCACGCGGAGATAGTCTTCCCCGAGGATCCGGATCGAGTTGCCCCGCATGTTCAGCGCCCACCCGCCGAAGGCGACGAGCGCCATCGACAGAATCGGTAAGGCGCCGTGGTGGATCACGCTCAGGAGGAAGGGGATGTTGAACCCCTCGTTGAGTTCGGAGGCGTAGCGGCCCCCAGTCGGGAACAGTTTCCACTGGTAGCCCAGGAAGGTCAGCGCTAACAGGCCGACGACGTAGTTCGGCGTCGAATTCAGGAACAGGCCGACGCCGGTGGCCCCCACGTCGAACCGCGATCCCTCCTTGTATGCCATGAACGCGCCCAGTGTGATCCCGATGATGAACCCCAGGAACAGCGCCGTTCCCGTGAGGAATACCGTCCAGGGGATCGCCGGGCCGAGGATACTTGCGACGGGATCGCCGAGCCAGATTGACTGGCCGAAATCCCCCTGGGCAAGGCCGAACATGTAGTCGACGTACTGGACGTGAAGCGGTTCGCTGGCGTCAATTCCTGTCTGGGCCTCGATCCGCATGTTGATGGCCTCCTGAGAGAGGCCGCTGCCACCCTGTTGGATGATCTGGGCGCGCAGGTAGTCCATCGGTCCCCCCGGCAGGAGCCTGATGAGGCCGAAACTGAACGACACCACGACGAACACCGTGAGGACGGCTTGGCCGAGGCGTTTGATTATGTAATTCATGAATGATCAGATTGCCAAATTGCTAGTGATGCTGCGAAATCGGTAGTGGTTGAACGCTATCATTGATTCAGTAGCGGAAATCGGGGTGAAGCCGGTATCAGTCGACCACTGAGTGACCACCGCGGGACGCCCAGTGGTGGACTTTGGTGGAAATCTCTCGGGCGTTCCCAACCGTTAGTGACCGGTCGTGATCACTCCTCGGGCGCGGATAGCTCCGAGATCAGGTCGGTCGGCGTGACCGTTTCACCGTCGCGGACCTGTTCGTGCAGGATCGGGGCGTCGAACTCGCTGGGCATGTTCCAGTAGTCCGTCGCGTCGCCGCTGTTGAACACCCAGTCGTAGTGGAAGTACGGGTGTGACTGGTCGTAGTTCGCCCAGCCCTGCAATGCGAGCTTGTAGTCCCCTTCGACGTACGTGCCGCCCCAGTAAGTCGAGGTGTCCTGCATCATCGGTTCGGCCTTGATTCCGAAGTCCTGAAGGTGGGAAACCATCGTCTCGGCAGCCGCGACCCAGTCGGAGAAGCCAGCCGGCCCGTAGATCGGGAGTTCCAGCGCCTCACCGTCCTTCTGCCAGGTGCCTCCCTGCTTTTCGAAGCCGGCCTCGCGCAACAGTTCGGCGGCCTTCTCGGTCTGCTTTTCGCTACGCCCGTAGGTATCGAACTCGTCGGTGACGCCATCGAGCCAGTGGCCCTCGATGTTGCCGGTGAACTCCCCGGTCAGGCCGCTGGGGTAGGTCACCGCGACCTTCGAGCCAGTACCCGCCCCGGAGTTCTTCGCGGTCGACTCGCGGTCGATCACGTGGGCGATCGCTTTTCGGACGCGTGGATCGTCCACGGGTTCCTTGTTGTGGTTGAACACGATGCCCATCCCCCAGTGCCGGGAGATAAGCGAGATTTGCATGTGATCGGGGAGCCGGTTGGTCTGGTTCGACGGCATGAACAGCGTCGCCGAGCCGTCGGTCTCGCCGTTGATGAGCGACTGCCAGCGGCCCTGATTTTTGGGCTTGTAGAGGTACTCGATCTCCGGAAAGTCGACCTGGTCGGCGTCAGGGTGATCCTCGTACTTCGTGACGAGCGTCCGCTGGGTGTCGGCGTCCTCCCACTTCCAGGGACCGTTCCCGACGGGTTCGGGATCGGTGAAGTCAGTGAGGTCACCCAGCGCGCTCGAGCGTTCCTCCTCGGTCTCGGCGTCGTCCAGTGCCTGGACGAACTCGCCGTAGGTCCCCTCGTGGGCCCGTAGCTGAATCGGGGCCAGTAGCGACAGGAGGATGTCCTCGTTTACCGGCTGGCCGAGTTCGATCTCGGCGGTGCGGTCGCCGGTCCCCTGGACGCGCTCGGGGATCTTGTTCATGTCCTTCTCGGGGAGGATGTACGGCCCCAGGCCGCCGGCTCCACCGCTGTTGTAGAGGTCGAGCTTGATGTGATTGGCCACTTCCTTGCCGGTGACCGGATCGCCGTTGTGCCAGGTCTGGCCCTCCCGGACGGTCAGCGTGATCGTCGTCCCGTCGATCTCCCAGTCGCTAATGAGATACGGGTGATATTCCTGGGTCGAGAGGTTTTTGCGCATGAACCTGTCGAACATCGCCCGACGTGCCTCGCCGTCGTTTTTCCCGTTCCAGACGTTGTACTGGGAGTCCTCGGGTACGGCCCACTGTGCGAACGTCAGCCGATCCTCGTCACCGCCATCTTTGCGCGACCAGTCGCCCGTTCGCGGGAGCCAGCTGGTCGGCCAGTAGACCTGCATCTTGTCGCTGTCGGCCGCCGGAACGTTCCAGTCGTCGGTCGCCTGGAACGACTGGGCAAGCTTCTCCTGGATCGGCAACACCGGCAGGGTCTGATTGGTGATGTACGCCAACTCTTGGATCGTCGTCCGCGAGACGCTCTCGATCTGATCGGGCGTTCCCGGATCGTCCGATTCCCCATCATCTGTGGGGGAGTTTGGCTCTGTCTGTTCCCTGCCGCCACAGCCAGCGAGTGTCGAGCTGATTCCCGCCGCGCCTATACCTTGCACGAACCGCCGTCGCGAGAGGGGCGAACGCCGCTTTGCCCCGTCATTGTTACCAGACATCATTGAAGATGACACACACCAGGGTAAAAAAATTACTGGTAGAAGAACTACTTCAAGATTTTGGACAGCCTTAAGTGAGCACCCCATGACACGTGTAATAAGCAATGAGACAGCACCGATCCGGGACTTCGTCGAGTTCGACGACTGAGAGGGCCCCCCGTCCGTGGTGGAAAGAGGCGACTGTCTACCAGGTCTATCCACGCAGTTTCAACGACAGCGACGGTGACGGCATCGGCGACATCCCCGGTATCGTCGAGAAGGTCGACTACCTCGACGATTTGGGCGTCGACGCGGTCTGGCTCTCCCCCGTCTATCAATCTCCACAGGCGGACAACGGCTATGACATCAGCGATTACCGCGCCATCGACGACCAGTACGGCGACCTCGAGGATTGGGAGGAGTTGCTGGCGGAACTGCACGACCAGGACATTCGACTCATTATGGATCTGGTCGTCAACCACACCTCGGACGAACACGAGTGGTTCCAGCGGTCCCGCCGTGGCGAGGAACCCTACGACGACTACTACTACTGGCGCGAGGGCGACCCCGACGAACCGCCGAACAACTGGGACTCGTTCTTCGGCGGACCGGCCTGGAGCTACGATGACGAACGCGAGGCCTGGTACCTTCATCTCTTCGACGAGAAACAGCCCGACCTCAACTGGCGCAACCCCGCCGTCCGCGAGGACATCTACGAGATGATGCGCTGGTGGCTCGACCGCGGTATCGATGGCTTCCGGATGGACGTGATTAACCTCATCGCGAAGCGCGAGGGACTCCCGGACGGCGATCCGACCGGTGGACTCGTGGGGGACGAACACTTCATGAACGGGCCACGCGTCCACGAATACCTCGACGAGATGATCTCGGAGACCATCGACACCGTCGATCGGGAGATCATGACCGTCGGCGAGACCCCCGGCGCCTCCGTCGCAGACGCACGACGCTACGTCGGCGAGGACGGCGACGGTCTATCAATGGTGTTCCAGTTCGAACACGTCAGTGTCGGCGACGGGGACAGCAAGTGGGACGTCGCCGAGTGGTCGCTGACCGAGTTCAAGGAGATCATCGACCGGTGGCAGACCGGTCTCGCCGACGACGGTTGGAACAGCATCTACCTCTCGAATCACGACCAACCACGGATGGCCTCCCGGTTTGGCGACGACGAGTATCGCCGAAAGTCCGCCACGCTACTCGGGACGTTCACGCACACGCTACAGGGGACGCCGTTCGTCTACCAGGGCGAGGAACTCGGCATGACGAACGCGCCCTTCGACTCGCCCGCAGAACTCCGGGATATCGAGGCGATCAACTTCGTCGAAGAAGCGATCGAAGACGGCGACGCCGACACCTACGAGGACGTCCGCGACGCGATCGAGACCATCGCCAGAGATAACGCCAGAACGCCGATGCAGTGGAACGCCGATTCGAACGCCGGGTTCACCGACGGCGAGCCCTGGATCAAGCTCAATCCGAACTACCCGACGGTCAACGCAGAGTCCGAGCGGCGTGATCCCGAATCTGTCTGGCAGTACTACCGCGAACTGATCGCGCTCCGCCACGAGCGTGACGTGCTCGTCCACGGTGACTTCGAACTGCTGTACCCGGACCATCCGTCAGTGTTCGCGTACACGCGAACGCTCGATGACGCCCACGGGCTGGTCGTCCTCAACTGGTCGGGCGAGCAGACGACTATCGACGTGCCCGAGGAGGTCCCAGTTGACGAGCTCGAACTCGCGCTCGCAAACGACACCGTTCCGGTAGACTTCGACGGGGCCTTGCAGCTACAGCCCTGGGAAGCACGCGTTTACCTCACCACTCTATAGTGGTTCTTGTCGGTTGAATGTGTGGATTGGAAATTCAGCCGATGCTATCGTCGGTGGATCGCTTCGCTTGTTGTCGGATTCATCCTGCGTTCACGAGACCGTAGGTCTCGTTCGCACACCAGAAATCACAGATTTCTGGGGACGGCTAAAGCCGCAGGTATTCTCCTTGATTCTCTATAATACTCCCGAATAGCCCAATCCGAAATAGCCTATTCTAGAATAGCCTATTCTGAAGTAGACTAACTTGAATTGATTAGTTCCCCACTCAATGACGCCACCCCGCTACTGCGAGGTAGCCGTCGAGTCGACGAGCGAGTACTCCCGATCCCGACTCGTCCCCGCCGCTTCCAGAAGGTTGTACTGGGCCATCTTCGAGAGATACGTTCGGACGGTCCGCTTCGTTCGCGGGTCGTCGATCTCCTCGGAGTAGCGGTTATGGATCTCGCTCGGTCCCAGTGGGCCATGTTCGCGAACGATATCGTAGACCTCCTGCTGGTGTGGCGTCAGCGAGTCGAGACTCTTCTGTCTGATCCGGGCGCGTGCATCGCCCGCGGCGTCGCGCAGGAGGTCGTCTGTGATGTGGTCGTGATTCTCGCGGTCGGCCGTGCTGGCCGCCGTTCGGAGGATCCCGATCGCGAGTCGCGCGTCGCCGGCGGCGGCGTCCGCGATGCGATAGAGCTGGTCGTCGTCGACGACGTCCGAATCGAGCCCCCACTTCGCGCGGGCGGCCAGGATGTCGTAGAGCTGTTCGTCGTGGTACTTGTCCATCCGGACGTGCTCGCTCGAGCGCAGGCGACTCACGAGCCGGTCGTCGACGCGGCTGTACAGTTCCTCTTCCTTGTTGGCGATGCAGATGATCGCAAACTGTGGGAGGCTGTGCAGATCGTAGAGGACGCCCGGATCTTCGAGTTGATCGACCTCGTCGAGAATGATGACGGCTCGGGGCCCGTCGTACTGCTGGAGCCGTTCGATCAGTTCGTCGTGCGGGGTCGACTGCCGGTGGATGTCGATGGTCTTCCCCAGATCGTCGAGGATCTGGTAGAGCGCCCGAAACCGAGTGTAGTTCCGCCAGCAGTTCACGTAGGTCCCTTCGACGTCGAGGACCTCCTCGCGAAGGCGCTCGGTGACGAACTTCGAGATACAGGTCTTGCCCGTCCCGCTAGGGCCCGTGACGAGTGCGGTGTCTGCCGGCTCGCCGTTCGTGATCGGTTCGAGGACGCTCGAGAGGTGGTTCACCTCGGCGTCGCGATGCTCGACTTCCCGTGGAACGAAGCCAGCACGCAAGACGCGAGCATCGCGGATCATCTATCCAAGCTGTTTCGCGTCCAATTGTAAAAGTGTGACTGGGGTGTTTCCGGAAAGAGGGAAGTTCGGCCTCTCGTAGCTCCCAGACGCCGTCCAGTCTTGCGGTTTCCAGTGCCGGAACTCATCGCCTCCTGAAAGTTTTGGCTGAGAACCTATGTGTGGGGCAGGCTGAGACCCCCGACCCTTGAGGTCGTGATTGTTCACGCGCGTCCGAGTCGCCCTTTGAAATAGAATCGGTCGACGTCGCAGTGGTCGTTCCACCGGCACTCGACGCCTTTGGTCATGTACAGCGAGTAGAACGCCTCACCAGCCTGCTGGACCTCGGCGGCTGTATACGGCTCCAGTTGTTTGTCGACCACGTCGTCCTCCGTGGGATAACACTGCGGGGCCAGCGAGAAGCGGTGATGACAGCCTGGACAGGTGAGCGGCCGGTGAAACTCCAGGTCCTCGGCGTACCGGTCGCGTGCTACGGCCGTCGCAGTGGCCTGGACCCACGTTGTCTGACAGTGTTCGCAGGTTCCAGTTGCCGTCTCGAAGCCGGGCCAGTCCCCGTACTTCTCTCGTAGTTCTGCGCGAGCATCGTTCCCGTCGGCCGGACCTCGCGCGTCGTCGGCCAGGATCGGATAGCGGTCCGGTCGCATCGGGATCGCAACTGTTCCCACTCCACAGCTACAGTCTACGCGAAACACTTTCTCCCCGGCGTTGGCTGTCGTCTCGTTCATGACCGTCCTGTCATGGTTCGTGCCGCGTGCAAATATACTGCTGGACGGCTCTGAACCCGCCGCCCGATCAGCGGCCAGTGAAGTAGTCGGCTGCCTGGGTTCCCGGACCGATTTCCTCGATGGGTTCGTCGTCACAGTTGCAACACTGTGGTGGTCTCTCGACGTCCGCATATACCGTCTCGCATCCGTCACACATGAAAAACCGGAGTCCTAGCACAACAACACGTTAGGAACACGCGTTCAAATCGATGTCGGCGATACATGCCCAGTTCGGCCGCTGTATCCATTCCCCGCTACCTGATCGCGGTTCGGCGCACTGATTCGGAGCGCACAAAACAAAGCCCGCATATCTTGTACGGCCCTGAATGCCGCTTTGCGGAACCGATCCGATCGATGTTACTCGGAGACGCCGACGACCTGCTTGCCGATGTTGTCCCCGGAGAACAGTCCGAGGAACGCGTCCGGTGCGTTCTCGAGTCCGTCGACGATCGTCTCACGATGGATGAGATCGCCGGACGCGACCCACGTACCGAGTTGTTCGCTGGCTTGCTCGAATCGGGTTGCGTAGTCACCGACAAGCAGCCCCTGTACTTTCGCACGAGGTACGATGAGTTGCGGGAGCTTTCGCGGCCCTGTCGGGACGTCTTCAGCGTTGTAGTGAGCGATCTGTCCGCAGACAGCCACCCGTGCGTCGAGATTCAGTTTCGTGAAGACCGCATCCGTGATCGGGCCGCCAACGTTGTCGAAGTAGACGTCGACGCCGCCGGGTGCGGCATCGTCGAGCGCCGCCCGATAGTCGTCGACGTCTTTGTAGTTGATTGCGGCGTCGAAGCCAAGGTCGTCGGTGAGCCACTCGACTTTCTCGTCGGAGCCCGCAAAGCCGACGACGCGACAGCCGTTTAGTTTCGCAATCTGGCCGACGACGGAGCCGACTGCACCGGCAGCACCGGACACGACGACTGTATCGCCCGGGGTGGGCTCGCCCACGTCGAGCAGTCCGAAGTACGCTGTCCGACCGGGCATTCCGAGCGCACCGAGGTAGGCAGGGAGGTCAGCGATGGTCGGATCGACGGGGGCGACGCTGTCAGCGTCGAGGAGGCTGTAGTCCGCCCACGTTCCGTTGCCCGTCACGAGGTCTCCGGTGTCGTACGCCTCACTCTCGCTTTCGACGACTTCGCCGACGACAGCACCGTTCAACGGTTCGCCGATCTCCCACGGCTCCGCGTAGGATTCGGCGTCCCGCATTCGACCCCGCATATACGGGTCGACAGAGAGATAACGCACCCGGACGAGCAGTTCACCGTGTTCGGGCTCCGGAACGTCGCCCTCGCGCAGCTCGAAACTGTCCATATCCGGCTCACCATCGGGACGCTCGGCAAACATCCACTCGCGGTTCGAATCTCGCATGCCCCAGCATACGGTCCCTGCGCCGAAAACGGTGCTGCTTTGGATAGACTGGCTGCCCTCGGCTGGAAACTCGAACAGGGCGGTCGGACCGAAACCGACGGCCGACCTCGGAACTGTTCCCGGGCTCAGGCGGAGCGCTCGCCCGGCGCGAGCCCGAACGGCTCGCCGCGAACGTGGTTCTCGACGAGCAGCAGGTACGTCGCCTGGCTCCACTGGAGGTTCGAGTTCCACCGGACCCGTCCGCTCCCGTCGACGCGCTCGGGAAGCAGGCCTGCACTGGTCGTCCACTCGAGAGCATCCTCGAACACGTGGTCGGCGACTGCATCGGGATCGTTGTCGCCGAGCCATCGGGCCACATCTGCGTACGCTTCGCACAGCGGCCACCCGCCATCCTCGGCGGTCCCCGTGGGTGTGTAATGGTCGCCCGGATAGCGGCCGAGACACGGCGTCTCCCCTGCAACCCAAGGCTCCTCGTCTGCGAGCGAAAGCGTCGCCGAGATGGTCTCGTCGTCGGCGTCGACGACGTTCCAGGGCCAGACAGCCATGAACGCGGCGGCGTCCGGTCGGGCGTCAGCCGGCGGGTCGGCCGGGGTCTCCGGGCTGTCGGCGGTGACGAACGCGTCACCGTACGGCGTGGATTTGAAACAGTACTGTTCGATGTTCTCCGCCCAGACGTTTGCTCGGTCGCGACACCGCTCGGCGAACGTCGGGTCGCCGTGCGCCTCCGCGAGTTCGCTCATCGCCCGAAGCCCGGCGATCGCGGCGGCGGTGCCCTCGGTACTGTGCCCCCAGATCTCCTCCCACGGATCCTGGTGTTTCTCCGGGAAACCGTACTGGTTGTCGTACGAGAGGAGGAACTCCGCCGCCCGACGAGACATATCGTAGTGGGCAGCTAGCAGGTCATCGTCGCCGGTCTCCTGCCAGACGAGCCAGTGGGCGTATATGGGCCCGCCGACCTGGTCGAGCTGGAGCGCCCGCCAGTGTGGCTCGCCGGTGACGAAGTAGTTCTGCCACCATGTCCCGTGGCGGTCGATTCCCCGGTCATCGACGATATCATCGACGATCTGGGTATCGTCGAACCACCGGAGGGCGAGCCGTGCCTCCTGCTCGGCGCCGGCCGCGATCAGCGCCTGCGTGATGATCACCTGGTCGCGTGGCCAGATGAACTTGTACGTCATGTCGATCGGTTTGAACGCCCCCGCGATGACGCCACTACAGCCGTCCTGTGCGGCTTTCATCGCCGTCAGCGACCGCTCGTACAGCCCGTTGACCACGGCGTCGTCCGTCGGGCCGTCGGAGACGGTCGTGTGCCACGTCTCCCAGGCGTCCGAGAACGACTCCCGCTCCGATTCATAGCCGCGGTCGAGGACCGTCAGTGCGTGCTCGACCGCCGCATCGACCCCGTACCCGAAGCCGACGCCGGTGAGCCAGGACGCCTCGTCCGTCTCGCCGACGTACAGTCCCACGCCAACGTCGAGGTTCCCCTCTGCCCGTTCGGTGTCGTCGATGAACCCGTCGGACCCCTCGTATATATCCGCCCACGCGCTCCGCTCCGCCCCCGTCGAGACGCCGGTGTGGCCGATCCGGTTGCCGTCGAACTCCCGGCGGCCGTCGTGGTCCTGTGCGAGCGCTAGCCACCGGTCGCCGTCCGTTGCGACAACCAGTTCGGCACCATCGTGCTCCGTGACGTACGCCTCTTGGACTGCATTCGGGTCCTCGTGGTCGTGGCCCTGGATTCCGAGGTCGGTGACGGTGTAGAACGTCCGCTCTGCGACCGTCTCGAACACAGCGTCGGTGCGGAGTAACAGTCCGCAGGTGTCGACGCTCGTGATGACTTGCTGTGTGAGCGTTCCGGTCGATCCGGCCTCCTCAAAGCGGTTCTCGAGAACGATTTCTGGGACTCGGCTCGAGGCGTACGAGACGTCGCTCTCGACGGCATCGTCCCGGGCGTCCAGCGTGTGTCTCTCGTCCGCGTTCCACGCGAGCGTGTGGAGGTCGTAGAACAGTTCGATATCCGACCGAAACGCGGAGGTTTCCTCGATGATCGCCCCGTAGCGTCCCCGCTCGGGGTCGTCGTACCGGTTCGCAGTCAGGAGGACATTCGCGCCGTCGTCACGTGGCGCGCTGAGGATCGCGTCCTTGTCGCTCGGTACATCCGGCGCGTTCGACTCGACTGGCATGGTTGGTCGACGACTGACTGGTCAATAAATGCGGGGCGATCGTGTATCCCCGTTACCAATCCTCGTGTTCCTCGCCTTCCGGTGACGAATCGACAAAGTAGCCTTCGGCCGGTGCGAACCGCTCCCCCTCATTCGCCCTCGTCGAACGAGTTCGCGCCCTCGCTGAGCGCCTCGGCGATCTCCGACAGCCACGCCTCTCGATCACTGGCGTCGACGAACGCTGACGCCGCACCAGCAGCATCAACACCGTGGTCGAGACTCGCCGCTACGTCCGCCGCAGTGCTGATCCCGCCACCAAGCAGGATCCGAGTCCCCGGACGTTCCGATTCGACCATCGAGACGAACGCTTCGACGCGCTCGGGATGCGTTCGTGCCAGTGGACGGTCGCTCGCGATGTCTGCCGGGTTTTCGAGCAGCAGACAGTCAGGATCGAACGTGAGCGCTGCCCGCCCCAGATCGACGCTGTCGACGCAGACGATCGACTCGAGGCCGTGATCCGCACAGCCGGCGACGACATCTCCGACGTTACTGAACTCCGCTGGACTTTCGGGATGGTTGACAAGCACACCCGCTGCACCCGCTTCAGCGACTGCCGCGAGCGATATCCGCCCGTTTCCGCGTCCGGCTTCCACGGCGTCGACCGATTGGGCGACAACCGGTAGGTCCGTTTCCTCGGCTATTCGATAGACGTCCGGGGTCTGTGGAGCTACGACGAACGTTGCACCGGTCTGCCGGTGCACGGCCTCGATCGTCTTCGCCAGTTCGAGGCCGGCAGCCCCCGCAGTTCCCTCGTAGAGTTTGTAATTGATCAAAAAGTGCGGATAGGTAAGCGCCATCGTAGGCGAACCGACGTGAAGGAGCGTTTTCAGCGTTGTCCTGCTTTGCGGCGTAGTGTTTAAATGAGCTGGTTCCACACGAATGCGAACGATCGTAACCAGTTTTCGGTGGTGCTTGGCTCGACATATCCAAACATATACAAAAACTGGTCTGTTAGTCGTTTTATCTCTCTAAATATATATCCGACGGCATTCCGATTTACATGTATCAGATGCTGGAACCGGTGCCCATGACGATGACGGGCTGCCTGTAACCACGGAGCGCTGTCAAAGAGGAATACCGTCTCGTCGATCTGATGTTTCTCACGAAGCTATGCGAGAGATATCGATGTACTTGCGGGGGGTTTCGTTCGATAGAGCCGTACACGAAGCAGGCTGTTGGTCTAAAAATCGACAACGGCGTACAGCCAATATCGATTGATATTGAGATGAATCAGGTTTTTATCGACCGCAACGTGATTTGGATTGGCACCATATATGGGCTGTAAATCGGCCCTTCGTCCCCACCGATGCAAGGGGACTCGATGGCATTAGGTATTCAACCTCTAAAGAGATCAGTCTGTATTTAAATATGATAGTTCTGTCAAACGGAGTCGGATAGCGAGCTTCATCGTTGGCTTGGGTGTCGCCTCTCGGGTGGTGTTTAGCCAAGCTGATTCCGTGCGAAGGCGATGGATATAGGCCAGTCGTCGGAAGTTTCGGCTTCGTCGTGACTATAACTATTTAAAAACATATAGGTTTACCGTATTACTACTCAAAATATATGTTTAACACTGTTCCGATTCCCTCGTTTCTCGCATCTCAAATTGAGATCGTATCGTGAGGACGCCGTTTGCAGTGAAATCGCGCTATCGACGGAAACGCTGTGTCCTCAACGTCGTGTTTTCTTACAGCGTGGGAGGCAATAACTGAGCGAGAACAGCAGGAATGGTTGATTCAAGCGATATATAGAGTGATTCGTTGGATTCTGGACTGACGGTAGCGTACAGCAAGTTCTACTATCTATTGAGTTGGATCGCGGTCCTATCAACTGCGATCTGATCCGGGTTCTGTCCATTGTCGGGTTGTAAATCAGCGTTGCAAACCCAATTGTGGATGATAGACTCGGCACATCCGACATCAAACAGTTAAAACAAATTATATATAAGATATAAATAAATTCTCGTTCCAATCCGTCTGCTACTCGTGGCCGATAACTGGCTGGGGTTCGTATGGCTCCTCGAGATACGCGATATCCGAGTTCGACAGATCGATCTCCAGGGCTTCGACTGCCTCTTCGAGGTGCTTGACCGAAGTCGTACCGACGATCGGTGCGTCGACGTACTCGTTTTGGAACTGCCAGGCAAGTGCGATCTGCGCCATCGTTACGCCGTAGTCGGCCGCGAGTTCCGCCACCCGCTCGTTGATTTCTCGACCCCCACCACGGGTGTAGTCTGCTGTCGGGTTGTGGAAGTTCTCGGGATCGCCGCGGTCTGTACGCTCGAGTTCGTCGAACGGTCGAGTCAAGAAGCCCTGACCGAGTGGGCCCCACGGGATCACACCGATGTCTTCCTCCTTACACAGCGGCAGCATTTCTCGCTCCTCTTCACGGTAGGCGAGGTGGTAATGGTTCTGCATCGTCTCGAACTGAACCAGATTTTCGCGCTCACTGGTTCGCAGACGCTGAGCTAACTGGTAAGCCCACATCGAAGACGTACCCACATGACGGACTTTACCACGCCGGACAACGTCATCGAGTGCCCGTAAAGTCGTTTTCGGGGAGGTAGTTGGATCAACCCGATGAGTCTGATAGAGGTCAATCGTTTCCATTCCTAACCGTTCGAGACTCGCTTCAAGTTCCTGTTCGATCGTCTTTCTGGAAAGACCCGCGGCATTCGGATGCTCCTGGCCGGCCGGAAACCGGACCTTCGTTGCCACGACGTGGCGATCACGGTCGTACTCTGCGAGTGTGTCGCCAAGCAGTTCTTCCGACTCCCCGTCCGAATAGGCGTTCGCGGTATCAAAGAAGTTGACACCGAGGTCGATCGCACGTTCAATCAGTTCTTTGCTGTCCTCCCGATCGAGCATCCACGGTTCCTCACTGCCAAAACTCATACATCCCAGGCATATTTTCGAGACTTCCATGCCTGTAGAGCCGAGAGTCGTATACTCCATACGTCATAATAGCGAATGTGACATAAAAAAGTAGTCCCCAATAATGACTTGTTTTTACCAAGGCACATATTGACCGAGTACGAAGCCATCGTCCAACAGTCGCCCTTGCTGAGTGAGTCGTTTCGTGGATTCGGTATCGACCAGAGTAGTCCAAGTGTGCGCCCGTACTCGGTAGGAGAAGTCGGTATTTCAAAAGTTTAAGTAGTCGTACTACAGAGCACACGTCATGGACAAAGAAACGTTGCGCGACGCCCTCGAGGAAGCGGGGTTGAGCGGCTACCAGGCCGATGCGTATATCACGCTCCTTGAGGAGGGGATGGCACCGGCTGTCGACGTCGCGAGCCAGTGTTCGGTGCCTGTCTCCCAGATTTACAACGTTTTACGCCAGCTCGAACAGATGGGATATATCGAAACGTTCGAGCAGAACACGCTCCACGCCCGACCCAAAGAGCCCGTTACGGTACTCAGAGATCTACGGTCGCGCAGCGAGTTACTGGACGACGCCGCTGATTCGATCGAAGAGCGATGGCAACAGCCGGCTCTTAGCGAACACAAAGTGAGCATTGTCAAGCAAGAAAACACCGTCATCGACCGCGTCCGCAATCACATCAGGGAGGCCGAGTCGTTCGTGGCGCTTTCGGCAACCGTCGAACAGTTCCGCAAGCTGAACAACGCTCTCACCGACGCTCACGAACGGGGAGTCGTGGTCAGGGTATCCGTGTATCCGGACGAGCCGATCGACGATCTACTCGAGGAGGTAGAGATCAATCGAACAGTCACCGAACTTCGCGTCTGTCGAATCCCCGGGCCATTCCTTGCAATCGTCGACCGGAGCAAGACGTGTTTCGCGCCGAACACGTGGGCGAACCGCCCGTTTGGCGTCCTCATCAACGACTACATCCTCTCGTTTATCTTCCACTGGTACTTCCAGACCTGTCTGTGGATGGCGTGGGAGCCGGAGTACGTCGAGACCGCCCCGCCGCACGTCTATATGACCATCAAGGAGTTCGTCCGCGACCTCACGCCGCTGTGGAAAGACGGCGCAAGTATCGACGTCACCCTGCACGGATCGTGGATCGAAACGGGCGAGGAGTGTACAGTTAGTGGCACCGTCTCCGATATTTTCTACCCCGGCGTATACACCACCGATGGAGCGCCGTCTATCGAACAGCTCGCTAGCCGGGTCACGCTGATCGTCCGGGCCGAGGACGAAGAGTATAGTATCGGCGGGTGGGGGGCCGTCTACGAGGACATCGAGGCGCGCCGGATCGTTCTCGAAGGTATCTCCTACGAACGGGCGTTCGAGGCTGTAGGCGACGAGGGGACGGCCGACACCGATCGGATGGTCAACGAGTGAGGCCGCTTTTTTCGGAGACGGGCAAGTCGCTCGGTCAGCACTGACTCACTATCTGCTCTCGAAGGGCGGGAGACCGTGAGCGTCGTCCGGATCGAAGTCTGTGCGGATACCTACCGAGGAGAGAATATATACGATAGCAGAGAGAATACCCATTGCTTCCGCCGAGCAACTGACACGACTGAACGCGGCGGCTGACCGACAGGCCCGGGTCGCGTCGTCTGGACATCGCCATCTGGCCAGTCTGGCGACCGCATCCAAGAACGGTCTATTGGACCCCGGTTTAGCGACCGGTTAGCCACGCACTCGCCAGTCTGACAGCGTAAACGACGTCCCTACGACGACCGACCACGACTGGGAGCGATCGCCGTTCGACGACGGCGTGGCCGAACGATACGGCGAAGCGGATGAATCGGGAGCATCGATCAACGACAAACCGGAACGAAAACCAATGACAGATACGAGTGAACCGGAACGTGCGGACTCCAGAGGTACAGTGCGGCGACTATGGATGACGGTCGCGACGATGATCGTACCGAACGCGATTAGGCGTCGCTACGCGGCCAAATTTGTGGCGTCGATTTTGATCGTCGTGCTCGTGATCGCGAGCGTCGGCGTGGCAGGGTTCGTCCAGGCAGACGACCGGATCGAGTCGGATACGCAGGACGATCTCAACTCCTCCGCGACGATGCAGGCCGACGTGATCGGCGAGTGGGTCACAGGGATGCGACTGCAAACCCTCTCTGTAGCGGATGACGAGCGGCTAACGGCAAACGACCAGGACAGTATTCAGACCTACCTCAGTACCGAGCGACAGCGTCTCTCGACAGACGTACGCGCGCTCTACTACGTCGAGTCCGGAACGGTCGTCGCGAGCACGGACGTTGCCACGACGGGAAAGGACGTCGAAGAGATCGATGCGCCCTGGGCAGACGGCACGCTCGATGGCGAGGTCGACGGTCAGAGCGGTCCTCAGTCGGTCTGGAACTCGCCGTCAGCGTACGATTCGCCGCTGCTGGACGACGAGGTAATGGCGTTCGCCGCGAGCGCACCCGACGGCGAGGGTGTCGTCGTGCTCGAAGGAACGATCGAGTATCGCCTGGAGACGCTCCACCAGCCGGGTATCGACCAGTCGACCTCGATCGTGAGCGCCGAGGGCGAGCCAGTACTGGCCGGCAAGGAGAACGACCTCGTGGGCAGCTTTGACGACGACCACGAACGAGATCTGATCGGGACAGTCGCGGAGACGGGGACGATCCAGTACGAACAACGCGACGGCGTCGTTCTTGCGTACGCGTCCGTCGAGAACACCGACTGGGTAGCTGTGACCAGTGCCCCGATCGATTCGGCGTTTGCGGTCCGTGACGATGTTGGCCTCTACGTAGGAGGGATCGTAGTTATAAGTCTGCTGGGATTGGGTGGGGTCGCGGCCGTGCTCGGCAAACAGACCGTCCCGCCGCTGACCCGACTGCACGAGAAGACCGAGCGGATGGAGCAGGGTGATCTCGACGTCGAGTTCGAGACCAGCCGAATCGACGAGATCGGACAGCTCTATGCCGGGTTCGCCAGCATGCGAGATGCCCTGCGCGAGCAGATTCAGGAGGCCCAGCAAGCTCGAGAGGAGGCTGAATCCGAGCGCGAACGCATCGAGCGGATCAATCATGACCTCCAGAGCGCTGCCGAGGAATACTGCAGTGTGATGGCGCGGGCGGCCGACGGCGACCTCTCGGTTCGTGCGACCGTCGAGACGGACAACGAGCAGATGCAGGGGATCGGCGAGGATTTCAACGCGATGCTCGACGAGATCGAGGCGACGGTCGCCGACCTGAAACGGTTCGCAGGCGAGGTCGCTACGGCGAGCGAGGAAGTGACTGCCTCCAGCGAAGAGGTCCACAGTGCCAGCGAGCAGGTTACCGAGTCGATCCAGGAGATCTCCGACGGGGCCGAGCGTCAAAACGACTCCCTGCAGGCGGTCAGCGGGGAGATGAGCGGGCTCTCGGCGACCACCGAAGAGATCGCGTCCTCCTCGAACGATGTCGCGGATATCGCCGAGCGCACCGCCCAAACGGGCCGCGATGGGCGTGAGGCCGCCCAGCGAGCGATCGAGGGGATGGCAACGATCGAGGCCGAAAGCGAGGGAGCCGTCGAAGAGATCGAAGCTCTTCAGGAGGAGGTCGACCAGATCGACGAGCTACTGGAGTTCATCACCGAGGTCGCAGAGCAGACGAACATGCTTGCCCTCAACGCCAACATCGAGGCCTCTCGATCGAGCGAATCCGGGGAAGGCTTCGCGGTCGTCGCCGAAGAGGTCAAGGAGCTCTCCGCGGAGACGAAAGACGCAGCTGAGGATATCGAGGACCGCCTCGAACAGATCAAGAGTCAGACCGACAACACCGTCGCGGAGGTGCGAACGACCAGCGAGGAGATCACCGAGCATACCGAGTCCGTCCGGGAGGCTGCGGACGCCCTCGACGAGATCGCCGACTACGCGGCCGAAACTAACACCGGCGTTCAGGAGATCTCCGCGGCTACCCAACAGCAGGCCGCCTCGACCGAGGAAGTCGTCGCGATGGTCGAAGAGGCAGCCACCATCTCCGAGGAGACTACCGCTGAGGCCGAGAACGTCGCCGCCGCCGCCGAACAGCAGACCACCGCGCTCACCGAGGTCTCGCAGTCGGCCTCGGCTCTCTCCGGGCAGGCAGCGGAGCTTTCTGAAGCGCTCGACCGGTTCGACACCGATGCCGAAGCGCGAGCACCTGCGAGCGAAGCGCTCCCGGATCTATCCTCCAACGAAGTCCGGTCGACGAGCGAGTCCGGAGACGGGCACGAGGACGGGGCGTTCACGTTCGGACATCCGGGTCCGAGCGGGGACGGTCGGACCGACGGCTAGCGTAGCCTCACGCTCCGGCGCTCCGGATCGCGATCGGCAGTACGCCCACTATTCGCTCTCGATTGATCCGGGAGCAACCGTGAGCGTTGTCCCGTCGGAGAACGTCACGGTCATGTCCTCGTTGTCGGGGTTGTACGCGGCGTACGTTCTCCCGTCATCGTTGGCGAAGACCGCTGCAAGCGGTGTATCGGCAGTGATCGTCGAATCGGGTGATCCGACCTGCCCTAGCGTGGCGATCCAGTGGTAGGTGTGCGCCCGCGAGTCGCCGAACTCCGGTTCGTAGCCGTCGATGCCGGCATCGAACTGGGACATCGCGTCGTCCGGATCGGAGAATGCGCGGTACTTCCACATGAGGTCCTCCCAGTAGGAGAAGTTGCCATCGACGGCGTCCTCGACAGTCCGGTAGTTGGCATCGGCGTACGTGTCGTCGAGACCGAGATACAGCGAGTGCCCGCCGAGTGGCAACCAGTTGATGCCGTGGACTGGCTCAGGGTCGTCGGTCCACCACGTCGTGTACGCGACCCCACTGTCCCAGGTCATCGCCGACTGGTCGAACTGCCAGTCCGCCAGCTCCGGGAGGGTGTCGCCGTCCTCGTCGAACCAGTACTCACGGGCACCGGTTACCTCCTGGGTGTACAGGAAGACGCCGAGATCCCGAAGCTCCTCGTCATCAGTGTACTCGCCCCACTGGATGAGCGCCGCGTATGCGTTGATCGCCTCGGAACTCGACTCCTGGTTGTTGCCGAAAGCACCGCCGGAGGAGCCACCCGCCCACGAGTGACCGCTATAGGGATCGAACGTCCGCAGGAACGGGAAGGTATCGTCGTCGCGGTCGGGGTTCGCGAAGTCACGGATCAGCAGATCGACCATCCCACCCCACTCCGACTCGGTGGCCCAGTCAGGATCGTTGCGGGCGGTCTCGGCCGCCCCACGGAGGTAGTAGCCGTAGTGGAAGTGGTGGTCGTTCAGGAACTCGGGTGCGCCGTAAAGCGCAGGGTAGGCGATGAGCGTCCCCCACAGATCGTTGTAGTAGAACACGCGGGACTGGGAGAGGTGCCCGTCTCCGGTCGCCTGAAACCAGTCTTCGAGGCGGTCCCGCATCGCGTCGAGGATCTGTTGGGCCCGTTCCTGCTCATCGAGGTGCTGAGCGACACCGACGAGGTCGCTAGCTCTGTTGAAGTTTTTCCCGGTCCAGTAGGCCCCCTCGCCGTTGCCCTCAGGCCCGGGTCGGATGATGTCCCCGTCCGTCGCCTCCGAGAGGTACGAAGCGAGACGGTCGTGGTCGTATCCGCCGACGTCCGGTAGGTGGGGGAGAATGCCCTGATACGTGTGTGTGACCCGGTACGAACTGGTCTGGATGGTCTTCATCGTCCCCCGCGGCGATTCGTACGTGTAGCCGAGTGGCTCCTCGTCGGTGTACTTGTGCTGGTGCGGGAACATGCCCGTAACCGTACCGGACACGTCGTCCTCCATCGCTTCGGTCTCGAAGTTGTATGTGGTGTGGACCTCGCTCGTGGCGTCGTCGTACTCCCACTCGAGTCGGGTATCGACGACGTGTGCGTGCGCGTACGCGCCGAAGGTTTCGAGCACCTCCTCGCCCGCTGCAGGCAGCAACGCGACCGTCAGGTAATCGCCGTCGCCGAGCGACGAAGTGACCGTTTCGTCGCCGTCGAACGACCACTCCGTATCGGAGGGGGCGTACAGCCCATAGTGGGCGTCGTCGACGCTGACACCGAGCGTCGAGCTGTTGTCCGCCCACATGGTGGGATCTTCCCCCGCCTGGTCGAAGGCGATCGTGACGGGTGGGCCGTCCGTTCGCAGATACGCGTACGGGGAACCCCGAACCAAGGTCACCTCGATCCGCCCGCTCGGACTCTCCACCGCAAACGAGACCGTCCAGTCCGTCCAGTCGGTGACGACGGACTCGGCGAACTCCGCTCCCTCGAAGCCGACGGTTGCTGCGAGTTCGGCCGGGCGCGTCGCGAAGTTCGGTCCGGCCGGTCCGCTCCCGGCTTCCCACTCGCCCTGACTACCGAACACGAACCCCTGCGGGCCGGTCGAACTCACGAGCGGGTGGCTCCAGAGATAGGTGTCACTGTCGATGAGGTGCCCTTCCCACATCAGCGAACCCCACCAGTTGTTCGTCGGGAGGGGCTCGTCCAGCCGTTCCTCGGCGACGTAGAGCTCCGACGGCGGCTCCTCTCTGGCGGCCGGTTTGGTCGTCCGGTAGCTCCCTTCACCGACCGAAACGATTTCTGCCTGTGCCCCCGGTTCCGACTCGTCATCGGGATCGCCGTCATCAGTTCCGTCACTCTCTGGGTCCGTCGTCTGCCTGTCCGACAGCATCGAACAGCCTGCCAGTCCAGCGGTACAGAACGTGGCCGATGCTAGAAATCGCCGGCGGTTACACTGGTTCATTGCGTCGTATTTACTTCTATCGAGCTACATAAAAGTAGGGATGGGTAGACGAACGAGGCGGCTACCGCTCCGCGCCGTCTAGCGGCTCGCTCGACCAGTACTCGTGGTCCTCGTCCAGGCGGTGACACGCAGCACCGTGAGCGTCCTCTTCGTCGGGCGTCAGCATCGAGGGACTGGCCTCGGTACAGTGCTCGGTTGCGTTTGGACACCGCGTGTGGAACCGACAGCCGCTCGGCGGGTTCACCGCGTCAGGGATATCGATCTCCCGAACGGGCGGATCGGCAGGTCCTTCATCAGGTGCGAGACTCGGCGTTGCCCACTTCAAGACCTTCGTGTATGGGTGACTCGGGTTTCCGAGGACCTCCTCGACGGGGCCGATCTCGACGAGTTCGCCCAGATACATCACTCCGAGGCGGCCACCGGAATGCTCGGCCAGATACCGAGCGTTCGAGAGGTCGTGGGAGATGAACAGGAACGACGTGTCGAACTGATCCTGCAGGTCGAGCATCAGATCCATCATCTCCACGCGCAGCGACACGTCGAGCGCGCTTACGGCCTCGTCGGCCAGGATAACGTCGGGGTTCATCAGCAGTGCCCGAACGAGCGCGACGCGTTGCTGTTCCCCCCCGCTTAGCTGGTGGGGATATCTCGCCGCGTAGTCGTGAGCTGGCGTCATTCCGACCTCTTCGAGCATGCCGAGGATCCGTGCTTCGCGGTCCTCAGTCTGGAGTTCGGAGTGCCACTTCCGCAGCGGCGCGTCAAGCGACGCCCGGACCGTCCTGTTCGGGTTCAGGGACGAACCGGGGTCCTGGTGGATGATCTGCAGCGATCGACGGATCTCCTCGTGGGAAATCTCCGGATCGCTACGCCACTTTCTGGCCTCCCAGATGTCCTGTCCTCGGTACTCGATCGAGCCTGCCGTGGGTTCCTGGAGCCCGATGGCCGTCTTGCCAAGCGTCGTCTTCCCGGATCCCGACTCGCCGACGATAGCGACGATATCGTTCTCGGGAATGTCGAGTGACACGTCATCGACTGCGCGGACGGTCTGTGCATCGCCTGTAAACGATTCGAACAGGCCCTGCTCCTTGTCGAAGTGGACGTCGATGTTCTGGAGCGAGAGCAGGGGATCGTCCGCTCGACTCATCGTTTCACCTTCTCGACGTCGAACGTGACGGCATCGGCTGCCTGCTCCCAGTGGTGACAGGCCGCCTTGTGAGTATCAGAGACGGTCCGGAAGTCGGGATCGCTCTGTCGACAGGTCTCGTCGGCGAGCGGGCATCGCGGGTGGTACGAACACCCCTCGGGGACGTTGACCGGATCCGGTGCCTGTCCCCCGATCGGTCGCATCTCTTCGAGAGGCATATCCAGGTTCGGGGTCGCGTTGAGCAGCGCCCGCGTGTACGGGTGTGCCGGGTCGTGTAGGATCTCTCCAGTCGGGCCGATCTCGGCTAGCTCGAAGGCGTACAGAACCGCGATCCTGTCGGCGAGTTTCGTCACCAGCGGCAGGTCGTGCGTGACGAACACCATCGTCAGGTTGTACTTGTCGCGGATGTCCGCGAGCAGGCTGATGATCGACCGCTGCATCAGCAGATCGAGCGCGGCAGTGGGTTCGTCCATTACCAGCACCTCGGGTTCGAGCACGAGCCCAAGCGCGATCAGCGCGCGCTGTTTCATTCCGCCCGAAAGCTCGTGTGGGTACGAGTCGAGAACCCGGTCGGGATCCATGTACAGATCCGAGAGCAACTCGCGGGCGCGTTTCATTCCCGCCGCCCGATCGGCCCCGTGAGCGTCGAGTGTCTCGATGAAGTGTCCTTGCATCTTCATCGTGGGATTGAACGAGCTCATCGCACCCTGAAACACCATGGATATCTTCTCCCAGCGGAACTGCATCAACTCCTCGTGGGAGAGTCCGAGTACGTCGATCGGGTCCCCGTCCTCGGGGTAGTAGGTGATCTCGCCGGAGAGCTCACCGGGGTCGACCACGGCGTCGAGCATCGACGAGGCGAGCATCGACTTGCCGGAGCCGCTCTCCCCGACGACGCCCACTATCTCACCGCGACGGACGTCGAGATTGACCTTGTCGACCACGCGCGAGACGCCCCGATCCATGTCGAACGTGACGCTCACGTCACGCAGTTCGAGGATCACGTCCTCGTCGTTCGATTCGTCAGCCATCGTCGATTGTTGTTCCATCATCGTCCACCTCCGATTGCGCCGACAGGCGTCGCCGTCGACTCCTCTTCGTCGTCGGTGTTTTCGTCGCTAGTCGACTTCGCGTGTCGTGCTCGAACACGCGGGTTGAAGATCCGATCAGTCCCCTGTGCGAACAGGATCAGTCCGAACGAGAGTACGACGATCGTGACCATCGGTACGAGCAACCAGTGAGCGGCGCTCCACGTAAGGAGTGCACCACCGGTGTAGCCGTCCTGCATCATCACGCCCCAGTTGGCGCTGACCCGCGGCAGCAAGCCGAGGAAGTAGAGTCCGACCGAGGCGAAGATCACCTGTCTGGCAGCGTTGACGAAGTTCACGAAGATGTACGGCATCACGTTGGGAATGATGTCCTTCGTGACGATAGAACGGGTCGATAGTCCGAGCGTCTTTGACGCTTCGACGTATTCCGCCCGTCGGATCGTGAGAACCTGCGAACGGATCGTCCGGGCCAGACCTGCCCAGTAGTTGATCACTACGATAATACCGATGAGCCAGGCACTTTCGGGCTCCAGCGCCACCGCAACGATGATCACCAGCGGTAGCCCGGGAATCGTCATCGCGATATCGGTCATCGTCATCAGGATGCGATCGGTGGCCGACCCTGCCAGATAGCCCGAGACGGCGCCGATCGCTGTTGCGAAGGCAGTCGTGAACACTGCACCCGCCAGGATCATCTGCAGCATGTGTGGCGTCGCATGGATCGTCAGCCGCAGGAGATCCCGTCCATTACCGTCGGATCCGAGCGGGTGAGCCCAGTCCTGAAACGGTAACAGCAACCGCGGAGCGTCATTCAACTGCGTTGGCTCAGTGAGCCAGACCCCGACGGTGCCCATGAGGACGTACAGGAGAATGATGGCCGCTCCGACTCGCGCACGCCAATCCGACCAGAGAATCCTTCCCGGGGCGACGATCAATCGGTCGTACTTCTGTTGTAACCGCTCTTTCCGACTCAGTGTCGTCTCGGACACCTGATCGAACGGCGACCGATCGTTGCCGAGGCTCTCGATTCCGACGGTTTCGCCGCCGTCGGTCACGTCTCGGGTGCTTTCAGTCATTGTGCTCCACCACCCCGACTCGCGCGTGGATCGAGCATTCCGTAGGTCAGATCGGCGACGAGGACGCCGATAATGATGCCGATGGTGATGACGAGGAACGCACCCATCATCAGCGGCATATCGCGCATTTCGATCGCCTGGAGCATGTAGTAACCGACGCCGGGGTAGGAGAATATCTCCTCGAGGATCACGGAGCCGCCGAACATCGCCCCGATCGCGATCAGGAACGAGGTCCACATTGGCAGGATCGCGTTGCGCGCAACATATCTGAACGAGATACGGCGCTCGGATAGCCCACGGAGCCTAGCGACGCGCATGTAGTCCTCGCCCAGCACCTGGATACTGTTGCCGCGCATCGCCACCGCGAGCGCGCCGAAGCCGGTGATGACGAACGAGGCCACCGGCAAGACAGCGTGGCGGATCGCACTCACGAGGAACTCGCCGTTCAAGCCTGCCTCAGCGGTGTGCGCAACCCGTCCGCCCGTGGGAAGCCAGCCAAGCTGGTAGCCGAACACGTACACGAGCAGGATCGCTGCGACGTAGTACGGAACGGACGTGAGTGTGACCGAGGTCACCGTCCACGACGTATCGAATCGACTTCCTTCCCGGTATGCCATCAGGGCACCGAGGGCGATCGCAATAACGAACATGAGCAACAGCGAAAGCGACATAACGAACGCGGTCCAGGGGAGCGCTTCCGCAAGGATATCTACGACCGGACGGCCGAACTCGTAGGAATCGCCCATGTCTCCTTGCGCGAGCATCGTCAGGTATTCGATGTACTGCTCGTGAATCGGTCTGTCCGGCTGGAACCCTACGTAGTTCTCCGCGAGTCGGTTGATCCGATCCATCCCGAGATCCGGGTTCTGTCGGATCAATCGGGCTCGCATCATCTCCATGGGGCCGCCGGGCATAAGTCGAATCATCCCGAATGACAGCGTTACCACCGCCAGGAGGGTGATAATGGATTGTGTTAGCCGTTCGAGGTAGTAACGGACCATATTCTTACTCAGTTATCGGCGTACACGTAGCCCTCACGCGGAAGGTAGTACGGCGGCCAGGGAACCTGCGCTTCATCAGAATCTCCAGTGGGAACCGCCCACTCATCGCCAGAGAGGAAGACCTGATCGCTTTTCTCCTGCACCGGTAGTCGCGGGAGTTCTTGATTGATCAGGTAGCCGAGCCGCTGAACTTTCGCCTGCTCCGCGTCGGCGTCGTTGCCCAGTCCGGCGAGTTCGCGGATCTCTTCCTGGATATCGTAGGTTTCAGTCCCGCCGTCAAGCGAGGGAGCCTCGACCTCAGCCGGATAACTCGCCCACTCTTGATTCTGTGCGTCGTTGAGCAGGAAGCCCTGGTTGAAGTACGGGTGTGGAACGGTCCCGTCGGCCCAGCCCGAAAAGAGGATCTGGAAATCGCCCTCGACGTACTCCCCCCAGTATGCACCCTCGTCGCGAGTGAGCACTTCGGCGGCGAAACCAAAATTATCGAGATTCTGGACGACCGTGTCAGCCGCGTCCACCCAGTCGGAGTAGGGTGCAGGCACCTTGATCTGGGCGGGAATCGGAGTGCCGCTCTCGTCGACCCAGATCCCATCCTGTTTCTCGTAGCCAGCATCCTCGAGTATGGTTGCCGCGGATTCGTGATCGGACTCACTGGGCGCGTACTGATCGAATTCGCCTTTGCGGTCGCCGAACCACTCGTCCGGGGCCCCGGTGAAGTTCCCGGTGATTCCAGATGGGACTTCGACCACCGCGCCCGTCCGTGGCGTCATGTTGGTCACGACCTGTTCACGGTTGATGACGTACGCCATCGCTTGCCGGACGGCCCGATCCGCGAGGATGTCGTTTGCGTGGTTAAACACGACAGAGAGCCCCCACATGGCGGGGATCTGAATCTCTTCGACGTGATCCGGCATGTCATCAACGATCTCTGGCGGTGTGAACACGGGGCCGGTCCCGTCGATATCGCCGCCCTGAACGCCCTGCCAGATCTGGTTGTTGTCGTTGACCTGCTGGAACTCGAAGCGCTCGAAGTTGATGACGTCTGCGTCAGGATGATCCTCGAAGCGAGTGAGCACGAGCAATCGCTCGTCAGCGGACTCCCACTCGAACGGTCCACAGCCGAGCGGATCCTCCGGTGCGAAGTCAGCTAGCTCCTGTTCGACGGCGCCAACGGCCTCCTCGTCACCCTCAGCGTCTTGCAGATCGTCGAGGAAATCACCGTAGTTCGACTCCGGCATGTCGATGTTCAGTTGTGAGATCACCGGGAAAAACACTTCGTCGGCGAACGAATCTCTGTTCAGACTCAACTCGACAGTGGAGTCATCGACGACCGTGATGTCATCGCTGTGGTCGATGAAGTCGTTGAGGGTCGCACCGAGGATCACTTCGCTTCGGAGTTTGTTCGCCAGATCATCGGCGGTAACGCTTTCCCCGTCGTGCCAGACCAGTCCGTCACGCAACGTCAGCTCTGCGGCGTCGCCGTCGAGTTCCCAGTCCTGAACTGCCCCGGGAACGAGTTCTTGCGTTCGATTGTTCATCCACATCAGCGGCTCGAACAGGATCTGTGGCAATTCGTCGTCGTGGTTTGTCGGGTTGTGTGGGTTGACCTGGAGTTCCTGCGGGAGCGACCACGTATCGGAAGTGAAGGCCTGATCGTAGACCGTGTCGTCATCAGGCCCGTCGGGAAGCGAGGCTTCCCCACCGTTGTCGCCGTCATTGTCATCTCCGAAACAGCCCGCCAGAGCCGTTGCCCCAGCGACACCTGATAGTCGAAGGAACCATCGCCGTGATGCCTCTGTCGTATTAGCTGCGGTTTCGTTTGCGGTCATGCAACATGTGCGAATTTAAGGTATAGTTATAAATATTTATCGGTATTCCTCATGATCGTTCACTCGTCCTCACTGGTTATCTACCATAGTATCCGTTGTGCCCGAATTACGACAGCAAACGTCGTCCCGATTAAAGAACCTCTGTCATCCCTTTACTCACCAGCCCCAGTGAACGGCCGCCAGTCCATAGCGATCACGATACTAAGTCCAATAATCGACACGCCAATGATGCCAACGCTGACGAGCGTAATCGCGTGCGCTTCGCTCCCAGGATCGACAGCAGGGTACAGTATCACCAACAGCACTAGCAGTATCAGATTACACACGAACAACAGGGACCATGGATTTGTTTGCATGCAAAGCAACTGTGTCTGCCGTGATATTAGTCTTGCTGCCGATCGGCGACTGAATGAGAATCATTCCATCGACGACCAGTCCGTTTAACGGTGCTGATTTCCGCAATGCGCAGCTTTATTAATGGGCTCTCTGAAAACTAAGATCGATGTCAATACCGGAGAGTAGCGGTACGTACCTAGACACAACACTGTCGATCGACAAACGCGTTACCGACCTCCTCGAACGGATGACGCTCGAAGAGAAAGTCGGACAGCTCGTCGGATCCTACGTTGGCGATCTCGGGGAGTGGGGCCGCGATGTAGACGACGTGATCTGCGATATAGACGAGTATCACGTCGGCTCTGTGGCGCCGTTCGGCTGGGGAGGGAGCCCGAACGAGACTGCCGAAGAGGCCGTCGAGGCCGCGAACCGTTTACAGAAACACGCTCGCAACGAGTCTCGACTTGGTATCCCCCTCCTGTTCGCCTCCGACGCGATCCACGGGCACGCATACATCAACGATGCCACTGTCTTCCCGAACAACCTTGGGATGGCTGCGACGTGGGATCCCGAACTCGTCGAGCGCGTTGCTGAGACAACAGGCGAAGAGATGCGAGCGACAGGCGCACGACAGAACTACGATCCGACCTGTGACGTTGCCCGGGACCAACGCTGGGGCCGAACAGGGGAAACGTTCGGCGAAAGTCCCCGCCTCTGCGGGGAACTCGCAGCCAGCAAAGTTCGAGGCTATCAAGGAGCCCAGCTCGACGAGCGCTCCGTTGCCGCGACTGCCAAACACTTTCCCGCATACAGCGAACCGGTACGGGGGGAAGACGGCTCTCCCGTGGACGTCTCTCCGAACACGCTCCGAACGACGTTTCTCCCACCATTCGAGCGTGTCATCGACGAGGGTGTCGCCTCCGTGATGCCGTGTTACAACTCTATCGACGGTGAACCGGTCCACGGATCCCGTCGGTTCCTGACCGAGTTGCTCCGAGACGAACTTGGCTTCGAGGGGACAGTCGTGTCCGACTGGAACGGGGTTTCTCAACTGCACGAGGAGCACAGGACCGCAGGCAGTGCGAAAGGCGCTGCCTATCAAACGCGCGTAGCTGGGCTCGACATCGCATCAGTCGCAGGTCCGGAGCATGCCAGTCACCTCATAGAGCTTGTGGACGACTCGCAATTGTCCGAGAGCGTGATAGACACGAGTGTCGAACGCGTTCTCCGCCTGAAATTTCAGCTGGGGCTATTCGAGGATGCGACAGTCGACCTGGCCGAAGCCGAGCAAACGCTTGCCTCTCCAGAACACCTCGATACAGCACGCGAAAGCGTCCGCAAGTCGCTAACGCTCCTCAAGAACGAGAACGAGACTCTTCCCCTGTCATCCGGACTCGATGAGGTGCTCGTTACCGGACCGAACGCGGACGAGATGGTCCACCAGCTCGGCGGCTGGAGCAGTCCCAACCGTGACGCTGACCTGCCAGGGACCACTGTACTGGAAGGGATCCGCAACGTTGTCGATGCGGAGACGACTATCACACACGAACCGGGCAGCGGAATCAATGAGTCGATCGACGTAGACTCTGCTGCCGAAAGTGCGGCGAGCGCCGACGTCGCAGTTGTCGTGCTCGGCGAAAACTGGTATCTTCACGAATTCGGACCGGAAGAGCAAGCACGCAGCGCAACCGGTGAGTTCCCAACGCGGTCACAGCTATCCCTGCCCGATGCCCAGCGCGAACTGGTCACCGCAATCCGCAAGACAGGGACGCCAGTGGTCGGCGTTCTCGTTACCGGTCGACCACTGGCCGTCGAATGGCTATCGGAGCGTATTCCCGCGCTCCTGCTATCGTACTATCCTGGAACGGTCGGCGGCGAAGTCGTTGCGAAGGCGCTATTTGGAGAGACCAATCCCGGCGGTCGGCTACCGATCTCGATTCCCCGTTCGGCAGCAGAGCTGCCGACACGTTTCAACCACCGGGCACATCCCCGCCCAATCGGTGAAAACGAACATCCACCGTCCTACGATCCGCTCTTCGAGTTCGGTCACGGTCTGAGTTACACCAGTTTCGAGTACCGATCTGTCGACGTTTCCGCCACGACACTCGGAGAGAGCGACGTAGTTGATCTCACGGTTTCACTGGCAAACACCGGTGAGCGGACGGGGAGCGAGGTGATTCAGCTATTCTTCCGCGACGAGTATAGCTCAGAGGTGACCCCCGTCCGTGAACTCTGCGGGTTTGAGCGTATCCAACTCGACTCGGGCGAAGAGACGACGGTAACGTTTGAGCTTTCGGCGACTGATCTCGGTATTAATGATCGGCATCGCGATGCATATGTTCGTGACGGCCACATCATACTATTCGTGGAAGACGAGACGATCGAGCTTCAAGTCGAGTGACAGACGCCTAACCCTTTTTTGCACGTTAGCGCCTTTTCAACGAGAAGTAGATTCTCCACACCATAGCAGCTAGAGTGTCGATCTATCCCACTATCACCGGCAGGTACTCGAACGACTGTAACTACACGACGATATTCTTTGATGATCAATACACAACAATCTCCGTATGAGTATTTTTTCCGCTATTTCTTATCAGAAAACACCTGCATGCGGTACGAAAGTATAGTCAATAAATTATCATGAAGTGTCATAAGTAACAGATAACAGGACAGAATAGCATCGCAGAGGATAGTGTCTCAAAGAAGTATTTACCGAGAAGAGCCGCTAGAATCTGGAAGCTACGACTTTTCGACCGAGTTTGCCTATGCTTTCGATTTTATCAACTGATTAGCGGTCATTCGTCATGGCAGCGATCAAGATATTTACGGTCGTACTGGTGTAAAGTAGTGCTGACCCCATCACGATAGTCACCGATTACCCGTGATGAGGGGATTGGATTCATAGGATTACAGTTGTACGCCCGTAAATTATCGTTCCGATCACAACCGATCATTCAATGACTGCGTATTTGATGACGGTCATGCCTAATCAAGACTGAAAAGTGAACTAGGTGACCAAACAGATGCCTATGCCAGTAATTACACGTCTCGAAGGGTATAGCGGCTGGTCCGGCTATAATTTGAAGGCCTCAAGCGGATATCACGGGTGATGATTAACAAAGATATTCGGATGTATTTGACAGAGACCTCAATTTTGAAGACAATATTTTCAATTGGGAGTTTATTGAAGAGCCTTGGCAGAAAGTAGTTCACACCATGATACAGAAATGCGATCCACAGCTAGCAAGAGACGCAAGCAAACCGCACGTCTCGAATGACAAGAGTGTGGTCTAAGTCAATGGATAACGATACTGAATGAATATCCTATTTTATACTATATTCGACTAATTCTTCCCTATATAAACAATAATAACGGTAAAACAGCGTAATTACTGGGATTTATCGTAAACTCAAAAATAAATTTGATTTTGAAGACGGTGAGTTTCTCGTTGATTCCGTCACCAACTTTCAAACTGCAGCTCGGTGGCATAGCCTCCGGCTTTGCACACTCCTCCATGGAAATCAGGAATAGTGTTCAACATATAATAAAAGAGGTAAAACAATAAAACTACTTGTTTGGATAGATTTTCAATCACGTTCAATCAAGGACCACAAAACGTGGCTTCCGGATTTCGATATTCGGTGGTACTCACTTAATTAAACACGATACACAGATCACTCCAACCACACTCACACTACATATAACTACGAGACTGGATTCACGAGCTTTAATTGATCCATCTAGCACTCTTAAGTCGCATATTGATAGCGCCCGCACCTGCGGGGCCGGGGTTGCCGCGTGAACTGCTGTCGACGTAGAGGACGAAGCTGTTGCTCGTCGGCTCGAGGACGGATAATTAAGTGAGTCCCGTCCCTGCAGGTGTACGAGCGCGCAACGCAACACGGCCGGAGGGTCGCGGGGTCGAATAGACCGCCGTAGCCGGGGACAGTCTCGTCGATGGCGTCGGTAGCGGCCGCTACCTCGTGGTCGACGCCAGCGAGTATCTCGTCGATGAGCGTGGCGAGCGGCGAAAGGTGTTCGGCCGGGAGGAGAGTCCTCGGTCAGGCCACTACCCCTTCTGGCTTCGGTTTCGAGGCCTTACCCCCTTGCTCCCGGCTGATCTCGTTGGCCGGTCGCACCACTGCATATCGGTTCTCGGTGGTCAAGCGGGAGACTCTCTTCAGGTGGCACCGGTCGCGGGTCCACTTGAGCAGGCGGAGTCCCCGTCCTCAAGGAGCATCGCAGTGCGCACAAGCGGACAAGAAGCGCAGTAGGGCAGGGAGGAAGCCCGTACACTTATCACACTTCGGGAACTGCTCAGAAGTCCGTCCATCTGGGCCAACAGTTGTTCGGATGGATGGGCACCAGTCAACGTGCCCCGAAGTCCGGGACAATGGCCCCGAGCGCGGTCTGACCGCCCACGCAGTATAGAACAATACTGCGCTTGAGGACGAGAACACGGACAAGCCCCACCCTCAACGAGCGAACCCATCAGGGTGAGCGAAGTAGGGTGGGGTAGTCGACATCAGCCGATCTCTTGGAATGCTCTGTGGCTGATACGAACCGCCTTGCTGAATGTAGAGAGTGAGTTCGAGGTTACTCAAGTCGAACTTCAACAAGCGACAGTACATCGCTCGTAATCGCATCCCGTAACACACTCTCGAGTTCGTCCCAATCTGAGGGTCGATACCCATCGATATCGAAGCTCTCGGCGAGCGTCATGAAATCGGGGTTCGTAAGTCTCGTTCCGAACGACTCGCCGCGGTGAGCGTGCTGCTTCTCGGAGATCAGCCCGTAATCGTCGTCGACGAAGAGAAGGATCGTATAGCCACATCCCACCCTTGTCGCGGTCTCGATCTCAGCACCGTTCATCAGGAACCCGCCGTCGCCGGTCGCCGCGACGACCTCCGCGTCGGTCGCGAGATCAGCGGCGATCCCTCCAGGAACCGAGATACCCATCGACGCCAGCCCGTTCGAGATGATACACGTGTTGGGTTCGTAAGTGAGGAAGTTCTGTGCGATCTGCATCTTGTGGCTCCCGACGTCTGAGATCAGGACGTCCTCGGCGTCCATGATATCCCGTAAAACAGGCAATACCGTCCGTACAGTGAACGGATCGTCCTCCGATGGGTCGACTGCAACATCATCAAGGATGTGATCCCTGAGATCACCGTACCAGGTCTCGTCGAACTGCGTCTCGCTTTCGTCCACCCGCTGTGTGAGCTCCGCGAGTGCCGTCGTGAGATCACAGACGAGTTCGAGGTTCGGATTGTACGCCTCGTACACCTCTGCCGGTTCGCTGTCGATATGCACGATTACGGTGTCCGTCCCTTTGTTCCAGCCGGCCGGATCGTGTTCGGCGATGTCGTATCCGACGGTAAGGATGAGATCGGCCATCTCGATCGCATCCGATGCCTCCTGATGATCACCGGAGTCCAGGGTTAATAACGACTGTGGCGACCGATCCGAGATCGCTCCTTTACCCATATACGTCGACGCGACGGGGATACCGGTCGTCTCGACGAACTCGCGGAGTCGTGCCGTGGCGTTCGTCCGTACCGCTCCGTTCCCCGCGATAATCAGCGGCCGGTCGGCTTCTTCAAGGAACGCCTGGACTCGTTGGAGCAGTTCCGAGTCCGGGGATGCGAGTCGGACACGCTCACGAAGGTCCATTGGGGTGGTGTCGGTCTCCGAGCCGGCGACGTCTTCGGGGAATTCGAGATGAGTCGCGCCGGGTTTCTCGTATTCGGCGATCTTGAACGCCTTCCGGATGGATTCGCTGATGATGTCAGGGTCGTTGAGCTGCGTGTTCCACTTCGTGATCGGTCCGAACATGCCGACGATGTCGAGTGCCTGGTGGCTTTCCTGGTGCAGGCGCTCCAATCCACCCTGTCCCGTGATCGCGACAAGGGGGGCTTTGTCCAGGTTCGCGTCCGCGACGCCCGTCACGAGGTTCGTCGCACCGGGACCGAGCGTCCCGAGACAGACGCCCGCGTCGCCTGTGAGTCGTCCGTGGACGTTAGCCATGAACGCGGCTCCCTGCTCGTGGCGAACCGGAACGAACGTGATTTCCGAGTTCCGAAGTGAGAAGAGCAGATCTTCGGTCTCTTCGCCGGGAACACCGAACACGTGCTCGACGCCTTCGCCCTCGAGGCAGCGCACGAGCAGATCCGATGCGTTCATTCGGTCGGTACCTCGTCATCGTCACTCGTTTCTGGCTGCTGGCGCCAGACGGTCTTGCGATTGACAAACTCCTTGATCCCGGCTTCTGCGAGTTCACGGCCGTAGCCGGACTCTTTCACACCACCGAACGGGACGCGCGGATCGGACTTCACCAGTTCGTTGATGTACGTGCAGCCAGCGTCGATACGGCTGGCCACTTGCTCGCCGCGATCGAGGTCGTCCGTCCAGATGCTGGCTCCGAGACCGAACTCCGTGTCGTTTGCTTTCTCGATTGCGGCCTCCTCGTCGTGGACTCGGTAGACGGCCGCCACGGGGCCGAACACCTCCTCGGCGTCGACTGGACACCCCCGTGGAACGTCCGCGAGCACTGTCGGCGGATAGTACGCCCCATCGCGGTCGAGTGGCTCACCGCCCGTGAGCACCGTCGCACCGGCGTCGACGCTCTCGGTTACCTGTTCGTGAATCCCTTCCATGAGGTCCTGTCGTGCCTGCGGTCCGACGTCCGTGTCGTGGTCCATCGGATCGCCAACAGTGAACGACTCGACTTCCGCGACGAACCGCTCGATAAACGCCTCGTAGACGGCGTCGTGGACGACGAATCGCTTGGCAGCGATACACGATTGACCGCCGTTCAGGTTCCGCGCCCAGGCAGCAGTCGTCGCTGCAGCCTCGACGTCAGCGTCATCGAGGACGACGTACGGGTCGCTCCCGCCGAGTTCGAGTACGGTCTTCTTGAGGTTCTCGCCGGCCGTGCCAGCGACCGCTTGCCCCGCTGGGCCGCTCCCAGTCAGCGTCGCCGCTTTGACGCGCAGATCCGAGAGAACCGATTCAACCCGATCAGACGGGATCAGCAGCGTCTGGAACGCACCGTCGGGAAAGCCGGCGTCGCGGAACACGTCCTCGATAGCGAGTGCACACTCCGGCACGTTCGAGGCGTGTTTGAGGAGTCCGACGTTCCCCGCCGCTACGTAGGGGGCCGCGAATCGAAACACCTGCCAGAATGGGAAGTTCCACGGCATGATCGCAAGTACGGGTCCGAGCGGTTCGTGGACCGTCTTCACGGTCGAACCTGGCGGACTTGGATGCTGTTCGTCCTGTAGGTAGCGTCCCGCGTGCTCGGCGTAGTGATCACAGACCCACGCACACTTTTCGACTTCGGCCTCGGCCTGGGCGATCGGCTTGCCCATCTCACGGGTCATCAGTTCCGCGTACTCGGTCGTCCGCTCGCGAAGCAACGTCGCTACCCCTGCGAGTTTCGTTTCGCGTTCCGCCACGGACCAGTCCCTGAACGTTTCGAACGTCGATTCGGCCCTCGAAAGCCGCTCTTCGACCTGCCCGTCGTCGTGTTCGTCGTATGTTTCGATCGTCTCTCCGGTCGCAGGATTGATTCTTTCCATTAGTGGGTTAGTTCTGTGTTGTTGTTTCCCTCGAGTGGCTACCGAGTGACAGCCTCTGGCACCCTTCGACGCAGAGCACGCACCCCACAGATCAGGACGGGCGAGTCTCACTACGTTCTGGGGCCGTCCGTCGTCACCTCGGTCTCCTCGGCACTCGGAAACCACCATGCAGTTGCTCTCCTGGCCTTTCAGGCGAACTACCTCTGTTCAGTATCCGTCGGTGTATGTTACAACCACTCATACTACATCACGAACTCACTTGAATACCGGCGCTACTACCCCCCGATGGAGGTGGGAGGACAGCATCCGGGTCCAGTTGTGTCAGCGCCCGGGAGCTGGTCACTTTCGTGCGGTTACTCGATATTCGAGCCGACAGTTGCGGCCACGAAGCGATGATTGCACTGGCTTAACGCGAACCTGCCCGGATATCGAACTACTTCTGCGGGTGTGAACCGGATCGGGGTCGAACGGTCCGCGGATTTGGAAAATCTCGACAAAGGTGGTTACCGAGCCGGTAATAGGGTGGTACTACACACCTGTCATTTGGCCCCGAAGTCCAACCTGTATCCTAGTATGGTGCTCCAGGTCCTCCCAGGATCCCCGACGAGCTCTTGGAGCAGACCGTGGAGTTCCGCACGTAGAACTGACCCCCGGTGTGTCACCGGCGGCGAGGGGGGAGAAGGGCGAGAAGCGGTCGAGAGCGGTTCAGATACCGGACGGAGCGACGTCGACGACGTCCCGGAACGCGCCCTGGACGACCTCCGGGAGCGCGGGGTGGACGTGGATCGTCTCGGCGACCGTCTCGGCATCGGCCCCCGCCGCGACGGCCGTACTCACCTCGTGGATCAGCGTCGACGCCTCCGGTCCGACGACGTGACAGCCCAGTATCTCGCCGTCGTCGTCGACCAGCACCTTCGCGAACCCGCCCTCGTCGCGCAGCGCCGCCCCGAGCGCGGTGTCGTCGTAGGCGTGCCTCCCCACGCGGTAGCCGTCGTCCAGTTCGTCCTCGGTCTTCCCGAGGCTGCCGACCTGCGGCGAGCCGAAGATGGCGTGGGCCATGCCGGGATACTCCACCGGCGTCTCCTCGCCGCGGACGACGTTCTCGACGACGTACTCGGCCTCCTTGTCGCCGGAGTGTTTGAACATGTAGTTGTCCGCGATGTCGCCGATCGCGTAGACGCCGTCGACCGATGTCCGGAGGCACTCGTCAGTCTCGATGAACCCCCTGTCGGTCGTCTTGATGCCGGCCGCCGAGACATCCCAGAGGTCGGTGTTGGGCTGGCGGCCGGTCGCGATCAGGAGCCGGTCGCCGGTAACCTCGATCTCGTCGCCGTCCTCGCGAGGCGACGCCGAGTGAGGGCTAGACGAGCTTTGCTCGTCGCCGTCCTCGGACTCGGCGGCGACGACCCGCTCGCCGCGCTCCTTGCGGATCTCGTTCACCCGGTAGCCCAGTCGGAGGTCGTGTTTCTTCCGGTACGCCTCGGTGAGCTGTCGTGCGATCTCGGGATCCTCGCGGTCGGCCAGCACATCGCCGGAGCCGACGATCGTGACATCGGTCCCCATCTGACCAAAGAAGTGGCCCATCTCAACGGCGATATACCCCCCGCCGACGATCACCAGTTCGTCGGGGCGCTCGGACAGGCGGAGCGCCTCGGCGCTCGTCAGAAACGGCGTCTCGTCGGTGCCGTCGATCGGATCGGGCACAAGCGGTCGGGAGCCGCCAGCCAGCACGACCGTCTCGCCCGCGATCCGCTCGGTCCCGTCCTCGGCGTCAACCTCGATCGTTCGCTCGTCGACGAACCGTCCCTCGCACTGGTAGAACGTGAGGTGTTCGTGCTCGCGAGCGCGCTCGGCTTTTGCCTCGGCGGTCGCGGTGATCTGTTCGGTCACGTCCGCGACGATAGCTTCGAAAGCGATGCCGTCCAGCGAGGCGTCGATCCCGACCTCCCCGGCGGTCCGGACCGTCTCGGCAACGTTCGCGCGGTGGATCAGCTTCTTCGAGGGGTTACAGCCCCGGTTGAGACAGGTCCCGCCGAGCCGGTCGCGCTCGACGAGCGCGACGTCCATACCCGCGTCCGCCGCCGCCGAGGCGACGATGTTACCCGTCCCGCCGCCGAGGACCACGAGGTCGAAGTCGGTCATTCGTACGCAGTAGATCCACGTCCCGACGCTTGGCTGTTTGGGCCGCCGGGATCTGTTCCAGCGCCGCCGGGGTCGCAGTTAGCGGCCGAGCCAATCGACGTCGCTCAGTCTTCCAGCACCTCGGCGGCGTCGTCTCGGGGTTCGTATCCGAGTGTCTGCATCGTCTCGGTGATCGAGTAGAACCGGTCGCCGTTGCGGGACACGGCGTTGACGGTCACCGGGTTCTCGGGCAGTTCGGCGGTGGCCGCCTTGCGGTGGATGTCCCGGCAGTCGCGGGGGCTGAGCCACGTCGCGCGGGCGAATCGCTCCGTTCCGGGATCGGCGTCGTCGACGGTCTCCCGGAGGTCGTCTTCGGTCATGTACCAGCCGATCCGGAGGTTAACGACCTCGATCCCGCGAACGTCGGCGTAGAACTTCCCGAGGTCCTCGCAGGCCGCCTTGCTGACGCCGTAGTAAGAATCGGGCCGCGTCGCCGCGTCGCCGTCGACCGTCCGCGCGTAGCCGCTCTTCGTCGTCTCCGGATCACCGTTCGCGTCGTTGTACCGCCCGACGGCGTGGTTCGACGAGGCGTACACCACCCGTTCAATCCCGTTCTCGTCGGCCGCGTCGTAGATGTGCTTGGTCCCCTGGACGTTCATCTCCATGACCATCTCCCAGTCGGCGTCCGGCGACGAGGCCCCGGCGAGGTGGATCACGACGTCGAACCCGTCTAGCTTTTCGGTCACCTCGTCGGCGTCCGTGACGTCGAGCAGTTCGCTATCGACGTCGTCGTGCTCGGAGTGCGTGAACGCGACGAGCTCGTGTTGGTCGCCGAACACGTCCAACAGTTCCCGACCGACGTTCCCCGCGGCACCGGTGAGTGCGATTCTCGTCATCGTCCCAGTTTACACCGGCCAAAAGGGTATCGTTATGGGTGGACGTCGAACCGCCCGACGCCCACCTTTTTGCAGGATCTTTCCGTAGTTTCGTCTATGGCGTCGCACCCGCCGAGAGACAACGATCGTTCCCGACGCGAGTATCGCTCTGTCGGTGGTACCGATGGGTGAGTCCGGCTACGCACCGATCGAGGCGTACGGTATCGTCGGCAACCTCGAAACCTGCGCGCTGGTCGCCCCGGACGGATCGATCGACTGGTTCCCGTTCCCGCATGTCGAGTCGCCGAGCATCCTCGCGGCGATTCTCGACGACGAGGACGGTGGCCGGTTCCGTATCGAGCCGGCCGAACAGTACGAGACGGGTCAGCAGTACGTCGAGACGACGAACGTTCTCGAGACGACGTTCCGAACGGCGAACGGAAGGGCAACGGTGACGGACTTTCTCCCGCCGGCCGGCGAGGTCGACCAGCCGAAGAAGGTGATATACCGCAAGGTGACCTGTTCGGACGGATCCGTGACGTTGGATATCGAGTTCGATCCGCAGTTCGATTACGGTCGTGCGGAGACGACGATCACGGCGACAGACGAGGGCATCCTCGCGGAAGGCGACGAGGAACAGGCGCTGCTCGAGAACCCGGTCGATCTGGAGATCAGCGATGGACGAGTCACCAGCGAGGTGACGCTCGAAGCCGGCGATGCGGAGTGGTTCTTGCTCCGGTGTACTGGCGCCGAGGACGCCGCCGCGGAGCCCGAGGTCGCCCTCGAGCAGACCGTCGAGTTCTGGACCGACTGGGCGCACACCTGCGACGCCGAGGGCGAGTGCGCCTTCGGCGGTCCGTGGCACGACGTCGTGGTCCGCTCGAGCCTCCTCCTGAAACTGCTCACGCATGTCGAGACCGGTTCGGTCTTCGCGGCGCCGACGACGTCGCTCCCCGAGGAGATCGGCGGCGTCAGGAACTGGGACTACCGGTACAACTGGGTCCGCGACGCCGGGTTCACCGTGCAGGCGCTGATGAACCTCACTCACGTCGAGGAGGCGGTCGACTACTTCGAGTGGTTCATGGACATCTGCCAGACGGACGATCCGGAGAAGATCCAGCCGCTGTACGGCCTCCACGGCGAGACGGACCTCGAGGAGCGTGAGCTCGATCACCTCGACGGCTACCGGAACTCACGACCGGTTCGGGTCGGTAACGGTGCCGTCGACCAGACCCAGCTCGACATCTACGGTGAGCTACTGCTCGCCGTCGACGAGATGCTCGGTCACGGCCACCGGATCGACGACGACGAGTGGACCACCGTCCGCAACATCGTCGAGTACGTGCGGGAGATCTGGGACGGGAGAGACGCCGGAATCTGGGAGATTCGGGGCGGCGAGCGCCACTTCGTCTACTCGAAGGTGATGTGCTGGGTCGCGCTCGACCGGGGGATCGAGATCGCGGACGAGTACGGACACGACGCGCCGCTCGATGAGTGGCGCAACGAGCGGGCGACGATCAAAGCGGACGTGCTCGAGAACGGGTACGACGAGGACGTCGGGGCCTTCGTCCAGGCATACGACGCGGACGCGCTCGACGCGACAGGGCTGTTGCTCCCGATCGTGGGGTTCCTCCCATTCGACGACGAGCGCATCCAGGGGACGATCGACGCGATCGAGGACACGCTGGCCGAGGGCGACGTGCTTGTCGATCGGTACAACGGTGAGGACGGCCTGTCGGGCGACGAAGGGGCGTTTGTCCTCTGTTCGTGCTGGCTGATCGACGCCCTCGCGCTCTCCGGGCGCGTCGACGAGGCTCGTGAGCGGTTCGAGGCGTTGCTCGAGTACGTGAGTCCGCTCGACCTCGTCGCCGAGGAACTTGACACGGATTCGGGCGCCCACCTGGGGAACTTTCCGCAGGGGTTCAGCCACATCGGGATCATCAACAGCGCCCTGTACGTGGGCTACGCCCAGGGAGAGAACTCGCCGGGGCCACCGCCGATGGGTGTTCGGCTTGGCGATCCGATGCTGCCCGATCGGGAGTGACCACCGATCGCGATTAGCGAGCCCCCCACCCCTGCACGCCGGCTGAACGACGAACTCGACGCCGAAAACGAGAGCTTCGCTCACGTCAACGTCCCCGGAACTTGAAGAGTTCCGGTGTGCGCGCAAGACCGCAGATCTTGTGAACGCCGTGAACGGCGGGATTCGCTCCTTGAAGAAAGATAGATTTTGCGAGGGTAATCCGCTTTAGATATTGCCCCGATGATCTTGTTGGAGGAGTCCATACGTTGAGTATGGAACTCGAAACCTATTTCGAAGAGTTCGCGCGTCGAGACTGGCAAGAGACTGATCCAGATGGAACCGTTCGGCTGGCGATTGTCGGTATCGGTGGGTTCGCACGGAACCGGGCTCTACCGGCTATCGATGCGAGCGACTACTGCGAGACGACTGTTATGGTGACCAGTTCGCCGGAGTCGTCCAGTGAAATCGCCGAGAACTTCGACGTGGGGACGATCATCGACTACAACGATTTTCTTGCGGGAAGTACCACGGATGCGTACGACGCCGTCTACGTTGCGACTCCGAACGCGACCCACGGGAAGTACGCTATCGCGGCAGCTAATCGGGGTAAACACGTTATCTGCGAAAAACCGCTCGATACAACCGTCCAGCGGGCTCAAGAGATCATAGATGCCTGCAACGACACAGATGTTACACTGATGACTGCCTACCGGCTCCAACTCGAGTCATCGGTTCGTCGTACGCGCGAGATGATCGACGATGGCGTCATCGGCGACGTGGTACAGATCCATGCAGGGTTCTCGAATCCACTCCTCGAAAACGCCGATGCAGGATCCTGGCGGCTCGATCCAGACCTCTCCGGTGGGGGCGCGCTCGTCGATCTGGGCATCTATCCGCTGAATACGATTCGATTCTTGCTTCACCGTGAACCGATTGCGGTAACGGCAACTACACACTCCGTCGAAGAACCGTTCGCGGACGTCGATGAACACGTTGCATTCCAGCTCGAGTTCCCCGACGCGGTAACGGCGTCCTGTACCGCGAGTTACAACTCACACGCAACGAGCGGGTTGCGAGTGGTCGGAACTGAAGGTATGATTTCGATATCCTCGCCGTTTGGCGGGGTCGTTCCTCACAATATTTATGTCGAGTGTGGTGACATCGGGATGGAGTACGCCGGGACACCGACCAATGAAGTACTCGAAGAGTTCGACTATTTCGGGTACTGCGTTCTCACCGGAACCGACCCCGAACCGGACGGCGAAGATAGCCTTCGAGATATCGCGGCTATCGACGCAGCGTACGATGCGGCGGCGTCTAGAAAAACCGTCGATATTCAAAAGATCGAATGAAATTAGCCGCTACTTCCGATGATAATTGGGCGATAAATATACTATATCGACCGATTCGAACTGGCCGAAACTCCATGCGAGACACGCGCCCTGTATCTTGTACTCGATTCTCAACAAGACTCTGATATACAGAGCCTGCAAAGCTTTCCGTGACACGCCCCCATCTGAATGATCGTCAAGCATTTGTTAGAGGCGAATCGTTCCCGGTCAATGATTGCTGCTCTCGCGGGAACGACTGCAACGTGCTCAACGACCAGACCGACGAGAGGGCCAGACCGGGTTGTTTCACTGTTGCTCGGGACGGGACAGCCGCCCCCAGGAGACGACCTGCCCGGGATCGATCCGTATTATCGGCCGGTCCTCGAGCGCGTGGGTCTCGTACTGGTCGTACTTCCCGCGGAGTGCGGTAACTGCTTTGCCGTGGCCGTCAGCATCTGGATCGAGTACTGTCGCAGTGCCACGGATCTGTACCCAGCCGAGATCAGCCCACTCCTCGGTGTAGTGATCGACGATGAGCGTAACACGCGGATCGGCCCGAATGTTCTGGAGCCTGCGTAGCTCCCTCGTGTCACAGTTTTTCGGCTTCTCATCGATCGGCGTCACGATCGTTTCGTCGAGGATGGCGAAACAGATCGGGACCGCGTGCGGTCGTCCATCCTCGTCGGCGGTCGCCAGCCGGCCGACCCGAGCGTACTCGATGTACGCCCGTTCGGCCTCGCTCCATAGCATATCTCTTGTAAGGCCCGGACGCCCAAAATCCCGCCGGGAGCGACAGAAGAACGTAAGTGCGTTGGGTCCCCGGAAACGGGCAATGGGCCGACTCACCGCGCTCACATACAACGTCCAGCATGCGATCCTCGACGAAGGGGCAGAGTGGGAGCAGCGCCGGAGCGGCGTAGCAGAACGTATCCGTGCCCGTTGATCCGGACGTCCTTGGCCTGCAGGAGTGTGCTGGCGAGCAGCACGGGGACGTTACAGCGGACCTGCCGGGCTACGAGTGGGTCGGGGTCGCTGCGGAATCGGGCTCCGGCGAGCACGATCCGGAGGGCTCACTCGTCCCCGATAATCTCGGCGTAAGACGCCACAATCGGGTACCGCCAGCCGCTGTCGAACGCCTTCGTCGTGACGCGCAGGGCCGGCGGCGTCTGCGCGCGTTTGAACTCCGACCGCGTGAGGCGGCGTATGACCGTTTTAACCTGCTCCTGCGTCGCATCGGTTTCGTCGACGATTTGCTCTACGGTCTGCTTGTCACCGACGTACCGCTTGACCACGGCATCGATGACCTCGTAGGGGGGAATGTCGTCCTCGTCAGTCTGTCCCTCGGCGAGTTCCGCGGTCGGCGCTTTCTCCACGACGGAGGTAGGAATTGGGGCGGACTCGACCCACGCCGGCGGATCCCCGTTGAACTCCTCTGCAAGCGCGTACACGCGACGTTTGGTGCAGTCTCCTAGCGGCGCAATCGCGCCGACCGCATCGCCATACAGTGTACAGTAGCCGACGGCCGCCTCGCTCTTGTTGTCAGGAGTCAACACCAGCGCACCGATATCGTTGGCAACGCCCATCAACAACAGACCGCGTACCCGGGCCTGCGCGTTCTCACGGGTGATCCCCCGCGTGTCGTCGCCCGGCGTGAGATCGTTTATCGACGCCACTGCAGTCTCCGAGAGTCCCTCGATTCCTTCCTCGCCGAACCGTATCCCGAGGTTACGGGCGACGCGCTCCGCATCCGTGCGATTCTCGTCTGCAGTGATGGCACTCGGAAGGGTGATGCCGTAGACGTGGTCTGGACCGATGGCTTCGGCGGCGAGAGCAGCCGTCACCGACGAGTCGATGCCGCCTGACAGGCCGATAACGACGTCCTCGAACCCGGCTTTGCGCAAGTAGTCCCTGATGCCGAGTTCGAGCATCCGGCGGAGTTGGGTCGTCTTGGGTGGAATCGTCGGAGCGGCGGACTCGTCTTCCGGCGAACCGATCAGGAGGTTGGGCTTGCCAACTGGCGCAGAGCCAAGCCGGGAGCCGCTGGCGTCGAGGATGAAAGACGTGCCGTCGAAGAGGATATCGTCGTTGCCCCCGACCTGATTGGCGAAGACGACCGGCGCGTCTATCTGCGTGGCATGGCTTCCGAACCGGGTCATGCGTGACGATGGTTTGTTCACCCGGTACGGACTTGCCGAAAGGTTGACGAGGAGATCGACCCCCTCGTATGGCGCGATTGGGTTCGTCCCGTGGCGTTGCTGGCCTGTCACCTCGTGGTCGTACCAGGCATCCTCGCAGATCGTGATACCGACCGTTGCGCCATCCACGCGGACGGTCTGGGGCTTGTCACCCGGCGAGAAGTAGCGGTGTTCGTCGAAGATGTCGTATGTCGGGAGGAGGCGCTTGTCATATCGCGCAGCAGCCTCTCCGTCGACGAAGGCGGTTGCGCTGTTTGTCAGCGGTGGGCCGCTATCTCGGTTCGAGGTCGCGCTGTGGCCAACGATGAGCGCGGGTCCGCCCTCAGTGGTGCGGCGAAGTTCATTGAGAGCAGCCTGTTCGGCGTTGAGAACAGCTTGTCGGTGGAGCAGGTCCCGGGGTGGGTATCCGAGCAGTGCTAGTTCCGGAGCGACGACCAGGGCAGCGCCTTCATCGGCAGCCTCTGAATATCCCTCGATGATCTGGGTACAATTGCCGGATACGTCGCCCACTGTAGGGTTATGCTGGACGACGGCCACCTGGATTGGGGCAGGCATAGCAGTAGTTAGGGCCACTACATTGTAAAGCTACAGCTGCCGCTGACGGACGATGCGATGACCTCGATCTCGAAGGCGTCACCGTCTTCCGAGGTGGGCAACGACCGAGCAGGTACTCGGTGAAAGCCCCCTCAAAGAGGAGTGCATCGGCGAATACGAGAACGTCGCACCTCACGAGACGTGACGAGACGAAGCGAATGGTTCTTCGGGACTCCAACTGGCGTATCTGAACGGTTTCTGAGTCGCTGTCCATCGCCCCAATCCTCAAGGAGCCACTATGCAACTTCAGACTATGGAGACGTACGACGTTGCGATCGTCGGTGGCGGCTGTATCGGGTGCTCAGTCGCGTACCACCTGGCGAGAGACTCGGCGTTAGACATCTGCGTCATCGAAAAAGAACACCATCTAGCTGAACACCAGAGCGGCCGGAACTCCGGCGTCCTTCATCCTGGATTCAATTACTCACCCGGATCATTGAAAGCCCAGTTCGCAACTGAAGGCACTCGACGAATGAAAGAGTATTTTGATACCAACGATCTGCCTCTCGATGAACTCGGCGTACTGGTCGTCGCAACCGACCACGAAGAACGACAGCGTCTCACTGAGATCCAGAACCAAGCGACCGAAAACGGCGTCGACACCGAACTTCTCGAAAGCCAGGCTGCGATTCGAGAGCACGAACCGCACGCCGTCGGGGAGGCTGCCCTGTACTGCCCTGAAGCGGCATCGGTTGACTCACAGCAGTATGTCTACTCGCTCGCTGGTGATGCGGAAAACGCGGGCGTGGACTTTTTCAGCGGCTACGAAGTCGAGACGATCGATACTAACGGCAGCACCCATCAGATCCGAACTTCAAACGGGACGATTACTAGTTCGTACCTAGTCAATACGGCGGGCCTGTACGCGGACACACTTGCCCATCAGATGGGGGTCGGACAGGAGTACAAGATCGTTCCCTTCCGCGGTGAGTATTACGAACTCGTCCCGGAGAAGCGCCACCTCGTACAATCAATGATCTATCCGACGCCTGACCCGGATCTTCCCTTCCTGGGCGTACACTACACTCGACGGACCGACGAGAAAGTTATTATCGGACCGAACGCAGTCCTCGCGTTCGGCCGTGAAGCGTATGAGAACACGCAGTTCGATCTCTCCGAAGTCCTGGACACGCTTGGCTACAGAGGATTCTGGAAGCTGTTTATGTCTCTCAAAATGATCAACGTTGGGATTACCGAACTGAACAAATCATACCGGAAGACGGCATTCGTCGAGGCGGCCCAGAAGCTGGTGCCCGAAGTCGACCCCGATGATTTCCGAAAAAGCTACGCGGGAATCCGGGCACAGATCGTCCGCAGTGACGGCACACTCGTCAAGGATCCGCTGTTTGAACACGGCTCTCGGTCCACCCACGTGCTTAACGTCGTGTCGCCAGGATTGACGTCTTCTTTGCCGTTCGGCGACCATCTTGCGAGTGAGATTCTCAATCGGTTCGAATAACTCAGATTCCGCGTCCTGGGTAGTACAGAACGTATACAGTCCGATACCGATATCCTCTCGACTGAAGAAGTCGCCGGTCGTCGCGCCCCATTCATCGAGTGGTGAAACTTGCTTAACGAAGGTTTCGTGCAGTTGTCCTGAGGCGTTTCGTTTAGATTGCTCCCTTCGGACCCTGAGCAACGTGGCGGATACGACCGTACTCTTCGATTAGTAGCTCGTGTCGGACCGCGAGATACCGATCATCGTACAATTCGTCGCCGTCGCTGTCGAGACACCCGGCCAGTGTGAGCACTGACCGACGTGAATGATTATCTACCATTGTTATATATTCAGGTCGTTTGACAGCAAGTACTCATGAGGTGTTCACGATGTGGTTCTTCCAGTGATAAACGCCCTGAGAAGTCCACCGCCTATCGAGCTACAACCGCTCAGCAGGTACTTATCTCGAATCGATACCTTTTTTGAATCTGTCAGTAGCGTTTGGATGTGAACAACGCCGACCGACGGATCCAGTTCTGGGCACTCTATCTGACACGGTTTGCCGAGGGATTCGGCTTTATCACTCTGTTAACGTTGTTGCCGACGTACATCAACACGCTCAATCCCGAAGCAACCACGATCCTCGGAATCACCGTTTCTGCTGGTGTTATTATCGGAATGTATACGACCGGATTTACGCTGGCCCAGACCGTGGCGGTCATCCCGCTCGCGTGGGCCGGCGACCGGTTCGATAAGCGGACAATCCTGTTGCTCGTGCTCGGAGTCGGCGCCGGGGTGTACGCACTGTTCCCGCTCGTCGACTCCTCGGCCTCGTTCATCGGGATCCGCGCCCTCCAGGGTGTTGTGGTCACTGGTGCCGGGTTGATGTCGCTCTCGCTGGTCGGGCAGGTAGCTGATATGGGCACTCGTGCAGACAAGATCGGCAAGGCAAACGCCGCTTCGTTCGCC
>Ga0306873_100057_pt1 | contig 69333 bp, 68 predicted proteins | sample AntCluMetagen312_FD_190423 | JGI IMG/M metagenome (GOLD analysis project Ga0306873, IMG submission 190423) | Saline lake microbial communities from Club lake, Antarctica - Metagenome #312 (v2) (version 2) | ecosystem: Environmental > Aquatic > Non-marine Saline and Alkaline > Saline | place...
CGTGCCGACCGATTGCCGTCGGGTCGGTCACGTAGTCGGTATCCTGCTTGAGCGCAACCTTCTCGTTGGACGTCGCGAGCGTGATGAGCAACGCCGCGATCGATTCTTGCGGGGTGCCTCGGTAGTCTCCGTTTGCCGTTCGTGTCTGCTGGAGCAGCGTCTCGACGTCCACTGCGGTCTGTGACTCGTACTTGTCGATGAACGCTCGACACCAGCCAGTGTCCGCAATCTCTGTACTCGACGTATCCACGCCAAGCATCACTGCGTCACTATCTGCGAGCGGCCAGTCGCCACTTCCCCGGAAGAATTTCGCCAGCCCCTTCGCGTCGTCGACTTCGACGAGCGGTCGCGAGAGCACCTTCCGCGTCGACCCGAAGACGGCCTGGACCTGGTCTTCGACGACGTCCTCGAGGACGCTCGGTCGCTCACCGCGGTAGTCGTGGACCGTGTGGACGGCTGCATTCTTGAGGAGGTCGCTTACCGACGACTCCAGACGGCGTTTATCCGTCCGTTGTTCCCGTTCGAGTTCATCGTGGCTCTCTGTCTCCGCTTCCAGCACCTGTCCCATCCCGATGACGTTGCGGATCCTGTCGAGCGTCGTCTCGGGGACGTCGATCGCGATGAGGATATGTTCACCGCCGTCACGCCCATCGTTCACGTCCTGCCACGTCTCCACCTGGTCGGGGACGGTGTCCGGGTCGTCAGCAAGAACGCGAATTCGGATTGCATCGTACTCGGTCGTGGGTGCTCGGTCAACCGAATCAAGAGTCGAGTACTCATAGCGGAGCGGAACGAGCCGCTCGTCGCCCACGTCGGCCTCGTGCAGACTGCTGTCGCTCCGGAAGAAGTCGTCGTTCTCGCGGAGCCGCGTCTCCAGCCACGCAGAGAGCTGGTGCGGGGAGATCTGCTCGGCTTTCGTCTGCGCCCGAGTGAGGATGCTCTCTTGCTCTTCAGAGACCAGCGTGTACACTTCGTCGCCCTGGTCGTTGGTCTCCGTGAGCACCTTTCGCTTGTCGACGAGCGTGTTGAGCGCCGACTGAACGTCCGCAACGGCCTCGTCGACCGACGCGTTCACGTCGTCGAGCATCAGCCGTCCCAGATTCTCGGGCGTCGCTGGAACTGCCGGCGTCTGGTTCAACAGGTACAGCGCTTTCGACACGCGCACTTCCCACGCATCTTCGTTGCCGTCGAAGGTCGGAATCAGCGTGTTGTCGAGCATCTCCTGAACCCACAGCGGCACGTAGGTCGTCTCCTCGACGAGCAGGTCGAACAGCTCGTCCCACGTGACGAGGTCGCCTTCCTCCGCCGACGCCCAGCCGAATTTAGTGAACAACGACCGGACCAGCACGAGCAGCGCTCGTCCCTGTATGTAATCTCGGTCGGTCGCCCGCCCCTGGGTGATTAGCTCCTGCATCACCGTCCGCAACAGAGTCAGGTCGTACTCACGGAACGGGTAGGACTCGACCGGGTCGGGGTCCGCACTCCCGACTGGTGAATACGTCTCCAGCGAGAGGTCGGGCATCGACGAGAGGAGTGAGGAGACGCGGGAACTACCCGCGGAATCCTTCTGCAACCAGCGTTTCCGGACGATAATCTCCGTGTCAGCGCCTTCGAGCGGCACCTGCTGATGCGTCCAGTGATCCTCCGTAGGCTCACCAATGAGGCTCTCCCGTGTCGCAGGAAGTGAGTACTGTCCGGTCGTCACGACGACTGGGTTTGGACCGTGCTGGAGCGCTTCCATCGTCTCCTCGAACTCGCGGTACCGATGCCGGCTGTCACCGACGAACAGCGCAACCTCGTCGAGCCCCAGCAGGAGTTCGGTGTTCGGTCCTTTCTCATTCAGGGACTCGGTGACAGTCTCGACGCGTTCGACCAACTCATCGGGGTCGAACGATCCGGGATTGACCTCCTCTTCGGCTCGCTCGATAGACGCTTTCACGCCCTCGCGGCTGTCAAGTTCGGTTCCCGTCGTCTCCGCCAGCGCGGGGAGCGCCTCGTAGAGCCACCGGCGCAGCGAGGCTCGCTCTTCGAGGACGTCGTCGAACGACTGCCCGTCGTACGCTGTGGTTCGGAGTGCGTCCCAGACGCCCTCGTACTCCATGTCGACGGTCCAGGCCCACTCGAGCAGCCAGTTGGGGTCGGTCGGATACCCCAGCTCGCGACCAATCGCCTCGAAGATGAGGAACGGAAGCGGCGGTTCCTTCGAGGCGTCGCGGTCAAGGAGGTTCAAGAAGACCGGCTTGAGACGGTCGACGTGTGAGGCGTCGATCGACTGGGCCAAGTTGTCGAACCCAGGCCACTGCTCGGCGAGTTCGGTACCCAAGTGGGCGAACTCGGATTCGCTGTCGGCGACGAGGCCGATGAGCTTCAGCAAGTGCGTCTTCCCGGACCCGAACGTCGCGTGGAGATAGAGGAAGCGAGCGGCCTCTCCTGGATGCGTCTCGATGACCTCACCGAGTTCGGTGAGAACACGCTCTGCACTCTTCGTCTCGTAGAACTCGACAACGTCGGTCTCCGCCCGCTCACGGGCGTTGACCTTCTGGACTTCTTCGAGCTGTCGGGTCGGGTCGCTACGGAGTAGATTTCGGATACTCATTGTTGGAGATGTACCTCCCGGATCTGACCGTCGATCTGGTGCGCTGGGTAGTAGTGCCGCGAGTCACCGCCGAAGAAGCTCAACTTCCCGCCGACGACGTCGCCAGGGAACGGAATCCCGATGGTCGACCTGACGTTTCGGCGGTCGAGTTCATCGAGTAGTTCCGAGGCACGCGTGAATGGATAGAGGCTGCCGAGGTTGAGCAGCAGGACGACGTGGCTTTGCGTCTCCAGCTTTTCCTCGTCGATTTCCTGCTCGATCATCTCCTGGACGAGTTCTTCGGCGAGCCGATCTTGCATCGTTCCCTCGATACGCTCGGGGCTCGTCTCACCGCCGAGCGCGACCGAGAGCTTGTACACTTTCGTCTGGGGGAGCAGTTCGTCGAGCCATATCGGCTGGACAGTCACACCGTCATCGATAGGTGGGAGTTCACCAGCGCCCGTCGCCCAAGAACTGAGTCGGTCTGCTGTTTGGTGTTCGACCGCGGGATCGACAGCAGCGATGACGAACGGGTTCCGGATGCCGGCCTGGCCGTCGGCGAACGTACAGAGCTTCTGCTTGAACGCGCGGTACGGCGAGTCAGTCATCGGATGACCACCCCCGAGTCCGTCGCTTCGATGTCTAACTCTCTGCTCTCGACGAGGCGTTCCAGCCGTCGGTCGATGTTCTGCCGATCGTCAGGAAGCACGCCGATCTGATCGATCTCGTCCGGCCCACGATTACCAACGATTTCGGCGAGTCGGTCGAGTCTCCCCTCCAGTTCTTCTACGTCGTAGTCGACGGCCTCGGAGAGTGGCTCGACGTCAGCGAAGTCATCAGCAGCCGACAGAAGCGCGTCTTCGTCATCCGAAGAGAGCGACGCAATCGCTCCATCGACCGTTTCGTACCACCGCCGTAACTCGCGCAGCGGAGTGATATACTCACGCTCCATCGCCACCTGTACACCTGTCGGGAGGTCCGTCGCCGGTATCACCCACGGGTGGTCGGCGATCCGCTCGACGAACTCGGAGATCTCCTGCTGGTCGAGGTGCGCCTCCCAGGAGCGCTGAAGCTCTGTACCCAGTCCCGTGGTCGTGTCTTCGACTAACGCCTTCCAGCCATCTGTCGTCCACCACCCCCCATCGAAGTTCTTGAGGGCATCGCGTTGGGCGGTGACTGCCGATTGTGCATCGTCGTCGACCCACTCGAATCGATCGTTACCCGCCGTGAGTTGCGCGTCGAACCGGTAGAGTGACGCGAGTCGACGATTCCAGACGTCACTCACTTCATCGAACCACTCTTGCACGTCGTTCGTCTGTTCGATTGCATCCGCGAGACCGTTACCCTGCGATCTCACAACGGATAGTCGCTCGGTGGTCGTCGAGGTTCGGTCGGTCAGTTCCTCGATAAATGCTTCGAGGAGCCCGGAGACTGCCCCCGAGTGAACGTCCGTATCCAGAACCAACTGGACGTCTTCCTGAAGTCCAGTAAGCGAGGACCGTAGCTGCTGGTTCGCTTCCTGGAGGTTGATGAGCCCGTCTGTGACGGTTTCAGTCGTCTGCTTGAAACCCCCCGATTCGAGGAGCTTCCCGATCGGCTCGCGGGGAAGCAGTTTCAATCTCGTCGTCGAGAGGTGGTCCTGGTCGAGGACAGCCGAGTTTTCCAGTGTGTTTCCGTCTTCGTCGACTGGGACTAACCGGCCCTCCCGACAGAATCCCCAGATGATCGCACAGAGTGCTGGACGGGCTTCGTCATAGAACGGCTTCTTCGAGGTAATCCCGTCGAGAACTGTGTTCATGTTGAGGCCATCATCACGGTCCTTCAGCTGCCGACCCGTGAGAGACATCACGTTGCGCTGAATCGACTTCTTCCCCTGGCTTGCAGACGGGTCAGACGATGGCACCTGAATCGTGTGCGCCCACGCAGGGAGTGGATCCTCTGTCGAGAGCTCCACCAACTCCTGCAGGCGATCGTCGGTCACCTGCAACATCATCGGGTGGAAGTCGTCGGGATACCCCACGTCGACGGCAGTCTGGACGGCCGTAGAGAGCCCACTGATGTCTGTTCGATCTTTCACTGTGTACGAACCACTCTGCATCGCACTGACGAGCTTACTCCGGACAGCGTCGGCTCGTCGGTCGAGATCTTGTTCGACAGCAGTCGGTGCGTTGTGTGTCGAGATCGCGTCACGGAGTGCCCACCACTTGACGAGATGCTTTCGGAGGTCATCCAGCCCGTCCGTGTCAATCGACCAGTAGAGCGTCTCCTCATCGCTGTTCTCTGAAGTATGGTCGGGACGAACACCTTGCACTTCGATTGGTACGTCGAGTCCGCCCTCAACGTCGACCGTGGTCTCGAAACCAGTGCCGTCGAGGCCGAACCCATACATAACGGGATACTCGTCACCAGAGTCACCGTACGGAACCGACTCCGGGAGTGAGAGGTCCTGCGTAATCCGTCCCCAGAGATGCTCGTCCAGCGCGTGCAGAACGGCATCCCAATCAGGGTCATCTTCGTTCGCCTCCGTATCGTCGTAGATAATCCGCTCCTCCTGCGTCGCAAATCGGTACCGCGCCCCCGTCTCGTCCTTCGTCGGTCGGATGAACTTCTGGAGACGGCCGAGCGATTCCTCGACTCGATTCTGCGTACTGATCCAGGAGCGTCCGTTGAGGTCCGACATCACCGAGACCGCAATGTTCCCTTCGTTGAGCGGGATGATGTCGTGGACATGCTGGAGCAGCAGCACGGCTTTCGCAACGTCGAGATCGAACTTCTCCAAATCACCGTCCTCGACTTCGTCTGCAATTCCTCGGCTCGCCTCCGAGCCTTCGATGACTCGCATATCCTGCTTGAGTATCTCTCGGAGCTCCGGTTTGACCAGCTCGTAGAACTCCACGAGTGTGATGACCTGGTCGGCCTCTCCCTCATCGACCCACGTCTGTAGGAGGTTGTGCATGAGCGCGAGAATCGCCCGTGCTGTGCCCGAGAAAATCGACTTCGCCGGGTCACTGGCCTCCTGACGAAGATTGAACAGTACCTCGAGGAACAGCGGAGCGTGGTACGGGAGGAACGGATAGAACTCGACGAGTTCCTCGTCGTCGATGCTGTCGAGCGGTGGTTTCGTGTTCTGCTTGATCTCGTTGTAGACCAGCGATTCGGTCGGCTTCACCGATGCTTCGTCGAGTACCTCTCGAACAGCTTTGTCCCCTTTTCCGGATTTCTCGAAGAGTCGCCGCTTGGCGATATCACCGACGTGCTTACTGGGGAGCTGGTAACGGTGCGGGAAGCGATCTTTGACGATGCTGAAGTCCGCACCGTGTGCAGCGAACTTCGGCTGGACGTCTTCGATCTTCGCCTGTGCGGTCGCAACCAACTGAATGTCGCCATCGCCGATGTCGTCGACGTTCTCGGCGAGTGTCTGAAGTTCGGTCAGTCGCTCGAAGTCGGTCCCGATGAAGAGGCTCACTTCGTCGAGGAGCAACACGAGCTTGACTGGTTTCCCCAGCTCTGTCTCCCGCTCAGTCCGTAGCTCTTCCAGCCTGCTCACCACTTCCTCTGGGTCGATATCGGACGGTTGCAGGTCTGTATATCCGTCACGTGTCTCGTTGACCTCCTCGAAGAGCTCGGGAAGTACGACATCTGCCAACGCACCATATTTCTGGATGTCTTTCCAGAGGCCGTTTGATTGCCACTCGTAGTCGCTGGCTGCAGTTGTCACGCCATCGAGAGCAGCTTCAGCTCGAGCCTGCCGATCAGACCAAGCATCCGTCGTTCGGAACCACTTCTCGAAGTAGGCGACGTCGAGTTGAGATGACAGGCCTTCGGAGATGCCATCGTCGACGCCAGTCAGATTTGCGTCCTGATGGGCGTGTCTGAGAACGATTTCGCTGAAGCTACGCTGCTTTTGGCCCTGGTACTTCAGGAGGTTGACCGAGATCGGGATGACGTAGGACTCATCGTGGATCGTTCGCCAGTGGTCGCCGAGTTGCTCGAACTCTCCGTCTCCGGAGACCTGGATGAGATCCGACCAGACCGCGTCATGTTGTCCATCGAGCCAGTCGGTGTCCAACAGTCCATCGAGGACGGTCAGAAGGTGACTCTTGCCACTTCCGTAGTAGCCATAGAGCCAGTAGTTAGATCCAGTCCGCATGTCGTCTGCCTGGCCCAGCATCCGGTCGACGAAGTCTTCGATAAACCGGCGGGAATCGGCGGTCATATGATACGACCGGATCGCTCGCTGGCGATGGTCTTGCTCATCCCGGTCGATACGAACAGATTCCTCGAAGTCGTCGGGAAGGTCGTCGAACCAGTTCGCGTCGACCATTACTGTCCACCTCCGTGATGCACCCACGAGTACGGCTCGTCGCTGGGGCGTACGTCGAGGTCGCCGTGAAGTTCGAGGTACTCCCATGCGTCGGTGCTCGCAACCCTGTCGAAGAGTTCCTCCCAGCGGTTCTCGGGCTGGAAGAGATAGAGCAGCCCGCGCGGCGCAGTGAGCCACTCTTCGTCGTCGCTTTCGTATGAATAGTCCATCGAGACGAGCAACGAAATATCGCCCACCGATGGAGATGCACCAACGACCGATTGTTGCCCGTCGAGCACGCCGATTTCCCGCATTACTGACCGAAAGCCCTCGCACCACCGCTCAGTCGTCGAGTCCGCATAGTCGAAGGAGTCGCCGTCAGAATACTCGAGGTGAGTGAGGATATCGACAAGCGTCTCGTTCGAGAAGTCCAGTGGGTCTGGTTTGCCTTCTGTGAGGCGGGCGATGTATTCGTGAACGACGTACCGAACAAGTGAGTCGTCGGCAACAAGATAGAGATAGAGTATCTGTGCTTTGTCGCGCGTCGTCTGGCACTCGTCGAATACTGTTGGCAGAACGCTTGGATTCGGGAGGGCCGTGGGAGCGTTCTTGAACCGCGATGTCAGCACGCGGTAGATCTTCTGGGAGCTGCCCCGTGTGCTTCGGTTCGATAGTCGCTCGTCGAACCATCTCGCTTTGACATCGTTCCAGTTCCCGTGTTCGGCATAGAGTCGAGCGAGTTCCTCGGCTCGCTCGACAAGCAGACCACACATGGTCAAATCCGTATTTACGTCTCCTGGAGAGAGCTGGCGAGATAGCGACGGGAGTTGAGGACCACCTCCGTCGGATACGAGGGTCATGCGTTGGTAGATTAAACCAATCCACTTTATCTTTCGTCTCTTCTGAGCGATCGCCGATCGAATCCCTGGTTTCAGCGGTTGGACTTTCTCTTTTTGGCTCTGTAGTTTCGCTAGACGCAACGGCGACGACTGCGTTATCTCGGTAGAAAGCGAAGAGACGGATTGGTGTGACATCCGAATTCCGTCTCCTCACGCGTGTTACGGTGGCTAAGGCTAAATCAGTTGTCGCTAATCCCGACGAACCCGCCGACCCCGAAGGCGGTGGCGGGTTCGCCGAGTGGGCGATGCTCACCTTGCATGCACTTCGCATCGAGCTGGGCAAATCCTACCGCGTCGCGGTGGATTTGCTCTCGGAAATGCCCGGCGTTCTTGATGATATCGGCCTCACGCGGCTTCCTCATTACACGGTTTTACGCAACTGGTTCGAGCGAATCTCCACGAAGACATGGCGTGCGTTTCTCGGCGCATCAGCCGAGAAACGCACCGGCCACGCCGCCATCGATTCGACTGGTTTTGACCGCGATCAGCCCAGCCGACACTACGCCAACCGCCCCAACTACCGCGTTCGAGCGCTGAAACTCACCGCTCTCGTGGATGTAGAAACGCTGTACATCACCGACATCCACTCGACGACCTCGAAGAAACACGACGCGAAGATCGGCCCACAGGTCGCCCGGCGCAACGTCGGCGACCTGCGAAGCCTCGCTGCTGATCGCGGCTACGACGCGAAAGCCTTCCGCGATGAACTCCGCGAAAACGGCGTCAGACCGCTGATCAAATGTCGCATCTTCAACTCGCTTGATCACGCCCACAACGCCCGCATGGACAGTGATCGGTACCATCAGCGCTCCATGTCAGAGACCGTCTTCTCGTCGATCAAGCGCACGCTCGGCGCTGCGGTGCGTGCGCGTAGCTGGTGGCTAGAGTTCCGAGAAATGCTGCTGAAAGCCACCGTCTACAACCTTCGCCGGAGCGTCCGATATCCGTGAAATCGACCGCCGTGTACCGAAACTACAGAGCCGAAATTGTCTGCCCCGCTGGCGAGGAGTCGCCAGTCAGCCAGCCGCCATCACTCCTCGCTCGGGTCGCTCGGGAACACCTTCCCGGGGTTGAGAATGCCGTTCGGGTCGAACGTTCGTTTGATGCCGCGCATTACCTCGACGGCGGCGCTGCCGTGTTCCGGTTCGAGGTACTCCTGCTTCCCGAGGCCGACACCGTGTTCGCCCGTTGCGGTCCCACCCAGCTCGATTGCGCGATGAACAATCTGCTTCGAAACCTCCTCGCTGGCGGCGACCTGCTCGGGGTCGTCTTTGTCCAGCAGGATGTTGTAGTGGAGGTTCCCGTCCCCGGCGTGACCGAAACAGGAGACGAGGAGGTCCTGTTCCTCGCCGAGTTGCTTGGCGTAGGCGAGAATCTCGGGGTAGTTGCTGATGGGGACGGTCACGTCGCCGGGCGTCTTGAGCGAGAGGTCGTCGCGGTACGGTTCGAGCGCGTCGGCCAGCTCACGACGGGCCGCCCAGAACTCGGCCATCTTCTCGTCACTCTCGGTCACGTCGAATTCCTCGACGCCGTGGCCTTCGAAGACGCTCTTACAGAACTCGACTTCCGTTTCGATCCCGTGGTTGGCGTGGAACTCGAGGAACACCGTTGGTGCGACGGGGAGGTCGGTGTCGAGATGTTCGTTGGCGATGTCGACGCTGAGCTCGTCGATGAGCTCGATTTTGGCGACGTCGACGCCCGACCTGATGGCGTCGGCGACCGCGCTGGCGGCGTCTTCGACCGAGCCGAACGTCGCGCGGCCGCCCCAGACCTGTTGTGGGCGCCCGGCAAGCTGGAGCGTCACCCGCGTGATGACCGCGAGCGTGCCTTCACTGCCGATGAGGAGTTCCTTCAGGTTGTAGCCCGCTGATGTCTTCACCGCCTTGCTCCCGGCCGTGATGACCTCACCGGAGGGGAGGACGGCTTCGAGTTCCAGCGCCCAGTCGCCGACCTCGCCGTACTTGACGGTCTTCATGCCGCTGGCGTCGTTGGCCAGCATCCCGCCGATGGTCGAGATGGCCCCCGAGGACGGGAGTGCGGGAAGGAACAGCCCGTGCTTCTCGACAGCGTCGTTCATCTCGTCACCCAAAATTCCGGGCCCCACGTCGACTTGCCGGTCGTCCGGTCGGATCTCGTGAACGGCGTCCATCTGGGAGAGGTCCATGCTGATGCCCTTCTCGACCGGGACGGCGTTGCCCTCCAGACTCGTTCCTGCTGCGTAGGGCGTGACGGGAACGCCGCGTTCGTTCGCGGCAGTGAGCACCGCTGAAACCTCCTCGGTCGACTCCGGCCAGACGACGGCGTCGGGCATCACGGCGTCTGCCTCGTCGGTGCCCCAGTCGATCGACCGCTCTGTACGGTCGGCGTCGGTGCGGGACACCCGTTCGGGTGGGAGGCAGTCGTCGAGGAACACGGTACCGAATGTCATACTCAAATCGGATGGGTGCGAACGTATATTCTCCCCGATACCCGCGGTGGAACCCAGTGACTGTTCTGGTCAGTAACTGAACAGACCCTGGCAGGCCCGGTATCGAAGGCCAAAACTGGCTACTCGTCTGCCCGTTTCGGCAGCACCTGCCCCCAGATGCGTTTCTCCAGCAGTCCCACCGTCATCGGCTCCTCGACGGTGAGCTGACAGGAGAGTCGCGGGTAGCCGAATCGGGCCGCAGCGGCGTCGTGCCAGTGCGTCGGCTCCGGTTCGGGGTCGACCGCAACCCCGCAGGTGGCACACAGCCCACGGCCGCCGCAGTTGGCGTGTTTCGAGACACTGCCGTAGACGGAAAATCCTCGTTCGAGCAGCGCATCACGAAGGGTCGCCCCACGCTCAACCGAAATGGTGGTGGACTCGTCACCGTCGACGACGGTGACAGAAACCTGGTCGCTCATACCCCAGCTTTGGGGCCCGGCACCCTGACATTGTGGGTCCGACACGGCGGATTTGCTGTCGCCAGCCGACTCCCTGCTTACTCCAGCATCGCCTCGAAATGGGGGACAAGACGGCGTCGGAGCGCCGTGTACACCACCGCGACCAGCAGGAGCCCCGCGAGCAGCCAGCGGAACTTCCCGCGGAACGTCGCCGCCACCGGCACCGCACAGAGCAGCGTGACCAGCAGGTCCCGCGGCGCGCCGTCGTAGGGGACGAGATACCGCGCCCGAAGCCAGCGACCGTTGACGTGGTCGTAGACGGCGTAGGGGTTGGTGCGCTCCCAGGGACGGAGCTCCTCGCCTGCACCGAAGATGTCCGTGGTGGCGTGAACCCCGGCTGAGAGCAGGGCGAGCGCGATGCCGACAGTGACGGGTGAGGGCGCAACCACCGCCACGACGCCAGCGGCGACACCGACGACTGGCCCGGCAACGGGGTAGTGGAGCGTCTTGCGGTGGACGCCCGCGAACAGGTCAAGGTCGGGGATAATCCCGCCCACGATGGCGCCGACGCCCGCAGCGGTCGCGTACTCGGGCGCGACGAGGGCGACCGGCACTGCGAGCAGCAGGCCGACCAGCACGTGGGTGATGGCCATCATGGCTCGGGGGTCCGGTAGAGCAGGTCGTACTGGTGGGCAACGTAGGTGAGCTGAGACGCCGCGAGCTGCCCCCGGCGGGTCGCAAGCCAGTCCTCGAACCCCTCAATTCCCTCGTCTGCGAGCGCGTCCTCGACGAAGCGCAGAATCGTGTCGAGGAACGCGGCCTCGTCGGTTGGATAGCCGTTCTCCATCGGGCGGACCACCCAGTCGGAAGCGTCCATCGCCACTAGGTCGCCCTCGCGCGCCTGGAGCATCGCCGTGAGCCGCCGCCCGGCTCGCACGTCGCGACCGGGGTTGGTGTCGATTGCTTGGTGGTAGGCCTGTTCGACCGCCTCGTCTACGGGGTGGTCGGGGATGAACACGGTCCCGGCGTCGAAGGTGATGGGGAAGTACGCCAGTCCGCCGGGGCGGAGCACCTGCGCAGCGATATCGACCAAGCGCCCGATGGGGACCAGGTCCGCGAACGCTGCGGCGACGAACAGGTCCGCACCGCTGCGGTCACTGAACTGCTCGAAGGCGTCACCAGTCTCGAACGTTGCCTCGAGCTCCTCGACGGCGAATCCGGACTCGATCTCGGTCACAGTCGCCCCGGTCCGGCGGAGGATTTTGGGACGGTCTTCGCGGGCGAACTCAACGACGCCCGCCCCACGGTCCACACCGTGGTAACGGCCGGCGGTCACCCCCAACTCGTGGAGGCGCTGGAGCATCGCGCCGGTGCCACAGCCAGCGTCGAGGACGGTTGGGGCTGCGGGCAGCGCGGCCAGCAGCCGCTCGCGCACGCGATCGGAGAGCGCGCGGTCGTCCACTGTTCGTTTGGCCTCCAGATACCGGACGTTCGCGTGACTCATTCCTCGAGTCGGCGGCTGTGGCTCGCCCACGCCTCCTCGTCCTCCCAGAGGCGGACAGTGAGGCGGGTGGGCGTGGGGTTCTCCAGCGCGTCGGCGACCCGGTCGCCGATGACCGCCGCGAACCGCTCCACGCTGGGGTTCAGCCCCTCGAACGCTGGCAGGTCGTTCAACAGCGTATCGCAGTAGCGAGCCTCGATGTCGTCCAGCACCGCCTTCACACGGTCGATATCGACGAGATAGCCGTACTCGTCCAGTTCCGGCCCCGCGAAGCGAAGCTCCAGCGTGAACTGGTGGCTGTGGGGGACCCCCTCGGGGCCGGGGTCTGGCACCGTGAGGAAATGCTGGGCGACGAACGACCGCTCGACCATCAGGGCGTGCGGGGCGGTCGTGGCTGTCTCGGGTGGCGCTGTCCGGGGCTCGGCATCGTCGTCGGTGGCTGCTGTCGGGTCAGTCATCGTAGGTGAGGAGTACCTGGAGACAGTCGCTGCGGCCGTCGTCAAGCCGTTCATAGGCCGAAGGCGCGTCGTCGAACGGGATGTGGTGTGTCACCAGCGGATCAGTATCGAGTCGCTGGAGCTGCTCGAGTGCGGTTGAGAGTCGGCGCTGCTTGTCCCACCGGCCGCGGGATTTGGGCGCAAGCGTACTGACCTGGCTCGACTCGATCGAGATGCGGTCGCGATGGAAACCGGCACCGAGGTCCAGCGACGCACGCTTGGTGCCGTACCACGACCCGACGACGACCCGGCTGTCGTAGCCAGCAGCGGTGACCGCGTCGTCGAGGGCCGCGGGCTGGCCCGAGAGTTCATAGAGCAGGTCGGCTCCCTGCGCTTGCTCGCCCGAAATCACGTCGTCGAGGTCCTCGGGAGCAACGGCAACGTCGGCGCCCATCCGGCGGGCGTGCTCACGGCGCTCAGGGACCGGCTCGACCGCGACCAACTGCCCCAGCGGGAACGCCGAGAGGATACCCAGCGTGAACAAGCCGATGATGCCCGCGCCGAAGACGACGACGCGTTCGCCCACGGTGGGTTGGCCGTCGAGAACGAGCGAGGTGGCCGTCTCGGCCGAGGGCAACATCGTCATCGTCGCGGGGTCGACGGCGTCCGGAACGGGGACGAGTTGGTCCGGCGTCGCCGCGAACGCGGTGTCGTGCGGATTGAACGAGAACACCGTCCGCCCCTCCCACTCGTCATCGACGGCGTCGCCTGCCGCCACCACGTCACCGACGGCCGCGTAGCCGTAGCGAACGGGGTAGGAGAGGTCGCCGTCAAGGCTCTCAATGGTCACGTCAGCCGGGAGTTCACTCGGGGCTTCCCCGCGGTAGATGAGGAGTTCGGTCCCGGCGTTGATCGCAGAGGCCCGGGTGCGGACGACCACCTCGTCTGGCTCGACTGAGAACGTCGTCTCACGGACCGCCGTCTCACGGGGGGCGGTGAAGAACAGCGAACGGCGGTCCATCAGCGGCGCCATGGTCGCGTGGCGATCGGGGCGATACGGTACACAGGTCAAAGAACGGCTACACAATCATTACGTTTGTGTCGGGGGCACATGGTACTTAGTCGTCTCCCCCGAGCCGGCCCGACACGACCAGATAATCCCGCAGGAAGACGGCCAGCGAGGGCGCCAGCACGACGGCCGCCACCGGCTCGATGGCGCTGCCGAGGAGTAACGGCGTCAGCGCGAACGCGATGAAGCCCATCTGCACCCCCGCGAGCGGCCGCCGCAGCCGGCTGAACGGGAGCTCGAACACCGGCAGCCCTCGTCGGCGCCGCCAGCCCCGCCCGGCTTTGAACAGATACCGGGCAAGCGAGAGCGAGAGGTACCAAACTGGGAGCCGGCCCCAGACGACCGCGACGACGGGCGCGACGAGGAACCCCAGCGTGTCGAACGCCATGTCCAGCCGTGCGCCCAGCACCGTGGTCCGACGACGGTAGCGAGCCAGGACCCCGTCGACGGCGTCGAGCGCACATCCCGCACCGTAGAGCAGCGCCGGAAGCCAGCCGTAGACTGGTGCAGGGGGGATGGCCACGAAGCCGGCCACCCCGGCGAACAGCCCGCCGCGGAACAGCGTGACCGCGTTGGCGAGGCCGAGCCGACTGTTGCGCCTGTCGGCCGCTGTCGCCGTTCCCTCCTCGTCGGCGTGGTTGGCCTCGAGGTTGCGACGCAGGAACCAGAGTTCGAACGCGACGACGCCTGCCGCCGGGAGCGCCCAGCGGGCGGCCACCGGGTGGTCGGCCAGCCACGCCATCCCCAGCACAGCCGCGAACAGCGCCACGACGGCGCCGACGGCCGCGAGCGTCCAGTCACGGCGGAGCCGGGTCCCGACCGGTGATGCGCCACTCATCGCTCGAAGTCCGGGCCGGCGAGCCCCGCGACCTGCGCTCGTTCAGCAGGCGAGAGCCGCAGGCGAGCGGCCGCAAGGTTGTCGACGATGTGTTCGGTGTCGTTGCTGGCGGGGATGGGGACGACCCCGCGCTGGACCTGCCACGCCACGACGACGGCAGCGGGGCCAACGCCATGGTTCTCGCCAATTTCTTGCAACACCGGTTCCTCGAGTAGTCCCGGTGCCGAGAGCGGTGAGTGGGCCATCACACGGATGCCGCGGTCGTGACACGCCTCGACGAGCGCCATCTGTGGGAGATACGGATGTGACTCCACCTGCACGACGGCGGGCATCACGCGGGCCGTCGCCGCCACCGTCGTCAGCTCCGGAAGCGAGACGTTACAGAGCCCCAGCGTCCGGGTCAGGCCCCGGTCGTGGAGTTCCTCCAGTTGCCGCCACGCGGTGGGAAGCGAGACGGGTTCGGTCGCGCGCTCACCGTCCTCGTCCGTCGGGAACGTCAGCGACTCCTGCTCGGCTGGTGGTCGCGCCGCCAACTCCCGCAGCGGCCCCTGATACGCCCAGGAATCGGGCCAGTGAAGCATGTAACAGTCGAGCGTATCGACGCCGAGTTCCGCGAGGCTCCCCTCACAGGCCTCTGTAACGTGGCCGTGGTTGGTGTTCCAGACCTTACTCACGAGAAATATCCCCTCGCGGCCCGGGGCGCCCGGCGACCCGAGCAGGTCGCCGATTCTGGACTCGTTGCCGTAGAGTTCGGCCGAGTCCAGCAGCCGGTAGCCGGCGTCGAGCGCCGTCGCGACCGAACTGATTCGGTCGACGTACTCGCCGTCGCGGTATCGCGAACAGCCGAACCCGATTGGTGGGAGACGAATGGCGGCGTTTCGGGCGCTCGCTCGAGCGGTTCCCTCGTTTCCGGGGCTGCTGTGTGGGCGAATCGGCGGTGCTGTTGGGGCGGTTTTCGTGACGCCACAGTCCGCGACGGCGACGGACTCCCCGGTTTCGGCCGCCGCCTCGATGGCGTTACAGATAGCCACGACGTGCCCTCCCCGGCGAGCACCAGCATCGGGCCGGTTACCCCGGCGAATCGCCTCGGCGAGTCGTTCCGGCCCCGAGAGGTAGTTCCGTGCTTGCGGTGGTGACGGGTGCGGTGCGGCGACGTAGGGGCGCCCTGACCCGCCGACCTGCACGGTGTCCCGTTCGGCAGCGAGCGCGCCGCTATCGGCGAGATAGAGCGAGCCGTCGTCGCCGTGGAGTTCGAGGCTGTTGAACTCCCGACTCCGGTGGGGGGCGTAGAAGCTGGCGGTCAGCCGAACCACGGGACCGTCGGCGAACGCGAGCGTCGTCTCGATGTGGGGCGCTCGGGCTGGTTTCTTCGCCTCCCGTTCGGGCCAGATATCGACCGCATCGGCGACCCGGACTCGCTCGACCGGCCCGAACCACGAGAGTAGGAGCGAGAGTGGGTAGACCGCCCCATCGTAGAGTGGCCCGACCTGGAGGAACGGGTCTGGGTCGTCGTGCCACTCCGTCACCCGGCCGACGTGTGCGTGGGCGTATCCCAGTTGGATCGGGCCGAGGCGACCGTCACCGATGAGCCCCGCAGCGTGGCGTTGAGCGTCACAGTACGGATTGATCGGCGCACAGCCGAGCGCGAGACCCCTGCGCGCGGCGGTCGCGAGCAGCTCCCGAGCCCGGTCGGCGTCGAGCGCGAGCGGCTTCTCGCTGAAGACGTGGCGGTCGGCCTGCAGGCAGCGAGCAGTCACGTCGGCGTGAGCGCCGTGGCTGGTCAGATTCACGACCAGTGGCACGGATTCGGCCGCCAGCATCGCGTCCACGTCGGTGTAGGCGGTGGCATCGTTGGCGGTGGCGAGGGCCCCCGCCCGGTCAGCGTCGAGGTCACAGACCGCAGCCAGCGTGAGCGTGTGCTCGTCGAACTGCTGGGCGTACTTCTTCGCGACCGCCCCGGCGCCGACGAACACACAGTCCATGCGGTGATGTGTGAGTGCGGGAGCAAAAACGTGCAGGCACCGGAACTATCAGTGTTCAAACCAACAGTCGGCATGGCACGGGTCGCGGTGCTCCACAACACGCTCGATTTTCAGGGCGGCGCCGACGCGGTCTGCCTCCAGACCTGCGCGGCGCTGGCAGCCGACCACGCAGTCACGCTGTTCACCATCTCGGAGACCGACCCCGAGGCGCTCGCCACGCGGTTCGGCGTTTCGCTGGGCGAACTCACCGTCGTGACCCCGCGAGGGAACGGCCCGCTAGCGAAAACCCTCTCCGCCGCGGCGCCGTGGACTGGCCCACAGTTGGCGTTTCGGAGCGTCCTGCTCCGCCGCCTATTCGCCCGGCACGCCGATGGGTTCGACCTGGCCGTGAGCACGGCTAACGAACTCGCGCTGCCGCTGCCGTCGGTCCAATTTATCCACTATCCGCAGTTCCGGGAGCGGCGGCGCCGATGGCTCGGCGTCGATCCCGATGCGACGGGTGGCCCCAGCGAGTGGCTGAACGAATGCTGGTCTCGGCTCGCCGCCCCCGCTGCAGGCGAACCCGCCAACGAGAACACACTGCTGCTGGCGAACTCGGCGTGGACCGCCGACGTGGTCGACGATACCTACGGCGTCCGGCCGGCTGTCGTTCATCCACCGGTGGACCAAATTGATTGCAGCACGTCGTGGGCGGAGCGGGAGGACGGCATCGTCGCCGTGGGTCGGCTCGCCCCGGACAAGCGCGTGATGGAGGCGATTGCCGTGGTCGACGCGCTCCGGGAGCGTGGCTACGATAGCCACCTCCACGTCGTCGGCTCGGCGCCGCGTTCGTACCGACGCTACGCCGAGAAGGTGGCCGAGACGGCAGCGCGCCGAGAGTACGTCACGCTGGAACGCGACGCGAGTCGGTCACGGCTCGAAACGCTGCTCTGTTCGCACCGCTACGGGCTGAACATGAAGCCGCGGGAGCATTTCGGCATGGCCGTCGCGGAGTACGCTGCCGCAGGAATGGTCGCAATCGCCCCAGACAGCGGCGGCCAGCGCGAAATCGTCGATGCGAGTCACCGCTTCGACTCGCTCTCGGGAGCTGTGGACTGCCTCGCCGACGCCATCGACAGTGGTGAGCCGCCGACGGCGTCCCGGGACCGCTTCGCGAGCGAGCGGTTCCGGGCAGCGATGCGTGGGGCGGTCGCCCGGGCCATAGATTGAAGCCGTTTGTCGCTAACGGGTATATATGTCAACCGCTTCCGATACGACACTGCGAACCGAGTCGCTGACGACCCTGCACTGGGTCGGCGCCGTTCTGGCGGTCATCACGGGTGTGTTGCACCTCGTGCTGGGTGTGAGCTTCATCAGCGAGCCGCTGGGTTGGTCGTTCCTCGCTGCGGGGGTTGGCTTCCTCGGGGGCGTCGCTGCCCTGCTGGTAGACTACCGCCGGCGGTTGCTCTACCTGTTGGGGATTCCGTTCACCGCTGGACAGATCGTCACGTGGTACGTCGTGAATGCCCCCGACTTCTCGACGCTCGGCTACGTCGACAAGCTCGTACAGGTGCTGCTCATCGTCGTGCTCGTGGTACTCTACCGCCAAGCCGCAGCCTGAACGGGATTCTCAGGGCGGTTGCGTGAGCCGGCAACCGAATAGTTCACACGACGGTTCGAAGCCCCCAGTCGTCCTCAGTCGGGTCGAGCCGCGACGGCTCCGCGCCCCGTTCTTCGAGAATGCCGGCGTGAAACAGCATCGCCTTGAGCTGGAACACCGTCGGGGCGTGGTAGACCTCCCCGTCGTGGAGCGTTTCGCGCACCAAATCGCCCTCGCCAGTGAGCACGCGGCTCCGGGCTCGTTCGGTCCCGCGGACGAACAACTCGACAGCGAAGGTCGGGTGGAGCTCGTGGAGATACGCCACGAGTTCGACCAAAGTCGGCGCCCGATGCAGGTCCTCGTGCAGGTGCTGGATTTCCTCGACCAGTAGCGTCGTCGCCGGGTAGGTGAACACCACCCGGCGGGCCATCTGTCCCCAGCGCGGCGCGAGGTCGACGAACCGCTGTGGGCTCCCCGCCCAGTCCGCGAAGCGGTCGAGCGCGCGGTCGACCGAACCGTGTTCCTCGACGGCGAACCGGACGACCTCCCGACCGAGCGACGTGAGCCGCTCGGGTGTGCCGTCGAGCAGGCCAAGAAAGCGCGCACCGCGGCGAGCGTCGTCGACGGCGCCGACGACACGGTCCGCGACGACCGTCTCGGTTTCCTCAGCGTGATACTGCGCCAGCGCGTAGCCGAGGTAGTTCTTCGGGTGGTTCAGACCGAACGACTGGTTCGCGACGCCCTGCGTGCCGGCCTGAAACCGGATGGCGGTGGTCTCAGTCGTCGTGCGGTTGCCGACAACGCGGGGGCGCTCCAGCGCGCGGACGCCGCCGTCGTCCACGGCGAGCACGCCGACATTGAGTTCGCGGGCGAGCGTGCGGTCCTGTGCGGTGATAGCGCCTGCGGGCGCTGCGAGGTAGGCAGCGTTAGCCTCACCCAGCCGGTCGTACGCCTGCACGACGCCGCGACCGGTGTCTACACTCCCTGCAGCGGTGTGGCCCTTCGCTTCGACGACGACCAGCGGCGGCTCGTCGCCCAGTCGGTCGACTGCCAGCAGGTCGTCGCCGACGGCGCCGACGCCGACGAGATCCGGATAACCACTCCCCACCCGGACGTGGTTGAACGGCGCGAGCGCGGCCCGCACTCGCTCGGGGGTCTCGGTCCCGGCGAGCCAGTTGGCCGTCGAAAACTGCGTGTCTGCAACGACGTAGCCGTCCTCCTCGGGGAAAAGCCGTCGCTTGGTCCGTGCGAGCACCTCTGGCTCAGTGAGCGAGCCGGCCGCAGTCGACATACCCCCGGCTTGGGCGAGCCCCGACAAGAAGCTGTGCCAGGGCGCCGCTCTACTCCAGCACGCCCAGCAGTTCCGCCGTCGACGCCGCCATCACCTTCGTTGCCGTCACCAGCCGCTCGATTGGGACGTACTCGTCGGCGACGTGAGCCTGGTCGAGCGGCCCGGGGCCGTAGACGATGCACTCGCCGATGCCGGCGTCGTTGACCACGAACCGCTGGTCGTCTGAGCCCGGTGAGACGACGAAATCCGATTCTCCGAGCTGTCTGGTGATCTCCTCCGTGTACACCTGACTGACCCGGCAGTCCGCAGAAACGATGGCCGGCTCGGCGAACATTATCTCCTCGTACTCGAGCGTTGAGGCGGGGAACCGCTCCTCCGTCGCGGCCATCAGCTCCCGAATCTCTGTGCGAGCACCCTCCACTCCCTCCTCGGGCACCAACACGCGGTAGAACGTCGCCGTCGCGCGGTCGGGCACCACGTTCTCTGAGTAGCCGGCGTCCAGCATCGTCGTGGAGATGTCCGCCCGGCGGGAAGATTCGGGGGTGACTGGCTCGTCAGTGGTGCGGTCGTGGAGTTCCTCGCGGTACTCTTCAACCCGGCCCAAGAAATCCGTGAGCGCAGAGGCGGCGTTGACGCCGTCCTGGGCCATGCAGCCGTGGGCCTTCGCCCCGCTGGCGACGACGCGGAACTTCAGGACGCCGCGGTGGCCAAGACAGACCCGGGAGCCGTCGAAACACTCCGTGTAGACGCAGTAGTCCGTGTTCGACTGCGAGACGTGGCCCTCCGAGACGAGGTAGCCAAGGCCGGTGAAGCCGCCCGTCTCCTCGTCGACAGTCATGCTCTGGGAGAGCGAGCCCGTGGTAGTGGAGAAATCCACCCCCGCGGCCTCCAGTGCGTCACCCGCGAACAGACTGGCGACGATCCCAGACTTCATGTCGCTGGCGCCGCGGCCGTAGAGCTTCGCCTCGTTTCCCTCCCCTTCAACCGTTGCGTCGAACGGGTCGCGGGTCCAGTCCTCGCCGGCCGGAACAACGTCGAAATGGCCCGTGAAGTGGACGTGTGGGCCCGCTGCCGCCCCAGCGGCCTCTGGGTCTGCAGCGTCGCCGGGGACGCCCTGCGTCCCCGGCTGGCGAACGGGAGCGTCGCTCCCGTCAACGTCGACACCATCGAGGCTCCCTTTCCGCCCGATGACGTTCACGCGCTCGCGGTCGCTGCGGCTCGGGTAATGCTCCGCGACCACGGATTCCGGTACCTCGACGTACTCCACGTCGTAGCCCCGCTCATCCAGCGCAGCGCCGAGGAACTCCGCGCCCTCGCGGTAGTTCCGCCCCGGTGGATTCTCCGTGTCGATAGCGACGAACTCACTGAGGAACGCGACGATTTCGTCCCGCCTTGCCTCGACAGCCGCGTCGATTTCCTCCCGGGTGACCGAGGCCATCAGAGGTCACGCCCTCCGTCGACTTCCAGCGCCGTCCCAGTGACCATCGACGCCTCGTCGCTGGCGAGGAAGGCGGCGGCGCTAGCGATGTCGCCCGGTTCGGCCAGTCGTCCAAGTGGAATGGTGTCGGCCATTCCCTCGACAGAGAGGTCGCCTGCGGCGAACTCGGGCAGCATTGAGGTGTCCGTCGCAACCGGACAGATGGCGTTGACCCGGATGCCGTCCTCGGCGAGTTCGTAGGCCAACTGCTTCGTGAGTGTGATCATCCCGCCCTTCGAGGCGGCGTAGGCCGAGAGCCCCGTCCGGGGGCGGATGCCCGCGGTGGAGGCGGTGTTGAGGATGACGCCCTCCCCCTGTTCTTTCATCTGCGGGACGGCGTACTTCGCGCCGAGGAAGGCGCTCTTGAGGTTCACGTCCTGCACCTGGTCCCACGTCGCCTCTTCGACGTCCTCGACGGGCGTCGATTTCTGCGGGATGCCGGCGTTGTTGTGCAGGACGTCGATGGAGCCGTAGGTGTCGACCGTTTTCTCGACAAACCCTTGTACATCGTCGGCGTCTGACACGTCGGCAATGACCGAAATCGCCTCGCCTCCGTCGGCTTCGATACGGTCGACAGTTTCGGCGGCGGCCTCGCCATCGATATCGACGACGACCACGTTCGCGCCACGCTCGGCGAACAGTTCGGCGGTGGCCCGGCCCATTCCGCTCCCGGCCCCGGTGACGGCGACGGCGTCGTCTGTGAATGTCATGCAGAGAGATTCGGGGGAGAGAGAATCAAGCTTGTGGAGCCGGGGTTTCGCGCGTTCTCGGTGTGCCATACTTGGCCATTGGCTCGAATACAGTGATACAGTAATACACGATACTGTACGATATTCTTTTGTACATGCCACGCGGAGTACGACCCAAGCCCATGCCCATCACCAAACAGCGATTTGAGCAGCTCGGAGAATCCCAGGTGGCCCCCGAAACGAACGCGGAACGAATCGTCGAGTTCCTCACTCAACACGAAAAGCAGGCGTTCAGAATTACCGAAATCCACGAAGGAACCGGTGTCAAGAAAGGGAGTGTCGGCCCGACACTCAGTCGACTCAAAGAACGGGGAGTAGTGGAACACCGCGGGAACTACTGGGCGATTTCGGACAGCTACCTCACGTCGCAGGAAGCAGTCGCCCATACCAGTGAAACGGCCGCTGAGTACGATAACGGGAAGGAGTTTGATGTTGCATCGTGGGCAGCCGAAGCAGATGACGAGAACGCTGAACAGTACACTGAATGACGTTCTCGAGAGCGGATCTGGTTTTTGCGCCAGACCCATTCAAGGTTGGGACGAATCCACGACCGTGGCTCATTATGTCTGATGAGGAACTGCCGTTCCCAGGCGATTTGCTGTGTGCTGCGTGTACACGCTCCGACTACGCGATGAACTATGAAGTCACTGCGGACGTCTTCGAAAGCGGAACCAAGCCTGATCAGGCGACGTACTGCTCACCCTGGCTTCTCGCGACTCTCAAACCCGGCATACTCCAGTTCAAACAGGGGACCCTCACACCGGAGTTAACGAACAAGATTGCCAGGGAAGCGATTCAGTATATCGACACCGGCGACTAACAGTCAGGCGCCCGGCAACGTCCCCTCACCACCCAGGTCGATCGCGACATTTTTCGTCTGCAGGTAGCTGTTCAGCGCCTCCAGGCCTTTCTCCCGGCCGATGCCGGATTTGCCGTAGCCACCGAACGGCGTCTGGTTGGTGTCACCGAACCAGCCGTTGACATAGATGTTGCCGGCCTCCAGCCGTCGGGCGAGTGTGTGGGCGCGGGAGACGTTCCCCGTGAAGACGCCCGCCGTCAGCCCGTACTCGGTTCCGTTGGCGATCTCGACGGCCTCCTCGGTGTCAGAGAAGGTGAGCACGACCAGAACGGGGCCGAAAATCTCCTCCTGAGCGATGCGGCTCTCGTGCTCGACATCGGCGAACACGGTTGGTTGGACGTAGAAGCCGCCCTGCTCGTCTCCGCCGGGTTGGGCCTCCGGGGTGTCACCGCCGGTGAGGAGCCGAGCGCCCTCCTGCGTGCCAATCTCGATGTACTGAGCGACGCGCTCGAAATGTTCACGGGAGCACAGCGGACCCATATCCGCGTTCGGGCCGAGTTCGTAGGACTCTGCCTCCGCGACGATGGCCTCCAGGAACTCCTCGACGACGGACTCGTGGACCACGGCGCGGTCGGCCGCTGAGCAGACCTGGCCCGCGTTGGTGAAGATGCCCGTCGCGATTTCGCTGGCAGCGTCCTGGATATCTGCGTCGGGGTAGACTAGCGCTGGGTTCTTCCCGCCGAGTTCGAGTGTGACCGAGCGGACGTGCTCAGCGGACTCGCGCATGATGGCCTGTCCAGTGGGGACGGAACCGGTGAACGTCACCTGGTCCACGCCCTCGTGAGCGACGAGCGCCTCGCCGGTGTCGCCGGCGCCGGGCACGACGTTGACCACGCCGTCGGGGACGCCCGCCTCCGCACAGAGTTCAGCGAGGCGGAGCGAGGAGAGCGGGGTGTTCGGTGCGGGCTTGACAACAGTGGTGTTGCCGGCGACCAGTGCGGGCGCAACCCCACGGGCGAAGAGGTTGCCCGGGAAGTTCCACGGCGTCACCTGCGCACTCACGCCGTAGGGCTCGCGGAGTGTGTAGTCCACGCCGCCAGTGCCGACGGGAACCGATTTTCCCTCGAGTTTGTCGGCGGCACCGGCGTAGTACTCGAAGTAGCGCGCGGCCCCGCCCATGTCGCTGTCGGCTTGGGACTCGGGTTTCCCTTGGTCGCTGGCCTCCAGCGCGGCGAGTTCCTCGCGATGCTCGCGGACGAGCTGGCCGATGCGGTAGACGATTCGACCGCGCTCGTCGGGATCTGTATCGCGCCACGCTGGGAACGCCTCGCGGGCAGCCGCGACGGCGTCGTCGACGACCCCAGCGTCGGCCGTTTCGACTGTTGCGACGGCGTCGCCGGTCCCCGGGTTCCGTGTCGTGACGGTTCCAACACCGGGAACGCGCTCGCCGCCGACGTAGGGGCCGTATTGCGTGACCTGTTCGGGCATGCTCTCCACGCAGAGCCACGCAGAGTTAACCCTTGGCAGGACGGCTCACGGGACCGGAAGATAACCCATCGCAGAACAGAATCGAAGAGTTACATAATCGCCAGAGAGCGACCATCTCCGAAGGCACGTAAAGTTTATCACTCACAGCACCCATTGACAGTCCATGACACAAGACGAGCAGTCCTCGAGTAGCCGGCGCCGCTTCCTCTCGTTCGCTGGAAGCGCGACCGCGGCGGCGCTCGCTGGCTGTGCCGGTGGCAACGAGGAGACCCCGACACCGGAGGGAACCTCGACACCCATTCCGACGGACTCTCCCACCGAGGACTCCACGCCGAGTGGCGGCCCGGAGACTGGTGGAACGCTCCGCGTCGGCTACGAGTCCGAACTCACCGGGCTCGACCCTCACCAGACCTCCAGTGTGGTCTCCTGGGTGGTGAACTACAACATCTGCGAGACGCTCATCACCTTCGAGGAGGGCGCCCCAGCGGGCCGACTGGCGACTGACTGGTCCATCGGCGACAACGGCACGACCTACACCTTCCAACTGGAGGAAGGCGTGATGTTCCACCCGCCCACCAGCCGAGAGATGACCGCGGAAGACGTGGCCTACTCCTTCCAGCGCATGAACCAGGAGGGCGCGATGGGCGGCGACCTCGCGTCGATGGAGTCCATCGAGGCGACGGGCGACTACGAAGTGACGTTCACGATGAGCCAGCAGTTCGCACCCTTCTTCAACTTCCTCGCACGGGTCCCGTGGGTCGTGGTCCCCGAGGAGGCTGTCGAGGAGCAGGGTGGCAAACTCGGCGACTTCCAGGAACCGGTCGGGACCGGCCCGTTCCAGTTCGGCGAGCACGAGCTGGGGAACTTCCTGCGGCTTGACGCCTTCGACGACTACCGCATCGACGGCGTGCCGCTGGTCGACGCCGTCGAAATCCGACCGATCCCGGACGCCGACTCCCGGGTCGCCGCGCTCCGGGGCGGCGACATCGACATGGCCCGAGCCGTGCTTGGGAAGGACGCAGAGGCCGTACAGAACGACGAGAACACGAAACTCGCACGCCAAACCGCGACGGCGTGGGCACAGCTCCACATCAACTGTAGTCAGGAGCCGTGGGACAACCCAGCCGTTCGCCGGGCCGTCGCCCACGTCATCGACCGCCGCTCCATCGTCGACGCGGCCGTCTCGGGCTACGGCACGGCCGCGTGGCAGCCCTACTCGAACGGCAGCGTCTGGAACTACGACCTCGGCGACTCCCGGCGCACCCGTGATGTTGAGCGCGCCCAGAAGATTCTCGAGGATGCGGGCAACCCCCTCGACGGTGTCACGCTGAAAATCAAGGCCAACACCCGCTACACCATGATGGAGACCACCGCAAACCTCCTGGTGGCGCAGTTGGCTGCGGCCGGCATCGACGCCGAAGTCGAGATTCTCGAGTGGGGAACCCAGCTCTCGGACTTCGTCAACGCCAACTTCGGCGCGATGGCGTTCTCGGTCCCGTTCAAGATCGACCCCGACCGCCACTACTACGGGTTCGTCCACCCCTCGACCAGCCAGTGGAACAAGTACGGCGAGGAGCAACCCGACGCCCAGAAGATGTACGACCTGGTTGGCGAGGGCCGGACCGAGACCGACCAGGACGCACGGGTGGAGATCTACACCGAGTTCCAGAAGCTGGTGAACAAGAACGTTCCCTGGATTTCGGTCGCCCGGACCGACGACTTGGTGGGGCTCCAGAGCAACGTCAACGGGAACCAGCCGTGGCTGCTCCCTTACACCCGCTACTGGACCATGTGGAAGGAGTCCGAGTGAGCCCAAACTCGTAGATGGCCTCACGTGTTCAGGAGTTCTTCGTCCGGCGGCTGCTCTGGGCGGTTCCGGTGCTCGTGCTGGTCTCAGTGATCATCTTCGGACTGGTTCGGATGGTCCCCGGCGACCCCGCAGTGGTGATGCTGGGCGCCGACGCCGACCCGGCACGGCTCGAAGCGGTCCGGCAAGAACTCGGTCTGGACAAATCGCTTCCCGTCCAGTATTTCGACTACGCTGCCAGCGTGGTGCAGGGTGACCTCGGTCGCTCGTACATCACCAATCAGCAGGTGAGCGAAGCCGTCGCCAGCCGCCTGCCGACAACGCTGTTCGTCACGGCTGCGGGATTCACCGTCTCACTACTGGTGGCCATCCCGGCAGGGACACTGAGCGCTGTCAAACGCGGAACGGCATGGGACTCTGCCGGCCTGACGTTCGGGCTGCTGGGCGTCTCCATCCCCAACTTCTGGTTGGGTATCGTCCTGCTGTTGCTGTTCGGCGTCAATCTCGACTGGCTCCCGGTTGCAGGCTACGTCTCGCCGCTGGAGAACCCCATTGAGGGGCTTCGTTACCTCATTCTCCCGGGAATCACGCTCGGCACGGCGATGGCGGCCATCGTCACCCGGATGCTCCGCTCGGAGTTGCTGGAGGAACTGCACGAAGAGTACCTCGACGCGGTCCGGATGAAGGGCGTGAGCGAGCCACGGGTGCTCGTCCACGCAATGAAGAACGCCTTCATTCCCGTGGTGACCGTCATTGGGATGCAGTTCGGCTACCTCCTGGGTGGCTCCATCATCATCGAGGTGGTGTTCTCCATCCCCGGGATGGGTCGGCTGCTCATTGGCGCCATCTCGAGTCGCGACTACATCACACTCCAGGGCTTGGTGCTCGTCTACACGACGTTTTTCGTCCTGGTGAACCTGCTCGTGGACACGACGTACTTCTACCTCAACCCCAAGCTGCGAGGTGACGGATGACCGACGGCACACCGGGCTCCGACCCAGCCACCGAGGCAGCGGCCCCCGTGACCACCGACGACGGCGCTGCCACCGACGGCGGCGAGACAGTGGTCAGCGGGTCGTCCGCAGAGGGCGAGGGCTCGACTCGGGAATCGCCCGCCGTTCGCCGGACGAAGGCGTTCGCCGCCCGGGTCCGCCGGAACCGGCTCGCATCCGGTGGCCTGGTCATCATGAGCGCGTTCGTGTTCGTGGCCGTGTTCGCCCCGATCCTCGCACCCTACGACCCGGCCGTCGTCGACGTGCCGAACAGACTGCAGGCGCCGAGCGCCGACCACCTGATGGGGACGGACCGCTACGGGCGTGACGTCTTCTCGCGGGTGTTGCTCGGTGCCAGAATCGCCGCCCAGGTCGCCGTCGCCACACCGCTCGTGGCGATGAGTATCGGCGTCCCCATCGGGCTCGTGGCAGGCTACGTGGGTGGCCGGACCGATGACGGCCTGATGCGCCTGATGGACGCCATCTTCGCGTTCCCCACCATCCTGCTGGGACTGACCCTCGTCGCGGTGTTCGGCCAGTCGCTCACCAACATTGTGCTGGCGCTGGGGATCGTCTTCATCCCGCAGTTCGCCCGCATCACCCGTGGGAGCGCCGTCTCTGTCGCACAGGAAGAACACGTCCGGGCCGCCCGCTCGCTGGGTGCCTCGAACGCCCGCATCCTCCTGTTGCACGTACTGCCGTTCTGCATCTCCGCAATTCTGGTGCAGGCGACGATTACGGGGGCGCTCGCCATCATCCTCGAGTCCTCACTCTCGTTCCTGGGCGTGGGCGTCCCGCCGCCCCAGCCCTCCTGGGGGTCGATGCTCCGGGTCGGCAAGGGGTATATCAACAGCGGCGAGTGGTGGTACAGCGTCTTCCCCGGACTGGCTATCGTGGCCTCCGTCCTGGGGTTCAATCTCCTGGGGGACGGCCTGCGTGACGTGCTCGACCCCCGTTCGGACCCGAACCGCTAACGATGACCGACACGACACCGCCGGCCGATGCGCCGGCACACGACGCGACCGACGCACGAACCGACGGCGGCGACGAGCCGCTGCTCGCAGTCAAGAACCTCACGACGCGGTTCTACACCGACCAGACGATCTCCGCTGTCGACAGCGTGAGCTACGAGCTCCGCGCTGGCGAGACGCTGGGTATTGTCGGCGAATCCGGCTCCGGAAAATCCGTCTCTGTCCGCTCGGTCGTTGGGCTGGTCACGGAGCCGGGACGCATCGACGCCGGCGAAGTGCGCTGGAAGGGGACCGACCTCGTCGGCGCCAGCAACCGGAAACTGCGCTCGGTCCGGGGTGCCGAAATCGGGATGGTGTTCCAGAACGCCGAGGCGGCGTTCGACTCGACCTACACCGTCGGCGAGCAGATTGTGGAGGCGGTGACCGCCCACCGCGACCTCTCGAAAGCCGAGGCTCGACAGGAGGCAATCGACCTGCTGGAAGAAGTGGGCATCGGGGATCCGGAGGGGCGTGTCGACGACTATCCCCACGAGTACTCCGGCGGGATGGCCCAGCGCGCGATGATTGCGATGGCGCTGGCGGGCGAACCCGAACTGCTCATCGCCGACGAGCCAACGACTGGGCTGGACGTAAGCATTCAGGCGGGCATCATCGACCTGTTCCGCGACCTCGTCGCCGAGCGGGAGATGTCGCTCGTCCTCATCAGCCACGACCTCGGGGTGGTCTCACAGCTTTGTGAGCGCATGCTGGTGATGTACGGCGGCCGCGTTGCCGAGCGTGGCACCCGCCGACAGCTGCTGACGGCGCCGAAACACCCCTACACCCGCGCGTTCCTCAACAGCATCCCGGACGTGGACGCGAAATCGACGGCCGAAGCAATCCCCGGCTCGCCGCCAAATCTGGGGGACCCGCCCGAAGGCTGTCGGTTCCACCCCCGCTGTGCGGTGGCGGAGGCTGGGCTCTGTGACCACGAGCGGCCGCCGACCGTCGCCTTCCAGGCCGGCCAGGAGGCCGACTGCTACGCCTACACCGAGGGGTACACTGGCGAAGCCGAGTACGACGTCGCCGAAGTGACCGAGGTTCGGTCCGCCGAGGGCGAGACACAGCAGGTGGAGGAAGTGAGCCGATGAGCCACGACGCTGCCGAACCCACGACGCAGCCCGAATCCGATGGCGAGTCTATCCTCTCGGTCCGCGACCTCGAGAAGTACTACCCCGTTCACTCGGGGATTTTGGGCCGGCAGACTGGCGCGGTTCGAGCCGTCGACGGCGTGAGCTTCGACCTGCAGCAGGGCGAGACGCTGGCAGTCGTCGGCGAGTCCGGCTGTGGAAAGTCGACGATGGCCGAGACGCTCATCGGGCTGAACGACGTCACCGGCGGCGACATTCGGTTCCGCGGCGACTCCATCGCCGACGGCGTCGACAAAGCGTTCCGGCGAGAGGTCCAGATGATCTTTCAGGACCCGTTCTCGACGCTGAACGAGCGGATGACCGTCGGTCGCATCGTTGCCGAGCCACTGGTCATCCACAACGAGCAGGAAGAGGACCGCGCGGCGTACGTCCGGAACCTCCTCGACACCGTTGGCCTCGACGGCGACGAGCAGTACGAGGCGTTCCCGCACGAACTCTCTGGGGGCCAGCGCCAGCGCGTCGGCATCGCCCGTGCGCTCGCGCTCAACCCCTCGCTGGTCGTCGCCGACGAACCAGTGAGTGCGCTGGACGTGAGCATCAAAGCCGGCGTGCTGGGACTGCTCGAGGACCTGCAGGAGGAGTTCGGTCTGACGTATCTGATCATCACCCACGACATGAGCGTCGTCCGGCAGATCGCCGACCGTGTCGCGGTGATGTATCTCGGCGAACTTGTCGAGGTCGGCCCGGTTGAGGAGCTGTTCAACGACCCCCAGCACCCCTACACCGAGGCACTGCTCTCGAGCGTGCCGCGGGTGACCGCCGACCCCGAGCCAGACGACCGTATCGAACTCCCGGGGTCGCCGCCGGACCCCGCGAACCCACCCGAAGGCTGCCGGTTCCACACGCGCTGCCATCTGCGCGAGCGCCTGAACGACGACGAGGCCGCCCGCTGTGTGGACGAGACCCCGGAGTTGCGGGAGGTTGCGGGGCGGGAGCTCGCCTGTCACTTCCGGCCAGAGTGAGGCAGGCGCTTCCACGCGATGGCTAACGTTATACAGCCACCACCGTGAACCGGTAGCATGACCGCCCAGCGCAACACCCCACGGATCGCCGTCATCGACGGCGACGGAATCGGCCGCGAAGTTGTCCCGGAAGCGCGGAAAGTGCTCGAGGCCGTCGGCGAGTTCGAGTTCGTCGAGGCTGAGGCCGGCGACGCCGTCGCCGAGCGAACCGGGACGCCGCTCCCTGAGGAGACCCGTGAGACGGTTGCCGACGCCGACGCGACACTGTTCGGTGCCGTCGGCGACTCAGCCGCGGATGTGGTGCTCCCGCTCCGCGATGTGGTGGGCTCGTACGTCAACGTCCGGCCCGCGCGGGCCTACCCTGGTGTCGAGGCCGTCCGCCCGGAGTTGGACCTCGTTGTGCTCCGGGAGAACACTGAAGGCGTGTACGCAGGGCACGAACAGCGCCTGAGCGACGATCTCTCGACGCTGACCCGCGTGGTGACTGATTCTGCCTCCCGCCGACTCGCGGAGTTCGCCTGCCAGTACTGCGAGGAGATGGGGCTCGAGAGCTTCCACGTCGTCCACAAGGCCAACGTGATGCGCGAGACTGACGGCCGGTTCCTCAACGCTGTCCAGTCTATCGCGGCCGAGCACGGCATCGAGGCCGAACCGGTGCTGATGGACGCGATGGCGACGCTGATGTCGCTCCAACCGGCGGAGTACGACGTCTTGGTCACCCCGAATCTCGCAGGCGACGTGCTCTCGGACCAGGCCGCGGGGCTCGTGGGCGGGCTCGGGTTGCTCCCGTCGGCGAACCTCGGGCCGGAGAATGCAATGTTCGAACCGGTTCACGGGACCGCGCCCGACATCGCCGGGCAAGGAATGGCCAATCCGGTCGCCTGTGTGCTCTCTGCGGCGATGCTGCTGGAGCACCTCGACCGGTACGACGCGGCCGAACAGGTGCGAGAAGCGACCGAAGCGGTGCTCGCTGAAGGGCCGACCACCCCCGACCTGGGCGGGGACGCGACGACGGCAGCGGTGGGCGCAGCGATCCGCGACCGCCTGTGAATCTGGACCTGGTTCGATTACTGTGGTGCATCAAACCAAGCCAGAATTATTAAGCACCCGCATCCGAAACTACTGGTATGACCGAACGCGTCGCGACCACGACAGGGCTGTTCCCGCTGCCTGACTGGGCGAAGTCCGAGCTCTCGGAGCTGAAAGGCCACCAGAAACACGACCTCATCAGCGGTACCGAGGGATCTGAGGTAGAAGCTGCGTACGAGCGCGTCCGCGAGGAGTTCATTGAGGACCAGCGTGGCGCTGGCCTCGACCGAATCGTCGAAGGGCAGGGCCGTTGGGACGACTTCCTGGCCCACCCGCTCGCGGTGCACGACAACGTCGAGACGGGGGGTATCGTCCGCTACTACGACAACAACAACTTCTACCGCGACACGAAGGTCGTCGGCGACCTCACCGCCGACGGCGATGTGGCGGCAGAACTCGACGCCGCGACCGGCCTGCTGGACGCCGACGAGGACCTGCAGGCGGTGCTGCCGGGTCCCTACACGCTGGCTCGGCTGGCGACCGACGAGTACTACGGCGACGAGGCGGAGTTCCTCGCGGCGATTTCGGAGTTCCTCGCCGCAGAGGTCGAAGCGTTCCCGAGTCACGAGACGCTGCTGCTGAACGAGCCCTCGCTGGTCACCGACGCTCCCGACGAAGAGTTCCAGGAGCGTGCGAGTCAGGCCATCGACGCCGTGGCCGACGCGACGGACGCCGAGGTTGTCGTCCAGTCTTACTGGGGGAGCTACGACGAGAAGACCTACGCCCACCTGATGGACGCCGACGTCGACGCGCTGGGCTTCGACTTCATCGCCGGCGACCGCGACGCCCACCTCTACAACATCAACGAGTACGGCACGAAAGAGTCGATTTCGCTGGGCCTGATCGACGGCCAGAACACGCAGGTCGAGACCGTCGAGACGGTCCGCGACCGCCTCGACTGGGTGCCGAACCAGATCCCGGGACAGGAGTTCGACACGGTCTACGCGACGCCGAACACCGAACTCGCCTACCTCCCTGTCTCGAAATACCGCGAGAAACTCGCCGTGCTCGGAGAAGCTGTCGCGGAGACGGAGGTGAGCGCCTGATGGCCCGAGACGCAGAGAACCGCGCGCAGTTCCAGCCCGAGGACCACCCCAACGAGTCGTTCCTGCTGACCAGCATCGTCGGCTCCTACCCCAAGCCCAAGTGGCTCAACCGCGTCGACGAACTGGCCGAGGACGACGACTCGAAGTTCACCGGCGATCACCTTCACGAGGCCCACGACGACGCCTGCCGCCTCATCACTGAGGAGCACGAACGCGCCGGCCTCGACACCGTGGTCGACGGCGAGATGCGCCGCAACGAGATGGTGGAGTTCTTCGCCCACCGCATCGACGGCTATGAGTTCAACGGGCCCGTCAAAGTCTGGGGCCACAACTACTTCGACAAGCCCTCGGTGGTCGAGAAGGTCGAGTACGACGAGCCGTGGCTGGTCGACGAGTTTGAGTTCACCGACGAGGTGGCCGACCGCCCAGTCAAGGTCCCGATTACGGGTCCCTACACGCTGGCCTACTGGGCGTTCAACGAGGCCTACGAGAGCAAGGAGGAACTGGCCTACGACCTCGCAGATCTCGTGAACGAGGAGATCGAGAAGCTGGTGGAAGCGGGCGCCCGCTACATCCAGATCGACGAGCCTGCGCTGGCGACGACGCCGGACGACCACGCAATCGTCGGCGAGTGTCTCGAACGGATCGTTGACGGCATCCCGGAGGAGGTCCGCATCGGCCTTCACGTCTGTTACGGCGACTACTCGCGCATCTACCCCGAGCTCAACGACTACCCCGTTGACGAGGTGGACCTCGAACTCTGTAACGGCGACTACGAGCAGATCGACGTGTTCGCCGACGGCGAGTTTGCGCCGGACCTCGCGCTGGGCGTTGTTGACGCCCATGACGCCAGCGTCGAGTCTGTCGAGGAGATCGAGGCGAACATCAAGCAGGGCCTGAAGGTCGTGCCCCCGGAGAAGCTCACCATCAGCCCCGACTGCGGGCTGAAGCTGCTGCCCCGCGAGGCCGCCTACGAGAAGATGGACAACATGGTTGAGGCCGCTCGCAACGTCGAGGCTGGGCTGGACGACGGTAGCATCGACGTTCCTGTGCGCGACGCCGCGCCGGCAGACGACTGACAGCGGGTCGGTTGTCCATCACCGACCCGCAGTTTCAGCGGTTGCGTTAGTCGCGACCTGACGGTAGTGTTCAGATACGCAGTTTCCAGCGGTGGAGTTAGTGGGAACAGCTGAAAGCCCTCGGCTGTCTCGCCCTTTCAATCCACCAGGGATGCCGGCTGAAACGCCGAGCGCGGCCAGCCAATTTCTGTCCGTATCTGAACACTACCAACCCGGCCGACCGCCCCTTTTTCACCCACCACCCCGAACTGGAGTGTCATGCACGAACTCCACGCCGACGTCGAGGAGACCACCGAGGCCATCGCCTCGATGGAAACCCGTGGCGCCGCCACCATCGCCGCCGCGGCCGCCGAGGCGCTGCGTCAGCAGGCCGTCGATGGCGCCTACGACGACCCTGAGAGCTTCAAGGCCACAATGCGAGCGGCTGCTCGACAGCTGCTCGAAACCCGCCCCACTGCCGTTTCGCTGCCGAACACGCTTCGCTACATCCTGACTCGAATGGAAGGCACCAGTGTCGAGGCCCTCCGTGAGAGCGTCGATGCCGCCGCACAGGCGTTCGAGCAACGGTTGGCCCGCGCCCAAGGGGAGTTGGGCGAAATCGGTGCCAACCGTCTCCAAGACGGTGATACAGTGATGACCCACTGCCACTCCACGGATGCGCTCTCCTGCATCGAGGCGGCTGTGGAGCAGGGCAAGGATATCTCCGCTGTCGTCAAGGAAACGCGCCCGCGGAACCAGGGCCACATCACTGCCGAGGAACTGGTCGACCTCGGCGTTCCCGTCACGCTCATCGTTGACAACGCCGCACGGCGGTATCTCGACGACGTGGACCACGTGCTCGTCGGCGCCGACTCCATCGCCGCCGACGGCAGCGTTATCAACAAAATCGGCACCTCCAGCTTGGCGGTCAACGCCCGCGAGCGCGGGGTCCCGGTGATGTGTGCGGCTCAGACCATCAAGCTCCACCCCGAGACGCTGACGGGCCACACCGTCGAAATCGAGGAGCGAGTCGAGACGGAGGTCATCGACGCCGAAACCCGAGCCAAGATTGGCGATATCGAGGTCAGAAACCCCGCCTTCGACGTGACGCCGCCGCGCTACGTCGACGCTATCGTCACCGAGAGCGGGCAGTTCCCGCCCGAGAGCGTCGTCACCCTGATGCGTGAACTGTTCGGTGAGAGCGCCGCCAGCCCCTGGGAGGAATGACGGTGCTCTGTGCGGGCCACGTCAACTGGGACGTGACCCTCCGGGTCGACCACCTCCCTGAACCTGATGGCGAGGTTGCCGTCGAAGAGCGCGTCCAGCGCGGCGGCGGCTCGGCGGCCAACGTCGCCGCGGGCCTCGCCGGCCTCGACACGCCCGCGGCGCTGTTCGGTAGCGTCGGCGACGACGAATCGGGGACGAAAGCCATCGAGGAACTGGAGACCGCCGGGGTCGAGACCGACCGCATTCGGGCGGTTCCGGGCGCCGAGACGGCGGTGAAGTATCTGGTCGTCGATCACGAGGGCGAGGTGATGGTGCTCTCAAACGCCGGCGCCAATGAGTCGTTCACCGCTGAACACCTCACTGGTGGATTCGACGGTATCGACCACCTCCATCTCACCAGCCAGCTGCCCGAGACAGCCGCCGAGCTTGCTGAGCGCGCCCACGAAGCCGGCGTGTCGGTCAGTTTCGACCCCGGCCGCCGGCTCGGCGACCGTAGCTACGCCGAGACGCTTCGGCACGTTGATCTGCTCTTTCTCAACGCGAAGGAGGCCGTCGCCATGATCGAAAGCGAGTTGGACGACGCGCTCCCGCAGGCGGCGTCGGTCGTCATCAAACTCGGCGAGGAGGGTGCGGAACTCCGTGGCCCGACGGTGGTCCGGCACGGTGGGTTTGCAGTGGACTCACTCGACACGACTGGCGCGGGCGACGCCTTCGCCGCGGGCTTCCTCGCGGAGGTCGAGGAAGCGGGTGGCCTCGACGCCGTCGATACTGAAGACGCACTCGGGACGGCGAACGCCTGCGGTGCGGTCGCGGCGATGGAAACCGGGGCACGAGTGAAGCTCTCGTGGGCGCGTCTGCAGCAGTTCGAACAGCGCCACTGAGCCAGCCAAACGTTCAAACCAGATGGCGAGCCACCCCGCCCGTGGGCTGAACGGCGCGGGGTGAACACGGCTGGAGCGCGACACACCACCTCGCCACCGCAGTGCTGGTGTCGCCTGTTCGCTATCGAGTCGGGCCAGCGGGTGGACGCGCTGAAAACGAGTAGAAAACGGCGAAGCGTTACTGGTCGGTGCTGCCTTCGATGACGTCGATGACGGGGCCTTCCTCAACGTCCATCTCGTCGTCACCGCCGGGCGTCGGGAGGAACGGCGCGATGAGCGCAGCGACGGCGATGAGGGCGAACTTGGCACGGACAAGGTCGACGTACCACTCCGAGGGCTCGAGGTCTTCGGGGTTCTCGTAGCCGGCGAGCAGCAGTCGGCCGACGACGTCGATGAGCTGTTTCGGCGCCACTGCACCGGCGATGCCGCCAACGAACGCGAATGCGCGGAGTAACATACGGGATAGATTGCGGGCCGCTGACGGGAGGTGTTTCCGGTTCCGCCAAGCGGCGCCGCTGGTGGAGGTGGGAAAACGCGAAAAGCGAGTGCGCTTATTCGTAGAGCCAGCCGTCGGTGGCTCGCTCGTAGTCGACCAGCTCCTCCTCGTCGAAGAAGAGGTCGATCTCGCGCTCGTTCGAGCCCGGGTCCTCGTGGTCGGAGGCGTGGATGACGTTCCGACCGAGGTCCAGGCCCAGGTCACCGCGGATGCTGCCCGGCGGGGAGTCGGCGGGGTCGGTCTCGCCGACCATATGCCGAACCTGACGGGTCGCATCGCCACCCTCCCACACCATCGCGAAGACGGGGCTGGAGGTGATGAACTCGACCAGGCCGTCGAAGAACGGCTTGTCCGAGTGCTCGCCGTAGTGCTCCTCGGCGAGCTCCTGGCTAATCTGCATGAACTTGCCGCCGACGAGCTTCAAGCCGCGCTCCTCGAATCGGGAGACGACCTCCCCGATGAGGCCGCGCTGCACGCCGTCGGGCTTGACCATCACGAACGTGCGCTCGCGCTGGCTCATTCGTCGGTCTCCTCGGTGTCGTGGTTGCCGCCTTCCTCGGTCCACTCGAGGTCACGGGGCTCGCGGCCCAGGTCGGCGTTCTTCTCGCATTTGGCCGAGCAGAAGTGCGTTACGCTGCCGTTGGTGTGGACGAACATCGTGCCCGTTCCGGGCTCGATCTCGTTACCACAGTAGTCACAGTCGCGTGTCTGGGGCATCAGGCACCTCCGATGGAGTCAGCGTCACGCTGGGTCTCCCGCAGCTGGAGGATGTCGCCCTCGCGGACGGGGCCCAGCACGTTGCGCGTGATGATGCGGCCCTGGTCGGAGCCATCCTGGACCCGACACTTGACCTGCATCGCCTCGCCGTGCATTCCCGTTTTGCCGACGATCTCGATCACCTCGGCGGGCGTCGAGTCGCCGCCGTTCTCCTCTTCTGCACTCATACGTTATCGAAGCTCCTCGACCTTCTCGCCGATGTCCTCGACGTCCTCCTCGGCGTCGCCGGCGTCGACGATGCCGGCGGCGGCGGAGCCGACCTCGAGGCCGGCTGCGTGACCCAGGTCGTCCTGGGTTTCGACGAAGACAACCGGGATACCCTTCTCCTCGGCGAGTTCGGGGAGATGCATCACGATCTCTTCGGGCTGGACGTCTTCGGCCACGAAGACAAGCGAGGCGTTGCCACGCTCGACGGCCTTGGTGGTCTCGTTGGTTCCTTTCTTTACGGTACCGGTGTCCCGGGCGACCTCAAGCGCGTCAAGCGCGCGGTCGGCGAGGTCGGCAGGGGTTTCGTAATCGACGTAAACTGGCATTTTTGTAGTCACCTCAACCCTGTTCGCAAGCTCGACCGCCTCGCCGGAACCGCGTCCCTGGCGGCGAGGAGGGTCATCAACCCCGAACAGGCTCGTGCCCGTCGATTTGGCTGGGGTACGTAAAAGCGTGTTCAAACTCGCGGCCGTATGGGAGATGCCGGCACGCGCCGGCCGAAACCGGGAAACCTCGGACGGGCCAATCCTGTCCTATGTCCCTCTCGTCGCTCGCCGCCGATCTCCGGAGGGAGGCCGAGCGAGCCAACGAGCGCCGCCTGCTCGTCCTCGCGGGCGACGCCGACGCCACTCGAAGCGCAGCCGTCGACGCCATCCGCGCCGCAGCGCTCTCCATCCCGGACTGCACCGCCGTTTCAACCGCTGACGGCTGGCCGTTCGAGTTCGTTGGCCCGCACGAGAGCCGCGAACTCCTGGGCCGAACCCAGCAAGCGGTCGTCCTCGATGGTCACGATGAGTGCTCGCCCAACGCCATCGGCCGCACCGTCGGTGCCGTCGACGGCGGCGGGCTCTATGTCCTGCTCACGTCCGACCTTGATGAGTGGCCCGGCCGGCACGACGCCTTCGACGAGACGCTCGCGGTGCCGCCCTTCACCATCGACGACGTGACCGGAGCGTTTCGCGGGCGGCTGGCCGCAACGCTCCGTGAACACCCGGGCGTTGCAATCTGCCGAGTGGCCGAGGAGTACCCTGACGAGAGTGCTGTCGAGATCTGCAAGGATGGTCTCACCGACCCCTACCCTGAACGGCCGAGCGAGCAGCCCGAACGCCCCGAAAGAGCGGCATTCCCAGACGATATCTACACCGCGTGTCGAACCCCGGACCAAGCCGACGCGGTCCACGCGCTGGAAGCGCTCCGCGGAGAGCAAGTCAGGGAAAATGGGGAGCCTGCAGTCGTCGTGGAAGCGGACCGCGGGCGCGGGAAGTCGAGTGCCGCAGGGTTGGCCGCTGGCGCGCTCGCCCGCGAGGGACGGGACGTACTCATCACCGCGCCGGAGAGCCGCAGTACTGACGAACTGTTCGCACGGGCCCGCGAGCGCCTCGCAGCAGCGGCCGCACTCGAACGCGACGAGACACGCAACCTTCAGAGCGATTCCGGCGGCCGCGTTCGGTTTGCTCGTCCGCCCGAGGCCGTCGAGTTGCCGGGCGACCCGGACGCAGTCCTCATCGACGAAGCTGCTGCACTCCCCGTTTCGCTGCTGGAGGGGTTCCTCTCCGGCCCGCCAGTCGCGTTCTGCACGACGGTCCACGGCTACGAGGGCGCCGGCCGGAGTTTTGACGTCCGGTTCCGCGGGAGTCTGGAAGAATCGGACAGGAACGTCGTCGACGTTCACCTCGACGACCCCATCCGCTATGCGACGGGCGACCCAGTGGAATGCTGGGCGTTCCGGGCGCTCCTGCTCGACGCTCGGCCGCCGGTGGACCAGTTAGTCGAGGACGCGACGCCCGATTCGGTGCGCTACGAGGAACTGACACCCAAGCGCCTGCTGGCGGACGAACACCTGCTCCGGGAGGCGTTCGGCCTGCTCGTCCTCGCACACTACCGGACTGAGCCGGACGACCTGGCCCGCCTACTCGACGCGCCGAACCTCACCTGCCGCGCGCTCACCCACGAGGGCAGGGTGGTCAGCGTTGCACTCCTCGCACGAGAGGGTGGGCTGGACGAGGCGACCCGCGACCGGGTGTACCGCGGCGAGCGCCTGCGGGGGAACATGCTCCCAGACGTGTTCACCAGTCAGCTCCGCGACCCGGAGGGTGGCGTTCCGGTCGGCTACCGGGTGATGCGTATCGCGACGCACCACGCCGTGCGCTCGGGTGGGCTCGGGTCGAAACTCCTCGAGGAAGTAGCGGCGGAGTTCGCCGACAAGGCGGAGCGGAACGCGGACCTCCGGGGTGAACAGGTGGACTATCTCGGCGTCGGCTACGGCGCCACCCCCGAACTGCTCGATTTCTGGCGCAAAAACGGCTACAGGACGGTCCACCTCTCGGTCACGAAAAACGATGCCAGCGGGGAGTACTCCGCGCTGATGGTCAAAACACTCACTGAGAAGGGCGACAATCTTGCTGCCCGCCACGGCCAGTGGTTCCGCGAACGCGTCCCGGGCGTGCTCGGGAGCGCACTTTCGGAACTCGACCCCGACATCGTCCGCGGGGCACTCAGCGCTGTCGACGAGAACGTGTTCTCGTCTGCCAACCAGAGATCTCAGATCTCTGGTGACGTCGACGAGAACGTCCTCCTCCCGGAGCCGTCGCTCTCCGAACGCGACTGGCGCGTGGTCGTCGACGCGGCAAACGGAATGGGGAGCTACCTCGCCGCGCCGGCGGCGTTCACCGAACTCGCGGTCCGGGAGCTGGTTCTGGGCGAGGCGGGACTGGACGCCGACGCCCAGCGGCTACTGGTCGAGAAGGTGCTCCAGGCCCGGAGCTGGGACGAGGTGGCCGAGAATCAGGAGCGGGTGTCGACTCGGATGACGATGCGGGCGTTCGGCGACGCCTGCGAGCCATTGGTGGCGACGTACGGCGACGAGGCCGCAAGAGAGCAACAGGAGCGCTGGCGCGAGTGAGTTAGAGGCCGCCGCTGCCGCCGCCCCGGCTGGCGTCCACGTCGATGGCGTCGACCGGACAGACGTCGACACAAAGCATGCAGTCGATACATTGGTCTTCGCGAGTGGGTTCGGCCTTCTTCTCGCTCTCTGAGTGGTCGGGCGTGTCCACCCAGGTGAACACGTCGACCGGGCAGTCCTCCAGACAGGCACCGTCGGCGATACAGAGGTCGTAGTCCACGGCGACGTGGGTACCGTGGATGCCGAGCTGCTCGGGCGGGTCGACGGGGCCCCAGACCGTGACGCCAGCGTCGCCGTCTTCGACGACAGGGCCGTCGACGCGCTCGCGGGTCCGGTCGAAATCAGGGTCGATGGGCATACCCAGATATTGGCGCCTCGCGGTAAGTAAACGCTGGTGTCGTCGCCCGTCCCCTTCTTGTATCCTGCTCGCGTTTCTGGAGGCATGGTAGACGCGGTCGCTCTGTTCGCGCTCGCCCTCCTCGTCGTCGCCGTCATCGCGAGCGTGGTCCCCGGCGTCCCCGCAGGGCTGGTCGCCCTGGTCGCCGTCTATGTCGAGTATTTCTTCGGAATGGGCAACCGAATGAGCCTCTGGCTGTTGTTCAGCTTCACCGTCGTCGGCCTGCTCGCGGTGTTCATCGACCTGTTCGGCGGCGCAATCACCGCCAAAGCGAAGGGTGCGAGTCAGAAAACGACCATCATCGCCGCGCTGGTGGGGCTGGTGCTCTTTTTCGTCGCCGGCCCCATCGGTGTCGTCGTGGGGATGTTCGGGACGGTCCTGGTCTCGGAACTCCGGGACGGTCGCGAGTTCGAGGACGCCTGGGAGAACGCCATCTGGGCCACCGCGGGGATGCTGGCCTCGGGAATGGCAGTGTTCCTGCTGGTCCTCTCCATGCTCGTGGGGTACGTCGTCTTCGTGCTCTGGCTGGGCGGCGGGATGACGACGTTCTGAGGGGAGAACCGCGGCTCAGTCGTCGGCGAGCGCTGTGGACCCGGCGTCCGTGTCCACCCGACCGTCGTCAGTCCACCCTCGCAGGTCGTAGTAGCGCGACCGCATCGCCTCGAAATCGGGGAGTTCGTAGGGGAGCGTGTCGTCGGCGCTGTCGAAGCCGCGCTCGTTGTTGAACGCTCGCTCGAGCTCGATGGTTTTTGCCCCCACCTCGCGGAGCGTCCCGATATCCTCGCCGAAAAACGCCTCAAATCGTGCTTCGGTCATCACATCACGAGAGAACCGACAGACGATGCCGCAGTCCTCCAGCGCACGGGTGTTCTCCTGTTTCACGACAGCCTCGACCTTCTCCGGGGTCAGTCCCTCGGGCGGGAACGCCTCCTCCTTCGCGACCAACGGGTACTCCCAGGCGTAGAAGGTAGCGTACATGTGATCGGCGCCGCGGTTGGCGACGGCAAAGGAGAGCCCCTGCCCGTTGAGGGTGCGACCGTCGTGGGCGGGGAACTCCATCCCCTTGACTGTCCAGTCGTCGACGCCCAACTCCTCGTGGACGCGGTGGGTGCCCTCCGCGAGTGTGTCACCGATGCCCTCCCGGTAGGCGATGTTCTCCACCAACTCGTGGATGAGCTCGACGTTGCCGAACTCGTCCTCGCTTTTGAGGTAGGCCGCGATGGTGTCGCCACAGGAGATGGTGTCCAGCCCGTAGCGGTCACAGAGTTCGTTGGACTTCATCACCGCGACGATGTCGTCGACTTCGCAGTTGCCACCGAACGCCATCACCGTCTCGAACTCGGGGCCCTCGGTCTCGAGCCCCGTCTCCTCGTCACGGGTCGGGAGTTTGCAGGCGAACGCACACTGCGAGCAGGTGCCTTTCTTGTATTTTTTCTCCTCAACGCGGTCGCCGTTGATGGACTCGTAGCGATCGAATCGAACGTCCTCGAAATACCGAGTTGGGAACGAGCCGACGTTGTTGGCGAAATCTACCATCGAGGAGGTCCCCTGGCGCTTCATAATGGAGTCTGAAGTCGCCGCTTCGCGGTGGACATCCATCGCGTCATCCATGGCGCCCTCCGGGAGGTCGAGGTCCGGCGCGGCGTCGCCGTCGAAGGTGAGCAGTTTCACGTTCTTGCTGCCCAAGACGGCGCCGAGACCGCCACGACCGAACGCGCGCTCCTCGGTGGTCATCAGCGAGGCGAACCGTACCTCGTTCTCGCCGGCCGGGCCAATGCAGACGACGTGTTCCTTGGAGAGGTCCTGTTCCTCGGCCCACTCGGTGACGTCTGGAACGGTCGCGCCTTCGAGACCCGGAACGGCCTCGAACTCGACGCCATCTTCGCGAACGTGCACCGCGAGCAGTTCGTCGGCGGCCCCGTGGAGTTCGACAGCGGCGTTACCGGTGCCGGCGAAGTTGCGCGAGAGGAAGCCGCCGGCGTTCGAGGAGAGCAGCCCGTCTGTCAGCGGCGAGAGCGACGTGGCGTTCATCCGCCCGGTGAAGGAGGTGGTCGAAAGCTGGAGCGGTCCGGTCGAGAAGTAGAGCCGATTCGCCGCGGAAAGCGGGTCGGTGTCAGTCGCCAACCGGTCGGTCGCCAGCTTGGTCGCGACGCCGCGGCCGCCGATGAACTCGGCCGCCGCCTCGTCGATAGCCTCGGTGGTGAATGACCGCTCGGTCAGGTCGATACTGCACAGCGGTCCCTCGACGCGGAGCATAGCTCAAGAGGAGGCCGCCATGCGCATAAGCCCCGCGCTCGCGAGAGACTACCGGTCCGCGAGCGCACGCTCGACGGACTCGGCGACCCGCAAGAGGAAGCCGTCGGCGCCAGCGGGCGCGACCAACTGGAGGCCGACCGGACGACCGCCGACCTCGCCACAGGGGACCGTCACCGCTGGCGCCCCCGTCGTGTTGAACGGCGCGGTGTTGTGAACCGTGTCGAGTACTGCCGGTCCGCCATCCCCCGGAACGGCACCAATCTCGGGTGCTGGCATCGGTGTCGTCGGCATCGCAAGCACGTCCACCTCGGCGAACAGCGCCTGCTGGCGACGGATAGCCCGCCGGCGAGCATCCCACGTCAGGCCGTAGGCGTCCGGGGCGGACTCGAGCAAGCCACGACCCGTTCGGATGCCAGACGCCACTCGCTCTGGGAGTTCGTCGAGACGCCCGTTCGCCCGCCGGAGCGCCGCACGCATCCCTGCATCGCGGCCGGTGCCGAGGGGCTGTCCGCGCTCGAGCAGGTCGGCGAACTCTATCAGCGTCTGGGCGTCGTTGGCGGTCACTGCCGCCTCCGCCTCCGGGAACGAGACATCGGTCGTCTCGGCGTCGAGTTCGGTGAGACAGGTCGTGAGCGCCTGCTCGATCCGCGCCTCGACGGCCTGGTCAGCGACGGCCATGAACTCCTCGGGAATGCCCACTCGGAGCCGCGGCGGGGGTCGCTCGATATCCGCAGTAAACGAGAGCCGGGTCGGGCCGGCCAGTGTCTCGGGTCGAGTCAGTTCGCGGCCGGCGACGGCTTCGAAGACCAGCGCGGTCGTCTTCACCTCCCGCCCGAGCACTCCGACGTGATCGTTCGACGGCGAAAGGTCGACGACTCCCTCCGCAGGAACAAGGCCGTAGGTCGGCTTGAAGCCGACGACCCCGCAGAACGCAGCCGGGATGCGAACGCTGCCGGCGGTATCGGTCCCGAGCGCCGCGTCCACGTCCCTGCCCGCGACGGCCGCGGCGCTCCCCGAAGAGGAGCCGCCGGGAACGTGGCCCGCAGCAGCCGGGTTCTCAGGGGCGCCTCGCGCACTCCACTCGCCAGTCGTCCCGAACGCGAAGGGGTCCATATCCGTGGTGCCGACGACAGCCCCGCCGGCTGCCCGAAGGCGCTCGACGACGACGGCATCACGCGCAGGCGTCCACGAGAAACAGTCCGTGCCGCAGGTGCTCTGCACGCCGCCGACAGCGATATTTTCCTTCACCGCGAGCGAGAGGTCCGCGAGCGGCCCGTCGCGGGGCGTATCAGCGAAGAACGTCGCTGCAAACGCGTCGTGTGGGTCCCGCCGACTGTGGGGTTCAGCTGGCGGGAACGCCCCGGCGACGCTGTCCTCGGGGAGCGCACGGATGCGGTCGAGGTACTCGTCGACCCGGTCGCTTGGCTGCGGGTCGGTGTTATCCATACACCCCTACTTCGGTTCGCATCATAAGGGAAGTTCGGCTGCTCGGTGGGGGAGGGTTTGAGGACGCTCGTGTCGACGCCCTCCGCTGCCGTCGCGCTACGGCATTGTCACTCCCCTCCCCACGGTGTGGCGGTCCGTCAGTACCGAGCCAGACGCCAGCAATCGTAAAAAAGTCGAGGGAGAGAATGAGCCACGTGAACTCCCCACATAGTTATGACGGATGGCTCCCTATGAGAGACCGAATGGCGCACACCATTCCACCGAGCAAGGAGGCACGTAGCGTCTTCGAACGCCTTGGCTACGCAGTGTCCGGCGACGGTCCCGAGTTCGTAGCCGAGCGGAAGTGGCGGTCCGTCCGCGTCCAAACACTCTGTTCGGAGGACGCACGGCGGGCCAACAGGCTCACAGAGGAGGATACCGGGATGCAGTGTCTCGTCACGTGGATGGAGTGTGTAGAGGAGTTGCAGGACCGGCTGCTCGAACGGGCGCCAGAGGGCGAGTGGGCCATCATCGGCGTCGACGGTGACGGCAACCACGAGGTCCACTGCGCTGTCTAATCTGTCCCATCTGGGCCTGAAAGCCCGTTTTCAGTGCCGCAGAGTTTATGACAGGAGAATGATTGGTTAGCGGGGCGCTTATGCTCACGCGCCACGAACTCCAGACAATGTTCGTGGGTCATGCGCTGCTGGCGTTCGCCCTCGTTGGAGGAGCCGCAGGGCTTCTCCGCGACCGCAAGACCGGCCTCCAGCTGGGGCTCGTCGCCGCCGCCTTCGCTGCGGTACCCGACGTGGACATGAGCTACGCGCTCGTGGGCCTCGTCGGGGTCGACGGCGGCGCGCTCGCCGTCACGGGCGCGTTCTGGGAAGCCAGTACACTTGTCCACCGCGCGGTGACCCACTCCGTCCTCGTCGCCCCTTTCGTCGCCGCGTTGGCGGCGCTGTGGGTCCGAAGTCGGCGCCGAGAGGAGATTTCCCCACTCGCACTCGGGACGCTGCTCACGCTCGGCCTCGTCACAGCAGCGACTGTCGCGAGCGGCCTGCTGGGCGGCGCCGTGATGGCGGTGTTCCTCATCGCCGCGGTTGTCGCCGCGGAAGTCGTCGTGCGGTCGTCCGCCCTCTCCCCGGGAGTGACGTTGGGTGCCGCGTTCGTCGGGCTTGCTTCCCACCCCTTTGGCGACCTCGTGACGGGCCACCCGCCGGCGTTGCTCTATCCGCTCGACATCGTCGTCTTCACCGAACGGGTGGCGCTGAGCGCCGACCCGACACTCCACCTGCTCGGCGCGTTCGCGGTCGAACTGGCAGCTATCTGGGCGGGCGTGCTCGTGCTCTGCTGGCTGCTCGAGCGGCCCGTGCTGGCGATGCTGAACCTCCGGCCGGTCGCCGGCGCGGGCTACGCGGCCGCGGCGCTGGTCATCCCCGCGCCGACGCTCGATCTCTCCTACCCGTTCGTCTTCTCAGTGCTCGCGGTGGGGACGGTGGGCGTCGTCCCGCGGCTGGGGCTCCCCCGGGAAATCGAACTCCCTGCCGCCGCGGACGCTGCGGTGACGGGGCTGGCCGCGGTCACTGTCGCCGCCGCCGCCTACACCGTCGCGTATCTGGTTATGCTGTGAGAGTATGTCAGACCACGCCCAGGGCCAACGGGCCGAGTAACACCCCCATGAGGTAGACCCGCCGTGCCCCGAGCAGTGGCGCGACCAATCCGACGAGCGTCGCGATTGCGAACACGGCCACCCCAGCGAGCCCCGCGAACAGTGCCGACAGCACTACGAGCAAACCCAACACCCCAAGCGCGAGGCGACGCTGGTCCAATCGCGTGACTACCCGGAACGCCGCATCACCCAACAGGCCGACTAGCACGAATCCGACGGCACTGGCGGTGACGACGACCGAAAGCAGTACTGGCAGCACGAGCGGGACGCCGGCGTCGTCGACGGCTACGAGCACACCCGTCCGCGGCGAGTCGAGTGCCACCAGCGCGAACAGCGCGAACACCGCCGTGCTCGTGTTGGCACCGCTGGTGGCGACGACGTAGCCCCGCAGGTCGCTCCGCGCAGGAACGGCCGGCAGCGAGAGCGTGGCGGCGACACCCGCAGAAACCCCCGGGAGATAGCCGACCGCCGCACCAGAGAGCCCACCTGCAAGCCCGGAGAGGCCGAGGTCGACCGGTGGGATCGCGAGTGCTGCGTCGGCTTGCGCTGGCACGCCGCCACCGTCGAGAGCGTCTAGCAGCACGGGTGCGCCGAACAGTCCTCCGAGCAGCGGTGCGAGGACGCCACCCGCGAGCGGTCCCGAAAGCGAGAGCGGGAGCACCGCCGCGCCGAGCGCCGTCGCGAGGGCGAAAACCACGAGCGCCGCGAGGCGGGCGCGGTGGGAGGACTCCGTCGCGAGCAAAAGCCCGAGTACCCCCGCAGCGACCAGCGGAAACCACGTCGTGAGCAACGGGGCCAGCCGAGTCATCACCCACGTCACGGGGAACGCCAAGGGAACCGCCAGCACGACGGCGGCCCCCGAGCCCAGGGCGGAGAGCCGCAGCGCCTCTCGACCTCGACCGCGCAGAACGAGCCGGTGGCCTGGTAATGCACTCGCCGCCATCGCACCGTCAGGAACCCCGAGCGCAAGCGACGGGACGACATCCAGAAAGGTGTGGACTACCCCAGCGGCCAGCATCACGGCGCCCAGCACCAGCGGGTCGACGGCGACCCGCGGCGCGGCAGCCGCCAAGAATAGTGCGAAATTGTTGGCATGGAGGCCCGGAACCAGCCCCGAGCAGGTCCCGAGTCCACAGCCCAGTAGCGTCGCGAGCGCGACGGGGAGCAACAATCCCGCCTCCGCAGGCGGACCGAGCGGAATGCCGAGGCCACCGCTGGCGGCGAGCGGAATCGGAACGGAGGGACCAGCGGTGACCATCCGAGAAGGGATGGTCCCGGCTTCCTACTTGAACTCTCAGTTCGGCGAGACCGTGATGACTGTACAGTCGAGTTGCGACTCGAGATACTTGCCCACGTCCGGGGCCTCGAACAGTTTGTTGAGCATCTTCCGCCAGCGCCCGGCCTGTTTCGAGCCGATGACGACCGCATCGGCGCCCTCAGCAGCCACCTCGTCCATGATGGTCTCCTCGACGAGGAACCCTCTGCGAACAACGTAGCGGGCGCGTTCGAGCCGGCCCAGTTCTGACTCTACCTCGCGTTTGAGGTCCGCGCGGCTCACGGTTCGGCTGTCTTGGAACAGCGCGACGTGGAGCACCGTCAGGTCCGCATCACGCTCTTTTGCGATGCTAACGGCCTCCTGCAGCGTCGCCTTCGAGTGCTTCGAGAGCGGATAGCGGACTGGGACGACGACCAGCGACATGGCAACTTCTCTGGGGCGGGCCGGGAAATGCGTACCTATTCGGCCGGCGCGTCCTGCTGGTCGGCGCCGCGGCGGACGAACTCGATTCGGCCTTCGACAGCGACCTCCAGGCCACCGTCCCGAGCGTGCGCAGCCAGCACGTCGTGCTGAATACCCAACTCGCCTGCGCGGTGGCGCTCCTCGATTGTCGGGAACTCGTGGTCGGAGTGCAGGAGGTACTCGGCCGTCGCGACCCGGTAGCGGCGGTCCGGGTCGATTGGCTCGCCCCCAACAGTCGCCTCGACGATCTCGTTAGCTTCGTCGTCCCAGACCAGTTCCGCGCCGCTGAGGTGGGCGTGCCACCAGTGTGGTTCGCCGAAGTCCAGTCGCTCGCCGTCGGCCTCCGAGAGCGCCCGGCGCAGCTCCTCACCAGTCAGCTCGACGACCACGACTGGCTCCTCGAAGGGGAGGACACTCACGAGGTCCGCGAGCGTCACCTCGCCGTGGAGCGGGTGGCCCTCGCGGATGCCGCCACCGTTCTGTAGCCCCACGTCGGCGTCGCCTGCGGCGCGATAGGCGTCCGCGACGAAGTTCCCGATGCGAGACTCGCCCCCGAACGTCGTCTCCTCGGTGCGTTCGAACGGCTCCGCTGCCGTGGCAACGACTTCTGTCAGGCCGGCCGCTTCTCGTCGGCGCTGCAGTGCCTCGCGCAGTTCCTCATGGACTGGCCCCTCGCTGGGGTCGACGACGCGCGTGCTGGCCTCGTCGCCTTCGAGTGTGATTTCGATGAAATTGTGACCGTTCACACCCGGCCGGGTACAGAGTGTGTCCCCGACGAACTCGGTGCGAATGCTGTGGACGTGCCCCCCGAGAACGGCGTCCACGTCGACCCGGCGGGCGAGTTCGTCGTCACCGCCGCCGAGATGGGAGAGTGCGACCACGTAGTCGACGCCCTCCGCCCGGAGGTCGGCAACGGCCTGCTCGGCCGCCTCGTAGGGGTCTGTGAGCGTGATTGGGGCGGCTTGGGGATTGATTGAGTCAGTCGCAGGGTCGGTGAGACCGAAGAATCCGACGCGTTCGCCGTCGGCCTCTGCAATCGTCCACGGAACCGCGCCCTCGGCGGCGGCGAACGGGCCGCCATCCTCGTCGCGGACGTTGGCACTCACCCACGTGTTCTCGCTCGCTTCGACCAACGCCCGCGTTTCGTCCGGACCGTAGTCGAAGTCGTGGTTGCCGAAGGTGTCGGCGGTCGTGCCGACGACGGAGACGAGGTCGAGCGCCTGACGGCCCCGCGCGGCCAACGAGACCACGCCCGGCGCCGTGTTGTCGCCAGTGCCGACCACCAGCGCGTCGTCGCCGTCGAGTTCCGCGAGCCGGCCAGCGAACCGCCCTGCACGCTCGGCGTCGTCGTAGATGTTCTCGATATCGGAGTAGTGAAGCAGCCGAACCATCGCGTAGCTGAACTCAATCGGTCCGCAGCCAAGAACACGTCGGAAGCGGGTGGCTGGGACCGGAAACCCGAACTGCGCTGAGTCGACCGCGGTGTCTCAGCCTTCGAGTTCGAACGCGACCTCGACTTCGGCCTGATACTCGCGTTGTCCGCCGGCGAGCTCTACCCCGAACTCCTGGACTTCGACCCACTTCACGTTGCTCAGCGTCCCCTCCGCGCGCTCGATGGCGTCGTCAGTTGCGTCATCGAAACTTTCGTCGCTCGATCCGATCAGCGTGATCTTCTTGTGAACCATCGTTTCATGATAGGGCAAGCCACCATATAAAGCGGGCGGCCGCCAGCGGCAACGCTATCGGGGTGAACGAACGGAGCGCAGAAGTCGCGGCCGTAAAGTACCACGGGTCAGGTGACCCGTGGAACTCTCGCTGTGTTCTTTAGAGGCGGCCGACGGACTCGACGGCGATACTCTCGACGCCCTCGACCTCGCTGAACGCCTCCTCGACGGCCTCGGTGCCGCCGGCGTCGTCGGGGACGACGACAGTCGGGAGGAGCGCAACAAGTCCGAACGCGACGTCGTCGCGCTGGAAGCCGCGGATCTCGGCGCCCTCGGGGAGGGCGGTCGCGAGACGCTCCTCGAGCTCGTCCAGGTCGATTTCTGGGCTCTGGGGCATCACCTTCAGCTTCGCGGCGACGTCACCCATCGTTAGGGCCCCCGGAACCCGCAGTCGGGGCACTCATAGAGGTTGCTCTGCTTCCGGCATTTGCTACAGCGGAAGATGACGGTGCCACAGTCCGGGCACTTGAAGCGCGCCGCGTTGGTCCCAGTGACGGAGATGCCACAGGAAACGCAGGAACGCTCCTGTCGAGTTTCAGCCTCGCTCATGTCCTGAATAGCGAGCGCGTGAGGTTTAACGGTTACTTTCCCCGTCCGTCCACGCATCGTCGCCGATTCCATCGAACGAGCGCATCTCTCGCCCCAGTCTCCGGGCTGCCACGAGAGTGGCTTGCAGCCGTCGGTGCAGTCTGGAGGCGAAGCGTTTTGCCCGAGCCCCGGTCAGGAAGGTGCATGAACGTCTCCGGTCTCCGAGTCCTCGAGGACGAACGGCGCAACGCCGTCGCCGCCTGGGTGGTGCTGGGCTTCCTGACGATCGCCCTCCTCGCCGAGCTACTGACCGGGGAACTGCTATGGGCGGGCTTCATCGCCAGCGTCCTCGCGCTCGCACTGGTTCCCGCAACCGTGCTCCGAGACCGCCGAGCGATGCTCCCGTGGGAGCTGCTGGCGTTGGCAGCACTGCCCGTCATCGGGCGGACAATCGTCGCTGGCCGGACATTCGGAGATCTCACACTCACTGGGCGTGTCACCACCTACCTCGCTGTCGCTGCCGTCGCGTTGATTATCGCCGTCGAGCTCGACCTCTTTACCACGGTTCGAATGAACGACCAGTTCGCCGTGTTGTTCGTCGTCGTCACCACCACCGCCGCCGCGGGCATTTGGGCGGTTTCCCAGTGGCTCTCGGATATCTATCTGGGCACGTCGTTTCTGCTGGGCCGTGGGCCGGAGCACGTCGTCGAGGAGGCGCTGATGTGGGACTTCGTCGCAGCCACCATCGCCGGCGTGCTTTCGGGCGTGCTGTTCGAGTTCTACTTTCGTCGGCGCTCGGGGGCGGACCAGCGGCTGCCCGAGTCACGCCGAGGCTCTGGAGGTGGCGCCGAATGAGGCTCCGGGACGTGATCGGGCTGAGCGACAACCAACAGCGGCTGGCGACCAGCGCGATGCAGTACGCGCTGTTCGGCATGATCACAGTGGGATTTTACGAGGGGAGTATGGGCATCATGGTCAACGCAGGCGTGGGCTTTGCCGTCACCTACATCCCGGCGATACTGGAGCGGGACTACGATATTCCGATGGACCCCGCGCTGGTGCTCTGGATAACGACGGCGGTCTTCCTCCACGCGTTCGGGACGCTCGGCCTTCCCAACGACGTGCTGAGCCCCTACCGCTCGATCTGGTGGTGGGACCACCTCACCCACACCCTCTCGGCCAGCATCGTCGCGGCCGTGGCCTACACCGCGGTCCGGGCGCTCGACGGCCACACCGACGCCGTGGAGTTACCTTCGGAGTTCGTCTTCCTGTTCATCCTGCTCTTTACCATCGCATTCGGCGTCTTCTGGGAGGTCATCGAGTTCGTGCTTGGCGTGCTCGCGGCGGCGACGGGCTCTGCGGGCGTGCTCACCCAGTACGGACTCGACGACACGATGATGGACCTACTGTTCAACACGCTGGGCGGCGTGGTTGTCGGCCTCTGGGGCACGGCGTACCTCTCGGATGTGGCGGGCGCACTGAGCGAGAAATTCGACGCGCGGCGCAGGAGGTAACAGCGCAGTTGTCGCTGGTGGGAGTGGAGAGAGAAAACGGTCGCCGAACGCAGTTCGACGACGTACGCAGCAACTTCGACGGCCTACGCGGCCGCCGCTTCGTCGGCAAACACACGAAAAAGCTCACACCGCTCGCTTTTTCTGGCGTTTGCTTCCTCAGCCGCCTTACGCAGCGGCGGCTTCGTCAGCAAACACACCGAAAATCTCCCTGCAGTCGATTTTCTGGCCTTCGCCTCTGTGCGACGGCCTACGCGGCCGCCGCTTCGTCGGCGAAGACGTCGTCGTAGTCGCCGCCGTCGATGCGCGCTTTGAACGTCCGGGCGTCCTCACCCTCGATAGTGACACCGAGCGTGACGCAGGTGCCCGCGACTTCTTTGGCCGCGTTGCGCACGTCGTAGGCGAGCAGGTCAGAGGACTTCTGCTCAGCAATTTTCTTCAGCTGTTCGACGGTGATGTCGGCGACGAAGTTCTCGTGGGGTTCGCCCGAACCGCTGTCGAACCCGGCCTCGTCCTTGATGAGCTCCGACGTCGGGGGAACACCCACCTCGATGGAGAACGAGCCGTCGTCATCGTATTCGATGGTGACGGGAACCTCCATTCCGTCGAACGCTGCGGTCTCTTCGTTGATCTGCTGGACGACCGCCTGCACGTCAACGGGCGTCGGACCAAGCTCGGGACCCAGGGGCGGGCCAGGATCGGCCTCACCGCCGGCGACGAGCACTTCGATAGTTCCGGCCATACGGGGAAAATGCCACGCACGCCGTTTAACGGTTTTCTTTCGGGGGCCACCCCGAGAGCGTCTCACAGCCCGGAGCGCAACCGCTAAACCCCGAGCGACGGCACGCCCGAACGTGTCCGACCTCACCCCCGGCCGACTCGCACTCGTCGCTGTCGGTGGGGTCGTCGGGGCCCTCGCACGCTGGCTGGTCGCGCTGGCGGTCCCGGGCCTCGGCGGCACGCTGGTCGCCAACGTCACCGGCGCGTTCGCCCTCGGCGCGCTGCTGGCCGTCGCTGCAGAGGGGTATCTCCCGCCCCGGCTGGTGGCGTTCGCCGCGACGGGTGCGCTCTCCTCCTACACCACCTACTCCACCTTCGCTGTCGACTCCGCGCTGGCTGGGAGCCCAGCACTCGTCGCCGGAAACGTGCTCGCGAACTACGGACTCGGCTTCGCCGCGGCGTTCGCCGGTCGGCTGTTCGCCCGCCGCGCAGTCGGAGGTGGCGAATGACTCCCAGCGCGCTGCTCGTCGGCCTCGGCGGCGCATTCGGCGCCGTCGCCCGGTTCACCGTCGGCGAACTCCTCGATGCCCACCCGCTGACTCGAGACATCCCCGCCTCGACGCTCGCAGTGAACGTCCTCGGGACCTTCTTGTTGGGCCTGCTCACGTTCAACGGCGCGGGTGACGAGACGATGCTGCTGGTAGGGACGGGTGCCTGTGGTGCGTTTACGACGTTCTCCTCATTCTCTGTGCAGACGGTCGAACGGTGGGAGGCTGGTCGGCGAGCGCTTGCTGTGGGCTACGCGCTCGGGACGCTGGCTGCGGCGGGAGGGGCACTCGGAGTGGCGTGGCTATTGGTGGGATGATGCTCTCTCCTGGTGGCACATATCTCGTGGCCCGCACCAGTACGCAGGAAGAACCACACAGAACGGCCGTAGTCGGTCAGGTGGTCGTGTAGCCGTTCAGATATCCACGCCAAACGGCGCATCTTCGGCCGCACGCTCCGCCATCCCCACACAGAGGTCTGCGACGGCGTCCAAATCCTCCAGATCCACAACCTCCACCGGCGTGTGCATGTAGCGATTCGGGATGCTCACGTTCAGTGAGGGAATCCCGCCACGTTCCGTGAACACGCCGTCTGCATCAGTCCCGGTGCCGCTCCCGGCGGCCTGGAACTGGTGGTCCACGTCGTCCGCATCGGCAGCCTCACGCGCCAGGTCGACAAGCGCGGGGTGGTTCGCGCTCCCGCGGCCAACCACCGGCCCCTCGCTGAGTTTTACGGGGCCACGGTTCTTCCCAGCCACGTCGGGGTTGTCGGTGGCGTGAGTCACGTCGACGGCAATGAAGGCGTCCGGGTCGAGGTCATAGCCGACCATCTGCGCCCCTTTGAGACCGACTTCCTCCTGCACTGTCGAGACGGCGACGACCGTCGCAGCCGCGCCGGCCTCGGAGGCCCGGCGAAGCGTCTCCGCGGCGACCCACGTTCCCGTGCGGTTGTCCATGCCGCGGGCCGCGACGCGGCTCCCTTTGAGTTCCTGAATCCCAGAGGAGAACGTGGCTGGGTCCCCAATCGTGACCAGTTCCTTGGCGTCCTCGTCGTCCGTCGCCCCGATGTCGACGAACTGCTCGGCGATTTCCTCGTACTCCTCCTTGCCCTGCTCTCGCAGGTGGATCGCTGTCTGGCCGATGACGCCCTGCACGGGCCCCTCGTCGGTGTGAACCGTGACGTGTTGGCCCTTCGAGACCGTCCGGTCAGAGCCACCCACGCGGGCGATGCGGAGGAAGCCCTCGTCGGTGATATCGCGGACGATGAAGCCGATTTCGTCGGCGTGGCCGCCGACGGCGAACTCCGTGTCTTCGTCCGGGTCGCCCTCATGAATCGCGACGGCGTTGCCGTAGGCGTCTGTCTCGACCCGGTCGGCAAACTGCGAGACGTAGTCGACCCAGACGCGCTGGCCGCGGGTCTCGAAGCCCGAGGGGCTCGGGGTAGTCAGCAGCGCGTCGAGGAACTCCCGTTGGGGTGTCTGCATGGGAAACACGCTGACTGCCTGGCCTATCAGTCCGACGGTCCGGGCAGCCAACCCTCCGGGCACTCATGCGCCCAGTGTGCCACCAGCCCACCCCCGTGGGATCGAGCCAACGCCACAACGACTTTGTCGCCGCTCCACGAAACAGTAGCTATGTCCGATAAGTCCTTCACCTTCTTCGAGTTCCACTTCCACGACGCGTTCCAGTTCGGCCCGAAAACGCTGCCACAGTTCGGCGGCGACGCCAACCAAGCAGCCGTCACCGAGGAGACCGAAGCGCCTGCGGAGCCACCAGAAGCTGCTGCGGTGGAGGAAGAGTCCAGCGGCTGTCTCGGCTGCAAGCTCATCGGCTTGGGCGTGCTGGCCGCGGCCGCCTACGGCCTTCGGAAGCTGCTCAGTGGCGAACCCAACGGGCTCGACGCGCTGGACGATGTCGAGAATCTCGAAGATCTCGGAGACAGCAACGAAGACGGCAGTGCGGAGGACAACGGCGTCGCCATCGAGGTCACGAGCGGTGAGGAGTCGGGCTCGGGGAGCAACACCGGCCTGCTTGTCGCCGCCGTGGTTACGCTGCTCCTGCTGGTCGCCCTCGCCGCGCGGAAGCTGCTGGGCGGGGATTTTGAGGAGGTCGATATTCCGGACGAACTGGCCGAGGAGTAGTCTCGCCGACCCAGTAGCCAGCAGTCACGGACGAACGAGGGTTTTTGTCGCCGCCGCGCGGACAGTGCGTATGGATCTGCTCCGCAGTGTCGACGCCGTCGTCTCCGCCTCCGGCGAGGGAGCCGTCGACTGGGAGGCCGTCGCCGACGCGGCGAAATCTGGGACCAACCCCGGCTCGCTCGACCTCTCGGCCGCTGACCGCGACGGCTACGCCGCTGACGTGCGCGACGCCCGCGAACGCATCCGCGAGGTAGGTGGCGTGTCTTTCGACGTGCCCGAGAAAATCGAACTCCAGAACCGCCACCACTGGATCGACGCCAACGTCCAGACGTTCCGCCGGCTGGTCGACCCACTGGCCGACGAGTTCGGGCAGCCGATATTCCCCGGCGCATCCCGGGTCGCAAACACGGGCTCAATGTCGTTCTCGTTGGCGTTTCTCGCACGACACGTTCTCGGCCAGTACGACCCGTTGTTGCTCGCGGAAGCGGATGACGGCCCCGACCACGCCCTCTACTTCGTCCACCCGAACATTCAGCGTACCGCGCAAGAACTGAACGTCGACTACCCACGGTTCCGCCGCTGGATTGCGTTCCACGAGGTAACCCACGCCGCGGAGTTCGGCGCCGCAGACTGGCTCTCGGGCTATCTCGAGGACCGGATGCAGTCGACTATCCAACAGCTTGCCTCCGGTGGGCTCGACCGCGAGAGCTTCACCGAACTCGACGCCGCCATGACCGCCGTCGAGGGCTATGCCGAACTGCTGATGGACCGCGCCTTCGACGCGGAGTACGACGACCTCCGGCGGAAAGTCGACGCCAGACGGCAGGGCGGCGGTCCCGTCGCACAGCTCATCCGTCGGCTGCTCGGTCTCGGACTCAAACGCCGCCAGTACGAACGCGGAGCGGCATTCTTCAACACCGTCGCCGACAAGTCGGGACTCGACACCGCTGGCAAAGTGTGGGACCAGCCTGAGAACCTTCCGACTGACGACGAACTCGACGACCCCGACGCGTGGCTCGCACGAGTCGCCTGATCAGTCCTCGAGAGTTCCGTTCAGCACTTTTGCCGCCACCAACACCGGGTCCCAAACCGGACTGAACGGCGGCGCGTACGCGAGGTCGAGGCGCTCGACCTCACCAACCGTCATATCGTCCCCGAGCGCCGTCGCAACCGTATCGATACGGATGGCCGCGCGGTCTTCACCGGCGATGGCGCCGCCGAGCAGTGTTCCAGAGTCGCGGTCAGCCGTCAGCGTTACCGTCGTCTCTGCGTTGCCGGGGTAGTAGCCCGACCGCGAGCCCGCGGTCACCGTTTCGGAAACCGGGTCGAAGCCGGCCTCACGAGCGCGCTCGTGGTCAAGGATTCCTGAGCGGCCACACTCCAACTCGAACGCTTTCACCACTGCCGTCCCTGCGATATCTCCCACTGGTTCCGGGTTTCCAGCGACAGTCTGTCCGATGGCCCGCCCTGCACGGTTGGCCGTCAGTCCGAGCGGGACCCAATCGGGCTCCCCGGTCACCGCGTGGCGCATCTCCGCGCAGTCGCCCGCGGCGGAAACGTTCTCGACGTTCGTGCGGCCGTAGTCGTCGACCGCGATGGCCCCGGAGTCGCCGAGTTCGACGCCCGTGTCGCCGACGAGATCCGTGTTCGGGCGGATGCCGATTCCGACCACAGCTACGTCGGTCGGGATTCGCTCGCCGTTCACGTCGACAGCCGTCACCCGATCCTCGCCCACGAGTGCGTCCACCTCCGTCGAGAGGTGGAGGTCGACACCCTCCGCACGCATCGTCTCGGCCGCGAGCTCGCCGACCGCCTCACCGAACGGTAGGAGCAGCCTGTCGGGGCGCTGGAACAGCGACACGTCGAGGCCGTGGGCGGAGAACGCCTCGGCCATCTCGACGCCGACGTAGCCGCCGCCGACGATAGCTGCTGACTCGGGTGGTGTCAGCTCCGCGTATTTCTCAACGAACGCGATGTCGACCGTATCAGGGTCGAACGCCTCGATGTCGACGTCCTCAGGTGGTGTGAGATACGCCCGGAGCGCGGCCGCTGAGTCCATCCCGTGGATGGTGAACACACCGTCCAACGCCGCGCCGGCGATAGGCTCGGAGACTGCGTGGCCACCCGTCGCGATCAGGAGATCGCCGTACGGCTGGTCGAATGCGCCATCGGGACCCTCGACACGGACGACACCATCGTCGGGGCGCACGTCGACCACCTCGTGGCTCCGGCGGAGATCGATCCCCCGCTCCTCGATAGCTGCGGGCGAGAGCGAGAGCAGGTCCGTCAGCTCCTCGACCTCGCCTTTGATGTAGTAGGGCTGGCCGCAGTGGGCGTAGGAGACCCACCGGCCTTTCTCGAAGACGATGACCTCGCGGTCGGGGTCCTCACGCTTGAGTTTGCTTGCAGCACTCAGGCCGGCGGCGTCGCCACCAGCGACGACGAAGGGGTTTGACATAGGGCGAAATGGGGCCGAGAGCTGCTTAACTGTGGGCGTTACTTCGAGGTAGCCTCACCTGAGGCGAGCCGGTCCGAGAGTCGCTCGGTCGCCAAGCCGATAGCCGCGCCCAGGAGCATCGACGCCGCCGCGGCGAGCGTCTCACCAGCCAGCCCCGAGTAGCCAAAGGCCGTCACGCCAGCCGCGTGCACGCTGAAAAGCGTCGCGTAGCCGAAGAAGCCACCGGGGGTGAACGAGAGCAGTTCGACCCGTTCGTGGAGACTGGCGAGGAACATGAACGCCCCCACGACAACGCTCAGCGCGAGCACGCCGCCGCCGAGCAGGCCGTCGACCACCCAGAGCGTCGCCGTGCCGTAGAGGATTCCCGCCGCGTTGCTCGCGTAGCCGCGTTTCAGCCCCTCCAGGCCACCGCCGGCCGCGTAGAACGACGCCGACGCGATGAAAGAGGGCCACAGCGGTAACTCGAAGCCCGCGACGAAGGCGTAGGTCCACGGGACGGACGCGAGCCCGAAGACGACTGCAAGAGCCACCGTCTCGGTCCAGCGTCCCGAGCCGGAGTTATCGGTATCGGTCACCACGCTGTCGTCCCCGTCGTCCGTCCCTTGTGGTCGACCAGCAAGTCGAAGAGTCCGATATCGAGGCCGACGACAAGCATGACGACCGCCTTGTGAATCGGGGCCGGCGTCGGCCACAGCCCCATGGCGGTCGCGGCGAGCAACAGTGTCGACATCGCGAGCGTCGCGACGGTCCCCCAGACGAACCCGTCGTTCGCGCGGTCCCGGTCCATACTCCCCCGTCGGACGGGAGTGACATATGTTTCGGGCACGCGAGCGCGGTGCCGTCGCTACTTCTCGTTCTCCCGCTGCCGTCGCTCGCGCTGGCGACGCTCCATCTCCCGTCGCTTGGCGAGGCCCTCGGGCTTGACCCGGCGAAGGTTTCGGACGACGAACCAGGTCAACATCACACCGATGCAGAGACCGGCGAGGACGGCCGCGAGAACGAACTCGAGGGAGGCGTTGGCCTGCACCGACACCAGGCCGGCGGAGGCGCCGACCAGCCCCGTGAACAGCGCCTTCAGCACGAACGCCGAGCGGGTGCGGTCGTCGGCGTCGATGCTCGATTCGACCATCAGCGCCGCCCCTCCGGCGTCCGTTCCGGCCCAATCAGACTCATACTCGAACAGAGGGCGGTCGGCGGCTTGAACGCGGCGGTCCCGTACCCCAGAGCCGCTTACCGTGCCGGCAGCAACACGCCGCCACAAAGCACCTATATCGCCCCGCCGTCCCACGGGTATGAGCGAAGCCGACGCTGTCGAACGCGTCGAGGACCCCGTCACCGTCGACCGCATCGCCGCCGACTTCCGTGCGCTCGGTGTCGAGGCGGGCGACACGCTGCTGGTCCACAGTTCGCTGCGTGAACTCGGCTGGGTGGCTGGCGGCCCGCAGGCCGTCGTCGACGCCCTCCAGCGGGTGCTCACTCCCCAAGGGAGCTTGGTGATGCCGGCCCACTCCACGCAGTACAGCGACCCGTCAGTCTGGTCAGCCCCCTCCGTCCCGGCCCACTGGCCCGAGCAAATTCGCGAGCATATGCCGCCCTTCCGGCCCGAGGTGACCCCGGCGCGCGAAATGGGTGCGATAGCTGAGTGTTTCCGAAGCTATCCCGAGAGCCGGCGGAGCAGCCACCCGCTCTCCTCCTTCACCGCATGGGGGGCTGGGACCAGCGAAATCGTCGACAGCCACACCTTCGAGAACGGGCTGGGAGAGGAATCCCCGCTTGCGCGGGTGTACGACCGCGAGGGTTCAGTGCTCATGCTCGGCACGGACTACGAGACGTGTACCTCGCTCCACCTCGCGGAGTACCGCGGCGATTTCGGGAAAATGCGCGTCGAAGCGGGCGCACCAGTCCTGCAGGACGGTGAGCGGACGTGGGTCGAGTGGAAGGATATCGAGGTAGACAGCGACGACTTCCCGGAAGCGGGTGCGGCGTTTGAGGCCACCCATCCCGAGGCGGTCGTTTCGGGCGACGTGGGGGCGGCGACGGCCAAACTGGTTGACCAGCCCACCCTCGTGGAGTTTGCGGCTGACTGGTTCGGAGACCACCGCTAAGCCGCGGCACCGACACCGTTTACCCCCGCCGACTACTCCCACCGACAATGCGAATCAGGGGGCCCATCGTCGACGTCGCCGAGCCCCGAACCGTCAGCGGCGGGACCGACCTCGTCGAGTTGACCATCCGACCCGAGCGCGGGACGGCGGACCCAGTGACGGTCACGCTCTGGAACAAGTGGACGGAGACGGCCGAGCACGCCGAAGCCGGGATGGAGTTGCTGGTGACTGAGGTCGAGGAAGAGGAGTTCCGTGGCGAGACCCAGTACAACACCACTCCCGACTCGTGGGTGGTCCTGGAACCGGCGTTCCTCGTCGACGTGACCGACGTGCGCTCGTGGGTCCAATGCCCGCGGATGTACTATCTCAACAAACTCTCCGGCGTCCCGCTGAAATACCCCGTTGTCAAGGGGACCATCGTCCACGAGGTGTTCGGTGACCTCCTTCGGGGCAGAGGACTGGAAGAGTCAATTGACCAGCGTGTCTCGGAGGCGGGCCTCGAACTCGGCGCGTTGGGCTACGACCGCGAAGAGGTCGAGGACGAAGTCCGGCGCAACGCCGCTGCCATCGAAGGGTGGCTGAATCAGGGTACACTGACAGAAGAAGACAGTTGGCGCTCGGAGTACACGCTCATCTCGCCGACGTTCGGCATCAAGGGCCGGGCCGACGCGCTCCGCCGTGGGATGCCCGTCGAACTCAAGACCGGGAAGAACACCAAACGCGAGCCGCGGTTCCAGGACAAGATGCAGGCGGCCTGTTACGCCCTCCTGCTGGAGGAACGCGGCGTCGATACCGACACCGGGACGCTGCTCTACACCAAAAACACTGCGCTCGACCGCGGCGACGAGACGGGTGACCTCTCGCCGGCCAAGGAGTTCTCGGTGGGTCGGGGGCTCCTGAAGTTCGTCGTCCGGACGCGGAACGAGATCGCCGCGATGGAGTACGACACCTCGATTCCGACAGGGTTCGAGGCCGGCGCCAAGTGCCAGTACTGCTTCGAGCAGGACACCTGCATGGTCGTCTCCGGGCGCCTGGACCAAGAGTCCAAAGCGGGCCAGATTGGCCAGCCCCTGCCCGAGACGGAGCGAGACTACTTCGAGGGCTTCTACCAGGCTGTCGAGCGCGAGCGCCGGGAGACCCACGCCGAGTATCGGAAGCTCTGGGAACAGGGCGCCGAGGAGCGGGCGGAGGCCGACCGGGCGCTTATCGACCTCGAACCGCTGGGGCGGGAGGAACTCCCCGGCGGGCGCTGGCGACTGCGGGCGCGCAAGCCCACTGACGCGGTCTCAAAACTCCGCGATGGCGACGTTGCGCTGGCGAGCGACGGCGACCCCGTGCAGGGCCATGCCGAACTCTGCCGGATACAGAGCATGGGCGAAGGCTCCGCGGACCGAACAGGCGCGGAGGACGGCGGGAAAGCGGGCGCCGAAATCGTCGTCGAGGCCGACGAACCCGTAGCGCTCTGTCGGCTGGACGTCTACCCCTCCGAAATCTCCGTCGACCGGATGCTGACCGCGCTCCACGATGCCGTGCTGAAGGGCAACCCCGACCGGAAAGATATCCTGTTCGGCCGGCGCGAGCCTGAGTTCTCGGGCGAGGAACGGCAGTACATCGACAACAACGACGCCCAGAACGAAGCGGTCAATCTCGCGACTCGGGCGGAGGAGTTTGCGCTCGTCCACGGACCGCCGGGGACGGGCAAGACCTACACTATCGCGCGGACCGTTCGAGCGTTGGTCGAGCAGGGCAACAGGGTGCTACTCTCGGCGTTCACGAACCGCGCCGTCGACAACGCGCTGGAGGCGGTGCGGGACCAGGGGTTCGAGGACAGCGCGGAGCGGAGCTCCGCTGGCAGCCGGACGGTGTCCGGCGATGCGGTCCGATTCGGGACCGAATCCGGGGTCAGAGCGGATATGCAGGACCTCCGGCTGGAGCGGGCCGGCGACCCCGGCGAGCGCATTTCGGAACTGAAGCAGGCGCCGCTGGTGGCGGCGACGACGGCTTCCTGTGGCTCGCGAATCATGCGCGAGGAACGGTTCGACGTGGCCATCGTCGACGAGGCCTCCCAGCTGACCGAGCCGGCGACGCTTGCGGCCATCAACCTCGCCGACCGGTTCGTGCTCGTTGGCGACCACGAACAGCTGCCACCCGTCGTGCGGGCCGAGGGCGGCGACTCCTGGACCCCCGGACGAGAGGGCGGTGAGGATGTGGACCTCGCCACCTCGCTGTTCGAGCGCCTCCACAAGCAGGCCCCGGCGGCGTCAGTGATGCTGGACCGCCAGTACCGGATGGCCCAGCGCATTCAGGCGTTCTCCTCGCGGGAGTTCTACGACGGCCAGCTCCGGCCCGCCACCCCCGAGGTGGCCGCCCAGAAGATCGGCGACCTGCCCGGCGTTGACCCCAGCAAGCTCCCCGAGGCGCTCCGGGACCCAGTCGCGTTCGTCGACCCAGACGGGCAACGTGTGGGCAACACCAACCCCACGGAGGCCGACCGCGTGGCCGAACTGGTCGCGCAGTTTCGCGAGGCTGGGGTTGCTGTCGAGGATATCGGCGTCATCGCGCCGTTCCGGGCACAGGTGGCGGAGATTTCGCGGCGGACCGACGCCACCGTCGACACCGTGGATCGGTTCCAGGGTTCCAGCAAGGAGGTCATCATCGTCTCGTTCGTCGCGACGGGTGACCTCTCGGGCCCGATTTACGACGACCCACGGCGGATAAACGTCGCACTGACGCGGGCGAAGAAGTCGCTCGTGCTGGTCGGCGACGCCGACGCGCTAGGCGCGGAGCCGTTCTACCAACGGCTGTTGGCGTGGGCAACCCGTTAGGCCGCCAATAGGAGTCACCGGTCCATCGGTCGTGAACTACCACCCTACCGCTCGCCTGACGGTTCGCTCCTGGAGGGTGTCGTCAGGCGGCTCTGTCGCCCGACTGCTAACCGGAAGTTTATGAGTTCCGGCGATGTCGTCAGAGCTCAGTGAGTTCTGACTGCTAACCAGAAGTCTGTGACTTCTGGTGATGGGGCGTCCTATTTCTACGACGTTGTGAGACTGCGTCTGACAGCCCACCAGACGTAATCTGGTGAACGCGCTTTGCAGACACAACGGAGGACACAGGGAGCGCAGTCTCCACAGGCGCTGACGAGAGCAACGCTCTCGTTCGCACATCAGAATCGCCGTGCGATTCTGAGGACGTTGACGAATCGCTTTGCGATTCGTCCGCACACCAGAAATCGAAGATTTCTGGGGACGTTGATTCGGAGCGTCCCGCTCCTAACCGCTTCTTCACACCACGAGAAAGAATGTTCCACGCCGTCGCAAAATCGCGTGCGATTTTGCTGCCCGTCAGACGTACTCTGACGCCGCGTTCGCGTCCCTATCCGCTTCAAATCCGCAGGCGGGACAGGAATGTTCACGTACCCACAACGGCTTATCTGTCGAAACACCGCAGGACGCCCACTCTTTGGTCGTCCCTCTCGGGTTCACGGCAACGAAGTGCGTTCCTTCGCGTTCGCACTTGTACTCCAATATTCGGAGCGGCCATCTCTCGTACGTCGGCCACTCCGTGCTTGGTCGTGGGGTGAACTTCGGCGCCGGCACGTACGTCGCCAACCTCCGGCACGACAAAGCGAAGACCGGAATCAACACGTCGCTGAACGTTGGGGTCAGATTGGGTGTTGAAGAGATGACCTCCCCCGGTGAGACGCTGATCCGGGACCGGGTTTCGGAGTGGCTGGCAAGAGAATCGACTTCGGGTAACGCGGTTGGAGGCCAGCTCGGAGCACGGGCGTTTTAACATCCGGGCGGATGAGTTCGACGTATGAGTGAAGACCCCGTTACTGCGGTGATCCTCGCAGCGGGCGAGGGTCGTCGGCTGAAGCCGCTAACGAACCGGCGGCCGAAACCGATGATTCCGGTAGCGAACCGACCATTACTCGAACACGTTGTTGAGGCGGTGGCCGCCGCTGGTATCGATCGTATCGTCCTCGTCGTCGGCTACCGCCAGGAACGTATCCGGAACTACTTCGGTGACGGCGACGACTGGGACGTGACAGTCGAATACATCGAGCAGTCGACCCAGCTCGGCACCGGCCACGCCGTGTTGCAGGCCGAGTCGGCCGTTGACGATTCGTTCCTCGTGCTCAACGGCGATCGACTCGTTGACCCGTCGATTGTCGCACGGATCTGTGACCGCATTCGGGAAGGCGAGTATCCGGCGATGGCGGTCACGACTGTCGACCGCCCGCGCGAGTACGGGGTCGTAAGCAGCGATGGCGACGGCCGGGTGACGGAGATCGAAGAGAAGCCAGAGGTGCCAGTCGACACCAATCGGATCAACGCCGGCGTGTACGGGTTCTCGACGGCCATTTTCGATGCAATTCGCGAGACCAATGTGACCGGCGAGTTGGCGCTCACGGCGACGCTCAACAGTATTGCTCGCAAAAACAGCGTCACAGCGGTGCCGTACGACGGTCGCTGGCTCGACGTCTCGAACCTCTGGGACCTTCTTACAGTCAATGCGGGTCTGATCGAAGAGGGTAATGGTGCGGGGAGCGGCGACCCTGCACTCGGTGACTCGGTGACCACTGCTGCCGACGTCGCGCTCGCGGGCAACATCAGAGTCGGCTCGAACGTCACGATCGGCGGCAGTACGGCAATCGGAAGCAACGCGACAATTGAGGCGAATGCGGTCGTTGAGAACGCGGTGGTGTTTCCCGATGCCGTCATCGGCGCAGGGGCGGTCGTTCGTGACGCCGTCATCGCCGGGAACGCCCGCATCGGACCGAACGCGACGATCGCCGGCGGCGCCTCAACGATGGTCGTCGGCGACGCGGTCCACCGGGATGTCGATCTCAGCGGCGTCGTCGGTGACAATGCGTCGATCGGCGTCGGTGTGATGCTCACTGAGGGTGCGGTCGTCGGCGACGGTGTTCGGGCCGACGCGGGGGTCGTAATCGATGGACGGATCGAATCGGACGCGGTCGTCAGGAGGGGATAATCATGTGTGGGATCATCGGCTACATCGGTACTGGTGTCGCCACCGGAGAAGAGACGGCTAGTGACGGCGATGAGAACGCGAGCGTCGGTGATATCGTCCACCGCGGGCTCAAAAACCTCGAGTATCGCGGCTATGACTCCGCGGGCGTCGCGCTCGTGGGCGCGACGAGTGGGCTCACTGTCGAGAAGCAATCCGGTGAGGTCGACACGCTGTGTGTTCCGGACGTGCCGGACGCGACCCACGGTGTCGGCCACACCCGCTGGAGCACACACGGCCCGCCGACGGACGCGAATGCACATCCACACACGGACTGTGTGGGCGACGTCGCTGTGGTGCACAACGGCATCGTCGAGAACCATGAGACGCTCAAGCAGGAGTTGTCGGACCACGAGTTCACCAGCGACACCGACACTGAGGTCATCCCGCACCTTCTCGAAGCGGAACTTGCAGCCGATCCTGACGCCGACCTGCTGGCTGCGGTCCGACGCGTCGAGGGGCGACTGGAGGGAAGCTACGCGATCTGTGCAGTTCGTGAGGATGACGACCGGATCATCGTCGCGCGCCGTGGGAGCCCGCTCGTGTTAGGGCGCGGCGATGAGGTGTCGTTCGTCGCCAGCGACGTGACGGCCTTCCTCGAACACACCCGCGACGTGACCTACCTCGAAGACGGTGACGTGGTGGCACTCTCACCTGACGGTGTCGAGATCTTCGCCGACGGCGACCTCGTCGATCGCGACATTGAGACCGTGACGTGGGAGGCTGACGCCGCGGAGAAGGGCGGCTACGACCACTACATGCGCAAAGAGATCCACGAGCAGCCGACCGCGCTCCGGCAGACGCTCACCGGTCGCTTAGACGTTGATGCGGGTAACGTGGATTTGGACGTCTCGTTCCCGCCGGGCTTTCTTGCCGATCTAGAGGAGATCCGGGTCGTCGCCTGCGGGACTTCCTACTACGCGGGCCGGTATGCAGCACAGCTTTTCGAGGAGCTCGCCGGCGTGCGCGCGACCGTCGAGATCGCCAGCGAGTACGAGTTCGGCGCGGGCCGCACCGCAGATCGGACGCTGGTCGTCGCCGTGACCCAGAGCGGGGAGACGGCCGACACGCTCGGGGCGGTGCGACGCACGAACGCCGCAGGCGCGCGGACAGTCGCTGTGACGAACACCTTGGGGAGTACGGTGACCCGAGACGTTGACGGGACGGCGTTCATCCGCGCCGGCCCCGAGATTGGCGTCGCCGCGACGAAGACGTTCGCTTCCCAGGTGGCGACGCTTGCGATGCTCGCGGTGGGGATCGGCCGCGATCGTGGGGCCTTGGCGGCCGCCGACGCACGCTCCGTCTTAGCGGATCTGCAGGGGTTGCCTGGGGCGGTCCAACAGGTACTCGACGAGGAATCGCAGGTGCGCGAGGCTGCCCAACAGTTCCAGGACAGCGACGCGTTCTTCTTCGTCGGGCGAGCGCTCGGCGTGCCCGTCGCGCTGGAGGGCGCGTTGAAGCTAAAAGAAATTTCCTACGATCACGCAGAGGGGTTCGCTGCAGGCGAGCTCAAACACGGACCCCTCGCACTGGTAACACCAGACACACCCGTGCTGGCCGTGTTAACCGATGGTGCGCGGGCCGACAAGACGATGAACAACGTCACTGAGGCGCAAACACGGGGTGCGCCCGCGTTGGGCTGTGTGTCCGCGGGCGACGAGTACGACACACTCGACGTGTCGTTCGATGTACCCGACGTGGGTGTCGTCGAGCCGCTGGTGGCGAACGTGTACCTGCAGCTGTTCGCGTATCACGTCGCCAACGAGAAAGGCCGGCCGATCGACAAGCCACGGAATCTGGCAAAGAGCGTGACCGTCGAGTAATACCCGGAACGTGGTTTGCCCTGAATCTGGTATAGCAAAGCACGGTCGTTTAAGTAGGCTGCCGGCGAATATGACAGTATGAGCAGTATCGATCTCCCGGCCGATGTGCTGGATGCGATCGCAGCGCCGCCGGACGAGCGTGAGCCGATCGTCCAACAAGAGCTCGCCGTGTCGCTGTACCGTGAGGGGTATCTCTCGTTCGGCAAGACACGTGAGCTGGCCGGACTCACGAAGGCGGATTTTCACCAGCTACTCGGCGAGCGCGGGGTCGAGCGACATACACAGACGAGGACCTCGCGCTCGATGTCGAGTACGCCCAGGAATGACGGTTGTCTCGAACACGTCCCCCCTGCTGAACCTCGCGCTGATCGATAGAGTTCATCTGATCGAAGCCCAGTTTGGCGAGGTGGTGATTCCGACAGCGGTTTGGAACGAACTTACGGAAATTCGAGGCGAAAGCCTCGCCCTTCGGGGGCATGGCGAGCGCGAAGCTCTCGCTGCAACCGAAAAGCTTCGCTTTTCGAGGACGGGGATGAAGCCGACCAACAGTATTCAACCGCCGACGATGGCATAGACGGGGTTCCAACGCAATCTTTAACGCGTCCGACCGTAATAGTATGCATAGATGGTGAAGAGTACCCGTCACGCGAAATACGAACTCTACTACCACATAGTGTTCGTGCCGAAATCGGGCAGAACCGAAGGTTCTGCTGACCTCGCGGAACAAGGTTCCGCTCAGTATCGGCGTTCGCACCTGACGGGGAAGACGAAGGAACGTCTCGAAACCATCTTCGCGGAAATCTGTGAGGACAATGACCTCGAACTGGCCGAGTCCGAGGTCATGCCCGACCACGTACACTTGTTCATCGGGAGTCCACCGAAGAACGCCCCGTCACTCATCGTCAACTGGGTCAAGGGCATCTCCGCGCGGAAGTACAACCAACGCTACGACGACCGCGTGAAGTGGACTCGTTCCTACTACGTTGGTACGGCGGGAAGCGCCTCGAAGGGCGCTGTCGAACGCTACGTCGCTGAACAGGAGGGTGACGACGAATGAAGCGCGTCAACACCTTCGAGGTCGTCCCCCAGACCGAGACCGGCAAAGAGTGCCTCCTACGGCTACTCGACGCCTCTGCTTCCCTGTGGAACGAACTCACCTACGAACGTCGTCAGAACTACTTCGGTGACGGCGACGTGTGGGACACTTCCGAATACCGTGGACAATACAACGGTGTCGTCGGAAGCGCGACCGTCCAACAGGTCACGCGCAAGAACAGCGAAGCGTGGCGGTCGTTCTTCGCCCTCAAGGAAAAAGGCGAGTACGCCAACCCACCGTCGTACTGGGGCAACGAGGAGGACGGGCGCGAACTCCGTACCTACATTCGGTGCAACCAGTACACAATTCAGTGGGGCAAGCGGTCGCGTCTCGAAATCCCTGTCGGGCAAGAACTGAAAGACGAATACGGACTCGGCTACCACGAACGACTCTCCCTCGAAGTCCGAGGCAACCCGAAGTGGGACGGCAAACAGGGTCGTCTGGAACTTGAGTACGACGAGGTTAGCGACATGTTCAGGGCTTTCCAACCAGTCACCGTACCTGATTCTCGACTGGATTCACCACTGGCTTCTCACGAAGCCGCCCTCGACGTTGGCGCGAATAATCTCGTCGTCTGTTCCACGACTACTGGTTCTCAGTACCTCTACGATGGTCGAGAGTTGTTCGGACGGTTCCGCGAGACGACAGATGAAATCGCTCGCCTACAGTCGAAATTGCCCGAGAGACGCAGTCTCTCGGAATCACGGAAGACGGAGTCTTCCGGACGACTCCGAGAGGGACGCTACAGTTCCAAGCGGATTCGACGGCTGTACCGACAGCGGACGAAGCGTCGTGACCACGCACAGAACGCGCTGGTGCGCGACCTCGTTGAACGGCTGTACGACGAGGGCGTAGCGACGGTGTACGTGGGCGACTTGACCGACGTGCTGGAAACGCACTGGTCGGTCAGGGTGAATGAGAAGACGCACAACTTCTGGGCGTTCAAGAAGTTCATCCACCGTCTCGCGTGCGTCTGTGAGGAATACGACATCTCCCTTGAAGCCGAGTCGGAAGCGTGGACGAGTCAGACGTGTCCTGAGTGTGGCGACCACGAGGAGACGATTCGCCACGAGGATACACTGACGTGTTCGTGCGGTTTCGAGGGGCACGCCGACCTCACGGCGTCAGAGACGTTCCTTCGAGAAAACAGCGATTGCGAAATCAGGCCGATGGCACGGCCCGTGCGATTCGAGTGGGACGACCACGACTGGTCGGGGAAACCACACCCTCATGAAAGTCCCAAAGAAGTGCGCACGAACCCGCAAGTTGCCTCCGTGGGTCGGTAGCCGAACCCCCAACGGAGGAATCCTCGCGCTTTAGCGCGGGGAGGATGTCAATGCGGGGTCCGATGGTCTTGATGGCCTCGAAGCGTTTCGTGATCGGGGTGGAATTCGCATTGTTTCTCTGGATTCGACCGATCTCCGAACCGAGTTTGAGCGCGAACTCGACCGAGGAGAGGCAGCGGCTCTCGCCTACGCGACCGACAGCGGCGGATCGTGTCCTCCTCGATGAACGTGAAGGCCGTGCCGCAGCCACACGGCACGACGTCCCAGTGACGGGTGTGGTGGGAATTCTCCTTCGAGCCTCCGCTCAGGAGGATCTTGATCTAGAACCGGAACTTGATGCGCTCCGTGGGGCGGGGGTTCTGGATTTCCGACGAGCTGTACCATCGCGCACTTGAGATGGACAGTGAGTGAGCGGCTCTGTTGAATCACCATATAGCGCGCCATTCCACTGTTTTACAACGCCGCTCGGAACGTCGGGTGGCGTCTTGTTCAGCACTGGCTCAAGTCTGGTGCTGAACGAGCCACAAGTCAACTGGCTCTGAACTCAGGGACGCTGAACGCGAATGGTCGATTCCGACCTACCGCCTTGCGCGGGTAGATCGGGAGTCCATTGACAAGCCTCGGAGTCGTACGGAAATCTTTGATTTCCGTGATGACGAGACGCTCTGCGTCTCGAAGCACTTGACCCCGAGGCAGTTGACTGTGGCAATACCGAACGATCCCGTTGGCTTGCACGTGTTCGCCCGGCGTCACCAGGTGGCCACCAGTGCGATCGATCCCACCACGCTGCCGTCACCGATATTGCAGTCCATTTATATATTGTTGGTCTAACCTATGCCTAATGCTCTTCGGGTGACAGTATCGGCTGCGCAGCGTCGGCGGTGTCGCAGTCATTACTGCCCTCGCGGTAGCGGTCGCCAACAGCGGCGTTATCCACGCCCCTCTCACTCGACTGCCTATGGTTGGCCGGCTGACGGCTGATGCGCCGGCGGGTGCCGAACTCGTGTTCGAGATAGCGACGACGGTCGTCATCGTGACGCGGCGTTTCTCCCCTTATACAAGCCACGGCCGCGGCGCATTCTCGATACGGTGGCGCTCACCCAAAAGCGGGTGCTGGTCGCCATGTTGACGCTCGCTGCAGTCGGGTACTTTGATTATACGTACCGGCTGCCGCGGACGACGCTCATCGCGATCACGCCGTTGTTGCTTGTGGTGTTGCCGGCGTGGTTCGTTTGGATCCGGCGACGGCCGACTGGTGACGCCAAGCGGGCGATTATCGTCGGGGATGATCCCGATACCATCGGTGTTCGGTTAAGCACTGGATCGCCTCATGAAGGCCTCAGCCACTCGTTCGCTGAGTAAGAGCCGCGATTTCTCTGGTTGGCGGGCGTCACGAAACATCAGTTCCGACAGGTTCGGCGGT
>Ga0306873_100073_pt1 | contig 59228 bp, 65 predicted proteins | sample AntCluMetagen312_FD_190423 | JGI IMG/M metagenome (GOLD analysis project Ga0306873, IMG submission 190423) | Saline lake microbial communities from Club lake, Antarctica - Metagenome #312 (v2) (version 2) | ecosystem: Environmental > Aquatic > Non-marine Saline and Alkaline > Saline | place...
AGCGTGTTGAGCGTGGGTTGTACGTGTGTGAGGAGTGTGATGCGGCGTTCAACGCTGACGTGAACGGGGCGGAGAACATCCGTCTCGACTTGAACCAAAGTAACTCCGAGTCTGCGCCTGATTTGGGCGGGGATAGGAGTACCGGCTGGTTGGCACAGCCATCAGTCTACCTTCATGACCTCTCCCGAGGATTCCAACCTCGGGCAGAGGTGGTAGACTGCAAACCCTAATATCCCAATCAAGCGGTGCGGTGCCGTGGGATTCCCGCGTGTTCACGCGCGGGAGGATGTCAATCTCGCGATTACGCTCCACAACATGCCCGAAGGCCTCGCCGTCGGCGTGGCCTTCGGCGCGGCGGGCGCCGACCCCCAACAGCTCGACAGCGCACTGTCGCTCATGCTCGCCATCGGCATCCAGAACATTCCCGAAGGACTGGCGGTCTCGGTGGCGGCGGTCAACGCCGGGCTGGACCGCCGACTCTACGCTGCGGTCGCTGGTATCCGTGCTGGAATCGTTGAGATCCCGCTTGCGGTCTTGGGTGCGGTGGCCGTGTCCGCGATTCGGCCGCTGTTGCCCTACGCGATGGGGTTTGCCGCCGGTGCAATGTTGTTCGTGATTTCCGACGAAATCATCCCCGAGACCCACAGAAGCGGCCACGAACGCGTGGCGACGCTTGGCCTCATGGCCGGTGTGATCGTCATGCTGTACTTGGATATTTCACTCGCGGGGTAACAGTCCGAAAACCGCAATCTGCAGGACCTCAGAAGATAGTTTTGATAGGTGACCCATACTGAAACACGAACGCTTAATTCGACCCTGTCTTTCCCGCGGTTAGGAACGCATCAATCCCGCTGAACAGCCGCTGAATAGTCTCTTCCCCGGTGAATGGGTTCAGGAGAACGACTCGCAGCCACCGGCTGTCACGATAGGTCGGTAACGAGACGAAAATGTCGTGCTCGGAGAGCAACGTCTGTTGGAGTCGATTGTTCAGCTCATCCCGCCCCTCGGGAGGACACCACTCAGGCACCGCCCGGAAGCACAGAATATTCATTTCTGGCCGGCTAGCACATTCCAACGCATCGTGTTCGACGACGTGCTCGTGAATCACGGCCGTCAACCGGTAGCTCTCATCAATCAGTTGTTCGAGTCCGTTGCGACCGAGATGCTGGAAGGTGAGCCAGAGCTTCAGGATATCTGCCCGGCGAGTCCCTTGAACGCTGAGCTCGCCGAGATTCGGGATCGCATCGTCACCACGCATGTACGGAGCGCCGATCCGGAAGTCCTCCTGGAGGACGTCGCCGTCGGCAAACAGTGCCATCGCACATGTCTTGGCGACGTAACACCACTTCTGAGGGTTGAACGTCACCGAATCGGCAGCCTCAATCCCATCGAGACGCCCGCGTTCAGCCTCAGAGAACACGAGCGCCCCGCCGTAGGCCGCGTCGACGTGGAACCACAGGTCGTGTGCGTCGGCAACGTCCCGGACAGCTGGAAGCGGGTCGATATTCCCTGTTGTCGTCGTCCCGGCTGTCGCAACCACGCAGAACGGTGCTTGGTCCTCTCGTTCCGCCGTCTCGATTGCCTGCGCCAGCGCAGTCGGAGCCATCCGAGAGTCGTCATCCGTCTCAACCGGGATGACGGCGTCGGCCCCGAGTCCGAGCAGCATCGCGGCCTTCTGTAGCGACGTGTGTGCCACCTCCGAGGCGAACAACACCGGCGTACGGTCTACACTAGCGAGACCCTCCTTGTGAACGGTGAACGCCTGGTTCCGGGCGACCGAGAGTGCATGGAGATTCGCCAGACTGCCGCCGCTACAAAGCACGCCACCTGCACCGGGCCCGAGACCGAACTCATCGGCTATTCTCTCGACCAATTGGACTTCAAGTTCGGAGAACACCGGTGACATCTCCACACTCAGCATGTTGTTGTTGACTGCCGATGTGACGAGATCGCCCAGCACGGAAACCGTCGTCGGCATCGTATCCATGTGCCCGATATATCCGGGATGAGCCGGATTCATCGATCCCGTAACTATCGTCTCAAGATCGGTGAGTAAGTCACCATGGGGCCGCGACGAGTCTGGGAACATGACCGAAGGGATAACTGACACCTCAGGTAACGGCGACCGATCGTCGGCCGTCTCAAGTTGCCCAAGGAGTTGATCAAGGACGTCCTCCGCGAAGTCACGAACAGCCTCAGCGTTGCCCCCGCTCGGGTCAATAAACGCCGCTTGGGGCGTGTTGGACCGATTCATGCGTACTTCTCTCGATCCGCAGTGACTTTGAACATGTGGTCGTACCCCTGGCCCGGATCGAAGGACTTGATCACCTCAGCGCCGTCCTTCCCCTCGCGACCGAGGTCGACGATGTTGTTCTCGCCTTGGAACGTCACGGACATCTCTTGGACGTCACCGCTGTCGGCGGTGATCATGAGCAGGACGACGATGAGCAGCGGGATGGCTTCAGTCGGACTCATGCCTCCAGACCTCCGTTCTCGTGAGCGAGTTCGAGCATCCGTCTGGCACAGGCCGACTGCAAGTCCGAACAGGAGGAGCAGGGAGAGCGCCTGGACCACGTTCAGATGCGACAGGAGCGTGAGGTCGGCCGCCTGGAAGTAGAGCGCCAGCGCGGTACTGGAGAACGTAGCGAGCCACCCGGCGATGCCGATTGCAGAGTGGGTCCCAATCGTCTCGGGCGTCGAGAGGTCGGGCCAGAGCGCGAAGTTCAGCGTCGTGTAGAAGCTCACGGCGACCGCGTACAGCGCGGGGTTTAGAACCCCAAGAACGACTCAAACGCCCACATACCCCACCTACCCAACCACTTTCCCACGCTGGAGCAGCACCGAACCCAGCGACACCACCACCACAGCCACCAGGTGGCCCACCACCGCAATAACCAGAATCGGGTGGTCAAACACAAACGGCACCAGCGTCACCTGCACGCCGGCAAAGGCGACGTTCAGCGCGTCGAGGCGGGTGAGCCGACGCGTCGTCTCGGCGTCGAAGGGGTAGTTCAGCGCTCGCCAGAAGCCCGCCACCGTTGCCCACCAACAGGCCCCGATGCGGTAGATCACGTCCCAGCAGATCAGCAGTAGGAGCACCACCGCCACCACGGGTGGATTTGTCCCGAGCAGCTCCGTGAGCAACGTTGACCCCGCGCCACGCGGGTCGACGACGAACAGATAGGTGACAAACAGCACGAACGCGAGGACGCTGAGCGCCAGTTCGATGCTGGAGCCGAACAGCAGCTGGCGGTACGGCTCGGGCGGCGCTAAGCTGCGGACCGTCCGGCTGAACGTCAGCATCAGCCAGCTACCGGCCACCGCGACGACGACGGCGACGGTGGCGGCCGGCACCGCGTTCCAGAGGTCATAGACCGCTGCCACCGCCAGCACCAGCGCCTCGAAGACGACCAACTGAATCACCAGCGCTGTGCGGTCAGACAGATCCAGCCCCGGCACCGCCCCCACGAGGCTCTCGTAGACCCACGTTTCGCCGTAGTGTGGCGGCATCAGGCCGCAGCCTCCTCCGCGAGCGCGGTCCGAACCGCCGTCTCGAGGGGAGTGAGTTCCACCGGCACCAGGGTCCGGATTTCGTCGTCGGTCACCACCACGTCCGTCGCCATCCCGTCGATGAGCGGGTAGGCCACCCCCGACGGCACGTCGGTCACGAGGTCCACCCAGTAGGCCGAGAGCCGCGGCGTGAGCACCGGAACCGGGACGATGACCGGGTCCCGGCCAGTCAGGATACGCGCGACCGCCGTGAGCAGTTCGCGGTAGGTGAGCACCTCCGGCCCGCCGATCTCGTAGGTCTCGCCCGCAGTGTCGGGCGCGTCAAGCACCCCGGCCAGATACGCAATCACGTCCGAGATGGCGATGGGCTGGACCAGCGTCGACACCCAGCGAGGCGTAATCATCACCGGGAGCCGGGAGCTGAGCTGGTGGACGATGCTGAAGCTGGCGCTCCCGTCGCCGATGATGATGGCTGCCCGGAGCACCGTCAGCTCGTAGGCCCCTTCGGCGAGAACGCGTTCGACCTCCCGGCGTGAACGGAGGTGCGGGGAGAGGTCATCAGCGTCGACACCGAGACCGCTGAGGTAGACCACCCGGTCGACGCCCGCCTGGTCGGCCGCGCGCATAAAGTTCCGAGCGCCCCGCCGGTCCCGTTCCTCGAACCCTCCCCCCGCGCCCATCGCGTGGACCAAGTAGTACACCGCATCAATATCTTCCATCGTCGCCGCGAGGCCATCCGGCGCCAGCACGTCGCCCTCGAAGACGGTGACGCCCTCGGGCGCGTCGTATCCGCTCTGGTCTCTGACGAGCACCGACACGTCGTGGTCAGCCGCGAGCAGCGCTGGGACCAGCCGCTGCCCGACGAAGCCGCTGGCACCCGTGACGAGAACGTTCATACAGGTGAGAGGCGGCGGCGTCGCTTAGGTGCTGTGCCGGCCACCAGGATGTCGAACTGTCGCCTCACGATTCGGTAGCTGCTCGGCTACGGAAGGGTTTTTGAAGGACTCGGGCGAACTACCGCTAATCGTGGCACGGTTTCGTAATCAGCTGCCCGAAATCGAACTCACACGCCGAGACCGCCTCATCCTCTACTACGTCCTGGGGCTCATGGGGCTGGTACTGTCCTACACGCTCACGTACAACTATCTGATGTGGTGGCTGGAGGGCATCGACCAGTCACTGTTCGCCTCCTTCGAGTTCGTCGTCCAGACGATGACGACGACGGGCTACGGGCAGGACGCCGGCTCCTGGAGTCACCCGGCGATGTTTCTGTTCGTCGCCAGCGCCCAACTCTCCGGCATCGCGATTGGTTTCTTCACCCTTCGACTCATCATCATCCCGCTGTTTACCGACGCGGAGGTGAACCTCGACGACCGCCTCACGCCGAAATCCGACCACGTAATCATCTGTGAATACCGCCGCGACTCGGAAGTGTTGCTCGAGGAACTCAGGGAGCTAGGCGTGGAGTACGTGCTCATCTCCTCGGACGAGGAAGCCGCACACGACCTCTCGGACGACGGCTACGCCGTTATCCACGGCTCGCCGCAGCGCGTCGAGGCGTTCGAGCGAGCGAGCATCGGCACCGCACGGGCGGTCATCACCGACGCCGACGACGCCAACGTCAACACGATTCTGACGGTTCGCTCGATTCGCGAGGACATCAACATCATCACCCTGACCGACGACAGTGGCCTGCAGAGCGTGCTGAAGACGACGGGTGCCGACAGCGTGCTCTCGCCCCATGGCGTGCTCGGCCACGGACTTGCACAGAAGGCGGTGAGTTCGCTCAACGCCGAACTGACCGACACCATCGACCTCGGGCCGGGGATGGAGGTAGGGGAGTTCTCGGTCCCGCGCGGGAGTCGGCTGCTCGGGAAGCAGGTCAGGGAGTCCCGAATCCGGGAGGAGACAGGCGTCACCATCATCGGCGCCTGGATCGACGGCGAACTCCAGTTGCCTCCGAAACCCGACGCGGTCATCCGGCAGAACACGGTTTTGGTCGTCTCGGGAGCCCTCGAAGAACTGGAATCATTCAGCGAGTTCGCGCGGGCGGTCGGTTCCGCCACCGCCGAGTCCAACCGCGTCGTCATCGCGGGCTACGGCGAAGTCGGGCAGGCAGCCCGTGCCGTCGCCATCGACGCGGGCCTCGACGTGACGACTATCGACGAACACGAGGGCGAGAACGTGGACGTGGTGGGCGATGCAGCGAGCAAAGAGACCCTCCGAGCGGCCGGAGTCGAGTCAGCCAGCGCGGTCATTCTGGGGCTCCCCGACGACTCCTCAGCGCTGCTGGCCACAGTGCTCGCGCGGTCACTCAATCCCGATATCGAGGTTCTCACTCGGGTGAGCAACACCGAATCAACAGAGAAGGCGCTGAGCGCCGGCGCGGACTACGTGCTCTCGGTGGCGCGAGTGAGCGCGCGGATGGTGGCCAAGGAGCTGCGCGGCGAGGATGTGCTCGCACCCGCGAGCCAGATACGGCTGGTTCGCGTGCCGGCGGCGCCCCTAGCCGGGAAGACAATCGCGGAGTCGGGTATCTACGAGCAGACGGGCTGTCGCGTCATCGCCGTCGAATCGGACGGCGAACCGCCGACGAACATCGACCCGACCCGCCCGTTCACTGGGGAGGAACGCATCACCATCGTGGGAACGGACGAGAGCGTCCAGCAGTTCCTCAAGCGATTCGACGTGACACCAGCGGAGAACGGGGGGTGATGCAGGCGATAGCTCGGCCGCGGGCCCTCGTTGGACCAATCGAAGCAGCGGCGCTGGCCGTCGACTACTGAGCAATCCACACGAACGGGCACCCGCTAGCCGCGAGAACAGCGTTACTCGACTAGTTCGACAGTGTCGCCTGCTTCGACGCCTTCGGCGGCGCCTTCCGGGAGTTCGATGACGGTGTCGGCGATGCCGTGGGCGAGACCAATCCACGGCCGGAGTGTCGACACGTGGGTTACCTCGTCTCCCACCAGCCAGAGCACGTCCAGGGGCACCCGGACGAACAGCATGTGGATGGTTCGGTTGGCTGGCTGCTGAAACGGGAAGATCATCGCGTAATCCTCGGGGATCTCTCCCCGAAACATCAGGCCGCGGCTTTTGGCCAGTGTGCCCGACGCTTCCTCGACGTCGCTGGCGAGGACGCGACTCCGCGCTCCTTCCCGGTGGACGATTCGCACGGCCGGTCCCTCACCCGACGCACCTGTAAGCGTTCCCCTCGGCCCGCCACGGGAGCCGAGGCTTGAAGGCCAGGCCATCCCAGGCCACCCTATGGAGGAGACGCCGGAGGGGACGCCGGTCGGCGTCGACGACCCGTACGAAGTTGCGGGCGTCTGTGACCACCTGACCGGCGATGGCCGCTGTCGCTACGCGCTGGAACAGGCCAGCAACGACCCCGAGTTCGCCGCCGAGCGCCGCCAGAACGGCTACACCTGTCTCGCGGAGGGCGAACACGGTGAGCCAGCGTGGGAGTCCTGCCCGCACTATCGCTCGACGACAGACGGGAAGGAGTGCGTTCGGTGCGGGCTCGAAGAGGTCCGCATCGCCCACGACGCGACTCGCCCGTTGGTCGAGGAACACCACCTCTCCTACGGGTCGGAGAGCAACGCCGGCGCGGATGGTGACGCCCCATCCCACGAAATCACGGTCGGCCTCTGTCGCTGGTGTCACACCAAGGTCCACCGGTCGTTCGCCCGCATTGACGACGACGCCAGCCCCGACCCGGAAGCCATCGCCGCCCGGGAGGAGCGCCGCGGGGCCGAGATGGAGGAACTGGGCTTCGACGCCGCCAGCGAGCACCGTGAGGAGTGAGGGCAGGACAAGCCACTTCTCATCCGCGCCCATATTCACGACCATGAACGGTGCGAGTCACCTGGGCCACGTCCACCTGAAAGTCCGCGCCCTCGAACCGGCGATCGAGTTCTACGAGAACGTGCTGGGGCTCGAGACGGACGAACGCGTCGGGCGATTTGCGTTCCTCACGCTGGGAACACATCACCACGACCTCGCGCTGCAAGCTGTGGGCAACGAGAGTGACGCCGATGAAACCGGGGAGGCGGTTGCCCCCGGCCGTCCCGAACCAGGGCTCTATCACCACGCCTGGGAGTTCGACGACGCGGCAGCGCTCGCTGCGGCCGCCAAGCGCCTGGAGGAGCGCGGTGTCGCCGTTTCACCCGTCGACCACGGCATCAGCAAAGCACTCTACGTCGAAGATCCGGACGGCAATGGCGTCGAACTCTACGTCGACACGCGGGAGGAGCGAGATATGGAGCACTGGAACGGCCGGAACGACCGGTTCAATCCTGACAGGCTGGGCGAGTAACGCCTCGGTTGGGTCTGAGAACTCCCGTCGACCGTGATTGCTGTGCGGCTGACTATCGGGTATGGAGTCGTCAAGTGGGTGTCGCCTTCAGGCGTCACCATAACCTGAACAGACCGAATAGATCCGTCGGGTCGCCGGTTAGTCGAGGAACGACCGAAGCAGGATACTGAGTCCGAAGACAAGGGCGATGGATTCGGTCAGATGAACCTGAGTGAGCGTCAATCCAGTGAGCTGGTAGAGGAACCCCTCGATAAGCACGCCGAATGTGATGAATCCAAATCCGAGCGTTGCGTCGCGGAGGTATCGGGTCTGTTGTTGCCGGTAGGCCCGGAAACTGATTGCGGTGGTCGCGAGCCCGACGCCAAGGAGCAAGACGCGAACGGCAATCAATGCAAGTTCCCAGTGGCCAGTCATGGCGCCTCACCCTCGGTCGCTTGTTGTGACAACTGCCCGTACAGCGAATACAGAATGACGAGCATCCCGAGTGCGACGATTCCCGTCTGAATCGTTCCGGAGAGGAATATCGACAAACCCACCACATCGAAGAGGACCCCCTCGATGACGGACCCGACACTGATGAAGAAGAATCCGATAGCGACGTAGAGCATCGGTTCGCTGCCATACGTTCGATACCCCTTGTAGGCCTTGTACGTTATCAGCAGCCCTAATCCGACCGTGATGAGTTTCGCGATGACGAGTTCGATGTGCATGGTTGTCTCAACTCTCCCTGATATCGCTCCAGATGCGTGAGAACCGCTGAGCGGCGTCCTCACGTACATGGATGCTGACGTCAATGGTTCCATCGTCGATATCGACATCGAGATGGTCGATGTTCGCCTCGTAGACGCTGTGGTGGCTCCCATCTGCTTCGATCCGTGTCCCTTCAACGAGCAAGTCGTTGGCAATCATGTCCTCAACTCGGCGATAGATGGTCGAGAGCGCAACATCACACTCCGTGCTGAGTTCCTTCGCTGACCTGGATTTGTCACTCGTCGCGGCCAGAATCTGCCGGACTCGTTCTTTACCGAGAAGCTCTAAGAGTTCGTCAGAGCGGTCGTTTTTGGACACGGCGGTTCCTCGCAATAGATGATGATTACTCCAATCTACTTAAAGAGGAGACCGTTTTGCGTCCCGTGCAAAACAGCAATCCACCCATTGTCCCTGCACCCCTATCCTGAATTGGAAGGTGACTGATCCCATGAAAAACGAATCTCTGTACACGCGGCGACATCTGCTCAGTATCACTGGTACCACGGCAGCCGTTGGTCTGGCTGGCTGCTCGGCCAGCCAGGCGGACACTGAAGAGGAGTCCACGGCGACGGAGGCACACACTGAGACGGATAGCCACGACGAAACGGATAGTCACGACGAGACGGATGGGCACGACGAGACGGAGGGCGGCCACAACGACGAAGAAGAGGGTCACGGCGATGACAGCCACCATGAGGAGGAGATCGGTGAGCCGACGGAAACGGCACAGGTGGATATGATCACGAAGGACGGGACGTACCACTTCACCCCGCACGTGGCGCGAGTCAAGGTCGGCGGGACGGTGACCTTCCACAACGAAAGCGGGAGCCACTCTGCCACGGCCTACCACCCAGACAACGATCAACCGAAGCTCGTCCCCGACGGCACCGCCTCCTGGGACAGCAGCATCCTCTCTGAGGGAGGCGCGACGTTCGAACACACCTTCGAAACAGAAGGGGTCTACCACTACTACTGTACGCCCCACGAAACCCTCGGGATGATCGGAAGCATCATCGTCGGCGAACCGGAAGCCCACGGGCAACCAGCACTCGAGGAGCCGCCACAGGACATGTCCGACAGTGTCCGCAAGAAGATCGCGGAACTCAACGAGATGTGTAACAGCGCGCTCGGCCACGGGCACTAATCAGACGACTGCACCGTTTTTTGGGGTAGCGAGGCTGGGGCGGTGATTTACAGTACTCCGTTTTCCGTGACATGGGCGGCGATGAGAACCAGGGAGAGTGCACGGACGTGCCCCATTCGGGGCCGTTCCGAGGCGTTTTTGGGCGTTGTCGACCAACAGCAAACATGACCAGAATCGTCGTTATCGACAATCACGGGCAGTTCACGCATCTGGAGGGGCGCGCCCTCCGGGATATCGGTGTAGAGACAGAGATTCTCGAAAACGACGTCGACCCCGCCGAGATCGAGGCCGACGGCCTCGTCCTCTCTGGCGGACCGGATATGGACCGCGTCGGGCGCTGTGCAGAGTACATCGACCTCGACATCCCCGTGCTGGGTATCTGTCTCGGAATGCAGTTCCTCGCTGAGGAGCTGGGCGGCAGCACCCACAGCGGCGACTATGGCGGCTACGCCGACGTGGACGTGGAAATCCTCGATGCAGCGGACCCGCTCATCGGCTCGCTCGCCCCAGAAACGCGCGTCTGGGCCAGTCACGCTGACGAAGTCGACACCGTCCCCGAGGGGTTCACCCGGACCGCCCGAAGTGACGTCTGTGAGGTCGAAGCGATGAGCAACCCAGAGGCGGGACTCTACGGCGTCCAGTGGCACCCCGAAGTTGCGCACACCGCCGAAGGCGAGGCAGTGTTCGAGAACTTCAAAGAGATCTGCAAAGACTGGTAACTGGCCGGGAGAGGCCCGTTCAACCGAGAAAACAGCACTCGCGGGGGAAAGAATCGAGTAGTCGGGTTTTACTGCCTCCGCTGCTTCGTTCGGAGCGATGACGGCCTCCCAGAGCAATCTCGCCGGGCTCTCGCGGTTCGTCTTCCGCGCGCCCAACTGGTACACCAGCCTCGCGTTTGCGTTGCTGGTCGCTGCCGTCGCCGGTGTCGGCGCCTTCGACAGCGGCGAGGCTGACGCCGTGTTCAGAGGTATTCTCTTCGTCGGCCAGGACGCGTGGGAAGGAATCTTCTTCATCGGCATCCCGACCGTCGTGGCAGGATTCGCCACCCCCTGGGTCGACCGCTGGACTGGCGGCCGACTCACCTACAACCGTGCCTCGCTGTTGGCGCTGATCTGTGAGCTGGTGCTGGTGGCAGCGCTCTCTGTCGCTGGCCTGCTGGCGTATCTCTTCCCCATGCTGGGCCAGGAGTTCGTCTTTGACGCGCTGATGGTCGGGCTGGCCTCGGTGTTCGCACTGCGGCTGCTGGTCGTGCTCGCGGTATCGCGCTCCTCGCTACCGCTCGCAGTGTTGCCCGCCAGCATCCAGACCGTTGTCTCGGCCGCGCTGCTGTTTGTCTACAGCGGCACCATCCGCTATATGGCCGACGGCGGCTCAGCGATTCAGGCGTATCTCACGCCCTACCTCAACCAGAACGCGGACGCTCCGGGGGTGCTGAGTGTCGTCTCGCCCACGCAGTTCGCGCTGCTGGGCGTGCTGTGTGTCCTCTACGCGGCAGCGGTCTACATTTTCCTCGTCGCCATCGACCGGCCGTGGCGCCGCTCGATGGGCGTCTCGATGCTCGATTTCCTCCGTGGGTTCATCGGCCACGTCGCCGAAGGTTCGGACGAACTGGAGGACTTCTTCGAGCAGATCGGTGAGCACGCAGTCGTGCCCGTGACCGTGCTCGCGTTCCGCGAACTCGACGGCGGGCCAGAGAAGGCCCGGTTCGTGCTGCCGATGATTCACCCTGGCCCGATGGGCGAAATCGGCGGCGGCAACCTCCCCAAGCGGGTGGCCGACACCGCGGATGGACTGGCGTTTCCGCCCCACGCCACCGCGGGCCACGACTTCAATCTCGTCACCGAACGAGAGGTCGAGCGACTCATCGACGCTGCCGACCGCGCTCACCGGCGCATCGAGTACGGCACCGAAGCCACCCAGAGCGTCCGGCCGCGCTCCGGCGACGCAAAGATGCTGAGCCAAGCCTTCGGTGACGACGGCCTGCTGGTCAACACGTTCTCCCCAGATTTCGCCGACGACGTGGAATACGGCGTCGGCCTCGCCACGACGAGAGAAGCCCGCACGCACGGCCTCGACGACGTGTTGCTGGTCGACGCCCACAACTGCAACAACGGGCTTGCGGGCCCGGACCTGGGCCACGTCACCCCCGGGAGCGCGCGCTCGTTCGACATGATTCAGGCTGCCAGCCTCGCCGGCGAGTCACTCTCGGCCGCGCCCACCGGCGAGCTTTCGCTGGGGGTGGCGTGGGAGGAAACCGAGTGGGAACCACTGGAAGGAATCGGCCCGCTGGGCGTCCGTGCCGCCGTCGCCGAAGTCGACGGGCAGGAGACCGCCTACGTGCTGGTCGACGGCAACAACATGGAGCCGTGGCTCCGCGACCGGACCGTCGACGCACTCGCGGAGGCGGGTCTCGACGAAGCCGAAGTGATGACCACCGACACCCACGTCGTCAACACGGTGGAAGCGGACAATCAGGTGGGCGGCGCCATCGACCACGGCGAGTTCATCGAGACGGTGCTGGGCGTGGTCGAGGAGGCCCGCGCGGACAGCGAACCCGTCGAGGCCGGGATGGCGACCGAACGCGCCGAGGTGACGGTGTTCGGCAACGACCGAACGGAGTCGCTGGCCTCCCACGCGAACGCGGTGGTCTCAGTAGGTGGGGCGTTCGCCGTCGCCGTGCTTCTCGCCGTGACCGCAATTAGCGTGCTGCTGTTCTTCGTGACGTAGCTGGCGCTCGGCGATTTGGGCGCTCAAAAAAGGTGGTATCGCCCTCAGGCGAAGAGTTCGTCGACGGCGTCTTGTGCGGCGCGGGCCGCGTCGTCGGCGACTTCTTCGGCGTCGGGCTCTGCGTCCGCGGGCGGATTGATGTACACGTCCACTTCGAGCACGCCGTCCTCGAAGGTGACCGTGATGTCGAGGTCTTTCAGCTCGGACTGCCGGTAGCGGTCCAGCACGACCCCTTCGGCAGCCTCGCTTGCCGTCTCGACGACCGCCGTATCGGTCGGTTCCTCAGTCGGCATTTACGCGCCGCCCGCACCGGGGCCGCCGGGGCCCATCGGGCCGCCGCCCTGCTGCAGCATCTGCTGAAGCTCCTCCTGGAGCTCCTCGAACTGCTCGCGGGTGCGCCCCTCGCGCTTCTCGAGCTGCTCGACGCGAACTTCGAGGCTGTCGACCTTCTCCTCGAGGCTCTCGGATGCGTCGTCGTAGTCGGTCTTGACCAACAGCTCGCCGATCTCGCGGTACATCGTCGCGTCCTCGTCGATGTCCTCGAGCGCGTCGAGTGCGGTTTTGGCCTCGTTGAGCGAGCTCTCGGCCTGCCCCTTCTGGGCGGCGAGCTGCTCGGTGGTCTCCTGGAGGTCCTGTAGCTCCTCGATCTTCTCCTGCGCCTCGGGCGGCAGATTGCCCTGCATACCTACGAAGTAGTCCTTCCGACTGAAAAAGGCCCGTATTTACTGACGAGGCGCGAGCACCCCCGAAACCACCCGTTTGCGGCCGGACCGATCCGGATTTCCCCGGCTTCGCGGACCCACGGGACTTACAGCCCCGCCAGTCGTCAGCCCGCCCATGCTCGAACTCGTCGCCGGCGCCCTCTGGGCCATGCTGCCGGCGTACGTCCCGAACAACGCCGCCGTCCTTGCCGGCGGCGGGGAGCCAATCGACGGCGACCGCGAGATGGGCGGGAGCCGCCTGCTGGGCGACGGAAAGACCTGGCGCGGCACGGCAGTGGGCACGCTCGTGGGGCTCGCGCTCGCCGCGCTGCTGAACGTCGCCGTTACTCCGGCCGCCGAGGCCGCCCTGGGGTTCAGCCTCCCCACCTTCCCGCCGCTGGCGGCGCTCGGGCTGGCACTGGGGGCGATGCTGGGCGACATCGGCGCCTCGTTCATCAAACGCCGGAGCGGCCGGGAGCGCGGTGCTTCCTTCCCAGGGTTGGACCAACTCGACTTCGTCGCGGGCGCACTGCTGCTCGCGCTCGTGCTCGCGCCCGGCTGGACGCTCGAAACGTTCACACTCACACGCCTTGCGATCATCGTGGTCATCACGCCGCTGCTGCATCTCGTGACCAACATGATTGGCTACGGGGTGGGTGTGAAGAACGAGCCCTGGTAACACTGAGCCAGTTGATTCGGAGGGCTCTGCGTCTCTTGCTCTTACTCAGGTCGGCGGCGCGCGACGAACGGACGTAGCCAGGGGCTTTCCTGGTGTTGTTGACCGCATTGGACCGCTAAATCGGTGGTGAAAGACCTTCACCCACCAATTCCCCGAACGAATCAGCACCGACCCGCTTTTCTCCCCGCCTCACACAGCCACGCCCATGGACGAGGCACTCATCGCGGCGCTTCGCGACGCCGACGCGGTCCAGTATGGCGAGTTCGAACTCTCCCACGGGGGGACCAGCGACTACTACGTCGACAAATATCTCTTCGAGACCGACCCACGCTGTCTCCGCCTGATTGCCGAGGCGTTCGCCGAGAAACTTGATGGCGAAAAACTCGGCGGCGTCGCACTTGGTGGGGTTCCCCTCGCTGCCACGACGAGCATCACGGCCGACGTGCCCTACGTCATCGCGCGCAAGCAGGCCAAGGAGTACGGCACCGGCAACCGCATCGAGGGACGTCTCGATGAGGGTGAGGAGGTCGTCATCGTGGAGGATATCGCAACCACCGGCCAGTCCGCCGTCGATGCCGTCGAGGCACTGCGCGACGCCGGAGCCGAGGTGAACCGCGCGCTGCTGGTCGTGGACCGAGAGGAGGGTGGCCGCGAGAACTTGGCGGACCACGGTGTGGAGATGGAGGCCTTGGTGACCGCCTCCGACCTGCTGGCGGACCGGGAGTAACACCACAGTGCAGGAGGATGCGGTGCTGTTCCGCGCCGAAGCTTCGACGTGTTCATACTTGTGCAACCATGAGGAAACGCATGAACCGTGCAGAGAAGGCCGCCCTGCAGCTACGGGCGGTCGCCGTCCTGCGGACGCTGAAGCGGAGCCGAACGTACGACGAGCTCGCCGACCTCACCGGGCTGCCCGCCGGCGACCTGAACCGCTACGTCAACGGCCACGTGCTGCCGGGCATCGAGCGCGCCCGCGAGACCGTTGAAAACGTCGGCCGGAAGGCGCTGGCGGCCGAACTCGAATCTCGCATCGCCGTCGACGACGAGGGATACCTCGACAACAGCGCCGTCGTCTTCGACCAACCCTTCCTCGACCTGGTGGCGCCCGTTGCCGCCGAATCCTTCGCGTTCGAACGGCCCGACGTGGTGCTGACCGCCGCCACCGACGGCATCACGCTGGGCGCCGCAATGGCCTCCTACTTCGACGCCGACATCGCCTACGCTAAGAAGCGCAAGGAGACGGCAGTCGAGGAGTTCATCGAGTCCCGCCAGCGGCTCGCCTCGGGGATCGAACTCACCTACTACCTCCCTGCGCGGGCCGTCGATGCGGGCGACACCGTGCTCGTCGTCGACGACCTCATCCGGTCGGGTGAGACCCAGGAGCTCCTCCTCGATATCGTCTCCCAGTCCGACGCCGCTGTGGGCGGGGTTTTCACCCTCATCGCCGTCGGCGAGGAAGGGCTGGACCGGGCGAGAGAGATTACCGATGCGCCGGTGGGCGCCCTCACCCACTTCGATCAGTAGTAGATATACAGGTTCCTGCATAGATTCGTCCGTAATCGATCCGAAATCTGAAGAATATGCGCATGCATGCGGTTTTCGATGGGAATCCTTATGAGTAGTTCCGCAAGTATGCACAGATACGCATGGGATTGAGCGAGACCCTGGCGGAGTATTTCGACGTCGCGGCCCACGGCTCCGACGTCCGGACTGAACTGCTCGCGGGACTGACTACGTTCCTGACGATGAGCTACATCGTCGTGGTCAACCCCGCCATCCTCTCGGCGGCCATCAACATCGAAGGGATCAGCGACGGCCGCCTCTTCGCCATGTTGTCGGTGGTGACCATCATCTCGGCGGCGACAGCAACACTGGTGATGGCGCTCTACGCGAACCGACCGTTCGCGCAAGCGCCGGGACTGGGACTGAACGCCTTCTTCGCGTTCACCGTCGTGTTAACGCTGGGCGTGCCGTGGCAGACGGCACTCGCAGCCGTGGTCGTCGAGGGGCTGCTGTTCATCGCCCTCACCGCCGTCGGCGCGCGTGAGTACGTCATCAAACTGTTCCCCGAACCCGTCAAGCTGGCCGTCGGCTCCGGTATCGGGCTCTTTCTCGCAATCATTGGCTTCCAGGCGATGCGCGTCGTCGCGAGCGACCCTGCGACGTTCGTCACCTTCTCGCCGGTGTTCGCGAAGGACCCGGTCGCGTTGCTGTCGGTCATCGGGCTCTTCTTCACCTTCGGGCTCTACGCCCGCGGGGTGAAGGGCTCGGTCATCATCGGCATCCTCGTCACGACGGTGCTGGGCTACGCAGCATCTGCGATGGGCTACACCGCCTTCCCCGCCGAAGAGACCGGCGGCGCAATCGTCAGCAGCTCGCTGACCGGCGCCACCCAGACCTACAGCCTGGCCGCCTACAACATCACGCCGCTTGCGGGCGCGTTCCTCGACGGCCTCTCGAACGTCGACGCGCTCACCTTCTCGCTGATCGTGTTCACGTTCTTCTTCGTCGACTTCTTCGACACCGCCGGGACCCTCGTGGGCGTCGGGCAGGTGGCCGGCTTCCTCGACGAGAACGGCGACCTCCCCGACATCGACAAGCCGCTAATGGCCGACGCAATCGGCACCACCGTCGGCGGGATGCTCGGCACCTCGACGGTCACGACCTACATCGAGTCCGCGACGGGTGTCGAAGAGGGCGGTCGTACGGGCCTCACGGCGCTGGCGGTCGCTGGCCTGTTCGTGCTCTCGCTGGCGTTCGTCCCGCTCGCAGCCGGCATCCCTTCCTACGCCTCCCACCTCGCGCTGGTGGTCATCGGCATCATCATGCTCGGCAACGTGGTGGCGGTGGACTGGGACGACCTCACCAACGCCATCCCTGCCGGGATGACGATTCTGGTGATGCCCTTTACGTTCTCTATCGCCTACGGAATCGCCGCGGGAATCGTCTCCTACCCCATCGTGAAAGTCGCTGCGGGCGAAGGTAAGGATGTCCACGCTGGCCAGTGGGTGCTCGCGCTCGCGTTCGTCGGCTACTTCTTCGTGCGGACGAGCGGGCTGCTGGCTGGGAACCTTTGAATCGGTCGGAGACGTCATTTTTGCGGTATCGACGGCCGAAGGCGGCGCTGAGGCCGGGGCTGCAGGCCGTCACAATCGCCAGCCAGCACCCGCCCAGTCACTGAAGCGCTCGCTACATATACCGCAAGAGATTCCCACATCCCCCCCAATTCTCTCGCTGTGAACCGCAGTCGTCCTCCCCGTCAGTGGCTCGTCCGCGGAGTCGCGCTCCTCCTCGTCCTCTCGCTCGTCGCGCCAGCCGTCGGTGCCACCATCACCGGTTCCCCGACCAGCGGCTCCCCCGACGACGCGAGTGAACTACAGCCCGGCACCATGAAGCAGGCCGCGAACGGCTCGACCGTCGTCGCCATCCAGGGGTTCCACCACCAGGGCCAAGGGGCGACCAAAAAGCCCGCCCGGCTGGTCTCGACAAACGAAACTGGCAACACCGAATGGGTGTACAACGGCCCGAACTCAGAGGCTCGGTGGTTCTACGACGTGGACCCGCTGCCCAACGGGAACCTGCTCGTCGTCTCGACCAACCCCGACGGGACCAACGTCTACGAGATGAACCCCGAGAGCAAGGAGCGCGTCTGGGAACAGGCACTGCCCTACCACGACACCCACGACGTCGACCGCTACAACGAGAGTCACCTCGCGGTCGCGAACATGCGCCAGTACAACGAGTCGTGTGACTGCTCGAACGACCGGGTGGTGCTCTACGACCGCGAGGACGACGAGATCGACTGGGAGTGGAAGTTCCGCAACCACTATCCCAACGAAACCGCCGGTGGGTTCACCGAGGACTGGACCCACGTCAACGACGTGGAGGTCATCAAGAACGGCACGCAGCTCCTGCTCTCGCCCCGGAACTTCGACCAGGTCATCGTCGTCGACATCGAGAGCAAGGAGATCGTCGAACGGCTCGGTGAGGACGAGAACCACGACGTGCTGAACGCCCAGCACAACCCCGACTGGCTGACCACGGAGTCGGGTAACGAGACGATTCTGGTCGCCGACAGCCACAACGACCGGGTGGTCGAGTACACCAAGGAGAACGGCGAGTGGGTCGAGGTCTGGAGCGCCGGCAGCTCAGCCACACTCTCCTGGCCGCGGGACGCCGACCGCCTCCCCAACGGTAACACGCTGGTCGTTGACTCGCTGAACCACCGCGTCATCGAGATTACGCCACAGGGCCAGGTTGTCTGGGAGTACTACGCCACGTGGGGCCCCTACGACGCCGAGCGAGTCGCCCACGGTGACGAGTCCAGCGGCCCGACTATGCGTGACCAGGGGGTCAGCGGACACAAGGCCATCTGGGGCGCGGACGGGGGCATCTCCACAACGTCGTTCTCCTCGTGGCTGGCCGGCACCGCCAGCGGGACGCTGGTCGAGGGGCCAGTCATCACGTTCGCCCGGACCTGGGGCCACTACGCGCCGTGGGCCCAGCCGGCGTGGCTGAACTCCTGGGAGTTCGCGGGGCTAGTCGGTGCACTGGTGGTGCTGCTGGGCTGGGCTGTTGCGGAGACGGTGCGAGCCCGCAAGCGTATCGTCGCCGGCGCGCGTTCACTGACGGCGCGGGCGGTCTGAGCAGGGCCGGTCTGAGCAGGGCCGGTCTGAGCAGGGGTCGGTGTGGGTCCACGCGGCTTGGCGGTCGCGTCACACACGCCCGCGGGGGTTTTACGTGAAACGCACTAACTGTAAGTGATGGCAAACATCACCCTCTACGAACTGGACGGCTGTCCCCACTGCGCGAAGGTCATCAGCAAGCTTGACGAGCTCGGGCTGGAGTACGACTCCGTGATGGTTCCGTCGAGCCACAGCCAGCGCGACGCGGTCAAAGAGGTCTCCGGGCAGACGGGCGTTCCGGTGCTCGTCGACGAGGAACACGACGTGGATGCGATGCCCGAGAGCGACGATATTGTCGAGTACCTTGAAGAGACGTACGGGAAGGCTGCGGCATAGATAGTCGTCCTCGATTCTCGGTTTTTAACTGTGAGTTGTGAGCGGCTTCTACGGCTTCTTGGCAGCTACAGCAACTGCAAACAGGACTCCGGAGTCAGCTACCGCAACTGCAAACACGACCGCAGAGTTCCCATGACCAATTGGACCGAACCGCCTACCGCCCCACGGCCTCACGCCTCCCCAGCCGACTCGCTCGGAGGTAATCCTCGCGAGCCCCTCACGCTGAGGGGCGCCACAGGGGCGCCCCCGCTTCGCGCCACAGCCGCCGCGGTTGCGGTCGCGGTGGCAACGCGCGCTCGCCATGGCCGTGAGCGCGCGGGGAGGTTTGGGGATTCGCTACTGTGCCGGGCCTCGTGCCTGGCACTTTGCGGTCTCATACTGCAAGGCGACTCCGCAGTACCGGTCACAGTGCTGTTTGCCGTCTCATACGGTCGTCCGTAACTATTTTCGGTCGTGTTCGTACAAGGCAGTGTTTCCGGGGCTCTAGGACAGTACCTGGGTCGTGAGATGGAACAGAATTACGCACGACCGTATCAGTATACACGCACTCACCGCAAAGGTCGTTCCAGTCCTGTATACGGTGGACGTCACAACTGCTAGAAACATATCTCGCCATCAAGCTATTGAGTGGAAAGTCGAGCAAAAACGACCCGTCGAACCGACGAATCAGGCTTCGCCCGGTTCCGCCGCCCGCTCGCGAATCAGCTCCCGAATCGCCTCCGAGTCGTTGGTCGCCGCGAGTTCCTCACAGGAAACCAGCGCCGTCCCCTCGACGGAATCACGCGTCTCCTGTTCCTCCGTGAAGTAGACTGAGCGCGTGCGGGTCACCTCACTCAGCGAGGACATGATGCGGGCGCGCTTCTCCGCGCTGCGGGTGAACGGCGAGTGACCCGTCAGCAACGTCGCGCCGTCACGACCATGGCGTTCCTCGTCCTCCGAGACGGCCTTGAACGGCGCCCGAACCGTCGGGTGGACGGTGAAGCCAGCGCGGGTGAGCACGCCGACGACATGCTCGTCGCTGGGGTCCGCTTCCGGCGCGGCGGGGGTGGGTTGGGCGTCCCGGACGTCCTCGGCACCGTCCATCACGTCCATCGGCGACGTGAACGGGCGGTCGAACATATCCTCCAGTTGGACCGCCACCTCGATAGAGGCGTTCATCCCATCCTCGTACTTCGAAACGGTGCGTCGGGAGACGCCGAGTTCCGAGGCGAGTTTGCCCAGGCTCCAGTCACGGCCTTGGCGCATCTCCGAGAGCAGTTCGCCGTCGATGTTGACGTAGAGCCCACCCGGGGCGGCGTAGATCAGCGGCGGCACCTCTTCGATGAAGAGGTCGTAGGCGGTGTCGGGGTGGAAGGCTGGCACGCCGTGTCGGAAGTAGACCACCTCCGGCTTCAGCTCCTCGTCGCGGGTCCGCATCCCGATCACCATCGGCGTCGCAGAGAGATGCTCGCCAAGCCGGCGCATCTCCGCCCCGGTCTGGGCGTCGAACGCGTCGACGTTGCCGAGCACTTTCAGCAGCACCAGCTCCTCGCCACGGCGGGCGGCCACATCGAAGCTCTTGGGCCGGATGGCACAGCGCTCGCTCACCCGGAAGCCGGCGTCTTGGAGCATCGCCGAGACGTTCTCGACGAGCGCGGTACGACTCATACGTATAAGTAAACGACTCGCCACATATAGACGTTGCGGCGACCGCCCCCACCCCGTCGGGCGAATCCTGTCAGTTTGGAACGTGCGAGCGGTTACCAACACAACGCGATACCGCTGGCGAGGCGACGCGAAACCGCCTTCCGCGCCGCCCCCCAACGCCGGCCATGACCGTCGTGGGCGTCGACGACACGGACTCCAGAGAACGGGGGATGTGTACGACGTATCTCGCCGCCCGAATCGCCGAGCGAATCGAAGCTGCAGGCGGAACCGTCGAGCGCCGGCTGCTGATTCGACTCAACCCCGCAGTGGAGCGCAAGACCCGCGGGAACGCCGCACTCGCGATTCACACGGACCTCGATGCCGACGAAGCTGCCGCTATCGCCACGGAGGAACTCACCCCGCTCGCGGCGGTTGAGGACCCGCGCACGTCACCGGGACTCGTCGTCGCCGATTGTGAGCCCGAAGCCGTTCCGGACGCCATCGCGGAGTTCGCCGCCGATGCAGTCCGAGAGTTTCACAACCTCGAGGACGCTCTCTCACTTGCTGACGCTGCCGGCTTCCACACCGAGGGCTGGGCCGGTGGCCACGGCCGCATCGGCGCGCTGGCCGCTGTCGGCGCCTATCGGGCATTCGAGGACTGGACCGTCGAACATATCGCCTACCGAGAGTTCGACCGCTGCGGCACGCCCCGGGACATTGACGAGGCGACGCTGTTCGGCGCTGCTGCGGAGGCGTATCCAGCGGCCTGGGACACCGTCGACCATGGGGAGAATGCGGCAGTCTGTGTGCCGAACGCCCCCGGTCCCATCCTCTACGGAATTCGGGGCGACACAGCCGAGGCAGTCAGGGCCGTAGCCCAGGGCATCGACGCCGAGCCAGTCGAACGCGAGGCGCTCTTTCTCACGAACCAGGGCACCGATGCACACCTGCGAGACGTGGGGACGGCGAACCTCGCCACCTTCCATGACGGTCGGGCTTACCGCGTTGACTGCGTCGTCGCGGGCGAGCCAGAGACCCGCCGTGGCGGCCACGTTTTCGTCCCGATTCGGAGCGTGAACGGTGACGGGGAGATGGCGGCGGCCGCATTCGAGCCGACCAAACGGTTCCGCGACCGCGTTCGCGCGCTCCGCCCGGGCGACCGCGTGACCGTCTGCGGAGAGGTGAGCGACGGCACCCTGAAACTGGAGAAGTTCGCCATTCGAGAGTTGAACCGTACTTGTACGGCAAACCCGACCTGTCCGGACTGTGACCGCTCGATGGGGTCAGCCGGGCGAGGGCAGGGGTATCGCTGTCGAGACTGCGGGACATCGGCGCCTGGAAAGGTGGAAATCGAAATTGAACGGGAGTTGGAGGAAGGGTGGTACGAGGTGCCGCCGTGTGCCCGCCGGCATATCGCCAAGCCGTTGGCCCGTGGCGGGTTTGATGCACCGATACACCCGGAGCGCTGAGCCGGATCAGAACGACGCTATCGCCAGTTTGAGTGTCGCGCTACGCTGGACCAGTTCCTCGCGGTCGTCGTACTCGTCTGGCGTGAGAAACGCCGCGTCGACGACGGCGACGGCGATCACGACTGGCCTCTCGAGTGCCAGATCATGTTTTCAGCCCACTCCCCGTTAACGGGACGACCACGTCCTCGTCGGGGTGAATCTCCCCGCGCTCGCGGTACGCCCGCAGTGCTGCGGGCGCCACCGCACACGTTGGCTCCGTGTAGAACCCAGCGCCGTGGAGTCGCTGGAGTTCGTCAGCGACTGGCTCCTCTCCCAGCGCGATGGCGTCGCCGCCCGTCTCCTCGATGGCCGCGAGAATCGCGTCCTTCTGTACCGGGTCCCGAATCTGGATGCCGTCAGCCACGTCGTTCGTGCCCTCGTCGGTGCCGTGGAGTTCCGCGGCGATGGGGGCGTAGCCAGCGGCCTGTGCGCCGTACATCCGCGGGATCGAATCTGTCCAGCCGGCCGCCTTCAGCGCGCGGAATCCGCGATACGCGCCGAGGAAGAGCGTCCCATGGCCCAGCGGCGTGACCACGGCGTCGGGCACCTCCCAGTCGCGTTGGAGCGCCGTCTCGTAGGCGACCGTCGCCGTCCCAGCGAAGAAGGCGGGGTTCCACGCGTGAGAGGCGTACCAGGCGCCGCTGGCACCATCGTCGCCCGGTTGGCCGTCACCGGTCGACCCTTTGTCCTCGCCCGGTTGGCCGTCACCGGTCGACCCTTTGTCCTCGCTCACAGCCGCCTCGACACAGGCATCAGTCACGTCCTGACGGGAGCCCTCCACCCGAACCGGCGTCGCGCCGGCGGCCTCGATGGCTCGGAGTTTGCTCTGTTTGACCGACGCGGGCACGTAGATTTCGGCGTCGATGCCCGCCCGAGCTGCGTAGGTGGCGATAGCCGCTCCGGCGTTGCCCGAGGAGTCCTCGACGACCCGGTCGACGCCGAGTTCCAGCGCCCGCGAGAGCGTCGCGGTGGCGCCGCGGTCCTTGAACGAGCCAGTGGGGAAGACGTACTCCAGTTTGAACTGGGCGTCCCACGCTGGCGCGTCTTCGAGGGGCGTCATCCCCTCGCCGAGGCTCACCTGCTGCTCCACGGGGAGGAACGCCTGGAAACTCCAGAGGCCCTCACGCGTATCGAACGAGGCGGGGTCGGGTGCGGGCCCATCGGGAAGCGGCTGTCGGGCGAACTCCAGGGGATGGCCGCAGGTGCAGCGCCACCGGTCGACGTACTCGGCGCCACAAGCAGGACAGGCCAGCGGCGCGGGGTCGGCAGTACTCATGCTCACCAGATCGGTCGGGGGCGTCTGGAAACTATCGGTCCTGCCTCAGAACGAGTCGATGGTCGTCGCCACCGAGCAGACATACTCCCCGGTCGCGACCTGTGGGAGCCGCCGAGAGCGCCAGAATATCCCCTTCGTGTCGGCCGTCACGCGCCCGTTGAGTTGCCCGAAGGCATCGGTCACTTCGAACAGCACGTCGCCGCGGGCGACTGATTCAGCGAGTTCCTTCCGGAAGTGCGCAACGCCGCCGGCAGGGGCGTTGTACTGGTCGAACCCTTTCGCGCGAGTCTGCTCCTGGACCGAGAGCTCGCCCTCGAGGAAGCCGTAGTGAGTCAGGACGTTGAAGACGCCCTCGACGCCGTACTGGATGCTCTTTTCGTCCCAGCCGACACAGCCGCCGAGCTCGGGGTCGACCGTCGGAATCCCCTCTTCGGGGGCGGCCCGAGCGAGCTGGCCGTCTGGCCCCTTCTTGTCGAGCACATAGCCCGTGCCGAACACTTTCGCGAGTTCGAGGCAGGCGTCGTGCAGCCGGTGGTGGCGACCACAGCGCACCCGCGTCTCATTCAGCATCCGGGAGGTGGAGGCCTGATGCAGGTCGAGAATGTAGTCGGCACGGCTGGCAGCGTCGAAGGTCGCCGCCGCGATGCGTTCGGAGCTACTCCCGTTCTCGTCACCGGGGTACGTCCGATTCATCTTCGTGTCGTCGATGGGGTTGCGGTGCTGGGCAACCTGGAAGGCGTGGTAGTTGACGATGCCGACGATGAGCAGCGATCCCGAGAGTTCGGCCGGGTCGATGCGCGGGACGACCCTGGTGAGCACGCCCAGCCCGTTGAGTTCGTCGCCGTCAGAGACTGCCTGTAGGTAGAGCGTCTCGCCGGCCTCGGCGCCGTTGATCACACAGACCGGGAGCCCGATGGGGCTGCCGTCGCGGGTTTCACCGACCGTGAGCCGACCGGTGTCGACTTCGCCGGGGTTCGCGCTCGCGTCGCCGAGCGTGATGGTCATTACGCGATGCTCACGGTGACTCACCTTATTGGGTTCGATACTGGCCGAAAGAACCGCAAAGCGCGGGCGAACTGCCTACTCCGTGATGACGTTGGAATCGAGGTCCCGCGGGAAGTAGGTCAGCCACTCGGTGCCGTTCTCGGTGATGGCGATGGTGTCGGAGTGTCGGTAGCCCTCCGTCTCGGTGTAGATGCCGGGCTCGATGGTGTACACCTGGCCTGGCTGCATCTCGCCATCGCCGTCGGCGACGTGGTCGTAGTCGTCCCAGCCGCGGTCGATATACGGCGGTTCGTGGCCGTCCAGCCCGATGTTGTGGCCGACGTGGTGCTGGGCCAGATCGGTGATATGCTGCTCCTCGAAGAACGCCCAGACCTGCTCGTCGACGGAGGAGAGCGGGACACCTGGGCCGAGCGCGTCGATGGCGATGTCCTGGGCCTCGACCATGAGGTCGAAGTAGTGCTCCTGGTCGTCGCTCACCTCGCCGACGAACATGGTGCGCTCGAGTTCGCTGTTGTAGCCGTCCACGTTGGCCGAGGCGCCCGTGATGAGCACGTCACCGCGCTCGAGGGGCTGGTTCGGTGTGTGGCCGTGGGGGAGCGCCGTCTCCTGGGCAGAGATGAAGCCAGCATGGGCCGGGCCAGTGCCCCGAACGTTGTCGACGAACCGGTCGCCCAGCGTGTCAAGCATCGCGCGGGAGGCTTCCATCGACGCCCGCTGGGACACCGTTGCCGGATGCGCGCCGGGTTCGGCGTACTCAGCGAGGTAGCGGTGGGCGAGGTTGCCCCAGTTCGCGGACTCCTGAATAAGTTCGATTTCGGCATCGGTCTTCTCCCAGCGCATCCGCGGGACCCAGCTCTGGCTCTCCACGTCGACGAACGTCGAGAGTGCTGGCCCCTCATAACCCATCACGCCCGGCGCGCCGTCGCTGTCGGCGACGACGGCGTCGGCGTCCATCCCTTCGAGCATCTCGGCCGCCGTCTCGATGGGGCGACCCTGTGGGTAATCGAAGTAGTGGTGCACGGCGTCGATTCGGTCGACGGTCTCGACTCGCTCGACTTCCAGGCGCGGCACCGTAATCTCGAGGCGGTCCTGCGAGAGTGCGAGCACGACGGGGCGTTCGGTCTGGACGTGCTCGAAGCCGGAGACGTAGTGGCTGCTCGTCGCGGAGAACCAGACGGCGGCGTCGGCGTCGGTGTTGGCAAGCTTCCCACGGAGTTCGCGGAGACGGCTGCGGTACTCAGAATCAGGAAGTTCAGTCGGCATAGCTACGTAGTTCAGTCGTGAGGGCAAAAGTCTCCGGGTGGACTACGGTTCCTGCCGGCGACGAGGGGCGGTCCGGTGGCGGCCGCCGCTTCCACCGGCTCGAAAATCGGACCGAACGCGGCTCCCAGACTACTCCGTGAGCTCCTCAGGCTCGATATTGGCCAGTCGCATCGCATTGCCCGTCACCGCCATCGTCAGGCCGGCGTCGCCGACCAGGACCGCCGCCCAGATGGGGACGAGTCCGAACGGGACACCCAGCGCCAGCAGCGCTTTCGCACCGAGGCTCGCCCAGATGTTCTGCCGGATGACGCGGTTGGCCTCGTTCGAGAGTTCGTAGAGATACGGCAGCCGGGAGAGATCGTCACCCATCAGCGCGATATCCGCCGTCTCGAGCGCCGTATCGGTCCCGGCGGCGCCCATTGCGATGCCGACCGTCGCCGCCGCGAGCGCAGGCGCGTCGTTGACGCCGTCGCCGACCATCGCCACACCCTCGTAGCGCTCGGCGAGTTCCTCCACCGCGGCCACCTTCTCCGCAGGGAGAAGCTCTGCTCGGTAATCGTCGACACCGACCTGCTCGGCGATGGTGGCCGCGGTTCGCTCGTTGTCGCCGGTCAGCATCGTGACGTGCTGGATGCCCAGGTCGTGGAGCCGGTCGACCGTCGCCGCGGCTTCGGGCCGAACCTCGTCAGCCACGGCGACAAGCCCTTCGAGTTCGTCCTCGGTACCGACGAGTACGACCGTCTTCCCCTCGGCCTGGAGTTGGGGAACCGTCTCCGCCAGCAGATCGAGACAGCCCGCACGTTCACACTGAGCCTCCGCCTTGGCCATGACGACGCCGCCGTCGGTGGTGGCGTGGACGTGCGAGAGGTCGAAGCCGAGCGATTCGAACAGTCCTGGCTTGCCCGCGTAGTGGACGCTCTCGTCGAGTTTGGCCCGAACTCCCTTGCCGGTGATGCTCTCGAACGCCGAGACGGTTGGCTTCTCGACGCCTGCCTGTTCGGCCTCCGCGATGACGGCCTCCCCGATGGGGTGCTCGCTCCGGGACTCCAGGCCGCGCGCACAGGCGAGCACCTCGTCTTTGGTCCGGCCGCCGAGCGGAACGACGTCGGTGACGGTCAGTTCGCCCTTGGTGAGCGTCCCGGTCTTGTCGAGCGCGATGGCCTCGACACCACCCATGGCCTCGAGGTGGTTGCCCCCTTTCACGAGCACGCCGTTTTTCGCGCCGCTGGTGATGCCAGAGACGACGGTGACGGGCGTCGAGATGACGAACGCGCAGGGACAGGAGAGCACGATGAGGGTCAGCCCGTAGACGAACCACGTGGCGGCGGGCGCACCGAACAGGAGTGGCGGAACGGCGGCGGTCAGCACCGCGGCGGCGACGACGATCGGGGTGTAGTAGCTCGCGAACCGCTCGACGAACTGCTCCCGTTCGGTCTTGTTCCCCTGGGCGTCCTCGACCAGTTCGATGACCTGCGAAAGCGTGTCCTCGCCGGCGGCGGCGGTGACCTGCACCTCAAGATACCCCTCCTCGTTGATGGTTCCAGCATAGACCTCGTCGCCGGGCTGTTTGTCGACGGGGACGGACTCGCCCGTGATGGGCGCCTGATTCACGGCGCTTGCGCCCTCCAGGACCTGGCCGTCGGTCGGAATCTTCTCTCCGGGTTTGACGACGACCACGTCGCCGACCTGGAGTTCGTCGGCCGGGACCACCAGCTCTTCGCCGTCTCTGCGCACTGTTGCCTCGTCGGGTGAGAGCTCCATCAGTTCTCGGAGGGAGTTCCGAGCCTCGTCCATCGAGCGCCGTTCGAGCAGTTGGGCGACGCTGAACAGCACCGCGAGCGTCGCCGCCTCCATGTAGAGTTCCTGCCCGAACAGCAGACTGGCCGCCAGCGCGCCGAGGATGGCGACGCTCATCAGCAGGTCGATATCGAGGTTGCGGTTGCGCAGCGAGTAGTAGCCGTTCCGGAGGATGGCTTGCCCGCCGATGGCGACGGCAACGAGGAACAGCCCGTCAGCCACGGAGATAGCGATTCCTGGGAGCGAGAGCAGCACCGCGTCGAGCCCGGTGACGAGGAACTGGACGAGCAAACCGACCAACGTGAGCCCCACGCTGGCCCAGGTGTTCATCGCCCGACGGCTGCGCCAGACCGACGTTGGTTCGGCCCCTCCCTCACTCCCGCCTTCAGTGGTCGTGTCGGTGACGTCGTAGCCGGCGTTCTCGATTGCCGCGACGATGTCGGCGGCCCCGATCTGGTCGCCGTCGTAGCTGACGACGACGGTACCGCTGGTGGGTCGGGTGTCGTACTCGGCGATGCCGTCGACGCCCGCGAGGGCGTTCTCGACTTTCCCCGCACAGGAGGCACAGTCCATATCCGGGACGGAGAACGTCTCCGTCACTAGTCCCCCCTCGATTTCGTAGCCCGCTTTCTCCACTCGCTCGCGCACGTCTGCGGGGGTCGTCGTGTCCGGGTCGTAGTCGACGGTCAGGCGTCCGGTGGTCGGCTGCGGGTCGATACGACTGACACCCGCCAACGTGTCGACGCTCCGCTCGACCTTCCCCGCACAGGAGGGGCAATCCATCCCGGGAACCGAGAGGTGGAGACGTTCCGTTCGGGAGCCGTGCTGCGCCGCGGATGTCGATTGGTCGGTTGGTTCCGAGGGATCCCCACCGCCGCGGTCGGCAGGGTCGGATTCTGGGGCGTGGTCGGCACCGCGCTCGGCCGCGCCCGTATCGGTATCGTCCGGGCCCGAATTACTCATTAGTCGAACGAACGCGCTCGGGAGGTATTAATCCGGCTGCTACGAACCCGGGGATAGATAGGTATCCTTACTAAGAAAATCGCCGTTAGTTAACAACAGTTCGGCGAGTCAGACCGGGGCGAACGCCTCGCCGCGGACTGCCAGAGAGACGTTGGGTATCCATCGCTGACCTACCGAGAGGACTGCAAAGGGAGTGGTGACCAACCCCGATCGGGAACGGGGCCGGCTCAGACTTTGTCGGCGAAGACGAGGTTGCCCGAGATGTTGTTGACTCGGACCTGCACCGTCTCACCCTCGCTCGCACCGCTGACGAACATGGTGTAGTCGCCGCGCTTGGCGACGCCGTCGCCTTTGCGGCCGGTGTCGGTAATCTCGACTTCGAGCGTGTCGCCCTCCGAGATCTCCGTGCTTTGCTGCTGGCTCTTCTGGGCGGTGCGCTTGGTGACCGGCCGGAACGCCCCACAGGCCTCACAGCGCAGCATCATGGTGCCGTCCTCAGTGACCAGCCGGGTGTCGGGGAGGCCACACTCCGAACAGCGGACGAACTCCTGGATGTAGGAGTCAACAGCCGACTGGAAATCGCTCGCCGAGAAGGTCCCGTTGTAGCGCGAGCGGCCCTCACCGAGCTGGCCGGCGGTCCCAAGTTCGCTCTGAATCTCGCGGTGGAGGTGCTCCTCCTCACGAGAGAGGGCGTCGGCGAGCTCCTTCAGGTTGGTGAGGCGCGTGAACGCCCCGTCCTTCTGTGTCGTCGGCTCCGGAACGCTGAGGCGCTCGTCGCTTCCGCCCAGTTCGGGCACGAGTTCGAGCGCGCGGTCGAGTTTCGCCTCGTAGTCCATGCTCATACTGCCACCTAACCGGCGCAGGGGCTTTAGGGCTTCCGAGGACGCCCCAGGGGCCCAGATTGTGCGGGGCAACACACGGCACGTCGACGGCCCTGCCTGCGTAAGACACCAGCGGGCTGGTCCGTGAAAACGCGGAAAGCTACTTGTGCAGGGCGCCGAATGAGCGTGTATGAGTAAGATCACCTTCCGCGCCGACGATGCGCTCGTCGAGCGGCTTGACGACCTCGATGCCTCGAAAAGCGAGGTGATGCGCGAGGCGCTCCGAGAGTTCCTCGACCGCCAGCCCGGGGCGAGCAACCCCGACGCTGCCGGTGCCGAGGGCTCCATCGCCGCCCGAGTCGACAAACTCCTGGCAGACCGCCTCGACGGCGGCCGGGACGTGAACCTCACCATTAGCCTGGAAGGGGCTGCCGACGCGACGGTGGCGGAGGAATCACCCGACGCGGCCACAGAGACCAGCGACAACGGCTGTCAGCAATGTGGGCAGGAAGTCGACGACGCCGACGCGTTCTGCCCCAACTGTGGTGCTGAGCGCGAGCAGCAGGCCCACTGTGAGTGCGGCGAGGCCGTCGACCAATCGTGGACGTTCTGTCCCGGCTGCGGGCGCCGAAGCCCGACTGCAGACGTGTTCGACCGGGCCTGATCGCAACAGAGTTCGAGCGACGGCAGCCGGCGTTCGGGGGTGTAACACAGTGAGAACCCCGATTCGCCAGGATATCGGTTCACCCGGCGGAGCTTTTTTATGTCGTTCCTGCGTGGGTAGCTCTACGTAAGACGTGTGTCTTACAGCGCGAGCCGGGCGGGTAGCCGGCCGCGGTGCGCTGTAGGCCAACGGCTCGCGCCGTTTCGTCTTACCGGGGAAACATATGGAGCGAGTTACACTACGGATACCGAAACAACAGATCGATCGGGTCGAACAGCTTGTCGAACGTGGAGAGTACCCCAATCGGAGCGAGGCAATCCGTGCGGCCGTTCGCCAGCTGGTCGATGACGAGGTGAACGGGCAGGAAATCGATTGGGCCACGGTGTAACGCATGCAGGATATCGTTCAGGACGCACTCGACAACGCGGAAGCTGAACAGGCAATGCGCGATGCCGATCCCGAGGACGATGACGACGAGTTCGGGAGCCCCCGAATCGTCATCGTCGGCGCGGGCGGCGCGGGCAACAACACCATCAACCGCCTCTACAACATCGGTGTCGACGGCGCCGAAACCATCATGAACCAGGGCGGCGTCGCCGTGATGCTCGTCGGCGAGACCCAGGACTCGAACAAGACCCAGGAAGTTGTCGAAGACGCGATGAACCACCCGCTGCTGGACGTGGACTACCGCGGTGCGAGCGGCGGGCTGGTCCACATCACCGGCGGCCCCGACCTCACACTGAAAGAGGCTGAGGGCATCGCCGACCAGATTACCGAACGCCTCGAGGCTTCGGCGAACGTGATGTGGGGCGCGCGGATCCAGGAGAACTACAAGGGGAAAGTCCGGGTCATGGCCATCATGACCGGCGTCCAGTCGGCACAGGTGCTCGGCGCCAGCACCCAGAAGCAAGCCGACGAGTCGCGCCAGGCGCTGGGCGGCGACATCTCGGATACGGATTTCGACGCCAAATCCAACGCCGAGCGCGCCGCAGCGGTCGACCAACGAGCGCGGGAGGGTGCCACACAGCGTCGTGAGCGTTCCGACGACGATAACGGGCTGGATGTCATACGCTGATTGAGCGTGCGCCCCGCCACCGTCGTACTCGCTCTCGCAGCCGTAGACCCTCGGGAGGAAGCCGATCAGTCCCGTTTTTCGTCCCGCCGGCCGGCGGTTCGGAAACGGACGATCGCTGAACGGCGCTGATACCATCGAAATCGTCGGTGGGTTTTTATGCGATAGTTGCGTTCGTCACCATGCGTAAGACGGTCGTCTTACAGCGGCAGCCGGGGCGGGGACCCCGGTTCGCCGAGCTTGTTGGACGCCGGCCTCGCCGGACTCGTCTTACCGGGGGAAACCACCATGAAGCGTGTCACACTACAGCAAACTGTCGAACAGGCCGAACGGGCCCAGCGGGTCGCCACCGACAAGGCGAGCCGCGCGGCCGTTCGAGAAACCGAAGCGCGCGACGGCCCGCGTGAGCTGCGGGGAGCGGTGTAACGATGCAGGATATCGTTCAGGACGCACTCGACAACGCAGAGGCCGAACAGCGCTCGATGCAGGACGCCGAAACCGACGACGACGAGTTCGGGGAGCCCCGGATCGTCATCGTCGGCGCGGGCGGCGCAGGCAACAACACGATCAACCGCCTCTACAACATCGGTGTCGACGGCGCCGAAACCATCGCGATCAACACCGACAAACAGCACCTGAAGATGGTCGAGGCCGACACGAAGATCCTGGTCGGCAAATCCCTCACGGAAGGGCTCGGCGCTGGCGGCGACCCCCAGATGGGCGAGCGCGCCACCGAGATGGCCCAGGGGACGATCAAAGAGGTGCTGGGCGAAGCAGACCTCGTGTTCGTCACGGCCGGGATGGGTGGCGGGACCGGTACCGGTGCCTCACCCGTCATTGCGAACATCGCGAAAGAACAGGGAGCGATCGTCGTCGGGATGGTTTCGACGCCATTCAATGTTGAGCGCGCCCGCACGGTCAAGGCCGAAGAGGGGCTCGAACGGCTCCGTGAGGAGGCGTCGTCCATCATCGTGCTGGACAACAACCGCCTGCTCGATTACGTGCCGAATCTCCCAATCGGGAAGGCGTTCTCGGTGATGGACCAGATCATCGCCGAGACCGTCAAAGGCATCTCAGAGACCATCACGCAGCCCTCACTGATTAATCTGGACTACGCGGACATGTCCACGATTATGAACCAGGGCGGCGTCGCCGTGATGCTCGTCGGCGAGACCCAGGACTCGAACAAGACCCAGGAAGTTGTCGAAGACGCGATGAACCACCCGCTGCTCGACGTGGACTACCGCGGCGCGAGCGGTGGGCTGGTCCACATCACCGGCGGCCCCGACCTCACGCTGAAAGAGGCCGAAGGTATCGCCAACCAGATCACCGAGCGCCTCGAGGCCTCGGCCAACGTCATCTGGGGCGCCCGCATCCAGCAGGAGTACAAGGGGAAAGTCCGCGTCATGGCCATCATGACCGGCGTTCACTCCGCACAGGTGCTGGGCCCCAGCACGCAGAAACAGGCCGACGCCTCCAAGCGCGCGCTCGGGGACGACGACCTGGAGAACGCAGAGTTCGACGCGAAGCGCAATGCGAACGGGGCCGCCCGACAGGACGGCGGCCAGGACCAACGGAACGACCGCAACAACGGGCTCGACGTTATTCGCTGACGGCGACGGTGCGCTTTCCCTCGCCGCTTTCGGCGGGCCGGAAGTAGTCGGCTCGTCGGTTCGTCCGTCGTTTTTTGTTCGCTAAATCAGAGGAGCGCCCGCTCAGACCACGTCGCCACGCACTGTGGCGCCGGTCTGCTCGCGGCGACGCTCCCGCATCACCTGGGCCGCCTCTTTAGCGTCGCCCTCATCGGCACCGAGCATCGAGAGCGCTTCGGGGAGCGTCGGGAACGCGAGGTCGCCGGCGCGAAGCTTCTCGAGGGTTTCCGTGTCGCGCTGGCCATCCACCCAGAGACACGCGCCGCGCGGGTCCAGAATCTCCTCGTACGCTCCGCGGTCCAGCGCCCCTTTCAGCCGTTGCGTGACGTTGTCGCCGAAGGAGGCGTTACAGACCTCGAGGTGGATGGGTTCGTCGTCATCGGTAAGGTGCGCGCCGAGACATTTCTCCGGAGCGGCGTAGCCGTTGTCGCTGGCTCTGACCCGGTCGGGGTACTGCTCGGCCCACGCCGCGCGAATCGTGCTCCCCACACCTTTCACACCGTACTCACGTTCGAAGCGCTCGCCGATCTTGTCGGCCTCCTCACCGCTGTCAGCACCCAACAGAATATCCTTGGTCAGGTAGACGTCGAGTCGGTCGACCGGGTCAAGGCCCAGCGCCGCGTCGCCGTAGAGCCAGACCTCCCGCACGGGCACCGGCGGTGGCTCCTCCTCGAGTTTGTCGAGCATCGCCTCCACGCGGTCGAGTGCGGCAGCACGCTCCATTTGTGTCGAGAAGGGCCGGCGCGGGCAAGAGGGTAGCGACTACGAGCCGAGCAGCGAGCGCACCGCGCCCACGTCGTTGGCGACGGGTTCGGGCTTCCCGCCAGCCGCGGCCGCGGCCTCGGGGTCCTTCAGCAGGTGCCCGGTCGTGAGACAGACCACCCGTTCGTCGGCGTCGACGACCCCCTCGGCACGAAGCTTGCGGAGGCCGGCGAGCGAGGCTGCAGAAGCAGGTTCGACACCGATTCCCTGTCGTGCGAGCGCGCGCTGGGCCTCCGTAATCGCCTCGTCCTCGACGGCGACGGCGGTGCCACCGGTCTCGCGGACGCCGGGGAGTGCTTTGGGCGCATTGACAGGCTCGCCGATACGGATGGCCGTCGCGAGGGTCTCAACGGAATCCCACCGCTCGACACCGTCGGCACCGGATTGGATGGCCTCGACGAACGGCGCAGCGCCTGCTGCTTGGACGCCCGTGAGTTTCGGGACCTCCTCGGGGTCGAGTGCGCCAGCCTGTACGAGTTCGCGGAAGCACTTGTACAGCGCCGCGGTGTTGCCGGCGTTCCCGACGGGCAGGACGATGCGGTCGGGGTAGCCACCCTCCTCCTCGTGGAACTGCTCGAGAATCTCGAGCCCGATGGTCTTCTGGCCTTCCAGCCGGAAGGGGTTGAGCGAATTGAGGAGGTAAGCCTCGCCGCGGGCGGCCAGCTCCTGAACGATGTCGAGGCAGTCGTCGAAGTTGCCGTCGACCTCCAGAATTCGCGCGTCGTGGAGCGCTGCCTGCGCGACCTTGCCGGCGGCGACGTTCCCTGCGGGGAGGAGCACGAGCGTCTCCATCCCGGCGCGAGCGCCGTAGGCCGCGAGGGCAGCAGAGGTGTTTCCAGTCGAGGCACACGCGAGGCGGTTGACACCAACCGCGTCGGCGACGCCGACGCCGACTGTCATGCCGCGGTCTTTGAAACTGCCCGTGGGGTTCATCCCCTCGTGTTTCACCCGGAGGCGCTCGATGCCGAGATCGTCCTCGATGGTTGGTGCTTCATAGAGTGGCGTGTCACCCTCCGGGAGGCTCACGCCCGCTGGTGGGTCGTCGGGGCCGGGCGCGTGGGTCCGGCCAGTCTCGAAGGGGAGCGCGGCGGCGTAGCGCCAGACGCCGCGGCCGGAGAACGCATCCCAGCCGGGGAGGTCGGCGTAGCGGACCTCCAGCAGGCCGTCACAGTCGTCGCAAGTGTAGCGAACCTCGTCGAACGGTGGGTATGTCGCGCCACAGGCCACACAGGCCAGCCAGCAGTCGTCGTCGATACCGTCCGGGCACTCGGGCGGGGACGCGTGGAGCGAGAGGGAGTCAGTCATCACGGCTGCCTCCGGTGCGGACGGGGAAAAGTGGGCCGGGGCTCACTGTTGCCCGAAGCCGTCGATTGCGCTGTGGACGTTCTCGACCCACCCGTCGAGCGCACTGTGGAGCATCTCCTTCGCTTCGGGGAGTTCCACGGCGGTGTACTCGTAAACGTAGCCGCCCGGGTCGAGCAGGCGGCGACGGCGCTCGACCAGATTCTTCGAGAGTAGCGTGGTCAGCGACCGGTTCACGTTGCTCCGGTCGCGCTCTAACACCTCCGCGAGTTCGGCGACGGTGCTGTCGGGCTGGTCGAGCAGCGCGAGGTAGGTCCGGCTCTCGTGGTCCTGAATCCCGAAGACGCAGGCGAGGATATGCTGGAAGCTCGGCTCTTCGGTCTCCATGAGGTCCTCGATCTCCGGAGTGTCGGGAGTCCCGCTCATGCCCGGTTGTAGGGTGTCGGAGCGTAAAACTCCGTGTGCCTCGACACGCGTGGCGTGCGAGCGAGTGACAGACCGAACTTATGTGTCCGGGCCCCATCCGACCCGCAAGGAGATGGAGGAGAGCATCGCCGGCTTCAAACAGCGCGGTTCGTGGGGCAAAATCGTCGAACACGGCGAACGCATCACGCGGGCGCTCCGAGACGCCGGCGTCGAGAGCCAGGCGTTCGAGGAGTGGAACGAGTGGCGACCAAAATCCCACGAGCGCCTTGGTGAGGATATCGAGGAGAAAACAGCCGAGCAAGCGAGCATCGGCGAGGGTCCCGGCGAGGAGAAGGGCAAAGAGCCCGAGGAAGATATCCGTTCGGCGGGTGAGAAGCTGAGTGAGTCCTACGAGAAAGTGGGCAAGGGCGACAACGGCGGCGCCATCGAGCGCTGGCAGGACTCCATCAGCTACGCGACGCGGGCGGCGGACTCGGCGGGACGGAAAGCCATCCGAACCGTGGAGGACACCGTCTACCGGAAGGTGATGACCCAGCTGGCGCCCTACTACTTCGACAACGAACTCGTGAGCGCGAACGTCCAGCGCAGCTCCCGGGGCGACCATGAGGAGTTCACCTTCGAGGTCAACATCAACGACGACGAGCTGAAAGACGAGGTGAGCGAACGCCTCGAAGCGTACGACGACGAGGTCGACCGCTGGCATATCGACACCGAAAAACAGACCGAGACGGTCGAGGCCCTCGATGGTGTCGGAGCCCCCAAACGCAAGGAAGATTCAGAATCGACGACGAACTGAGGCTGGGTCGGCAGCCGACCTCCGGCGGCGGGTTCTGCGGAAGTGACGTACCGGATAGACAGCGTTTTACGTCGAGCGACGGAACTCCCGGGCACTATGGGGAAGAAATCGAAGGCGCAGAAAAAGCGGCTCGGAAAGAAGGAGAAACAGAACTCGCGTGTGCCCGCGTGGGTCATGATGAAGACCGACATGGAAGTCACCCGCAACCCGAAGCGGCGCAACTGGCGGCGGTCTGATATCGACGAATAATGAGCGCGAATGATTTCGAGGAGCGAGTCGTCACGATCCCGCTCCGCGACGCGAAGAAGGTCGCAAAGCAGGAGCGAGCCGACGCCGCGATGAGCGAGATTCGCTCGCACCTCGCGAAGGCGTTCGCCGTCGACGAGGATGAGGTCCGACTCGACACAGGCGTCAACGAGACCGTCTGGAGCCGCGGGCGCAGCAAGCCGCCGAGCAAACTCCGCGTCCGAGCCGCCCGCTTCGACGAGGACGGCGAGACTGTCGTCGAAGCCGAACCCGCAGAGTAACGTGTTCCGCGCGGCTTTCGCCGGCTCTTCGTACGTCGGAGTGTTCGCTATGGCGACAGACGACTGCCTGCTGATCCGCCCCGACACCGAGGAGGAGGTCGTCGAGGGGATGAGCGACGAGCTTGGCGTCCCCGCTATCGAGACGACCGTCGCCGGCTCCAACACGGTCGGCGCGCTCGCGACAGGGAACGAGAACGGCCTGCTGGTCTCCGGTCGTGTAACCGACCGAGAACGCGACCGTATCGAGGACGAAACGGGCCTCCCGGTCCACGGCCTGCCGGGCCGCATCAACGCGGCGGGCAACGTCGTGCTGGCCAACGACAGTGGCGCGTACGCCCACCCCGAACTCACCAACGACCAGATTTCGGTCGTCGAGGAGGCGCTGGCGGTCCCCGTCGAACGGGGCTCGCTGGGTGACGTGCGGACCGTCGGCACCGCCGCCGCCGCCACCAACACGGGCGTGCTCTGCCAGCCCCAGTCCCGCGAGCCGGAACTGGAGGCGTTGGAAGCACTGTTGGACGCCTACGCAGACGTCGGGACCATCAACTACGGCGGCCCGCTCGTCGGCTCAGGCATCGTCGCCAACGACGAAGGCTACGTCGTCGGCCACAACACGACCGGGCCCGAACTGGGCCGTATCGAGGACACGCTGGGCTATATCGAGTAACGCACTCGCGACGCGCCAGTCCCTCGCAGTGGGCTAGCCACTCACGGCGCGACCGCCTTGCCGGAGCAACACAGCCCGGCTCGTTTCTTCCGCGACGTTTCACGCCAGCGACGGCTACCCCACCCCCTGGCCTTTTATTATATTAGCGGACCCCCGTTGACCGCATGGCTGCGATCCACTGCACCGACCTCTCGAAATCCTACGGCGACGTCGACGCCGTCAGCGGTATCGCCATCGCGGTCGCGGTCGCGGCCATCGGCGACAGCATCGCACCCGCACGACTGGTCTGGGCGCACGTGCTCGCGGTGTCGTATCTGGCGGTGTGTGGCGGGCTCGGGCTGGTGATTTCGACGCTGACCGACCGAGTGGAGACCGCCCAGCGCGGCGCACTGGGAGCCGTATTCGCTCTGTTCCTGCTGGATTCGACGACCGCGGCGACCGACTATGACTGGCTCGGGGCGATCAGCCCGACCAGGCAGTACGACCCGACTGCGGTGTTGGTCGAGGGGAGCACCGACCTCTTGGCTGGGGGGCTCATGGTGGCAGCGGCCGGGCTGCTCGTGGGCTTTGCAGTCTGGCGGTTCGACGGGAACGATATCTGAAGCCCGCTCGTCTTTTCGGAAGCTACTTCCCCCTTGACCGGCCACGTTTGGCCATGAGCCAGTTTACTGTGAGCGGTACGTTCGAGGCCCGGGAGGGGCCGCAGGCGTTCGAGCGGAGCATTGACGCAGAGAACGAGGACGTCGCACGGGAGCACGTGCTTTCCCAGTTCGGTGCCGAGCACAACCTCCAGCGCACCAATATCGAGATCACCGAGGTACAGAGTACCTCGAGCAGTCGGACGGAGTCCGACGACACGGAGGTGACCGCCGCATGATGGGCGGAGGTCAGCAGCAGCAACAGCAGCTGCAGCAGCTTTCCCAGGAGCTCGAAGAGATCGACCAGGAGATCGAGGCCAAGGAGGCCGAAATCGAGGATTTCCGCGACGAGAAGGCCGGCGTCGACGACGCCATCGAGGCCATCGACACGCTCGACGACGGCGACACGGTGCAGCTCCCGCTCGGCGGCGGCGCCTACGTCCGCGCGGAGGTCGACGACATGGACGAAATCATCGTCGGACTCGGCGGCGGCTACGCAGCAGAGCAGGAGAGCGACGACGCCGTCGACGCACTCGAGACCAAGCAGGACTCTCTTGACGACCGCATCAGCGGGGTCCAGGGCGAGATCTCCGAGCTCGAAGAGGAGAGCGCCCAGATCGAGCAGCGCGCCCAGCAGATGCAACAGCAGATGCAGCAACAGCAGATGCAGCAGATGCAGGATATGCAGGGCGAAGGCGACGGCGAGTAAGGTCTCATGTTCGACGGACTCAAGGACAAACTCGGCTCCTTCCGCAAGGACGTCGAGGAGGAGGTCGAGGAGAAAGAGGCCGACGCCGCCGACGAAGCGGCGGCAGACGCCGAAGCGGCCGAGGCGGATGCGTCGGAAGACGCAGAAGAACCCTCGACCCCGGCAGCAGCGCCGGACCGTGAGTCCGCAGACGACGAAGACGAGGACGCGGACGACAGCGGCCCCGGTCGACTCCGGCAGGCCGCAGCGTTCGCGACCGGTCGCGTCATCATTGAGGAAGACGACTTAGCGCAGCCGCTCTGGTCCCTCGAGATGGCGTTGCTCGAGAGCGACGTGGAGATGAGCGTCGCCGAGGAGATTCTGGACAGTGTCCGCGAGGCGCTGATCGGCGAGAGCCGCAAGCAGGTTGACACCACCGCGGAACTGGTCGAGGACGCGCTCCACGACGCACTGGTCGACGTGATTTCTGTCGGCCAGTTCGACTTCGAAGCGCGCATCGCCGAGGCCGATAAACCGGTCACGGTCGTCTTCACTGGCGTCAACGGCGTCGGCAAGACCACCTCCATCGCCAAAATGAGCGAGTGGCTGGGCGACCGCGACTACAGTTCGGTGCTGGCCAACGGCGACACCTACCGTGCCGGCGCGAACGAGCAGATCCAGAAACACGCCGAGAACGTCGGCCGCAAACTCATCTCTCACGAGCAGGGCGGTGACCCCGCCGCGGTCATCTACGACGGTGTGGAGTACGCCGAAGCCAACGATATCGACGTTGTGCTGGGTGACACCGCCGGCCGGCTCCACACCAACAACGACCTGATGACCCAGTTGGAGAAAATCCACCGGGTCGTCGACCCCGAAATGACGCTGTTCGTCGACGAGGCCGTCGCCGGGCAGGACGCCGTCGAGCGCGCCAGAGAGTTCAACAAGGCCGCCGAAATCGACGGCACTGTGCTCACAAAGGCCGACGCCGACTCCTCGGGCGGTGCGGCTATCTCCATCGCCCACGTCACGGGCAAGCCCGTCCTCTTCCTGGGGACGGGGCAGGGGTACGACGACATCCAGGCGTTCGATCCCGAGGAGCTGGTGGGGCAGCTGCTGGCCGAGGAGGAGTAGTTCTTTCTCCGAGGGGCCCCTTTCCCCACCTATGCCCACCGTCATTGCATTCGAGGCAGCCGAGGGTGTCGTCGTCGCCGCCGACCGCGCCGTCATCAGGGATAACACTGTCGCGAGCACCAGCGCTGAGCGGGTGCTGGATTTCGAGGACTGTGGCGGCGCCGTCGTCGATGACCCCAAGACGGTGCGCCGGGAACTCGACGCGAAACTCCGGAGCTACTGCACGGAACACGGCCAGTCGCCGACCATCGAGCCGTTCACCCGCATGGTCGAGGCCGTGGCCGGCGACGTAGGCACGGACGCTGCTGTCGCCGCCCGGGACAGCGATGGGACGGCAGAGCTCCGAGCGGTCTACGCCGACGGGAGCGTGCTGACGGACCCGCCGCTGGCACTGGGGACCGGTGCGGAACTCGCCCTCGGGCGACTGGAAGCCTCACGACCGAGTGATCTCGAGGAAGCCGCCGCGTTCGCCGAGGACGTGTTGGCCGGCGTCGCCGAGCGGGACACCCGGACCGGCGAGGAACACGACGTGTGGACACTCGCGGACGACTGAGAGGCGCGCCCAGGGGTCCTATGCGTCAGCGTTCGAGAACTCGCCCTCGGCGGCCCTCTCGCGTTGGACCTCGTCGTCGAGTTTGGTCCACTTCTTCTCGATTTCGGCGTTGTTGCGGACCATCGTGTCCTCGCCCTCGTTGACCGTGAGTCGGGTCTTTCGGAGTTCAATGCTCTGGACGGTGCCGACGGTCCCACCGATGTCGACCTCGTCGCCGGGCATGAAGTCCTCGTCGCGCAGCAGGTACACTCCTGCGACCACGTCGGCGATGACACTCGAGAGCGCATAGGAGACACCCAACGCGAGGAAGCCGGCCGCAGAGCCCAGCGAGGCCGCGATCTGTTCGAGGCCGACGACCGAGAGGAAGGAGAGCCCCACCCCGAACCAGAGAAACAGCATCACGACGGCGATGATGAACTGACGATAGACCCGGGGTTCGTCGGCGAACGTTCGTTCCAGCGAGAACGTGAGGCCGTATTTGATAATTTTCACGACCGCTGCGGCGATAATGAGGAAGATGAGCCCCGCGAGAATGCGCGGGAGTGCCGCCGCGATGTCGGCCGCGAGTTTGTTCAACGCCTCGGCCACGACCGCGAAGAACGTGTCTACGGCCCTCGATTGGAGGAGGAGTGACGACAGAACCATCGTGAGAGGACCGGTGGTCGGGAAGGTAAAGAAAGTGGACCATCGGCCGAAGACCAGCCGGCAGTCGCCCGGCGACGACGGACAAGGGTTTACCGTTCGGCCCGCTAATCGGTCGTAAGATGGTACTCGACAATCTGGGCAGCTCCCTGCGGGGCACGATGGACACGCTCCGCGGGAAATCCCGCCTCGACGAGGAGGACGTCGAGGAGATCGTCAAGGAGATCCAGCGGTCGCTCCTCCAGGCCGACGTCGAGGTCGACCTCGTGATGGAGCTCTCCTCGAGCATCGAGGAGCGCGCACTCAACGAGGAGCCCCCCGGCGGCACCTCCGCCCGCGATCACATCCTCAAAATCGTCTACGAGGAGATGGTCGAGGTGGTCGGCGAGTCCACGGAGATTCCGCTCGAGCCCCAGACGCTCATGCTCTCGGGGCTGCAGGGCTCCGGGAAGACCACGACGGCAGCCAAAATCGCCTGGTGGTTCTCAAAGAAGGGCCTCCGCCCGGCGGTCATCCAGACCGACACGTTCCGGCCCGGCTCCTACCAGCAGGCAAAGCAGATGGCCGAGAACGCAGAAGTGGAGTTCTACGGCGACCCCGATGCCGAAGACCCCGTCCAGATCGCTCGCGACGGCCTCGAAGCCACCAGCGACGCGGACGTGCACATCGTTGACACCGCCGGCCGACACGCGCTCGAAGACGACCTCATCGAGGAGATCGAGGAGATCGAGCGGGCGGTCGACCCCGACCGGAACCTCCTGGTCCTCGACGCCGCCATCGGGCAGGGCGCGAAAGCCCAGGCCCGCGAGTTCGACGACGCCATCGGCGTCGACGGCGTCACGATTACCAAACTCGACGGGACCGCGAAAGGTGGCGGGGCGCTGACTGCGGTGAACGAGACGGATTCGTCTATTGCCTTCCTCGGCACCGGTGAGACGGTCCAGGACATCGAGCGCTTCGAGCCGAACGGGTTCATCTCCCGGCTGCTCGGTATGGGTGACCTCAAACAGCTCTCCGAGCGCGTCGAGCGCGCGATGGCCGAAACCCAGGAGGGCGAGGACGACTGGGACCCAGAGGATATGCTGGAGGGGAACTTCACCCTGAAAGATATGCAGCGCCAGATGGACGCGATGAACAAGATGGGGCCGCTCGACCAGGTGATGGACATGATTCCCGGGATGGGCGGCGGGATGATGGACCAGCTTCCCGACGACGCGATGGACGTGACCCAGGACCGGATGCGGAACTTCGAGGTCATCATGGACTCGATGACCGACGAGGAACTCGAGGACCCCCGCTCCATCGGTGCCTCGCAGGTACAGCGCATCGCCCGTGGCTCGGGTACTGACGAGGAGACGGTGCGGGAGCTGCTCCAACAGCACAAGATGATGGACCGCACCCTGAACCAGTTCCAGGGGATGGGTGACGGCGATATGAAGCGGATGATGAAGAAGATGCAGGGCGAAGGTGGCGGCGGCGGTGGCCTGGGCGGGATGGGACCGTTCGGGTAGTCAGCGCAGTTCGCCCTCGAACGCCGCCTCGATTTTTGTCAGCGCGCGCTCCCACGTTGCTCGCCGGGAGAAGACGTGGTTTTCGCCTGGGTAGTACTCCCACTCGTGGTCCTTCCCGAGCGTCATCAGGTCCTTGACGACGACGTCGAGCTGCTCGAAATCCACGTAGCGATCGGCCGTGCCGTGGAAGCTGTACAGCGGGTTCTCGTAGTTCTCGAAGTGGGTCTTCGGGCTCGCTTCGGCCCAGCTCTCGGGCGCTTCCCACGGCTCGCCGCCGAGCCGAACAGCCTGTGCGGAGGCCGCCGAGGGGTACTTCGTCTCCTCGGCCCAATCGCGGTACTGTTCGAGGTCCGCGAGGCCGGCGAGGTTCACCGCGACGTCGAACGCCTCCGGCCGGGTGCCGAGCAGCTGGAGCGCAGCGTAGCCGCCGTAGGAGAGCCCCCACATGCCGACGGCGTTGTCGTCGACGTAGTCGAGCTTCCGGAGATACGCCGCGCCGCGGGCAATGTCGGTCATCTCGTCCGTTCCACGGTTCCCGAATAGCGCTTCACGGAACGCACGGCCGTAGCCGATTCCGCCGCGGTAGTTGACGAACAGCCCGACGTAGCCCTGGTGTGCGAGATACTGCTGGAACGAGTAGGCCAGCCCGTAGGACCGGGAGGGGTGCCAGCCGTCGCGCATCTGGCGCATCGGGCCGCCATGGACCCAGACGACCGCCGGAAGCGCCTCCGCGTCGTTCTCGACGTTCGGGGCGTCCCGCGGGTCGAGCAGGTAGCCTTCGATTTTCAGTCCACCGACGCTCTCGTAGCTGACTCGCTCCGGCTCGATGGGCTCGACCGGCCAGTCGTCGACGGCCGACGCAGTGATCCGCCGCGGCTGCCCGCTCCCACGGCCGCCATCGCCGTCCAGTCCGACCACCCGAAGTTCGGGCGAGCGCTCGCGCGACGCGTGGACGTACGCGAGGTGCTCGCCGTCGGGTGCGGGCGCGGGGTGGATGTTCGTCCCGTCGGTCACAAGCTCCGTCACTGCCGGTTCGTCGTCGCCGCGGGCGCCCGTCACGGCGAAGACGCCGCGCTCACCCCAATCCTGCCGGTTCGAGGCGAAGACGAGGGTGTCGTCGTCGAGCCACTGCGGCGACGAGCCGGCGACGCCCTTGTCCTCGAACTCGCCGGCGGTGAGCTGGGTGTGCTCGCCGGTGTTGGCCTCGATAACGTGGATATGCTCCCAGCCGTCCAGCGGCAGCGCGAGCGCGACCTGCTCGCCGTCGGGTGAGACTTCCGCATCACCCCGGGAGACGGTCCCCATCTCCGCTTCCTCCCGGTACAGCGTCTGCCGGTCGCCCGTATCGGGATCGACCGCGAACAGCTCGCGGAACCGCCCGCTGTCGCCGCTGCTGTCGAGAAGTAGCCGGCCGTCGCCGAGCCAGGCCGGCGAACTCGTGGACGACGGCCCGCTGCTGCGCCAGACCCGGTCGCCGCTCTCGACGTCGAGAGCGCCCACCTGCTTTGCATCTCTCGCGACGAAGCGGTATGTGAGCCGCTCGCCGTCGGGGGAGAACGCGAGCATCCGGTCCTCGCCGAGGAACGACCCGCGCTCGGGCGTCTTGTAGCGCCTGTCGATCCCCGCCTCCAAGTCGAAGACGGTGGGCTGGCCATCCCGATAGACCGCGAGCAGCCGGCCATCCGCGGACCAGTTCACGTCGTCGGCGTCCACGTCGCCGGAGAGCCGTTCAGTCGTCCGGCTGCGCGCGTTCGCGAGCAGCAGCTCGCCCTCGCCGGTGAGCACCGCGAGGTGGCCCGGGTCAGCGTCCGGTCCCCAGGCGATCTCCACGACGCCGCCTTCCGGGGCGACCCGCCAGGGCTCGTCGTCGCCGTCGCCGACGGTCGCCACGCGCAGCGACTGCTCGTCGTCCTCGTAGACGAGCGCGGCGACGAACTCGCCGGTCGCGGCCCACGCCGGTGCTCCGGGGTAGTCGAGAGCCAGCACGTCGTCGATAGTGAGAGTCGTTGACACAGTTGACCTTCTGAGCCCCACCATATCGGTCGTTGGTAAACGGCAACGACCGCCGTCTCCCGTCAACTGTCGGTCAGGCCGGGTCCACACCATTCTCGCCGGATGCGCGGCGCTTTTGCGTGGTGACGGGATAGCGTGACCTGAATGCAGCTTCGCCGCCTGGTGCGCTACGACGCGCTCCTCCTCACCTCGCTCATCTGGTTTATGGCGAAGTTCCTGCGCTATGCGTTCCCGCCGCTCTTTGGAACCTTTCAGGAGCTCTATGGGGTCTCCAACGCGACAATCGGCGCCGCCTTCTCCGCCCTGATGGTGGCCTACGCCCTGATGCAGTTCCCCAGCGGCGTGCTCGCAGACCGCCGCGGCCCCGTCCCGGTCATCACCGCCGGCGCCGTCATCGCGGGCCTCGGTGCGCTCGTGTTGCTGGTCGCCGAACCGTTCCCGTTGCTCGTCGGCGGGATGTTGCTCATTGGGTTGGGGACGGGCGCGCACAAGACCGTGGCCGTCCGGCTGCTGACGGTGATCCACCCAAGCCGGACCGGGCGAGCACTCGGGGCGCTCGATACCATCGCAGCGTTCGGTGGCGTCGCCGCCCCCGCTGCAGTGGTCTACTTCCTCCCGAACTGGCGCGGGCTCTTCCTCGCAGGTGCGTTGGTCGTGCTCACGCTCGCAGCCGTGTTCCTGCTCCGAACCCCGAAACGACTCCCCGAGGGCGAGAGTGGCGGGACCGACGAGAGCGGTGAGGAGGGCGTCGCGTTGCGCGTTTACGCCCGCTCACTCTCCCAGCCCCGAGTGGCGCTGTTTGTCGGCGTCACCGTCGCCGTCTCCTTCGGCTACAACGGCGCGGTTGCGTTCCTCCCGCTCTATCTCACCGAATCCGCCGGGCTCTCACAGGCCGTCGCGAGCGCGCTCTACTCCGGGCTGTTCGTCGTCTCGCTGGTCCAACTCGGCACCGGTGAACTGGCCGACAGAGCGGGTCGATTGCCCGTGCTGCTGGCGACCGTCGGGGCGGCGGCCCTGGGCGTGGCGCTCCTGCAGGTGACCACCGGTGTGCTGGCAGTCGGGGCTGCCGTGATCGTCTTCGGCCTCGGCGGGCACGGCTACCGGCCCGCCCGGTCTGCGTTTCTGATGTCCATCCTCCCGGAAGAGGCTGCTGGCGGTGGGCTGGGCGTGGTCCGGACGGTGCTGATGAGTTCGGCCGCGGTCGCCCCGGCGGTGACGGGCTATCTCATCGACGCCCGGAGCTTCCAGTTCGCCTTCGGCGCGCTGGCGGCGTCGTTGGTGCTCGCGTTCGTGCTGCTGATCGTCGTCGCGCTGACCGGCGGCGAGGGCGAGCGATAAGCAGGGCACGCGGGATTTTTCACCGGTCCCGTCGACTTCTCGGTAATGAGCGTCCGCTCGGTCGCCCGCGAGGCCTACGAGGAGGCGCTGCCTGCGTTGGGGATGAGCCTCGTCGGCGGGCTGCTGGCGGGGGTCATGCTCGGCGGGATGGAAGCAGAACTCACGGCGGTTCCGGGGCTGCTCGTGGCGGTGCCCGCGCTGCTTGCGACACGGGGGAACGTCTACGGGAGCCTCGGCGCGCGGCTCTCCACTGGACTCCATCAGGGGCTGGTCGAGCCGCGGGTGGAGCTGGGTGACGAGCGACTGCGAGGGGCGACTGCGGCCGCACTCGCAAACGGCTTGCTCGCCAGCGTCGTCGCCGCAGTCGCGGTGTTCGCCATCCTCACCGCGTTGGGTGACGAGGTGGCCGGTGTCGGCACGCTGGTGGCAGTGAGTCTGGTCGCCGGCCTGCTCTCGGGCGTCGCGCTGACCGTGGTCGTGGTGCTGGTCGTCTTCGCGGGCTACCGTCGCGGCCGCGACCCCGACACGCTCGTCGGCCCGGTCGTGACCACCACCGGTGACGTCGTTGGGGTCGCGTCGCTGCTGGTCGCGGTGCGGCTGGTGCTCGCACTCGGGGGTGGTGGATGACGACCGACTGGACCGTCCGCGGTATCACCCGCGCGATGCTCCCCGTGCTGTTGGTGATGACGATGGTCGAAGTCGGCTCGGGGCTTGTTTTGGGCTCCTTCGAGGCTGAGCTGCTGCAGTATCCGACGCTGCTGGTGTTGGTCCCGGTCACAATCGGGACCGCCGGGAATCTCGGGAGCATTCTCGCCTCGCGGCTCTCGACGGCGTTTCACCTCGGGACCCTCTCGTTTTCGCCCAGTGACGAGAAGCTGGCCGGGAACGCGATTGCGACGGTCGCGCTGGCCGTGACGCTGTTCCCCGTCGTCGGCGCCGGCGCGTGGGCTCTCCAGGCAGTGCTCGCCGGGGCACGGCTCGCACTCGGGACGGTCGTCCTGGTCTCGTTGGCCAGTGGCATCGCGCTCGCGGTGCTTGCGGTCCTCGTCACCGTTGTCGCGACGTATATCGCCTACACGTTCGGGCTGGACCCCGACGACGTGGTGATTCCGGTCGTGACCAACACCTGTGACGTGCTGGGCGTGGTGGTGCTGTTCAGCGTGGTGCAGCTATTCGTGATCTGAGTGGGATGTCACTGCCGCGACCAGCGGTTTGGCGAGAATCAACAGACCGACAGCCGCGATGATGACGAGTCCGTCTACGGGGTTCGAGAGCAGCCCCAGCGCGACGATGAGCGTGGTCGCGCAGGCGGGCGCGTGGCGGTAGCCCGTTGCCTCCATCCCGGCAGTCGTGAGCGCGACCGAGACGACCGCGCTCGCGCTCAAGCGCATCTGGTCGATCGCCAGGGGCCCAACGGGGTCGGTGACGACGAGTCCGCTCGCGAGTAGGTGGTAGGCCAGCAGGCCGGCGACGACGCCGATGGCGTGGCCGCCGAGGAGCCGGTCGGTCTGGCTCGTGGCTGACTCGGGTGCCGTGGCTACGAGGTAGGCTGAGGGGCCGAGGCTGGGGAAGAGGAACGGGCGGCCCGTGAGAATCGCGACGAATCCGGTCAGCAGCAGCAGTGCGCCCGTCCGGGCGCCGGTCCGGAGGGCGTCCTGCATCCCTCAGCGGCCCGGCTGGTCGTCCTCGGTTGGGTCGGCGTAATCGTCGGGGTCACGCCGCTTGGCCCCACCGTCGCTGCCCGAGTGGCGGCTGTCGGGTTCGATTGGCTGGCCGTCCTCGGTGGGCGGGGCGATGTAGTCGATGAACGCCTCAACGTCCGGTTCGCGCACGTCGACCCGGACCCGGATGTCGCCGAGTTCGTCTTCGGAGCCGACCGCGAAGTTGATCTTGCCTTTGAATGCGGGCTGTTTCTTCAGCGCGAAGGAGAAGCCCTCCTCGTCGGAGCCGTTTTTGAACTGGCGGCGGGCGGTGTCGAGGATCTCCAGTTCGTGGAGCACGTCTGAGAAGGCGTCGAGGGAGTGGCTCTCGCCGACGAATTTGTCGGGTTCGCGGTGGAGTTCCACGTCGGGGATGAGGTTCCGGACTGAATCCGCCACGCGGTCGGAGACTTCCGTCTCTCGGACGGGGGCTTCCACCCGAACGTCGATGCTGTAGATCACTGTTCGTCCTCCACGGGGGGTCGCGCCGCGGCGCCATCGGCGCCGGCCTCGAGCACTGCTCGGACCTGGTCGCGGAACACGTCGATGCTGTCGGTGTTCTCAATGACGAGGTCGGCGTTCTCCATCACTTCGCCCATCCCGAAGCCGAGTTCGCGCTCCTCGCGTTCGCGGAGCTTCTCTCGGTCGGTGTCAGTCTCCTCGCGGCCGCGGTCGCCCAGGCGCTCGGCGCGCAGGTCAAAGGGCGCTTCGACCGAGAGCAGCAGGAAATCCTCGCCGAACGCGTCCTGGAAGCGCTCGACTTCGACCATCGAGCGCAGACCGTCGACGAGCACGACGGCCTCGCCTGCCTGCTTCTCGGCGGCGTCGCGGACCGCCGGCACAGAGCGGTCGGCGATGGCCGTCACACCCTCCTCCTCGCGGAGTGCTTGGGCGATGCGGCCGTGGTGTTCGGTGGGGTCCAGCCCGCGCCGGCGGCACTCCTCCCGGATGATGTCGCCCATCGTCACCACGGGAATATCTTCTTCGCGGGCGACCGCGGCAGCCTCCCCCTTGCCGCTGCCCGGAAGCCCGACGGTCCCGATGATTCGCATTGGGTCAGGGTTCTCGGCTGGCGGGGTTAAGGGCTGCGGGACGGCCCAGTAGGGAATCCCACGGTTTTTGCTTTCGGGGGGAAATATTCGGGTGAGGGCACGTAGCTCAGTTGGACAGAGCGTCGGACTTCTAACCCCGGAGGTCCCCACGGGGGGAGCCATCCGGTGGTCGTGGGTTCGAATCCCACCGTGCCCGTACGACCGCCGAGCGATAGCGAGGCGTGTCGGTCGTCGCACGCAGGGGATTCGAACTACGCGAGACGAGCGGAGCGAGTCTCGCAATCGAGTGAGAATCCCACCGTGCCCGAGAACGTAATCGCACGAAATCATCGAGTTCGGCGGCGAGGGCCGCACAGCCGAGCGGCTGCCGGAAGCGAGGGTTTACCCTCGCCCCGGAAGCCGGGACATGAGAGGGCCGCCCCGGCGGCCCGAAACGTGTAGTCCAGTGGCGACTGAACGATTCTCGCTGTCGAAACACCGTTCATCCGCCTGCGGCTGTTGTGGAAACTCACAATATCCTATCACCTCGATTTATACAAAGCAAGGAGAATACCTGACCCTTCAGGGTCAGGATGAATCCGACAAACCCTCCACAAACCGCGCTCTGACCCTCAGACGGATATTTGAGTAGATGGGTTTCGTAGCATGATGGACACCGAAGCGGTCACACCGCCACCTAACTGCACAATATCAGGACTCCGAGAACCAAAACGTTCGAGACACCCTCTCGAACCGCTGTGGTGTCTTGGTCAAGATAACTCCGAGTCCCCTGCCGGAATAGGAGTAACGGCGGTGTGGTCTCGCCAGTAGCCCTGTCATGCCGACCGGTTACGAACCAGCAAATATCCCAAATCAGCGTTGCGGTGCAGACGTGGGAAGCCTCGTCGTCGTCGGGCTGCGCCCGACTGCCTAAGGGACGTAGTCCCTCTCTGTTCACGACGAAGCGGCGGTCACTGATGCACCGGCGTATGCAGGCAGTTAAGCTTACTGTCTTTAGCACCGCTTATAACCCGGATGCAAACTCTCATTCATCTGATTTCGGAAGACGAAACCGAACATGAAACCGCTCTCGCCGTCGCCGAAAATCTCCTCGCTGACGAGAGCGGGAGTATCGACGACGTTGCGGTCGTTGCCCAGTCGAAGGGTATCGAGGCAGTCACGGCAGGCGGAAAACACGAGGAGCAGGTCCAGTCACTGATCAACGACGGTGTCTCGTTCAAGGGATGTAGCAATACCCTCGAAATGATGGATCTCGATGAGTCTGACCTCGTCGGTGGAGTCGAGACTGTTCCGGAGGGGGCCGTCGAAGTGACGAAACTCGAAAACGAGGGGTATGCGTATCTGCGTCCGTAAGAGGCGTTTTCTCCGCCCCCAACCGGTCCAATCCGATTAGGTTCGCGGGACCCTCGGTGGTGAATACGCAACCCTACGTAGCGGCTGTTCCAGACAATCTTCTCGATAACGGAACCGTGTTACTATCTACTGTTTCGTAGTTGAGAGTGCCCGCCGAGTGAGCTCCCGATACGACGGCGGCGACTGAGTGCTCGGCGGTCGAATGCTACGACTCGTCTTCGTCCTGCACGTCCTTCTTCATCAAACTGCCATCGCTTCTCTGGGTTCAGCAATCTGCCCGAAAGGAACTGAATACCTTCTTGGTTGATCTCCCACAGCCTCTGTCTACCTTCAGGTAGCGCGCTGCGTGAACCCGCCACCGCCGGAACCGCGAGCTACTTCTCCGCTGCTCGTCACCAATACACATGGTCAACATCACCAGTCCCGTCTCGTGGGCTGCCAAATCCGCGCCCGAAGTCCGCCAAATAGCCGAACAGGACGGCTCCATCCTCGTCGTCCCCATCGGCAGCCTCGAACAGCACGGCGACCACCTCCCCACAGGAACAGACACCATTCTGGTCGAGACCGTCGCCACCCGCGGTGCCGAGCAGGTCGCCGACGACCTCCCCATCCTCCTGACGCCGCCGCTCTGGACGGGCTACTCGCCACACCACCTCCCCTTCGGCGGCACCGTCACCAGCGAGTTCGACACGCTGCACGACCAACTGGAGGAGGTCGCCGCCAGCGCGCTGGAGAACGGCTTCGACTCGCTGCTGTTGCTCAACGGCCACGGCGGCAATCGCCCACTGATTTCCGCGGCGACCGACACCGTCGGGCAGAACCACCCCGACACGGAGATTCTGGGGCTGACGTACTTCGAACTTGCCGGCGACGTGGTCGAGGAGGTACGGGAGAGCGAGCCCGGCGGGATGGCCCACGGCGGGGAGCTCGAAACCTCGATGCTGCTGCATCTCCACCCGGAGCTGGTCGACGAGGAGAAGATGGCGGCCACGCCGTGGGAGAGCGAGTACGAGCAGGCACCGAGTGACCTCCTGGGATCGGGTCCGCTGAGTGTCACCCTCGACGTGGAAGAGTGGTCCGAGACCGGTGCGATGGGCGATATCTCCGCCGTGAGCGCCGAGAAGGGCGAGCAGTTCCTCACCGGCTTCGTCGACGAGTTTGCGGCGCTGCTGTGCACGGTCCACGAGTGAGACTGGCCAAAACGACGCGCTGGGTCCGGGTGGACCCGCCGGCTGCCTCTGACTACCCGACGGACCAGTCGGGTGGTCCAAAGCGGGGCTGGGTGCCACTAATACATTCCGAAGAGTTCAGGTTTTGCTGCAAAAAAGCGCGTCCAGATCGGTTAGGCTACGGTGCGGCTGTCGCGGTGGGAGGTTGGGTTGCTGCCGAACTTCACATCGCGCCGCCCATGCCACCCATCCCGCCCATGCCGCCCATGCCGCCGCCGCCCGGCGGCATCTCGTCGCCGCCGTCGTCGTCGCCAACCTGGCCGCCGGCGAGGTCGCCAGCAGCGATCACGTCGTCGATGCGCAGGATCATCGTCGCGGCCTCGGTGGCGCTCTCGATGGCCTGGGTCTTCACGCGGAGCGGCTCAACGACGCCCTTCGCCTCCATGTCGATGATGTCGCCCGTGTAGGCGTCGAGTCCGGAGGTGAACGCGCCGCCGTCGTGGGTGGCGCGCAGGTCGACCAGCGAGTCGATCGGATCGAGTCCGGCGTTCTCGGCGAGGGTGCGCGGAATGACCTCCAGCGCGTCGGCAAAGGCCTCGACAGCGAGCTGCTCGCGGCCACCGACGGAGTCGGCGAACGTACGCAGGCGGAGTGCGAGCTCGGTCTCGGGGGCGCCGCCGCCGGGCAGCACCTTCCCGTCGAGCAGCGTCGTGCGGACCACGCCGATCGAGTCGTCGATGGCGCGCTCGAGCTCGTCGACCACGTGGTCGGTGCCACCGCGGAGGATGAGCGTAACGGAGCGAGCTTCCTCGACGTCCTCGACGAAGATGCGCTCGTCGCCGCCGATATCCTTCTGGGAGACGGAGCCGGCGAAGCCGAGGTCCTCGGCTTCGATGTCGTCCACGGAGGTGACGACGTTGCCGCCCGTCGCACGGGCGAGGCGCTTCAGGTCGCCGGAGCTGGCCCGACGGACCGCCAGGATACCCTCTTGGGCGAGGTAGTGCTGGGCCATGTCGTCGATGCCGTCACCGACGAAGACGACGTCGGCACCGGCCGCGGTCAGCTTGTCGACCATCTCCTTCAGCTGCTTCTCCTCCTGGTCGAGGAACTGCTGGAGCTGGTCGGGGTCGGTGACGTTGACCTCAGCGTCGATCTCGGTCTCCTTGATCTCGAGGGCCCCGTTGAACAGCGCAACGTTGGCGTCCTCGACTGCGTAGGGCATGTTCTCGTCGACGCGCTCTTTGTCGACGATGACGCCCTCGACGAGCTCGGAGTTCTCGATGGAGCCGCCAACGACCTTCTCGATGGAGACGTTGTCGGCGTCGATGCCGGTGTCATCCTTGACCGCCAGCATCGCGTCAACGACGAGATTGGCGAGCTGGTCCTTCGCGGACTCGGCGCCCTTGCCGGTCATCGCCGTCTCGGCGATCTGGGTCAGGAGCTCGTAGTCGTCCTCGGAGACGTCGATGGCCTCCTCGGTGAGAACCTCTTTTGCCTTCGCGGCGGCCTGTCGGTAGCCCTGCGCGATGGTGGTCGGGTGGACGTCGGAGTCGACGAGCTCCTCAGCCTGGTCGAGGAGTTCGCCGCCGATGACGACCGCCGTGGTCGTGCCGTCGCCGACTTCCTCCTCCTGCGTCTCGGAGACTTCAACGATCATGTTGGCCGCGGGGTGGTCGATGTCCATCTCCTTGAGGATCGTGACGCCGTCGTTCGTGACGACGACACCGCCCGAGGAGTCGACCAGCATCTTGTCCATCCCTTTCGGTCCGAGTGTGGTTCGGACGGACTCCGCGACCGCCTTGCCGGCGGTGATGTTCATCTCCTGGGCGTCCTTGCCCGAGGTTCGCTGGCTGTCGTCTGAAAGAACGATCATGGGCTGGTTGCCCATGCGCTGGCGCTGTTGACTCATGTACACTGCTTGATTGTCCGTGGTTCTATAAAAAGGTTGTGTTCAGTGTATGCGAAACCGCCACACGACACCGCTGAAACCGCTTGTCACTCCCTACCATACGAGTGGGTTTAAATACTCAGTTGGACGGGAACGGATGCCGGATTACGTTCCCTCGACCCGGAGTTTCACCTGGCCAGCACCGTCGAACGGCTGTGCGTACGAAACGCCTGCACGCTCGTACACGCCCGTAGGGATGCCGATGTCGGCGAGCCACAGCCGTCCGGCTCGGGCCGCCACCAGTCCAGTCTTCGGGAGCGCCAGCGTGATTGTTCGGTCTGGCCGGACCGCGACACCTGGGGCCTCCCCGCTCGTGGCGTCGACACCCGAGGGAACGTCCAGCGAGACGACGCTGGGTGAGTCCTGGCTGACCCGGTCGGTGTGCAGCCCCAGTCCCTCGACGAGTTCGGCGGCCCGGCCCCGCAGCGGGTCGGTTAGCCCGTAGCCCACGAATGCGTCGACGACAACGTCGTAGCGTTCCCGGTCGATGGAGCCAGCGTCGGCCGCAGGACCAGAAACAGTCACATCGGTTTCGCCCAGCAATCGGTGCTGGCGTTCGGGTGCGCCCGAGAGGCCGGATGGGGCACGGTCCAATACCACCCGGACGTTCGTCCCCCCGTTTGCGAGGTGACGAGCCCCACAGAGTCCACCGCCGCCGTTGCCGCCGCCGCCAGCGAGTACCAGGACGGCAGGGTCGTCGGCGCCTGCAGCGGCGCGGCTGCTCCGAGCGAGGAGTCGGCCGGCGTTCTCCATCATCTGCAACAGGGCGAGGCCGGCGTCGACCGCTGCGTCGTCGACGGCCCGCATCTCTTCGGCCGTGACGGCAGTCACAGGGCGGCCGGAGACCGTTCGGAACATACGCACTCGTCGGCGCCACCGCTCAAGGCTCTTTGCCAGCGCGAAAGGGAGAATCGCAGAGAGTCAGCAGCGCGTCGCCGAGTTAGTCGTCGGCGGGCGCTTCCTCGGAGTCGGATTCGCTGGCCGCCGCGTCCTCGATGTAGTGCTCCTCGATGAGCTCCTCGTCGATCCGGTTGAGCTCGGTCTTGGGAAGCGTCGAGAGCAGCTCCCAGCCGATGTCGAGCGTCTCATCGATGCTGCGGTTGGTGCGGTAGCCCTGGTTGACGAACTCCTCCTCGAACCGGTCGGCGAAGTCGAGATACTTGTTGTCCGTCTCCGAGAGGGCTTCACGACCGACAATGTTCACCAGGTCGCGCAGGTCCTCACCCTCCGCGTAGGCGGCGAACATCTGGTCTTTCACGTCGGCGTGGTCGCCGCGGGTCAGCCCCTCGCCGATCCCGTCGTCCATCAGCCGAGAGAGGCTGGGGAGGACGTTGATCGGCGGCTCGATCCCCTGACTGTTGAGGTCGCGGTCCATCACAATCTGGCCCTCTGTGATGTAGCCGGTCAGGTCCGGAATCGGGTGCGTGTCGTCGTCGCCGGGCATCGTCAGGATCGGAATCTGGGTGACAGAGCCGTCCTTGCCCTCGATACGACCGGCCCGCTCGTAAAGCTGGGCCAGGTCGGTGTACATGTAGCCGGGGTAGCCACGCCGGCCGGGGACCTCCTCACGCGCGGCGCCGATCTCTCGGAGCGCCTCGCAGTAGTTGGTCATGTCCGTCAGGATAGTCAGGACGTGGTAGTCCTTCTCGAAGGCGAGATACTCGGCGGTGGTGAGCGCCATCCGCGGCGTCACCGTCCGCTCGACGGCCGGGTCGTCGGCCAGGTTCATGAAGACAACCGAGCGTTCCAGCGCACCGGTGCGCTCGAAGTCGGCCATGAACTCGTTTGCCTCCTCCTGGGTAATCCCCATGGCGCCGAAGACCACTGCGAACTCCGAGCCTTCGTCGTTATCGCTGGCTTTGTCCTCCTCAGGCACCGTTGCCTGGCGGGCAATCTGGAGCGCCAGTTCGCTGTGGGGCAGCCCCGAGCCGGAGAAGATGGGCAGCTTCTGGCCCCGCACCAGCGTGTTCATGCCGTCGATGGCCGACACGCCCGTCTGGATGAACTCCTCGGGGTACTCCCGGGAGACGGGGTTGATGGCCTCGCCGACGATGTCGTGGCGATCGTCCGGAACGATGTCGGGGCCGCCGTCGATGGGGTTGCCCGACCCGTCCAGCACCCGGCCGAGGAGGTCCTCGGTCACGGGCATCTTCAGCGTCTCGCCCATGAACCTCACGGACGCGTTGCGGTCGATACCGGAGGTCCCCTCGAACACCTGGATGGCGACGAGGCCGTTGGCGGATTCGAGCACCTGCCCACGGCGTGTGTTGCCGTCGGCGGTCTCGATCTCGACGATCTCGTCGTAGCCGATGGACTCATCGACCTCGGCGAAGACGAGCGGACCCGAAATCTCGGTGATGGTTTGGTACTCTTTCATCAGTAGCGCTCCCGAAGCTGCTCGGTCAGTTCGGCCTCAAGCTCCTCGATGTGCTCGTCGACCTCCTCGTCGGGGGTGGTCGCGATGCGGTTGAGCTTGGGCGCGGCGTCAATCGCGATGATCTCGTCGATAGGGACACCCGCTTCGAGGGCGTCGAAGGCCGCGTCGTGGAACGTCTTGATGGCCCCGAGCATCTTGTACGTCTTCTCGGGCGGACAGTACTGGTCCACCTCAATGAAGGCGTTCTGCTGAAGCCATCCCTCGCGGATGTAGCGCGCGACCTCGAGAGTCAGGCGCTGGTCGTCGGGCAGGGCGTCCTCCCCGACGAGCTGTACAATCTCCCGGAGCTCGCTCTCCTCGTCCAACACGTCGACGCCCCACTGGCGCTGCTGGGCCCAGTCGGCGGCGACGTTCTCCTCGAACCACTCGTCGAGCTGGTCCTTGTAGAGCGAGTAGGACTCGTTCCAGTTGATAGCCGGGAAATGCCGGCGCTCGGCCAGGTCAGAGTCGAGCGCCCAGAACGTCTTCACGATACGTAGCGTGTTCTGGGTGACCGGCTCCGAGAAGTCGCCGCCGGGCGGCGAGACGGCGCCGATGACCGAAATCGAGCCCTCGGTGCCGTTGTTGTTCTCGAAGTAGCCGGCTCGCTCGTAGAACTGCGAGAGGCGCGCGGCCAGGTAGGCCGGGTACCCCTCCTCACCGGGCATCTCTTCCAGTCGGGAGGAAATCTCGCGCATGGCCTCGGCCCACCGGGAGGTGGAGTCGGCCATCAGGGCCACGTCGTAGCCCATGTCGCGGTAGAACTCACCGATGGTGATGCCGGTGTAGACACACGACTCGCGTGCGGCCACGGGCATGTTCGAGGTGTTAGCGATGAGGGTGGTCCGCTCCATCAGCGGGTTCCCGGTCTGCGGGTCGGGCAGCTCCGGGAAATCCTCGATTACCTCAGTCATCTCGTTGCCACGCTCGCCACAGCCGATATAGACGACGATGTCGGCGTCGGCGAACTTCGCGAGGCTCTGCTGGGTGACGGTCTTCCCGGAGCCGAACGGGCCCGGGATGGCCGCCGTCCCACCCTTCGCGAGCGGGAACAGCCCGTCGAGGATGCGCTGGCCAGAGACCAGCGGCTCCGTCGGCGTCTGCTTTTCCTTGACCGGCCGTGCTTCACGGACCGGCCACTCCTGGTGCATTGCAATCTCCTCGCCGTTCTCGAGTTCAACGACCGTCTCCTGGACGGTGAACTCGCCGGGCTCGGCAGAAGCGACCTCGCCGCCGACGTAGTCGGGCGGCACCATGACCTTGTGGTCGATGGTCTGGGTCTCTTCGACGGTGCCGACGATGTCGCCGGGTTCGACCTCGTCACCGGCCTCGACTTCGGGCTCGAAGCCCCAAGTCTGTTCCATGTCGATACCGGGGGCGTCGACCCCACGGTCGAGGAATGGGCTGCCCATCTTCTCTTCCAGCACGTCCAGCGGGCGCTGAACGCCGTCGTAGATGGAGTCCAGCATCCCCGGACCTAGGTCGACCGTCAGCGGCTCGCCCGTGTTGATAACGGGTTCGCCGGGGCCGAGCCCGGAGGTCTCCTCGTACACCTGAACCGTCGTGATGTTGCCCTCGATCTCGATAACCTCGCCCATTAGCCCTTCGTCGCCCACGTAGACGACGTCGTTCATCCGGGCGTCGAGGTCGACGGCGGTCACGACCGGACCGCTCACGCTCTCGATCTTGCCGCGGTCCTCCGCGGCGACATCTGTTGCCTGACTCATGTTGTTAATCCTCCTCCATCAGGTCGATCCCGATGGCTCGTTTAATCTGGCCGCGCAGCCCGCCACTGCCCGCGCCGCCGCCCAGGGTGACGAGCGTCGGCTCGATGCTCGTCTCGGCCGCCTCGCGGGTCCCCCGCGAGAGGTAGGCCATATCGTCGTCGTGCATCACAGCGATGCCGACGTCCTCGTCCTCGAGCATCGACTCGACGGCGTCGTCGAGCTGTTCGTCCTTCTCCGCCTCCGGCACGTTCCAGAACTTCCGGACGCCAGCGAGGCGGAACCCGGTCGTGAACTCCGAACTGCCGATGACGGCAATCTCCTGGCTCATAGTATCACCAGTTCGTTCTGGATCTCCTCTGGGGAGAGTCCCGATTCGAGGCCGCGTGCGATGGCGCGGATGTTCTCGACCTCACGCTCCTTGGCCAGCACGAACGCGATGACCGGCACCACCGACTGCGGGTAGATGTGGCCGGCACTCCGGGAGTACTCCAGCAGCGCACCCTCGAGCGCGCGCTCGAAGCCCATGAGGCTCTCTGCGCCCTCAAGCTCGTCGAGCGAGTCCGAGAGCTCCGTGCCGTACCGGCTCTCGCGGATACGGGTCACGAGTTCCTCGGTGTTGCGCGAGAGCGACGTCAGTTCATCGGCGTCGAACAGCGCGCCGCCGGCGATGTAGTACTCCGCCGGGTCGAGCTCCGTACCGCTGCGGGCGAGCCGCAGCGCGTTCCGGGCGTTCCGGAAGTCGATCTCGGCCTGCAGGAACTCGGCGTACACTGACTCAGCACCATCTTCGGCACCGGTCACCCCCTCGAAGAGATTTTCGTAGTACGCGCGGTCGATTGCGTTTTCGAGAGGGATCAACGTCCCAACGGCCTCGAACTCCTCGTAGGCGGCAGCGAGCGTGTCGCCGAACGGCGTGTCGTCGAGCAGCTCGACGACTGCTTCGATGGAGTCGGCGGCGACCAACTGGCCGAGGAGCGTCTCGTCGAGCTCCCCGGCCCGGATCAGGTCGTCGCTGATCTCCTCGTCGCTCGTCTGAGCGTATTTCCCGCGAACGACAGTCTTGACGTTCCACGCGTCGAACTTCCGCAGGTAGCGTGCGATCTGCTCGTAGAGCCGGCCGTCGGCCCACGAGAGCAGGTCGTCGAACGTCGACGCGAGGCTCTCGTTCAGCGCGTACTCAATGAGGTCCACGCCGGAGAAGCGCGAACCGAGGCGGTTGATCGCGGCCTCGTAGTTCGACTCCTCCATGAACCGCGCGATCTCTGATGGCCCCATCCGAACCAGCTTCCGGTAATCCTCCTCATCGAACAGCGAGGCACGCCGAGCGCTCACGCGAGCGGTGACGTACTCCGGGTTCGAGCTGCCGGTTGTGCTCATTCTTCGAAGAGGCGTTCGCTGATGCGTTTGAGTTCCTCGTCCCAGACGTCCTCGAGCAGCGAGTCGAAGGTGTTGTTCACACGGACGCGGGACTGCTCGGACTCGACGACGACACCGCCGAGACAGTCACGCTCGCCCGCGAACGACCAGCCCTCGTAGTCGGAGAGCAGGTCGGTCAGCAGTTCCTCGTCGCTCGCACGGCCGTAGACGCTCACGTCCTCGCTCTCGTCGAACTCCGTGGCGGCAGCCTCGAGCAGCGACTCGGTGAGCTCCTCGCGGCGGTCGCCATCGATGTTCGCGATGGCGTTATCGACGCCCTCACGAACCTGCTCCAGCACGTCACGGCGAGCTTCCAGGCGCTCCTGTTTGGCCGAGAGCTTCGCACTCGAAAGCGCTTGCTCGCGCTCTCCGGCGATCTGCTCCTCGACTGCCTGCTCGCGCTGCTGGATGATCTCCTCGGCGTCGGCTTCGGCCTCAGAGAGTATCTCGTCTGCCCGGGCCTCGCCCTCTTCGCGTATCTCCTCGGCACGCGCGCGGGCTTCGTCTCGAACGTCCTCAACGACGGTTTCCAGGCTCATAAGCGGGAAGAAGAGGTGCTTAGACCAGGAATACGGCCACGAGTGCGAAGATGACGAGCGTCTCCGGCAGGACCGTCAGGATGAGTGCCTGGACGAACAGGTCCTCGTCCTCAGCGATGGCGCCGACTGCGGCCGCACCGATACCTCGCTCGGCGTAGCCTGCACCGAAGGCGGCGAGACCGACCGCGAGGGCAGCAGCACCTTTGTTGGCGAGAGCCGGACCGCTGTTTCCTGCTTCCTGCAGTACGAGACTTGCGAGTTGGGATGCGTTTTCGATCATTGGTTTCGTAGTCGGATTCCGCTAATCGTCTCCGAACACCCGTAGAGTACTCCAGGACGGGCATAAACCTTCCCAAAGAAACCGACCGAAGGAGCCGTGAGACAGCGACACAAACAGGTCTAGGCGAGAACCGC